>Ga0187856_1002882_pt1 | contig 12328 bp, 10 predicted proteins | sample June2016WEW_8_40_FD_132443 | JGI IMG/M metagenome (GOLD analysis project Ga0187856, IMG submission 132443) | Peatland microbial communities from SPRUCE experiment site at the Marcell Experimental Forest, Minnesota, USA - June2016WEW_8_40 | ecosystem: Environmental > Terrestrial > Soil > Wetlands...
AAAATAGCTATTCTTATCTTAAACCCGATCCATCCACGAAGACCATGAATAGAATCAAGGTTGAGCGAGGAAATGAAACAAAAGTAATCAAGAAATACAGTATGGTGTAATGTTAATTAGTGGCAAAATGTCTGTGATATCTCAGACATCAACGACGCCGTTTTTATAACGGTCGGATAATGGGAGCCAGATGAGTCGAGTGGTTTATATCCGGTTCAGCGAGGGCGAGCGGGTCCGATTCCTACCGCGCTACTCTCCCGTGCATTGAGATATCTTCCTCTCCTACTAGACATCATTCGGTTTTTTGCCATAGGTGAGTTTCTTTGGAAATACTTGGCCTGTGCGGACCCTTGCGACGAAGAATACAGGTAGAACACGACAAATACGGAACCGTTTGCAGCGGATCTGATGAACAGGGAGCCCCTGGGGGGCGGACGGGCTGCAGGGGTGTATATTGTGTCATCTGACAATGTAACGTTTGATTTTGATATAATTTGACTAAACCGTTATGAATAATATCAGCATCAGAACCGACAAGTCATTAGAACTGAAATGTGTTGAGCGTGTATTTCTTGCCAAGATTGACCTATTCATGGAACATCATGTTATCCCCTTTTGTAACCCTAACGATATTTATTGGTGGTTCTCAGTTTCAGGTGGAAAAGATAGCTTTGCGATGGTCAACGGCATTCAGAAATGGTATGACGCCCACAAGATTTGCCTGAACTCAACAGTGTTCCATATAGACCAGTGGGGAGGCCCAGCTGCAACGAGTATTGAGAAATATTTTGAGGGATATAACCTTCGAATCATTAATGGTCAATTATTAACACGCAGGACAATTCAATATGAGTATGGTCAACAAGCACCATGTCGTCAATGTGCTGATGTGCGACGAAACCTTAATGACATAGTTATTCAACGCGAATCACGCCGCAATGGGAAGATAAATTTTATTGCTCGGGGTCTTCACTTGTCTGATATGGCCACTAGTCTATTTTGGCGTTACGTTATGCTCGAAAATCCCTTAGAGGCTATGCTTACCTCGGAAAAAGGTAGACCTGTTTCGAAGCTATGGTCAAATACTTTCCTTGCTAAGCCGCTTTCCTATGTTCGTGAATTCGAAGCACAACGGTACGCAATGTCTATTGGATATAAGCCAGTCTGTTGTGGATGCCCGGCCTGTAAATTCCCATCTCGTAGAGACATCGTTGAAGAAACCCTACTTCAATATCACAGATCACAGCTTTGGGAATTTACAATCCCAGGAGTAAATGAATTTTTGTGTTATTGGGCGGACCAAGAGACAATGTCCAAAGCTCAGCACCTAAGTGTTCCTGGGGTAGAAGCAAAAAAATCCCATCTTCCAAAAGATTTTGGAGATTTTGCTGTCGAATATTTTCGAGAAGCGATAGGCACTTCATTGTATCGAGAGTCCTTGTCTCTTTTTGATGATTGCCTAGATCTCGACGATATTGGAAAAAAGCGATTACAGCAGCACCACCCATTGATAGATGTGAGGAAAATCCCTCTGCCAGCTATCCTTAATTCGAGACGTAAAATTAGCGATCTTGAAGCACTAATGATTGGCACACTAGGTCCATTCTGGGGAGCCATCGGTCTAACACCGGTTATGTCGAAAAAAGTTTTTCTATTCCAAGAACGGTTACTGGGAATTACAATTGATGATAAATGGAGTCAAGTTAACGATATAGTAAATAAATATTATGGAGGGGGAAATGTCAGCCAGCAACGGAAAGCGGAACTTGTTGTTCGCAATAATAATTGTCTTAGTCATTGCTTGTGCAGCCTTTGAAATATATCTGATATTTGACCTGATCGATACGATGAAGACCTACAGAGGGGTACCAATAACAGAGACTCTGACAAAATCATGGCTTTTTCTGAAAATCTTGATATTTATTTCAATAGCAATTGGTCCACTTGGTTATGGTTTTGGAACATTCCGTAAATTTGTAGCAAAAGAATTTACTGAAAGAATAAATATTGAAGACAGCTTAAAGGATTATTTCCATCGGCGTTTCTCGGTACTTCGCTCTGTTAATAACCCAATCAATAGAGAGACGCTACAGCATGATCTAAGTCGGCAAGCTTTGATTTTTCTGGAACAAATATTGTGTGAGGCCATTGGTATGAATCATTACGAACTGTCGGTGTTTTCTAACAAAGATCATCCTGAAATTATTTGTTATTTCGATTCAAACAAAAATGAAACTCCGCGAAGCAGCCAAGAGAGAAAAATTGATCCAGACTACTATAAAAAACATAAATACGAGGTTGTAGATTTGCTTCTGTCACCAGTTACAAAACCAGTCGTTATAAGCAGAACTGAAGATCCTAGTGTTCAATATTCATTTGTAGATGACCATCAGAAAAGATTTATCAAGTCAACCTTGCTTTATTGTTTTGATATTGATTCGCCTCGCGCACTCGTCATTACTTGCGATAGGGCTCAAGCCTTTAGCAAGGAGGATCACAATTTTACGAAACTTGTTGCAGCAGCAGGTCTGGCAATTCGGGGCGAATACGAGATAGGCAGAATTATTATGTAGCTTCGGTAATACGCCCCGACATGGCCCTTATGTGGGCATTTCCTCTGATCAAAAGAAATTGAACTGGTGCGTGTAATACTCTTTTTCTTAAGCTCCGAGTCGATGGTGAAAAAGCAGAGGAAAGATGAGCCTCTATGGGGTTTAAAAAACTTTGACACGGCAGAAATACTCCTTTGTTGGTCCATCGGTGTACTCCTCTTCGCCCCTGTCCATAAAACCCTTTAAATTTGTTATCCTCAAAACGAGGACTGAAGCGGAATAAGCCTCTTTGAGATTACTGTCCAAAAATCAGGTGATTTATGGACAGCATGGGATGCCTGAGCCAAGGAGAAAGGGTGGCATCGTCAAAAGGTGGAGATAGAATGAAACTATGTTTTAAACCAGTCAGACCCCGGAGACAGCCCCGTTCATCAACTGTGGGCATAAAAACTCAATAGTTACACCATGATCCCTCAGTTCCCTTCTGAAATGCCACCAATCGGAGTCGGTTGCATTTATAATCCTTGGCTGCCGATGGCTTGCCAATGCGACGGCTACAAACTTTTTATCAGCGCGGTCAAAACCTTCAAGTGCCGGATCATTTGGAAATTCTTCAAAATCCTCGGGATCGCTAGGTTTTGGCGTAATATCTATCAACCTGCAACGCCTTGGATGGGCGTGATTAGTCCACAGCCATTTCATAAAACTATCTCCGAGCCCCGGTTGGCCCGAAAGACTTGTGTGTCTTCGATACTCATCAAATATCCTCATGCCAGAGTCAAGGAGAGTGATTCTCTTCTGTTTAATACCTTCAAGAGCATTCACGCAAGCAAGAACACACTCAGGGTCGGCTTGCTCGCAGTTTTCATTAGCAACAATGAGCACGTTGGTATCAACGACAGCCGCTTTCAATTGCCGCTTCCTTTCTTTTTCCTTTCCTGTATAGCTCTGGTCATGGAGGCTATTTCAGTAAACTCGTCACCGAAAAAACCATCAGGCCAGTTTGTGATATTGCCGAAGATATCCAATTCAAGATGTTCTAGTTGAGAACTGCCATTGCGCATATTACAGAAATAGAGCGATGCACTATCTGCCGACAATTGCTCCTCGGCAATCCTTCTTTGTAAACGTCTCAGCAGATGTTCACTGTGACTTTCAAGAATGATTTGTATTTTTCGGGTTTTGATGGCATCTATAAATACATCGGCTAACCCTGCTTGAACTGTGGGGTGAAGATGGATTTCAGGCTGCTCCATCAAAATAGTTGAGCCCTCCGGAACATAATAACAGAGCGTAATAACAGGGAGTATCTGAGATACGCCGAAGCCAACATCGGTGATCAGAACATTAGCACTAGTCTGAGTCTTTTTCACCCATACCCTGTACAAGTTACTGCCATCTGTAATTTGCTCGACTGAAAAATTATGAATCATATTTAACTCGCGAAGCCAAAAAGCAACATATTCTTCAACAGTGAGCCTTTTGAGTCCTTTTCCTCGGGAAATTGTCTGATTCCGTTCACGCGAAGCCAAGATAGCGTCTATGACTTTTTCTCCTCGCCTGCCCATGTCAGCAGGCTGTGCGCCAGCCCAGGTGTATTGCCTTTTTGGATATTCTCGCAGCGGCCCGAGATAGTAGATATTTGAAAATAACTCTTCAAACGCAAGCTGAAAATCAGATAAGAACCCGGCATTCTGATAATAAGCTTTAACCTGATCAGGAAACCCGTAACATTTTATAGGGGATGGGAGGTCCCACACTCTGCCTACGGTGTGTTTAAATTTAAAGCTTGCTGAAACGTTTGAAGCAGTCTTATGCAAGAGTTTATACTGATTTTTTTGTTTTGTTTTGCGCTCCATTCCAAAATGCTCCGAGGCAAAAGCATACATCAACTTATTGACAGCAATCCGGCCCGCGGAGGTTTCCTCAATTTCAGTTTGAAATTCCAACGTGTTGCCTTCAAAAATGAATTTACCTTTATGTTCCGGGTCGGCAACCTTCAGGTCCTTACTTAAATCCCATCCCAGTCCACATTTTAAAATAGCGTCTTTCTCATGGTTATAGACAATATCCTTATAAGTGCCCAATTCAACGAGGCTTCTATCATCACCCACATTCAATACCTGAGTCCTATCGGCTGATTCAGCGGTTTGTTTCAGCATCAGGAGAAATTGAAGAATACTGGTTTTGCCGGAACTGTTTGTACCGAATAACCCCGTGATAGGCGCAAATCGGATATTATCAATTTCCTTCCAGGACTTAAAGTTTTGTAGAAATATTTTAGTTATCATATGATCACCTCCTTTGTGCAAAGTTTCATTTTATTATCTTAATGTAATCCCCTCCAAGAAATGAATTGCTATTGCAATATCCTAGTAACCGGTAGCAACCGAAAGTTCTGTATATTTGCGTGCTGTGAGGAAATCAGTTAGGTTCCTCCTCAGCTGAAATTGGGGGACTGAATTATCAAGTCTCTTTTTGATTATTCACCAGTATAGAGCACTGCTCCTTTCCAGCTTTACAAGTGCCGATTATTAAGACACATTTTATACTAAAGCGATGCTTTTTTACAGTCTCCGTTTTTTCTTGTTCTCAGGTGATTGGTCGAGGGTCGCTGATTTTTTTCTGTACTACGGAACCTCGTGATATACTTGATCACGTCAAAGATTATTAGCTGTCAAGTAAAATAGTCTTTGTGGACAGCATTTAAGGGAGGAATGAAATGAACACCTTGTTTGGATATTTATCATCTAAATTTAGCGCACAGCCTGAAAATCTTGCCACCGAGGCTTTATGCTATATTTTGACGAATTCGCTAAATGCAAGAAATGCCGTCCAGAAATTCATCGCTCTTATTGATCCTCACATCAATAAAAAGCTATTATTCCAAACTCAGGTTTGTGATAAGGATAATGCAATTCCCGATCTTGTCGCCTTTGGAGAAGATAATACCCCAATCTGTATTATTGAAGCAAAGTTCTGGGCTGGGTTAACTCAACATCAGCCAGTAACATATCTTAGAAGGCTTCCACCTAATAAACCATCTCTTCTCTTATTCCTCGCCCCACTGACAAGGATGGAGCCTCTTTGGAATGAATTGGTTGAAAGAGTGGTAGACAAAAAATTTGAGTTGCAGGAAATACAAACAAAATCTGACATGATTTTGGGTAGTATCAGCAATCATAATAAACTCGCGGTAACCAATTGGACCTCTTTCTTAAATGTGATTCTTACTGAACTCGATATTGCTGGGGATGTAACTCATAAATCTGACCTTCTTCAACTTCAAGGTCTGTGTGCTCTAATGGATTCCGATGCCTTCCTACCCTTGCAACCTCAGGAAATTTCTCCCTCTGTAGCTAAAAGAAATATGCAGTTTGGCGAATTAATAAATGAAATAGTCACAAAAGGCGTTTCCGAGAAAGTTTGTTCCACAAAATCCGGCAAATTGAGGACTACGGCAGGACCTTATCACTATGGACGCTATTTTATGCTGGGGAGCTTTTGCTGCGCAATATTTTTTGCGAATGATTATTGGGCTCATATTCATAATACACCAATTTGGTTGGCAGTGTTCGGTCGCAGTTGGGATAAGGGTGAAGATAATAAGATGATTCAAAGGGCACTTATGGAACTTGAGATATGTAATCCGAGACGATTTTTTCTGGACGATAGCGGAACGCCTATAGTTGCCATAAAACTGGAGGTCGGGGTCGAAAAACATAAAGTAGTTGATTCCATTATGAGACAATTACGAGAAGTATTGGAAATGCTTAGGAGGAATTATAAGAAATGATTTCTGAAAGATATGGAAAGATAGTTAGCCGATGAGGGCATCGTGTTTCTTAGGGTCCGCCTTAACAATTCACATTCAAGCATTTCCCACGTATGTAATCAACAGCCTTTTGTGCCTGATTGGCCGCCATACTGATGAGCCGCTTATCACGCTTGAGCCGCTCAAGCCAGCCTGAGATATAAGCGCCGCTATTATTAATTGTCCTATTCTCGATTGCGCCCATGCCGCAGAGAAACGATGCCCCGATCTCTGCAATAAGCTCTTCATTTGAGTAATTTTCTGTTCCGAAGGAAGTTGCGTCAGCAATGCTTTTACGATTAAGCCTTTTCTCATGTCCTGTTGAATGGCATAATTCATGAAATAGAGTGCAGTAATATTCTTCTGTAATGGTGAAAGACTCTTTCCGAGGTAAGTGAATTTCATCTTTTGGGATTACATAGTAGGCATCATTGCCTCCGTGAAAGAGCTTTGGCTTGTTGGGCATCCCCGTTATAAGGCGGTCACATTCCTCAATAGACTCGAACTTTGTGTTAGGTTGTTGGGGGTCAGGGATTCCCTCGCATTGAGCTATGTTATAGACCGTGTAAAGCTTCTGGAAGTGCACAGCAGCAACGTCGGCGCTGCTTTCCATCTGCACTCTGAATAATCCCCAATAAAGGATTTCGGTCCCTTTCTGGGCAGGCCGAATGAATCCTCCCAGTGTCTTTGCTTGACGTGCTGTGAGCCAATAGGGAGAGGGAAAATCAGCCATCATAAGCAATAACACATTTATTCCACGATATTCTTTATTGGTGCAAAGATTTGTGGGAACCGACGAGGATTTCCACGGTCGCTGCCATGGAACCACCCCCTTTTCAAGCAGACTCAATATCTTCTCGGTTATCTTCTTGAATACGTCTTCAACCAGCGTGGGATTCTCTTGGTCACTTTCCATGCCTTACTTCTTTTCAACGGGGTATTTGGCCTGGGACCATTCTCTCCAACCACCTTTGAGAGCCTTTGCGTTAAAGCCTTTCGCAATTAGTTTTTCCGCCACACGGGCGCTCGTTCCTTCACTCGGTCAGGCACAGTACAGGATTATCTCCTTGTCTTTTGGCAATGTGCCGGCCCAGGTATCAACGGTCTGTGGGTCCATCCTTACAGCTCCGGTAATCTTCTCGTTGCTCCCTTCCCAATCCTTTTTAGCCCTTACATCGAGAAGAACCACATCCGGTGATCCAAGTTTAGCCTTCAGTTCGTCCTTTGAAATGCGGGGCACGTCGTTCGCGCTCTGAGTGTTTGTGCATGCTATCAACACAACAAGACTTCCAAGGATTGCTAGAAACAATGCTCTTTTCATATATTCTCCTGCTTCTTCCTTCTTGGTCAAAATTTCAACTAAAGAATCCGGTTTCATAGCATTATTCTAGCCTGGCCGAAGCCGGCATTCAAGGAGATACCGCCTCCGATCATTCAGGCTTCGACTTAACGGTTATTTTGGGGGCTGTTGAAGCCTACTTTTCTTGCAAAAGCCAATTATGCGGCGTAAAATTTAAATGCGGTGGGGAGTGACAAGTGGATGTTGTAGTCGTCAAGTTTTCGGTACATTGATATGACGCCGTTTGGGTCGCAGCGGTGGCATCGAGCTGCACTCCTTTTTGCTGGCATCTTCATCTTTGCACTCATTACGCAGTTCGGCGTTGGCTGGTATCAGCGTTACACTAAAGTTTTGAGCAGCCTCAGCCAGGAAGCCAAGGAAATCAGCAATCAGCTGGCTTACTCAGAATCGCGGGATCTAACACAGTATAGACAAAGTGATGTCGCAGCCCTGTCCTACTACGTGCTGGATAGTAGTGGGCTGATCATAGATATCACGGGCTTTGACCCCGTCATGAATCTACGCGTCAAACTGGATGATCAACCTCCAGGACTAAGGACGGTTAGCATTTTTGAAACGAGAGAGACATGGAGACTTTTTGTGAAACAGCTCCATGGAGGGACCGTAATTCTCGGCGTATCATTCCCTGAGGACATAACAAATATCGACAGGAGACTGGAGGAGAACGTGAACCGTTTCGGCTCCTCCCTCAATGAGGCCCTCAAAGTGGAGGGGCGTGCGATCGACAGAAATTTGGAATACGCGGTCGTAGACGAAAGTGGGCGTATTAGATCTGCAACCGGTGAAATTCCTTTGAAGGTAGTTCAAAATCAGACGGTTCGCTTTAATAAGGTAGACGAGATTCGAGACGAAAACGGCGTTATGTACGGTACGTTCTCACAAATGTTTCGTGATAGCTTACGAACTGGTGGCATTATTTCTGTATTCGAGAAGCTGGAGCCTCATCCATGGTTCGTTATGCGACATTGGATTATCAACTGCCTAACCTCGGGATTCGTTGCTTTTGTCGGAACGCTGATAGGAATTCCTTATATAGGTGAGAAGTTTGACCCTCACAGACTTCTGCGAGACGCCCTTCGGGAGGGCGAATCAGCGAGGGTAGAGTTTAAAGAGTCTCTTCGGTGGGATCAGTGGCATGGAGTACAACAGCCACCGGAGGAGTCGAAAAAAAAGCTTGCGGAGGGTATAGCGGTCAAAACGATGGCTGCGTTCCTCAATAATCGAGGCGGAGGTACGCTATTTATCGGTATAGCGGACGATAGGCGCATAGTTGGCCTCGACCGCGATTACGAGTCCCTTGTAAAGGCAGGAGAGCCACGTGGAGATCGTGAGAAGGATCAGGATCGGTTTCAACTGCATTTTAGAAACCTGCTGGCCGCAAGAATAGATCGAGATGTGAGTAATCTTTATATCGAGACTTCCATTATAGAGGAAAACGGAAAAGACGTCTGCGTCGTCCATGCAAGGCCAGCTGCAATGCCGGTATACATACCCGACGGAAAAGCTAAGGCGTTTTACGTCCGTGATGGGGCATCTACGGTTGCTTTAGATGTCGAGCAAGTGGTAGGGTACGTTGAGGAACGATGGCCTAAGTCCCTGTGGCGCAGAGGCTGGAATCTCCTCCGAAGATCGTGAACGGGAAAGCAATGGTTGCAAAGTGGCTACACTTGGAAGAGCTTGGTGGCGACCCGTGGGTACTGCCAATTTGGACGGTGGTTAGCGCCGCTGTTGCCGCAGGAAAGGTGCCAGCAATATCAAAAGAGCTTTCGGAAATGGGCGTGCACGTTTCAACTCGGTTCAACGTTATACCCCGAATTATTAATCGCCTGAATGATGAAATCAGCGATATCTATAAGACTGCAAGAACGCATAAGCCGGGACATGTCTTTACCGAGAAATCAAAAGGGAAAGCACTGCGTGTCGACAACGATCTCAAATACCACATCATTGCTGATATTGATGCCTTCCTTTTCGAAGTCAATGCTTGCGCAGAATTGATGCACCGGTTCTTTCAGCTCTTGCATGGGCACGCCGGTTCTCCAGTCGCTGATGCAGACTTAACAAAGAAAATCAGTGGTGCTTTAAAAAAACACGGCGTGGCGGCAGACTGGTTCTGCATGCTTGATCGCAATCGAAACTTTGCGACTCATAAGGGTACTCCTTATCTTTCGATCGATGTTACAAACGACGGGGCATACGAGCTGTTGATAATGAAGGAGAACCTTACAAGATTTGATGAGTCTAAGAAATACTTCCGCTACTCGGAGTTGGTAGCCATAGCCAAAGGTTTCTCAGCCGCGAAAGAAGCGTTACAGAAATGTCTCATTGATCTCTTCAAATGAAGTAAAGATATGGGCCCCTTACAGCAACGCTGAGGCCACCGAGCTGACGCGCAGCACGTGGCTGCTCAAAGGAAATAAAATGTCCCCTCCTACCACGCGCTGGACCCCACTCTTTTCTCCGTCGCCAGATGTTTTCTCTGCTCTTTTCCTTCCATCTGGTAAATACCTGCATTTACAAGTAAAATAACCACATGGCAATCAAAAAAAGCGAACTCTATAACTCTCTTTGGGCGAGCTGCGACGAGCTTCGCGGCAGCATGGACGCCTCCCAATACAAGGACTACGTCCTCGTGCTGCTCTTCATGAAGTACGTCTCCGACAAGGCGGCCAGTCAGAAAGGCTATCTGCTTGACGTACCCAAGGGCGGCAGCTTCGCCGACATGGTCGCGCTGAAGGGGGACAAGGAGATCGGCGACAAGATGAACAAGATCATTTCGAAGCTCGCCGAGGCCAACGATCTCAAGGGCGTGATTGATGTCGCCGATTTCAACGACGCCGACAAGCTGGGCAAGGGTAAGGAGATGGTGGATCGGCTCTCGAACCTCGTTTCGATCTTCGACAGTCCGAATCTCGACTTCAGCGGCAACCGTGCCGAGGGCGACGATCTTCTAGGCGATGCCTACGAATATCTGATGCGCCACTTCGCCACCGAGTCGGGCAAGAGCAAAGGGCAATTCTACACCCCGGCGGAAGTTTCGCGCGTCATGGCCAAGGTGGTGGGCGTCGGCAGCGCCAAGAGCGCGAGCCAGACCATCCACGACCCGACTTGCGGTTCCGGCTCGCTATTGCTCAAGGCGCACGACGAGGCCAAGGGCGCTACCAGGCTCGATTTGGCACTCTACGGGCAGGAAATGGACAACGCGACCGCGGCCCTGGCTCGGATGAACATGATCCTCCACGACTGCGTCACGGCGGAAATCTGGAAAGACAACGTCCTTGCCAGCCCCCATTTCAAGGACGCGAAGACCGGGCAGCTCAAGACCTTCGACTTCGTCGTCGCCAATCCGCCGTTCTCGTTCAAGGCGTGGAGTAATGGGTTCGACCCAAACAACGACGAGTTTCATCGCTTTGAGTTCGGCGTTCCGCCCAAGAAGAACGGTGACCTCGCATTTGTTTTGCATATCCTCACCTGCCTCAAGAGCACAGGTAAGGCTGCCGTCAACCTTCCGCACGGCGTCCTCTTCCGCGGCGGTGCGGAGGCAGCCATCCGCCGCGAGATGGTCCGGCGCGGCTACATCAAGGGCATCATCGGATTGCCGGCGAATCTCTTTTACGGCACGGGTATCCCAGCCTGCATCATGGTGTTGGACAAGGAAAACGCCGCTGCCCACAAGGGCATCTTCATGATCGACGCATCCAAGGGCTTCATTAAGGACGGCAACAAGAACCGCCTCCGCACCCAGGACATCCACAAGATCGTGGACACCTTCACGAACTTGGCCGAAGTTCCCCGCTATTCGCGCATGGTGTCGCTGGCGGAAATCAGCGACCCGAAGAACGACTTCAATCTTAACCTCCCGCGCTACATTGACAACACCGAGCCGGAAGACTTGCAAGACATTGACGGCCATCTACGCGGCGGCATCCCGAACCGCGACATCGAAGCGCTCGAACGGTATTGGCAAGTCATCCCCGGTGTGCGCGCCGTGCTGTTCAAAAAGGCAGACCGTCCTGGCTACAGCCACCTCAAGGTCGCCGTCGCAGACATTAAGCCTGCCATCTTCGGCCACGCGGAGTTCACTGCCTTCAATCAATCGGTAACCAAGCTGTTTGCTAATTGGAAGGCGGCAAACACCCCGCGTCTGAAAGGTATCGCCAAAGGCGCCAAACCCAAGGCGCTCATCGAAATCCTCTCCGAGGACTTGCTCGACACCTTCGAGAAAGCCTGGCTGCTCGACCCTTACGACGTGTATCAACACCTCATGGACTACTGGGCCGAGACTATGCAGGACGACGTTTACATGATCGTGAGCGATGGCTGGCGCGAAGCGGCTAAGCCCAGGCTTATCATCGAGGATAAGGACAGGAAAACGAAGGAAAAGCCAGATTTCACCATCGGTAAGCTCAAGTATAAAGCCGAGTTGGTCCCGCCCACGCTGGTAATCTCCCGCTACTTTTCCGCGGAGCAGGCGGCCATCGAGAAACTGGAAGCCGAGGTTGTAGCCATCGAACAGGCGATGGAAGAAATGGCCGAGGAACACAGCGGCGAGGAAGGACTGCTCGAAGCGGCAAAAAATGACAAAGACAAGCTCACCAAGGC
>Ga0187856_1002883_pt1 | contig 12327 bp, 17 predicted proteins | sample June2016WEW_8_40_FD_132443 | JGI IMG/M metagenome (GOLD analysis project Ga0187856, IMG submission 132443) | Peatland microbial communities from SPRUCE experiment site at the Marcell Experimental Forest, Minnesota, USA - June2016WEW_8_40 | ecosystem: Environmental > Terrestrial > Soil > Wetlands...
CGTTTGCGCCTTCCCGAATGGATCTGCAAACCTTATCGAGAACGGCATCGGCATCCCGCTCGACGTTGTTTCTGTTTAACCGGCTCGCGAGGTAATCGCGGACGGCCCCGGCCATTAAAATGTGAAATTTCCGCACGGCGGCGGGATTGTTCGCTTTTATACCGTTCACCAACGGCATCCAAGGGCTCTGTTGTTTCGCGTTCAACGTAAAATCTCCTTTTGCGGTTTGACTGCTACTGCACGACTTCCCACGGCTGGAGAACTCCCAGTTTCCGGCCGAACTTTTCCAGATCCACGTTTTGAGTTGTGATGGCATTGCGGTTCACGTCCACGACGAAGTGGCGGCCCAGATCACGTTCCGCCGCTTCGCTCCGGGCGGCCCGCAGTTGCTCGCCGCTTCGTTTAAGCCGGCGGTTGATCCGTTGGATGAGGGCCCTTTCGGATACTTGCACTCTTTTTGCCATGAGCCGAGTATACGAGCACATGAGCGAACAAGTCAACAAGTAAATTCTCGAGATTTTCCGGGGTTAGAACCATCACCCGGCCCGCAGCGATGCAGCCACGGTCACAGGAACGCGAAATTTTCAGCGATTCGGGGGTTTCCTGGCGCCATCGCAGGCAATTCCAGCGCAACCCTGCGAGTGCCGGAAAGAGGACTAGGTGACTTTTGGGGCCGTTGTCAAGGATTATTTTTGCCTATAGTATGATTGTTTTCAGTGACTTGACTTAAACTGAGCACGTAGGTCGCCAGAAAGCATTGACTTCCCGTGTACTTTGGAGCACTATTGGGATGATAGGACAGCAGAGAGGTCCTGCAAGCCTAACAGGTGGCTACGCCTTGCTGGGGGCAAACCCAGTCCCGGACCCATACGAGGCGGGAGAGCCATCTTAGGTAGCCTGGCGGAGCGGGCTCAAAACTACCCCGGAATCGTAGTAAGGCGGGGAGAACTCCGAGTGAGACGGGTAGCTAGGCTTTGCCCGAAGCCAACGAATCGGGTCCCGCGGGTGCGTCCCGGACTTGAACGCGTCACACAGGTTCAGGTTACCGTGTTGCGGCAGTTCACAGACTGACCGGAACTTCTAAGCCAGATCCACACCTCTGACAATTCAAAATCTCTAATGTAATCCGGGCTGCGTCGGTGCGCTCGAAAGAAAGGCAAAAAAGTTTATGTTCGGATTCCTCACTGAAAGGGAAGTTTCCGCGATTCTCCGCAAGCGACCCGATGTCATCAAGAAATGGCGCCGGGCCGGCAAAGGGCCACCGTTCATGAAGCTTGAGGGCGCCGGCCGGCGCGGCGGCTCGATTTTGTATTCGGCAGAAGGCCTGGCCACCTGGCTGCGTGCACAGGCAACTAGTGGGGCGCCCGTGGCGCGAAAGGTGGCGTCCCAATGAAAGCGTTGGAATTCAAAAGACTAATTCAGGACGGTATCGCCCGCGGCGTTGCCGAAGCGCTGAAAAAAGCAAAAGCCAAGAAAGACGATGGCGACGACGATGACGGCAGCTATGAGATCGAATGCCCGTACTGCGGCGCCGAGATTGAAGTGCCGGCCGACGATGACGACGACGAAATCGAGTGCCCGGAGTGCGGCGAAGAGGTGCCCTTGAAGGCAGCCAAGGTGCTGCGCGCGAGGAAAAGTGCGACGGTGGGCTACTCTGCGTATGCGCCACCAAACGTATCAAAGCTTTTTGAGTAATAGGAGGATTCCATGAGCAGAAAAGAGCATCTAAGCGCCCTTGCGGACTCCGCGGCAAAGCTCGCAGGTTTGCATCAGGCGTTGGGTAAGGAACTCCGTTCGCACGTCCAACACCTCAAAGCGTTGGCCTCGACGAACGAAGCCGGCGATAAGGTCGATATGGTTTCAGAATTTTTCAGGGTGTACCAGCAGCCGGGCGCGGCCACCAAGATCGCGGGCGCCGCCGAATTGTTCCGCTAGGAGGAAAAAAATGACACTCAAAACATCAGAAGGACTGACCGCGGTCGAACATCAGACGGCCGAGTACGAAGCGGAGGGTCAAGCAATCGCTGCGCAGAGCGCGGAACTCAGGCAGTTTGACGCGGATGACACCGCGGCAGCCGCGGAAGTGACCGCGGCCGAGAAGGAGGTGCGCCGCACCGACGATCGCTTGAATGACTGCTCGGCGGCCGAACAGGATTCGGCAATGCGCCGTTGGCGCCAGGCCTGCCAAAACAAAGTTTCGCTCGACGCGCGCCGGGCGAAGTTTCCGCACACTGAGGCAAGCATAGCCGCGCGCATCCCCGTTCACGCGCGACAGGGGAAGCTCCTGACGGCAGCCCAAAAGCGGGTGCAACAGCGAGAGCTGGTACGCCGTCGAATCATCGCGGGCCTTGAATATGAAGCGGCAGAGTTGGCAGCTCGCGACCTGGAGCGGGAAGCTTTCGCCATGTGGCCCGAGGATGACGGTGAGCTACCCAAGGCAGGTGGCCTGGCGCTCACGACGATGTCACCGGGCACCTTTTACGCCGCTGCCTCGGCTCCAGGCTACACTCCGAAAAGTGTTTTCGAGGATGACTTCTTGAAGATTGTTTCGCTGGCGTACCCGGATCTATTGGAGCTCCTTCCGCCGGAGCGTGCCACGGCTATCCGTGACAAAGTCAAGGCTGACTATGCGCGCGGAAGCATGACCTTCGCCGGCAGGCCGAACTGGGTCATCACCCTCATCCACCCGAGTCAGACTGGTCTTCAGCTCGCCCGCGGATTGGCGCGGCGCGAACTCCGCGATCTATAGTTTTTCGAGTTCGCAGCCCCATCGCGGCGGTGGCCCTCTCCTTGCGGGCTTGGAGCTGGTGGACCCTTTCCCCACCAGTACCGCCGTGAAGGGCTGCGATTGGCAGGGCCGTCTCGCCGCGGCCCTGCCTTCTTTTGATGTTGTGCTGCATGTGGTGTGTCTCCTTGGAAGGCGCCGGGCAGATTTGTTTCCTGCCCGGCGTTTCTTTTCTAAGAACGGGCAGCAGTCAAAGCGTGAAGAGATGAAAATGTGTCCTAGCGACGGAGAGAAATTATTGACGGCCGAAGAGGCAGCGGAACGGCTCGCGGTTTCGCGCGCGTGGGTACTGGCGCACGCAAACGGCAATCGCCGCCCAACGTTGCCATCAGTGAAATTGGGGAAGCTGGTACGTTTTTCTCCTGAAGCGTTGAAGAAATTCGTTGCGGAGTGTGCGCGATGAAGGTGTACAATCTGAAGTCGAAGGGACGGCACATGCCACGTCAACGATTTCAGCGACCAGAAGTTCACCGGATCGGCGCCGGCCGCAAGCAGCAATGGTGCGCGGACTATTTCATCTACCAGCAACAGCCGGACGGCACAGAGCAGCGCATTCACAAAGTCGGACGGTTCGGCTATTGCTCCAAAGTCGCGAAGGCGAAGGCCCAGGGCGCTTGTGATACGCTCATGGCTTCCGTCAACAGCGGCGCCGTTGTGGCCGATGCCTCCATGACGCTCGCAGACTGGTGGGAGCAGTTCAAGCTCGTGCGTGGCAGCCGATGGAGCCGAAACACTGCCGACGCCTACAGCTCCACCTGGACCGTCCATATTGAGCCCGCGGTGGGCTCCATCCGCCTTGCGGATTTCAACAAGGCCACCGTCGATAGATTGTTGCTCAAACTGGCCGGCGCCGGGTGTGGTGAGCAACTCGTGCAGCGCGTCCTGATGATGCTCCATGCCATCTTTGAAGAGGCAATCGACAACGACATACTCCTAAAGAATCCTTGCCGCAAGGTGCGTCTGCCAAAGTGCAAGCCAGCCAAGGAAACGCGCCCGCTGACAGTGGACGAAGTACACCGGCTCTGGGGATCTCTGGACGGGCAAGATTATCTGGTCTTCCGCGTCATGGTTCTGTGCGGCCTGCGGCCCAATGAAGCCTTCGCTCTCAAGCGCGAGGACTACACTGGCGCTGCGGTGCGGGTTGATGAATCAGTGGCGCGTGATGGGTTCGGGCCACCTAAGAATGGTCGGACGCGATGGACGCCTATTCCCGCATCGCTCAAGGGCGAACTGGACGCTTGGCTCAAACAGCGGCCACCGGACCCTGGCGCCCTGGTATTCACGGCACCTCGCGGCGGTGTTGTGGCGACACGGCTCTACGGGCGGGCTATCCTGGCGCGCGCCCGCAAGGCATCGGGCATTGCAGACCTGACGTTCAGGCAACTCCGTACCACGTTCGGCACGTTGTTCGAGGGCGACGTTAAGGACCTTCAGACGGTGATGGGGCATCATTCCGCAGCCTTCACGATGGACACGTACCGGAAGCCCTTGGAGGCCCGCGCAGCGGCAGCAACCGAGGATCTGGACAAGCGGCTAAGCAACGTCGTGGAGATCACCGGCAAGGCGCTCAAGGTTGGTTGAATTGTTCGGAACTGTTCGTAAAAACGCATCTAACCCAATGAAAACAAAGTACAAGAGGCATAATACATAAATATGCCAGCAATCCGGCGCGGCGGCACGGAAGATCTCGCTGCGATCGCAGAAATTCAGGCCGCCAGCCCCGAGGCCGCGCAGTGGAATCCCGCCGATTACCTGGCATACGCTCTGCTGGTGGCGACGGTCGAAACCGGTGTGGTGGGCTTTGTCGCCGCGCGGCCGGTCGCAGATCAGGAGTTTGAGATCCTGAACCTCGGCATCGCCCCGGAATTCCGCCGCCGGGGCATCGCACGCCGGCTTCTAAGGGCCGTGTTCCATGACTACCACGGTACTTTTTACCTGGAAGTCCGGGAGTCCAATCGGGCCGCCCAGATGTGCTATAAATCACTTGGGTTTCAATTGGTTACGCGCCGTCCGGGCTACTACGAGAGCCCCCCCGAGACGGCTATTGTCATGAAGTTTCATTCATGTTAAGGTGCGAGTAGACGGTGATGCCGTCCTTTACCACATCACGCAAGAGATTACCCACCGAGCCCCTCCGCACCCATGGGTCGGCGCGGCAACCTCACTGGGAGGAATTGCCCCATATGGAACGGAACGCACTGGAGCAGTTGAAAGCGCACCTGATGGATACCAACGATGAGTTTCGCAAACTCGCCAGCCAGCACTCAGAATTTGCCCGGAAACTGGACGACCTGGAAGCGCTTCCTCATCTCACCAACGACGAGCAGTTGGAAGAATGCCGTTTGAAGAAGATAAAACTCCGCTTGAAGGATCAGATGGAAGCGATCGTGAGCCAGTACCGGTCACAGCAGGTCGCTTAGCATCAGGTGCGCGCATTACGGTAATCCGACGCCCGGCCGGCGACCCCGGCTGGGCGTTTTCATTTTGTAACGTGCCCGGCACGCTCTTATGGACGGCGACGAGCCCATTTCGATTCCCATCACCGACGTGTTCGACCTCCACAGCGTTCCGCCGCGCGACGTCAAGCCGGTAGTCGAAGAGTACCTCGAGCAGGCGCGCGCAAGTGGCTTCCGCTTCGTTCGTATCATTCACGGCCGGGGCATCGGCGTGCAGCGCGAAACGGTTCGCGCCATCCTGGCCCGCACCGATTTCGTGACCGATTTCAAAGACGCTCCTCCCGAGGCCGGCGGCTGGGGCGCAACCATTGTGACGCTGCGGTAGGCGCTGCCAGGCGACACTCGTTTGGTCCTCGCGGCTTAGCCGCTCAACCGCCTCTTTGAGCGAACGTGGCAGCCGTAGAGGATATGTTCGGGTTTCTTTCATGGTTTGATCCTCGCTATCGCTTCTCGCGGGAGTAGAACCTCCACCCCGAACTGGGCGGCGGCCGTTCCGTAGTCCCGCACGTTGAATGTCACCAGAGCATCGGCCTTGCCATTCACCGCCGCCTCGAGGACCATCTCATCGTTTGGATCTCGCAACTGGGACCGCCACAGAAAGTGCGTACGCACCGGCTCGGCCATGACGATAATGGCATCCAGAAAGATCGCTGCCTGCGGGCTGGAAAGCCCGCCTCCATCCGATGCTCAGGTCTCCTGCAGACGGCCTCGTACTCCATCGCGATGGGCACGCTCAGCAACAGGGTAGCCTGCCTCCCCCGCACCGCGAATGATCGTCACGCGAAATCCCACAGGCGGAATCGCGGCGATTGGAATCGATGCCGGCGTAGCGGTGCGGCCGGCCGCCGCGGACCCTTGGAGGCTCATGGAGCATCGGCTTCAAAAAAGCGACAGTTGCTCGCCGACCAGCGAACCATAGTTGAACCGCAGCACATTCGCCTCTTCCACACGGTCCCAATGTTCGCAGATCCAGGTCAGCTCGCGTGCGCACGCGTCCGGCTCGACTACCGCGTCCAGCAGCCGGTACAGTAGCTCATATGCCTCGGCGTACCGCCGGGCGGCGATCAGACGGCGGGCGTATGCCGGGGTCTGCGCACCAAATCGGGCGCAACTTAACCGATGCGGTCGACGGGATTCTGAGAGGCAAGCGCTATCTGATTCATGACCACGGGCGCGCTTCGCCCAAGCGCCGTCTGGGAGCCATTCCGCGAGTGGGCGACGGCCCGGAAGTATTATGGGTCAAGGAGTAGGGAGCCGTGACCACGCGTCAACACAAGGTTGACACTCAACTCGGCAGAGCCGCAGTCCGGATGTTTGCCGCTAATGAGCGCATGAACCAGATTCTCATCCAACACATTGACCCTGCCGCCTGGAGAGCCAAACCGCCCGGCAAGGCCCGCACCATTGCGGCGATCTTCACGCACATGCACAATGTCCGCTCCAAGTGGGTCAGGCTTACAGCTCCGCACCTGAAGGTTCCACGACAGCTCAACCGCGCGCACTGCACGCCGCTGCAAGCCCGTGCGGGATTGGCCGAGAGCGCCGCTCGCTGCGCGGAGATGCTCGCCGAAGCGCTCGGTTGTGGAGGCCGCATCGAGAAGTTTCGCAGAGACGGCTGGGCTCGGCCTTGGCCGGTTGGCCCGGAAATGCTGTGCTACATGCTTGCTCACGAAGCGCACCATCGCGGGCAGGTCTGTATGCTCGCGCGTCAGCTCGGATTCCGGTTGCCAAACGAGGTGGCGTACGGGATCTGGAATTGGGAAAAGCTGTGGAAGGAGTGCGGGTCGCCTGGCGGCCCCGGCCACGATTCTTAAGGAATCGCCAATACCGAAATCGGCCTCCCCAGGAGTGTGTGGTGCGACGTACCGTTCGGCTGTGCCCGGCTGGTTGCTACCGCGGCAATCATCTCGGCCCAGCCCGCCGGCGGCGTACCACCGCCGAACATCAATGTTCACGTCCACACATCGGGCTGACCAGGCGAACCTCTCGCGAAAGGGTGGCATCTGCGGACAGGACAGATCCTACCGGCCTTGGAACAACTCAGGCGGGAATACGTCGAATCGCCGCGTGACGTCTTTTCCGAGGAGATATTTGTCTGCAAATGCCAATAAGGCGTCCCAGTCTGCCTGCACCATTCCGTGCCGGCGATCCGCCCAGTTCACGCCGAGCCGGTCGGCGGCGTGGAACAGAGCATAGGCCGGCTCAGCGGCGATCCACGATTGACGCACTCCATTGGCGTTCACGTTCTGGTCGCGTGTTCCCTCGAGCGCGAGGAAGGGACGCGGCGCCACCAGCGCGATGAACCAATGCTGATCGAACGGCAGCTTGTCCGGCTGCCCCCAAAACTCATGCAGGTGGGGCGAAAACCAATTGGGATATTTTCGCATCATCTCGGTCAACCCTTCCTTGCCTCCGCGCTCCGCACCGCTGAACCGGTACGCGGGAGTGCCGCCGCCAGAGCTGGCCACCGGAGCGACCATGGCCAAACGCTCGTCGAAGGCGCCGGCGACCATCGCCGCCTTGCCGGTTCGCGACACTCCGGTGACGATCAGCCTGGTCTTGTCGATGGAAGGATCGGTTTCGAGATAATCCACAATGCGCGACACGCCCCACGCCCAGCCGCGCAAGAGTCCCCAATCGTAGTTCGGGTATGCGGGATAGAATCGCGTGGTCCGGAACGCCCAACTGCCGTCGGGATTGCGGAGCGTCGTATCTTCACCGCAATCGTTGTTGTTGAACGCCACGAACGCGAAGCCGTGGCCCAGCGCCGGATTATTAGCCGCGATGGATTCCGCCGTGCGCGGACCGCCGAAGGCGCCGCGTCCTGCCGCCGGAGCACCGCCCGGTGGCGCCGACGCCGTTGACGGACTGTCGCCCGCGGCAGGCAAGCGTTCGGGGCCAACCACGAGCAGCACGTCCAGTCCCTTGCCCTGGGTCGGTCCTGGAGGCAGCCTCGGCAACGGGGTCGCGCCCGGAGGCGTGCCGGATGGTGAGATCAACGCGGGGAAGGGTCCGCCTTCGGCAGGCGTGAAGATGCCGACATCGAGGCTGAGGCTGTCCTTGGGGCCAAACGTCAGATGTACCAGACGGTATTTCACCCTGCCGTTCCTCACCAGTTGAGAGCTGACCTCGCGCCCTTTCACATTTCCCGGCGCCGGAGGGGCCTGCCCTACGGCGTAGTATTCCAGAATGCGTTTCATCTCCTCGCGCCGTTGTTTCCACTGCGCGGCGGTTTTGACCTTCCGACCGTCATTCATCGTCAGTACGTCGGGCATCTCAGGGCGGCTGGGAAGTTGGTCCACGCCTGGCATGGGCGGCATCGAGGTCCGGATCGGGGGCACGGGAATTTCCTTCGGGTCGGGCCGCGAATCAGCGGCCGGCGCCGATGCCTGCGCAGGCAGAATGCCCGCCAGGACGGCGACGGCCAAGATCCTGGCTGGTCCATGTCTCACGGAGTTTCCCCCTTCGCAAAGGACGTTGTTTGTCATGTTATCCCTATTCAGCACCGACCGCCGGACTCAACCGAGAGGTACCGCTGACGGCCTGTACAATAAGGTCTTGAAAGGCATCGTTCATGTTCCACACGAATCTCGCGCGCCGGAGTTTCTTAAGAAAGGCCGGGCTCGGCTTGGCAGCCTTTCCAGCCGCCTCAGCACTCTCCGCGGGCACGGCTCAGGAACGCGCTCAGGCGCAATCAGCGAAAAAACCGGAGGCGGCCGTTGAGCCGGTACCCAGCCAGCCCGCGCTTATCCTGAACATTCGCGACTTCGGCGTCACCGGGGACGGGGTTACCAAAGATACCGCTGCCATCCAACAGGCCATCGATCGGTGCTCCGTGTTGGGTGGGGGCGAGGTGCTGGTGCCCGCCGGCAACTATCTAACCGGGGCCGTCGCCCTAAGATCCAACACCATTGTGCGATTGGAAAAGGGCGCCAACATCCTCGGCAGCCCCGACTTTGCCGACTATCCCGTCACCCAGGTTCGCTGGGAAGGCAAATGGATCCAAGGGCACGCCGGTCTGATTTATGCGATTGATGCCGGCCACATCGGCATCGTCGGTCCGGGCAAAATCGCCGGCAACGCCGCTCTCGCCGGCCGGCCCAATGCGCAGCACCCGCTGCGCCATCCCTCGCTCATCGAGCCCATCGGCTGCAACGATATCCGTCTGGAGGATTTCTCCACTGATTACCACTCTATGTGGTCCATCCACACTACCTACTGCGAGAACATTTCGATCCGGAACCTCACCATCCGCAGCACCGGAGGGAACGGTGATGGTATCGATATCGACTCCTGCAAGCATGTGCGAATCGACGGCTGCGACATCTCCACGGGTGACGATTGCATCTCCGTCAAGAGCGGACGCGGCAGCGAAGGCTACACGCTTCTCAAAACCTCGGAAGACATCGAAATCACTAACTGCACCTTCGCGGATTCCATCTTCGCCTGCATTGGCATCGGCAGCGAAACCTCCGGGGGAATTCGCAACGTGCGTATCGAACACTGCAAGTTCACACGGGCCCGGACTTTCGCTCTGTATATCAAGAGCCGCGCCGGCCGCGGCGCTTTCATCGAAGACATCAGTGCGGATGACCTCGACGTGTCCGGCGCCAGCGGCGGGTTTCTCCGCCTGAACTTACTTTCCAGCGGCATTCGGGACCAGGATCCCGTACCCGGCGATGAGGGCATCCCTACCCTCAGAAACTTCCGGTTCTCCAACATTCGCGTCACGGATTGTCCGGTTTTGGTTGACGGCATCGGCATACACCCGAACAAACCGCTGGAGGGCTTCTCGCTGATCAACGTGACTGGCACGTGTGCTAAAGGAATCTCTCTCGCCAACATCAAGGATGCCGAGGTCAGCGGCATCCATGTTACAGGCTTTGCCGGGCCACTGCTTAGCATCCACAATGTGACCGGCACGGGACTCGAGGGCGCCACCACCATCGAAGGTCCCAAGGTTCCCGACCCAATACCGGCGCCGGCTGAGCCCTATCGGCTCCGATAGAGCATCCTTCCGTGCCAGGAATGCGAGCTTCCAGGCGGCATCCAAGGTCGTCGCTGAACAGACGACCAGATAGCGTATTTACCGATTACTGACCGACTCCAACAACGGAGCGCTTGGCGAGCGAAGAGTCCGAATGTCCCTCATCGGCGGCTGGCCGAAGAACCGGCTGTATTCACGGTTGAATTGGCTGGCGCTTTCGTATCCGACCTCAAAGGCCGCACTGGCGGCGTCCAGACCATCCACGAGCATGCGTCCCCGTGCTGCCTGCAACCGAAGCTGTTTCTGATACTGAAGAGGACTCATGGCGGTCAGCACCCGGAAATGATGGTGCAGCGTGGACACGCCCATGCCCGCGATTTCTGCGAGATCTTCCACCCGCAGCGGCTTCGCATAGTTCGTCCTGATCCAGGCGATCGCTTTTGCCGTCCGGTGGCTCTGCTCTCCCAGCGTTGCAATCGCTCGAAGGCGTGCTCCCTCCGCACTGCGAAGGATTCGGTAGATGATCTCGCGTTGAATCAGGCCGCTGAGAAAGGGAATGTCCTGTGGCGTGTCGAGCAGGTCCACGAGCCGGCAGCATCCACGGAGGAATTCCACCGTGGTCTCACCGGTTGCCATCGCAGGACTGTCAGACGGCGCCTCAGCCACCTGAATCTCCTCCCGGCTGAGAAGTTCCCGAACCACGGGCATTTCGAGTTTGAGCGACAACGCCAGGCAGGGCACCTCTTCACTTGCCTCGATCACCCGGCTGACGACCGGCAAATCGACCGACGTCAGCAGGAATCGCGAGGCATCGTAGATAAAAGCGGTTCGGCCGAGTTCCACCCGTTTTCGCCCCTGGGCGATCACCGTCACGCCCGGCGCGTAAGTCATGGAGCACGGAGCGGTCGGGGCGGTCCGCCGGTGGAGCGTCAGGCCCGGAATCTCCGTTGCCCGTTTCTCTGCGGAGCCCATGAACAAGGCAATCTTGCGGGCCAGATCCACGCGCAATTCGTGCGCTTGATCTGGCAACGGAGTGACGTCTCGCCTCTGGTTCTTCATGGTACGGTTTCGCGCTCCTCTACTCTAGGATAACCGCTGGCTCTGTGCGTGGATCAACAGTGCGAGAGGAATAGGCAATAAGTCGGAAGGATCGGGATACCACTTTAGCGGCGCTCGACCCTAACCTGGAAAATAGAGGAAGGGTTCCGAAGGAGAAAGAAACAATGCAGAAACGCAAACTTGGAAAGACCGGCCTGGAAGTATCGGCTCTCGGGCTAGGCTGCATGGGGATGAGCTTTTCTTACGGCCCGCCCAAAGATAAGCAGGAGATGACTTCTCTCATCCGGGCAGCCGTGGAACGCGGCATCACATTCTTCGACACTGCCGAGGTCTACGGCCCGTTCTTGAACGAAGAGCTCGTGGGCGCAGCTCTCGCTCCGTTCCGCAAGCAAGTGGTGATCGCCACCAAGTTCGGGTTCGATCTGAGTGGCAGCGACAATCGGCCGGGAGCGGCAGGTCTGAATAGTCGCCCGGAGCACATCAAGCAGGCCGCCGAAGGCTCGCTCAAGCGGCTCAAGGTTGAGACAATCGACTTGCTCTATCAGCACCGGGTTGACCCGAACGTGCCCATCGAAGACGTGGCCGGAGCGGTGAAGGAACTGATTCAGCAGGGAAAGGTCAAGCACTTCGGCCTTTCCGAAGCAGGCGTGCAAACGATCCGTCGCGCCCATGCGGTCCAGCCGGTCGCTGCTCTCCAGAGCGAATACTCGTTGTGGTGGAGACGCCCTGAAGCAGAAGTAATCCCAACGCTGGAGGAACTTGGGATCGGCCTTGTTCCGTACAGCCCGCTCGGCAAGGGCTTCCTCACCGGCAAGATCGACGAGAATGCGAAGTTCGACAGTTCCGACTTCCGCAGCACGCTGCCTCGCTTCACACCGGAGGCTCTCAAGGCGAATCAGGCCCTGATTGATCTGCTCGCCGGCATCGCGTAACGGAAGAAGGCGACACCGGCTCAGGTCGCACTCGCCTGGCTGCTGGCCCGGAAGCCGTGGATTGTACCGATTCCCGGCACCACAAAACTGCATCGCTTGGACGAAAAC
>Ga0187856_1002896_pt1 | contig 12297 bp, 8 predicted proteins | sample June2016WEW_8_40_FD_132443 | JGI IMG/M metagenome (GOLD analysis project Ga0187856, IMG submission 132443) | Peatland microbial communities from SPRUCE experiment site at the Marcell Experimental Forest, Minnesota, USA - June2016WEW_8_40 | ecosystem: Environmental > Terrestrial > Soil > Wetlands...
CGGAGATTTTGGGCCCGAGGATATTTCTGCACCACCAGTGGTAACGTCACTGATGACATCATACTTCAGTATATTCAAAGCCACTCTGATAAACCTACCGACGCCAGTCGGTAGTTGTTTAGTGTTAATTTTGGAGAAGCTGCGCCACGTGCAATTCTAATCTGCATTCTCATTCCCCCCGCCACTTTGCACGGCCTGCCCGCTTGACCGCCGCTGTCGCAACGGGAACGGCATACATATCTAAATACAATGACGCCTTGGGTGATCGGCGTCGTCGCTCCGTCATTTGCGAACAAGGACTGAAATCTCATGCGCTACAAGACACTCGGTGGCACCGGACTTTTGGTGTCGGAAATCTGTCTCGGCACCATGACATTCGGCGGCCGCGGCTTCTGGACCAACATCGGAACGCTCGACCAAACCATTGCTGATCGCGTGGTTTCCCGCGCGCTCGAAGCCGGCGTCAATTTCATCGACACTGCGGATGTCTATTCGGAGGGGCTTGCGGAGGAGATCACCGGGCGGGCCGTCGCCAATTCCGGCCGCAGGCGCACGGATGTCGTGCTCGCGACCAAGGCGGTGGGCGCCATGGGGACGGGGCCGAACGATCGTGGCGCGTCGCGCGGCCACATCATGGATGCGGTGAAAGCGAGCCTGAAGCGGCTCGGGACCGACTATATCGACCTCTATCAGATGCACGGCCTCGATCGGCTTACGCCGATTGAGGAGACCGTGCGCGCGCTCGACGACTTGGTGCGGCAAGGTCATGTCCGCTATGTCGGCCTCTCCAACTGGTCGGCCTGGACCGTCATGAAGGCGCTCGGCATTGCCGATCGGCGCGGCTGGACGCGGCCGGTGACGCTGCAGGCCTATTACACCATTGCCGGACGCGACCTCGAGCGCGAGATCGCGCCGCTGTTGGAAGCCGAGAAGCTCGGACTTTTGGTCTGGAGCCCGCTCGCCGGCGGCCTTCTGTCGGGGAAATACGACCGTGACGGCAAGGGACCGCAAGGCTCGCGCCGCGTGTCCTTCGACTTTCCGCCGGTCGACAAAAATCGCGCCTTCGATTGCGTGGATGTTATGCGCGAGATCGCGAAAGTGCACCGCGTTTCGGTCGCGCGCATTGCCATCGCCTGGCTTCTGCACCGGCCGTTCGTGACCTCGGTGATCGTCGGCGCCAGGAACGTCGAACAGCTCGACGACAATCTCGCCGCAACCGAAATTTCGCTTGCCGCCGCCGAATTGAGTGAGCTTGATCGCGTCAGCGCGCTACCGGCCGAATATCCCGGCTGGATGATTGAGCGCCAGGGCGCCGAGCGAGTGGCCATGGTGCGGGCGGCAGCGCGTTAAGGTTAACGCTACGTCCGGTTTTTATCGCTGCCGGGGCCGGGCGAACTAATAAACCGCCGGCACGTACAATTCCTGGGGAGTGGGGTGACGGGCGTAATCTGGCCTATGCTCGCGTTCGGGCAGCACGATCGGCTCGTGGTGAACGTCCTCATAGGGGGGACCTGCTGCAGCAAATGATGGATGCAGTTCAATCGGGCTCTTTTCTTGTCGACGCCGCGGCGTTGCGGCCTTTCACTTCACCGGAGCTGAAAGCACAACGTCCTTGATCGGTGCAAACGCGCCCACCGTCGGATCGTAAACCGCCAACTCACAGGTCCCCACGTCGAAATAGGCGCCCGGAAGCTGCAGCTGCCGTTGACTGACGCGATCCCGCGTCCCTCATCAACACGTCATCAAGCGATGGACGCCACCCCGATAGTTTTGTGACAGGCATTCTCAACAATGATATGACGATGACCACGCTTATCCTTTCATCCGCGAAGTCACCAAGGCATTCCAGGGCGCAAATGTCACAAACGTCACAAACGAAGGAACGCATCGCACGCCGCGTTCGTCACGAAACGAAGTTACGGCTGCTGCAAGTCCGCGACGTGAGTCCGATCACCCCGAAGATGGTGCGGATCATCGTGGGCGGCGCGGCGCTCGAAGGCTTCGTCAGCGCCGCCCATGACGACCACGTGAAACTATTCTTTCCGCAACCGGGGCAGGAAAAACCGGTCCTGCCGACGCCAAGCCCTAACGGGCCGGTTTACCCCGAAGGCGCGCCGAGGCCTGCGGCGCGCGACTACACCCCGCGCCGCTACGATGCCGCCGCCAACACTTTGGCGATCGATTTCGTGCTGCATGGCGACGGGCCGGCGGCGGCCTGGGCGGCGCAGGCCCGGCCGGGGCAGTTCCTCGGCGTCGGCGGCCCGCGCGGATCGTTCATCGTGCCTGACGATTTCGATTGGTATCTCCTCGCCGGCGACGAAACCGCGTTGCCGGCGATCGGTCGCCGGTTGGAGGAATTGCCGGCCGGCACGCGCGCCCTCGTCGTTGCCGAAGTCGAAGATGCCGGCGAGGAACAGCGGTTCGCTACGCGCGCCCGGCTCGACACGCTCTGGCTGCATCGCGGCGCCGCCGCGCCGGGGGAAAAATCGCTGCTGCAAAAGGCGATTGCCGATTTGCCGGTGCCGCCGGGGGAAGGTTATGCCTGGGTGGCGGCGGAGGCGGCGACCGCGAAAGCCCTGCGCCGGCATCTGGTCGAGGAACGCGGGTTGAACAAAGACCGGGTGAAGGCCGCCGCCTATTGGAAACAAGGCGCGGTCGCCGTGCACGAGACCTACGACGATTGAGACTATCGTGCGCTTGGCTCCTAGGCGCCGCGCTCGCGGAAGACCTCATCGAAAATGCGATCGCAGGCACATTCGTGCCTCAGAACTGCCAGCTCAAATTACCTCTCACCGAGTTGTCCTGGACGCGGCCGGCAAGCTCGCCGAAATAGAACACCGCCAACGTGACCTGCGTGTTGAGGTGCAGATCGAACCCCGCCTCGACGAGCGCCGCGTCGCGCGCCAGCGGCACGCCGGCGACGGTGAAGGGCGCTCCATTGGTCTCGAAGGCAAGCGCCGCCGTGGGCGTGACGGGGCCGAAGGCGTGCTGCCAGGCGGCCGAGGCGTGCGGGGTGAGCACCATGGCGTCCGCCAGCACCCAGTTGGTAGCGGCGCGCGCGCCGAGCGTGGAATAGCCAATGTCGTCACTGCTGCCTGAACCGCTGAGCGCTGCGATGCCGGTGCCCCCGCTTTCGGCAAAGCCCTCGGTGTTCAGATGAACGAACGCAAACCCGGCGAACGGCTCGGTGGCGATTTGACCGAACGCCATGCCGTAGCCCACTTCGCCGAAGACTTGCGTGGTGGTCGCGTCATAGCCGGCGCTCGCGGTGTCTGCAAAGCCGGGAAAGATGATGCTCCGGCTGGTGTCGAGCATGCTGAAGCTCGCGGCTGCAGCGCCGCGCAGGTTCCAGGGACCGAAATTGGCGCCGACATAGCCGGCGAGATGCGCGGTATCGATATCGGCGGAGCTCGCCGGGTCGCCGATGCCGAGGGACGAATTGGTATAGCCCCCGGCAATGCCGGCGAGCCAATTGGGCCCGAAGCGGCGGTCGATACCGGCGAAGACGCCGGCGAGATCACGGCTTACGCCGGACGCATTGCCGTTGCCTTCAAGCCGGCCCCAGGCGCCGATTCCCTGCGCCCAGAACACGGTGTCAGGCGCCGGCAAAGTTGGTGGCGCGGCCTTGAGCGGAAACGCTGGCAATCGCCCGTCGGCATAGGCCAGGGCGGGACCTGACGGAGATTGAGAATCCGAAGATCCAACCTCGTCGGCATACGCCAATGTGGGGCCGCCTGCCGTCAGCGCTGCCATCGGGCCGACGCTGCCGGTAAAGGAGGATTGGCGCATTCTCCCGAGTACAGCCTCGCGCAGATAGAGGCTGTCGCCGAGCATGACGGTTTGGACGCTGGCGTGGACCTCTCCGTCGAGTTGTACGAGTGCCGCGCGCAGCGTCGCCGGATCGCCGAAATTGAGCAGATCGAGACTATCGTACATGCCGTCCATGCCGGTGAATGGCGCCGGATAAGGCCCCCGATCGAGCGCGGCGGCAACGGCCCCGGCATTGCCGCCACCCGCGCGCGGCCCGTAGAGCAGCGCCTGGGCGCCGATCGGCTGTTGGTTGATGTAATCCGATGGGGGCAGGTACTGCAGGCCGAAGCAATTCGGACCGCTTGGGGTGCCGGCTGCCCATTCCTGTGCGGGGCCGCCGGTTTGCCCAAAGGCCGGAGCCCCTTTTGCGACCAGCGCACAGCTGCCGGCCGGAACCGTCACAATCGTTTCCATGGTCGGCAGAGTTGGCAGCGCCAGCACGTCCTGAATCTGAGCAGGGGTCAGGCCGCGTACGGTGCTGGGGTCCGCCATGAACGGACGGTTGGGGACGCTCGCGGGCGAGCATGTGGGGCAGTAAAAGCGCACATACTGGGTCGGCTCGCTGGTCACCACCATGGCGGCCGGTGCGTTGGCTACGAACGACGGGACGGCGCTGCAAGAGAGGGGAAGAATGTAGGCGTTGGTGTCCGCGCCGGTGGTGATCGAGGGTACCGAATTAGGAGGGCATTCAAATGGCGGCTTGTAGACCGTCCCTGTCACGATAGTGCCCGGCGGTAACGGGAGGCCGGATCCTGCTTGGGACCAAACTTCTCTCACGTCGCCACCGACCAAAACAGCGGCGGCGGCCAACACAATGGCGCCTCTCGTCAGGTTCAGCATCATCAGTTGCCCGCCTAGCTGCTCTGTTGCAGAACAAGCCTAATAGCAACTACGACGTTTAGGATGCTTCGCGAACAAGACCCGGGTTGCATTTTACCGGGTTGCATTTTCCACATATAATTTTTGGTCGTGCTGCGAAACGCATCGCTCGCCGCGTTCGTCACGAAACCAAACTGCCGGAAGGGTCGCACATCGACGCAGTCGCGACAGCGCGCGGCGGGCGAGGAGCAGATCAGAACTCGGGATGCTCCGATAAGCGGATGCCGAAGGTATCAGCGAACCCGCGTAAACCTGCAGCGGCGATGGTCAACGCGCGCGCGTCCCGGCGGCGCTCGATCCATTTGAGCTCCAGGCAGCGCCCGTACAAAGCGGCGCCGACCGCTGCCGCGAGGTGCCCGCGGCCCCAGCGCCGTCGGGTTCGCCTTCGACGTGAGCCACAGCTACACGCTGCCGATTCTGGCGAGCGTTTGCGCCAACCTCGTCGCGGCCGCCATCCTGGCGGCCACGTCGAAGGCGCCGGTATGATTATCTCTCCTATTCATCCTCCCCAAAGGAGCTGAGCGCGGCGTGGACGAGATTGCGGAAAAGCTGGCGGAAATAGTCCCGCTGCCCCGGCGCCTGGATCATCATCAGCGCGATCAGCTCTTCCTTGGGCGCGATCCAAAACGCCGTGCCGGCGAGGCCGCCCCAAAAATATTCGCCCGGCGTTCCAGGCGTCGGCGCCAATCCGACCTCGCGGCGAACCGCGAATCCGAGCCCGAAGCGGTGTCCCGGCGGCAGGAGCGTCGTGGGCGGGATGCGGACATTCGGCCCGAGGTGATCGGCGGTCATGAACGCGACGGTCTTGCGTCCGAGGATGCGGATGCTTCCCAGCGCGCCGCCCGCGTAAAGCATCAGCGCGAAACGCGCGTAGTCATCCATGGTCGAGATGAGCCCACTGCCGGCCGATTCGAAACGCGGCGCGATGCGGGTTTCGATCAGCGGCTTTCCGGCGTCCCGGTCGTGCACGAACGGCTCGGCGAGCCGTTCGTGCTTGTCCGCGGGCGCGAAAAAGCCGGTATCGCGCATGCCGAGCGGCGCCAGGATGCGATCGTGCAGAAACTCGCCCAGCGTCTCTCCGGAGACGATCTCGACGACGCGGCCGAGCACATCGGTGGAATGGCTGTAGTTCCAGGACGCGCCCGGCTGATCGATCAGCGGCAGCTTAGCGATCTCGGCGACAAATTCGGCGTTGGTGAGATCGCGAAAGCGAAGCTGCGCCTCGGCGTAGAGGCGGTGCACCGCCGAGTCGCCGGTGAAGTCGTAGGTCAGCCCCGATGTATGGCGCAGCAGGTCCTGAATTGTAATGGCGCGCTCGGCCGCGACCAGTTCGAGCTTGCCATTCCGTTCGACGCCGACCTGAGGGTCGGCAAGCGCGGGGACGAATTTTGCGATCGGATCGGTGATGAAGAGCTTGCCCTCCTCGACCAGACTCATGAGCGCGACCGAGACGATCGGCTTGGTCATCGAATAAATGCGGAAAATAGCGTCGTCGGGCAGCGCCGGGCCTCCGGGTCTTAAGGCGCCAATGTCGCGCCGATAGGCGACCTGGCCACTCCGAGCGATCAACATGGAGATGCCCGGCACGCGCCCGGAATCGACCTCGCGCTGCATCACGGCGGTCAGTCTGGCAAGGCCCGCCGCGGACAGCCCGGCCTCCTCGGGGTCGGCCGTAGGCAGAGCGTCGGAGCAGTATGCGTGATGGTCGTTCACGGTCGGTCTTGGCGAGAGTTAGCCGTTAGGCGACGCCAAACCCTGCCCCAGTGCAGACCTTCACGCAATGCCGACCATCGCAGACTTCAGCCGCACCGGATCGACCTCAATTATCTAAGTAATTAAATCTAGAAAGTCGCCGGGACGAAGTGATTGAGCAAGGCCAGTCCGACGAGAAGGACGAGTCCGATGGTCAGGCTCCAGCCGATCAATTTCTTCTCGATCGGCAGCAGCGGCTCGACCGGCGCGTTACGCAATTCCTCGCGCAAGTCCGGGCGGATGTTCGACTGCGACATGATGCTCTCCTTGCGATCCTGTAGCTCTCAAGCGGCCACGGTCAACCGGCGAGAGGCGGCGTAATCCCGTTGAAGAAGATCCACGAGATCAACAGGCCGACCCAGACGACGAAGCCGAACAGGCTGACCAGATAGACGGCGGCGAGCTTGCCGAAACCCTCCTGCCACAACGTCTTGAAGTTCGAGAGCACGCCGATCGAGAAGAAGGTGAGAATGAAGAAGATGACGCGGAACGTGTTGGCCTCGCCGATCGCCGCGGGGACGTTCTTGGCAATATCCGCCGGCGTGCCGAGCGCGAGATAGAGCCCGACCAGGAACGTCACCACGAAGCCGATGATGAATTTGGGAAAGCGCTGCCAGATTTCCCACGCTTTCGCCTTGTCCTGCTCCGGCGTGACATTGATGTGGTTGGTCCAGATGTAGCCGAGGACAAAGGCCCAGATGCCGATGAAGATGTCGATGAACACCTTGATCGTCGCCGCGGTGCCGAGAATCCAGCCCGGCTGATAATTGACGCCTGCGGCCGCGTTCTTGGCGAGGATCAGCGACTCGGTAATGCCGCCGGCCGCGACGGCGGCGCCGTCGGTCTTGACGGCCAGTCCCATCCAAGCGCCGGCGACCAGCGGCTCGTGCGCGAGGAAGGCCTGCGCCAGGAACGGCAGGATGAGCACTTCGACCACCGCGAAGATCACGACCAGCGAGGACACCAATACCGGCACGACCGGCCGGGCGCGGATAGCGCCGCCGACGGCGATCGCCGCGGAAACGCCGCAGATCGAGATGCCGGAGGCGAGCGGCGCCGCCCATTCGCGAGAAAAGCCGAACCACTTGCGGGCGACGAAATAGACCACCGCCCAGTAGATCAGATACGCTTCGATGATCGCGGCGACGCCGCGCAGGATGAGCGAGCTGGCCAGACCCAGCCGTCCCGCCGCCGTCACCGCGAAGAAGCCGCCGAGAATGACGATGGCGACCTTGATGTACAGTTCGGGCCGCACCGCGTCCTTGATCGCGTCGGCGAAGCGCGGAAGGAAATTGGCGATGATCAGCCCGGCGATGAGCGCGAAGATGTAGCCGCCCTCATTGGTGAGCTTTAGCGACCAGCTGATGCCGAATTTCTGCTGCTCGGCCTCCGTCACCGCCGCGAAGTGAGCGAAGTTGCCCACGATCCAGCTCGCATAGGCGATCCAGAACACCGCGGCAAAGGCGAGCGCGAATTTTTTTACGTCGTTATTCAGCGCAGCGGCGGCGGCGCTGAGCACGAGCGTGAGCGCGACATAGGTTGCGATCAATGCGCCAATGCCGCCGAGCGAAGCGTAGCCCTTCGAAGTCGCCCTGAGCGCCTCTCCGAGATTGCTCCACACCGAGGTGGTGACCACCCAGCCGATCAGATCGACATTGGCAAGCGCGGCCAAGGCGAGAACGAAGATGAAAAGGCCGAGGGCGACGGCGAGCCAGTCCTCGTTGAGCAGAGCGGCCGGTGCGGCAACGCCCTGTGGCTGAGCGTCAGTGAGCGTGGCGTCGGACATCTCGTTTTCCCGCCAGCAGAAGCCGGCGCTCCCGATCGTGACATCGATGGAGGGGGGCGGGAAAGTCAATGCGACCAACAAAAATAAGAGATTCTTAGCTGACCAATGACGCTGCGGGCGAATGATCTCGCCCAGAGCGGGCACAGCATGAAACAACTTTCCTAGGCGGCCGCCTGGCTGGCGAGGCGATTCATCTCGCGCTGGACGAACTGCCGGCAGAGCCGTTCACGGCGCACCAGCAGGTCGCGCGGGCGTAAAAAAGTTTGAGGGCAGAATAGGATGACGGTTGATCTGCTAAAAATGTCACACTGCCGCGATTTTGCGCTCTTTTGTCCGCCGGGTTTTGAGGTTGGCTTGTCATCAATAGTTAACAAAGTCATACTGCGCTCGCTGGTTGTGTAGGCTGGCAGCCTCGCAGCTAGGTCGGCAGGGAGCTGTCGACTAAAAACAGGCCCGGGGGGCTGATATGAGTAAATTCAGTGTTTCTGCGGCAATGATTCTTGGACTCGCCGGCGCCGCATGCGCCACGGCTGCGTTGGCCGACGATCCCATGGTGACGAAGGCGCCGATGGTAGCGGTGGCGCCGGCGCCGCCAGTTGCGTGCAGCAGTTTTTGGGACTTTATCGCCACGAGCTGCCCGCTGACCTGGTACGGCGTCACGTTCTACGGCACGGTGGACGTGGGCGGCGGCTACCAGACCCACGGCACGCCGTTCGATCCGAACTTCCCCACCGGCGCCTCCTACCTGATCGCGAAGCCGAGCAGGTTGGCCGAGTGGGGGCTTGCGCCCAACGCCATGAGCCAGTCAGTCGTCGGCGTCAAAGTAGATGAACCGATCGCTCCCGGCTGGCATTTCATTTCCCAGAACGAGCTCGCGTTTGATCCCTATTCGGGGCTGTTAGCCAACGCACCGCAGGCGATGCAGAACAGCATTGGCGTTCCGCTCAACCAACAGCTCTACCCCGTCGATTCGAGCCGGTGGGGCTGGCTGGCTGGGCAAAATTATGCCGGCTTTAGTTCGCCGACCTATGGCACCCTGACCTTTGGCCGGCAAAACGCCCTCGAAACCGACGGCGTCATCGCCTACGATCCGATGGGCGGTTCGTACGCCTTCTCGCCGATCGGCTTTAGTGGGACCACCTGTGGCGCCGGCGATACCGAACTCTGTCGATGGACCACGGCGTTGAAATATCGTGAAAATATCGGCCCCGTCCGGTTGGCGGTGATGGGGCAGTTCGGCAACTATGCGGATTACAACCCGTCGAACGGCGCGATCGCAGGCCAACTCGGCGGCGACATTAAAAACTTGGGTCCGGGTACGCTTTCGCTCGACGCCATCGCCACGTTCGCCAAGGACGCCGTCAATATCGGGCCAACGGGCGGCACACCCCCACAGAACGGAGTGCTGCCAATCACGTTCCCCGCGCAGTATCTCGCTGCGACGATTTCCAACCAGACGGGCGTCATGGCGCTTGCTAAATATAGCTTCGGTTCGTGGTCGCAGGCGCCGGTCGTGGGCAAAGCACCTCCTTCGGCTTCCGGAGTGCCGCTCACCCTTTACGCCGGCTATGAGTGGATACAATTCGCGCCACCGAGCGATCCGCAGACCTCATTCAGGGATGACGGGTTCCTCTTCACCGCCTTTGGGGGCAATCCCAACCTTACCACCGCCAATGCTGCCAACCCCACGGGGATCAACAACGTAGCGTATACTTCGTTGTGCGGAACCGGTACCGCTGGTGTTGGTTGCAGTGACAAGATTTTGCAGGTCTTCTGGATCGGTGCAAAATATGCCGTCACCAACAACCTGGATGTGATCGGCGCTTATTATCACTACGACCAGAACAACTTCACCTCGGGGGCGGCCACGTGCGCCAACCCGTACGCGCACTCGCAATGCGCCGGCACGTTCGACGCCTATTCTGCCGTGATCGATTGGCGGTTTGCGCCCAAGTGGGACACCTACATCGGCTTTATGTTCTCGCAAAACAACGGCGGACTGGACAACGGCTACATCTCTCGCAACAACATCGACCCCACCGCCGGGTTGCGCTTCCGGTTCTGAGAAACCTGCAGGCGGGATTTTGCAAGGTCGCCCGACGATCTTGGTAAAATCCCGCTTCTGCTTTGCAAAATGCAGTCGTCATGGCCGGCCGTTATTGGCCGGCCTTGGCGTTTGCGATACCGCTCGCGACTCTGTTTGCGACACTTGGCCACGCGCCGCCGTTCGGCGGATGACTGCGGTAGAAGAAATCGCTAACCTCTACCGAGGCGAGCGCCCTGAAGAACAATAGTTCCGGGATGAATGAAAAAAATTCTTAGGGACGGAAGGCGATGACGGTTGAATCCACCGCGGTCGAATCCAAGATCGCGGGGTCGCCGGCGGCGCGCTGGGGCCAGCTCGCCTGCGGCATTGTCTGCATGGTGCTGATCGCCAACCTGCAATATGGCTGGACGCTGTTCGTCGATCCGATCAACAAAACGCACGGCTGGTCGATCGCATCGATCCAGGTGGCGTTCAGCATCTTCATCGCGTTGGAGACGTGGCTGACGCCGATTGAGGGGTGGATCGTCGACGGTCTCGGCGCGCGGCGCGGACCCAAGCTGATGGTCGCATTCGGCGGCATCATGGTTGCCCTCGGTTGGATCATCAATGCGCGCGCGCAATCCCTTGCGATGCTTTATCTCGGCGCAGTATTCGCCGGCACCGGAGGCGGGGCCGTCTACGCGACCTGTGTCGGTCAAGCCGTCAAGTGGTTTCCCGACCGGCGCGGCCTTGCCGTCGGCCTTACCGCGGCAGGTTACGGCGCCGGCGCGGCAATCAGCGTTGTGCCAATTCGCGAGGTGATCAACTCAGGCGGCTACGAAGCAGCCTTCTTCTGGTTCGGGCTGATCCAGGGCGGAATCGTCTTTATCCTGGCCTGGCTGCTGCGGGCACCTGATGCCGGCGAGATGGCCGGCGCCGCCGTGCCGAAAGTCGAGCAGACGGCGCGCAGCTACACGCCGCGGCAGGCGTTGGCCACCTCGGTGTTCTGGCTCCTCTACATCATGTTCGTCATGGTATCGGCGTCGGGCCTTATGGCGACGGCGCAGATCGCGCCCATCGCCAAGGATTTCAACATCGGCGATGTGGTGGTCTTCTTCGGCGCCACGACGCTGAGCGCGGCGCTGGTCATCGACAATATCTGCAACGGCGCGGCGCGTCCCCTATTCGGCTGGATTTCCGACCATATCGGCCGCGAATACACCATGGCGATCGCTTTCGGTCTGGGCGGAGTAGCCTATTGGCTGCTTGGCAGCCTCGGCCATGCCCCCTTGGCATTCGTCCTTTTCGCTGCGCTGATCTTTCTGACCTGGGGCGAGATATTCAGCCTGTTTCCGTCAACCTGCACGGACACTTTTGGAGCCAAGTTCGCAACCGTCAATCTCAGCCTGCTTTACACCGCCAAAGGCGCGTCCGCGTTCCTGGTTCCGGTCGCCAATATCATCAAATCTGCGACCGGCAGCTGGCACATGGTGTTCGTGGCGACCGCAGTCATGAACTTCGTGGTGGTGGGGTTGGCGCTGTTCGTCCTCAAGCCGTTGCGGCACCGGTTCCTGGCCAAAGGCTAAGCCCGTTCCTTATGTTGGCTGGCCACCCAGGCCGGACCCGTTGGCTGTGTGCCGAGCATGAACGACAGCTTGGAGGTGGAAGTCCTCTATCCAGCCTGATGGTGGCGAAGGATTAGCGAAGCGCAAGGGCGTCGTCGCGAGGCGGGGTCTGAAGGAAGCGTGGAGCAAAGCCGCGGCCCGATGGACAAGAACCGGATAACGAGGCCTGCCCGGCCGGACGAGCGAGCAGTCGATCGCGAAGTCCAGGATCATCAAGGGCCGGGGTGGTAGATCTGGCGGGCGTGCGGTGAAGGCGGTCGATCTTACCTCGGGAGGTCTGCGCTGTGTCTCGGCAACGAGACTGAGGTCGTCGCAAGGCGGCCTGACCGCAGCGCAGAAGTCAGCAGACGGCATAGTAGGCGGAGCGATCCGCTGAAGGCCTGAACGTTGGAGTGGACGCTTGGATGCGAAGACCTCGA
>Ga0187856_1002902_pt1 | contig 12268 bp, 17 predicted proteins | sample June2016WEW_8_40_FD_132443 | JGI IMG/M metagenome (GOLD analysis project Ga0187856, IMG submission 132443) | Peatland microbial communities from SPRUCE experiment site at the Marcell Experimental Forest, Minnesota, USA - June2016WEW_8_40 | ecosystem: Environmental > Terrestrial > Soil > Wetlands...
CACGCTTATGCGGCCCACGCCAACCCCTCCGTCAAGAAGAGGCCGCCCATCGCATTGCGTGGTCTTTGATCGAAACGACATTCATTTAAGCGATTGAATTAAGACACGCTTGATGCCGATAAAGACTCTCGACCAGCAGCGCCATCATGTGAAAACTCGTCCAATCTGGCCCCTCCGGAAGATCATCAACACACTGGAATACTTGAACAAAACGACGATTTCGAGGGGGCCTGATTTGCGCCGATCGGGACCCCTCTCGCTTATCAGTTTCTATCGTAACTTCAATGTGTTCGGATGACTTTGGCTAGGGTTCCACTTGGGTGCAAAAACACAGTCTGGCACCTCCATGGCGGCGGCTTTGGCGGCGGCGCTTGGCGTTGGCATGGTCGTGGCTATCGCGGATATCCGAATTATTGGGGCGGTTATGATGATAGTTCCTGCTGGGGCTGATATCCGTATTCTAACCAGTGGCTGGATCTGCGATTGAATAGCCTCCCGCTTCGGCGCATATGCACACTCGGCTATGGGCCGATGAGGCCGGTACGCAGCATGGAGAACACTTAGTTCTTAGTTCGACGAGAGGCTGATAATTGAAGTTTCACAGGATCCTGTGATGCTGCGGTCGAACGACGGTCGACCAGACTCATTTTGAGCGCCGGATTGAAGTTTCAAGGTAAAGAAAGCCTCCCGGATAGCGGCGGAAACTGAAGAAATGGTTACGCTTTAGCCATTTGAAGTTCTCAGTCAAAACCGACAAAAAAGGTTGTTTGACTCAACAGCTTTCAAGACAGACACTAAAAACGCAATGCAGCCCTTCAGAGCGAAAGTGCTCGGTGAATCGCCTAGCCGCGATTGCGGCCGGCGCGGGGCGCGAGCGTTCGGCATCCTAACCAGCTTGCTAAGCGAAACCGGCTGGTCTCTTTGGACCGGAGGGACGAGAATGAGTGCCAGCCGGCTGCCAATCTTCGACGAGACTGTTCAATTGACCAATCTGTGGCTCAACGAGCTGATGGAGGCGGTCGACTGGGACGATAAGCAGCGAGCCTACCGATTGCTTCGCGCGACACTGCATGCGCTCCGCGATCGTCTCTCGGCGCAAGCGGCAGTGCACCTAGGAGCGCAACTACCGATGCTGGTCCGCGGGTTCTATTACGATGGTTGGCATATGCGGGATACGATATTGAAAGAGCGGACGAAAGGCGAATTCCTCAGTCATATCGAAGCGGCGTTCAAGCAGGACCCCAACGTCGACACTGAAGAGCTGGTTAGGGAGGTTTTCAAGCTTTTGGCGCGCAGGATCTCCAGCGGCGAGATCGCGGACGTGAAAGCTATGCTGCCCCCGGAAATAAGGGCGCTCTGGCCCGCTGCGCCGAGCGAGGAAGCGAAGGTCGTCTGACGGAGGCGCGCGCCGCACAGCGCGAAAAGGGGGCGTCATGCTCAATGAACTTGATCCAAATGAAGCGCGGACTATTGCAGCGCTCGCGAAAGCTGCGCGGGTCGAGCGCGATGAATTGCTCGGCAATGTCGCTGAAGGGGACCTCGACTCGGTGCGGCCAGGACGCGGCGAGCACAACCCGGCCGCAGGGCTCGGACTTGAGCCGCTTCCAGTAGACTCACCCCAAGTCCAGGCATTACGCAACGCAATTGCGGCGCTATCCGCGGCGGCGCGCTGCGAGCTTTATGCTCTCATGCGGATTGGTCAGGGCCATCTCGCCGTCAAGGATTGGGAGCGCGGATTGTCAGAAGCCGAGGGGCTCGGCGACGAAACGACCGCCGCCGAAATGATCGAGGACGTGGATCTACATGATCACATCACAAAAGCGCTTTATGAAGCGGATCTCTCTAGTTGAGCGCCCGACAGAGCGCAGCGAGCATGAACTGCCTTGAGCGCATCCGTCAGTGTGGCCGCGGAATCGACGAAGAGTTGTCGCACGCCGGCGGAAACAGTGGTTTCTAGACAATTGCGGCTCGAGCCTGATTGGGAGTCGAGTTGCTAGCAAGAGTTTCGTTCATGCAGGACCAGACCGCTCCAATAATCGAGGCGTTCGGCGCCTTTTTCCAAGCTCAGTTCGCGCTGACAGATATGTTTCGCCGAGCGCAAGGAGACGCGCTCGGTGCATTTGGGTACAACCCCAGCGAATGCCCCTACGATGTGACTGCATCCACAGCGTATTGGCGTCTGCGTGACTACGGTGGCCCCGGCGATGCGCCATCGCTCCTCATAGTGGCCGCGCCCATCAAGCGCCCTTATGTTTGGGACATTTCTCCCTCTGCAAGCGCGGTACGATATTGTCTCGAGCACGGCTTCCACGTGTATCTCCTTGAATGGAAGCCGGCTTGCTCCGCCACTGGGAACAATGGGATCGACGAACACGCGCGAGCAGTCCTCGAATGCGTTAACAAGATTTCCGGAAGGGCGAACGGCGCAAGACCATTTCTGATCGGCCATTCGCTCGGCGGGACGCTTGCCGCCATGAGCTGCGCCTTGAGGCCTGAGAGCGTCCAAGGTCTCGCGCTAATCTCGGCGCCGCTGTGCTTCGAGCCAGGAAGGAGTGAGTTCCGCGACGCTCTGGTTTCGTTGATTCCTTCGGTGTTGCCAAACGCGGAGTCGTTTCCTGGTTCGCTCCTCTCTTATGTTTCCGCGATGGCGTCCCCTCGCTCCTTCGTTTGGTCGAGGCTGAGAGACGCCGCCATGAGCGCCGACGATTCTAACGCGAGGGAGATGCACAGGCGGGTTGAGCGCTGGGCGCTAGACGAGGTGGCAGTTCCCGGCAAACTCTTCCAGCAGATCACTGGATGGCTCTATCGGGAGAACCGTCTTTGCCGCGGCATCCTAAGCATCGGTGGCACGCTAGTGGTTCCTGCAAGCCTTTCAATTCCCACGCTTGCGATCGTGAACACGGCCGACGATGTGGCGCCGCTCACGTCAATAAAATCCTTCATTGACGCTATGCCGAAGAAGAAAGCAACGGTCATCGAATATCCCGGCGAAGCGGGTGTTTGCTTGCAGCATCTCGCTATTTTGATCGGCCGGGAAGCGCGCAATCGCATATGGCCGGAGATTGTTTCTTGGCTCCATTCCCATTGTTGAAGAGTCGCCTTTGCGGGCGCAAACCATCACGAGTGCAAACTTGCGGCGTCGATACGGAATCGGAAGAGATCGTTTGGTGGATTTTCCGAGCCGCCAAGCTACGTTCTGAAGTGGAGAAAGATTATGCCTCCGCGGCGAAATTGGCGATGTCGTGCTTTGGAAGTGACGACCCGCCATCCGAGGATCGTCTTTTTAACTGGGGATCGAGTTCATGAACGATTTTCCCAACGATATTTCGCGGCATGTGTGGGCGGCGAAATATCGCTATGCCAATGACGACCGGAAGGAGCAAACAATCGCCGACACATGGCGCCGCGTCGCGTCCGCGCTCGCGGCGGTTGAACAAAGTGACAGGGCCGGCTGGGAGTCGCGCTTTTTCGGCATCTTGAGAAACTTTGCGTTTTTGCCTGGCGGTCGCATCCAAGCCGGAGCAGGCACGCCGCGCAATGTCACATTGTTCAATTGTTTCGTAATGGGCGCGATCGAGGATTCGATTTCAGGCATCTTTCGCGCCCTGCAAGAGAGCGCGGTGACGATGCAACAAGGCGGCGGCATTGGTTGTGACTTCTCCACCCTTCGGCCGCGCGGGACGCGCGCGAAAGGCGCCGGCGCCATCGCCTCGGGGCCGGTGTCGTTCATGGACATTTGGGACGCCATGTGCGGCGCGATGCTCTCCACTGGAGCGCGCCGCGGCGCCATGATGGCGACCTTGCGGTGCGATCACCCTGACATCGAGGAATTCATCACCGCCAAGCAAGACCCGGCGCGCTTGCGCCGTTTCAACCTCTCCGTCCTGGTCACCGACGCATTCATGGCGGCGGCGCGGGCCGACGAGGACTGGCCGCTGGTCTTTCCCGCCATGGAGCTGGAAGGTGAAGGCGAGACCGCCATACGCCGTTGGTCGGGCGCGACTGCTCCTATCGCGTGTCGCGTCGTACGCCACATCCGCGCCCGAGAACTGTGGGAACTCGTTCTCCACATGACATATGATTGCGCCGAACCGGGCGTGCTCTTCATCGACCGGATAAATCAGTTCGATAATCTTTGGTATCGGGAGCCGATCAGCGCGACCAACCCCTGCGGCGAGGTGCCGCTGCCGCCTTACGGCGCCTGTGACCTCGGATCTCTCAATCTAACGAGATTCGTCTCCGCGCCATTCACTTCACAGGGGCGGTTTGACCTTGCAGCCTTAGCGGAGGCCGCGAAGGTCGCCGTAAGACTGCTGGACAACGTCATCGACGCTTCGCGTTTTCCGCTGCCGCGCCAAGCCGAGAGCGCACGTGGCTCAAGGCGCCTTGGTCTTGGAATCACCGGGCTCGCCGACGCTCTCGTCATGCTCGGGCTGCCTTATGGCGGCGAGCGAGCGCTCGCGGTCGCTGCTGAAGTGATGCGCACTATTTGCCACGCCGCATATCGCGCCTCGATCGCCCTGGCGAAGGAGAAGGGCGCGTTCCCCTATTTCGAGCGTGACAAATATTTGCAAGGAGCGTTCATCCGCGGTCTGCCGGAGGATATCCGGGTGGAGATCGCAAAGCATGGCGTCCGCAACAGCCATCTGCTCGCCATAGCGCCAACGGGCACGATCAGTCTGCTCGCCGGCAATGTCTCGAGCGGGATAGAGCCTGTCTTCGCGGAAGTTTACGCCCGCAAGGTGCTAGCCGAAGATGGAGGCGCGACCGAATTCTCGCTTACGGACTATGCGCTCGAACTGTGGCGAGCGAGCACGGGCGCCGCTATCGGCCTTCCGAAGAACTTCGTCACCGCCCGAGACTTGTCCGTACGCGCGCATCTTGAGATGCAGGCGGCGTTACAGCGCTTCGTCGATAATTCGATTTCCAAGACCATTAACGCGCCCGCGGACTGTTCCTTCGCTGAATTCCGAGAGATTTACGACTTGGCATACGACAGGGGTCTCAAAGGCTGCACGACGTTTCGTCCAAATCCCGTAACGGGCGCCTTGCTGACCACGGCGGTGGCGCTTGAGAAGGCTCCGCATTGCTGCGCGCTTGAACGCGAACCGGACTGAGCGCTGGGGGAAAGTCGATGCGCGACGTTCTGGTTCTTGACGGCTCTCAGGGGGAGGGTGGCGGCCAGATATTGCGCACTGCGTTGAGCCTGTCGCTGGTGCGTGGCCAAGCTTTTCGCCTTGTGAACATCCGCACCGGCCGGCGCAACCCCGGATTATTGCCGCAGCATCTCGCAGCGTTGCGAGCGGCGGCGACGATTGGCGGCGCTATCGTATCAGGGGACCGTCTGGGTTCGATCGAGATCGGCTTCGCTCCCACGCGACTGCCGCGGCCCGGGGATTATACCTTCGATGTGGAAGAGACGGTCCGTCGCGGCAGCGCCGGCTCCGTCACTTTGATCTTGCAGACATTATTGATTCCGCTGGCGTTCGCCGACGGCGATTCCACCCTGACCCTGCGTGGGGGAACTCACGTCGAATGGTCGCCGCCTTTTGATCACCTTGCGAATTCTTATCTACCGGCGCTGCGCCTTATGGGCATTCGGGTCGAAGCGGAACTCGAACGGTGGGGGTGGTATCCGGTCGGCGGCGGCGAAGTGGCCTGCCGCATTTGTGGTGGCGCGGCGAACGACGCCGCATCCTGGCCAAAAGCGATCGAGCTGCGGCAACGTGGCCCGTTGCGACGGATCGCCGGTCGCGCGGTCGCCGCGAGCCTTCCTGCTCATATCCCCCAACGCATGGCGGAGAGGGCGTCAGCCGTTCTTGGCGATCTCGGCGTTCCCGTGGACATCGACGCGCAGCAGGTGAGCGCCGCTTGCGCGGGCGCCGGCATTTTCCTTGTCGCCGAATACCAGGAGCTGATGGCGAGCTTTGGCGCCCTCGGCCGACTAGGAAAGCCATCCGAAACGGTGGCCGACGAAGCGGCGACCGCGCTCCGAGCGCATCACGCGTCGAATGCCGCGATCGAGCTTCACCTCGCCGATCAGTTGCTGATGCCTTTGGCGCTTGCGACCGGCGCCTCCGCCTTCACGGTGGCGAGGCCGACCGGCCATCTCGTCACGAACGCACGCACAATCGCCGAGTTCGGCGCGGCCGATATCGTGATCGAACCGGGGCAGCCTAATGAGGTGAGGGTTCAGCCGCGCCGTCGGCGTTGACACGGTCGCTAGCGCTAATCGGGCCGCAGCAAACGGTGGCGTTCAAGATCAACGCGGCGCCATAAGCCCATTCCCGCGCGATCATCGATCGTGTCGATGGCAATCACGGCATCTGGATCGGAAAACGAGATCGCGCCCGGGCTTCCAGCTCGTCGCAGCGTTTCGAGCAGGGCGCTGTCGAGAAGGCGTTCGACGTCCGGCGTCGGCAGATCATACGCCGCCCCGCGGCGATGGAAACGCACGTGGAACGACCGTCCGGCCAATTGCGGCGCCCATTCGACCACAATCGATTTGGCTTTTCCCCGAAAACCATCTGCGGAATCAAACTCAAAGCTACGCATCGCCGGTGCAATCCGCGAGATCGCGTCATAGAGCGCGGGACGCTCTTTGGCTCGTTCTTCGACGGCGTCGAGCAAGGCGACCGGATCTTCAACCTTCATGGCGAGAACGTTATAAAAAGGGCTGTGCTCCACGGAGCCGAATTCCCGCAAGGCGCGGAGGGCCCGCCTGAAACCGTCCTGGTAGACGCAAACGATGACGTTCCAGTCCTTCACGCACCGCCTCCTTCGTAAAATCGCTCGGACACACTCTCCATGACCCCGCCCAGTTCTTCGAACACGACGATAAACGAGCCACCAAATGAAATCGATGATGCGGAACCGAGCATGAACGCCTCTCGGCCAATGCGCGTCTTCGTGGGCGTAAGGATAGCGTCGGCGATTGCATCCGAACTCACTCGATTGGCGCGAGATTTAGAACAATTCCCGGTTAGGCTTGTTGCTATGGGCGATGTTCATCTCACGCTCGTTCCGCCTTGGAACGAGTCTTCGATTTTGGAAGCGACCGACAAGATAGGCTCAGTGGCCGGCGGGTTTTGCGGCTTCACGCTGGGATTCCGACATTTGGGATATGGCCCCAATCCGGAAAGGCCTCGTCTGTTATGGGCTGAGTGTGACGCGACGAGCGAGCTTACAGCGTTGCGCGCCGCGCTGCTCCAGGCCCGCGGTAGAACGGATGAGCGAGCGTTCCGGCCGCATGTCACGGTCGCTCGCCTGCGGGAAAGCGGACGTATGATCGCGATGCGGTGTCCAATCGATCGAGAAATATCATTCACACAGCAGGTCGATTCCATCGAACTCTTCCGCTCGCCGCCTTCCGGCGGTGTTGGATATCAAATCCTCGCTTCGCTGCCGCTGGGCGCCGGGCCGGCTTCGCGTAACTCGCCAACAAACGGTTTTGCCGTCCAAACTTGATTCCGGCTTCTGGATCTCCCAGTTTAAAATAGTCAAGAAGGTATTTGTCGTCGATGCGCTGGGTCGTCGGCAGCAATCATGTGGGCGTCCGCGGAGCGGATGTTATTGGGGGCGTCGGAATGCACACCTATTCCATCGACATTGAGCCACAGCAGATCATTGACTGGATCATGGCGGAGAGCCGAGTTGCGCCCACGGAATTCCGAGTGAGCGCGAGACGCGCTATTGAATCGCGTGAGCTTCCAACGAGGAAGGAGTTCCGCTTGGGGGAGGAGGAGCGCGATGATCTGACAGAAATCGCCACCGTTGGGACATTGCAAATCGCTCCAGCCCATGTGGCCGACGGGTGGGTGCTGACCATAGTCGTCGAGGATGAATTTGGGCCGCGTATTCTCGATGAGTCAGAAGCGACCGAAACAGAGCAGGAAATTGACGTCGACGCCTTTTACGATTTGTTCATTGGCCCTCGTCGGGGAAACGCTAGCGCCGTTGCAGAGGTCGAGGGCCCGGATGCCAAAGAGCGCCTGACCCGTCTGCTCAAAGACATCGAAATGGACCGCCACGGATCAAGTCGTGGCGGCCCGCCGCGTTGATGGAATCGGGCCGCCCTGTCGCCTTGTCACGTGGCTCGGGAGGTTCAATAAGAATTGGGAGGAACTTATGGCGCAAACAGGAGCCAAGGCAGAGAAGCATGGCGTATTGGCGACGCGTCATGACGTGGTGGATATTCTTGGTCATCTCGACGACGGCAAGATGGTGGCGATCATGGCCCTGAAGCCAACTGTCGCGGAGATGGAAGAAGCCTCCGTGTGGCTTTCTGGCGACGCGGACGTGTTCGGGCCAGGCCGCGCATTGAAGGATATCTCCGCGAAAATCGTGACGATTCTGACCGAAGACGAGGAGGAGGAGGACGCTTCGCGCGCGCGGTAGTCACCATGCTTCGATCCCAAGCGCAACCGGCATTAAGCATGAGCGCCGGCAATGATTGCTGCTTCCTCCTGTCCCGCGAAAATGCAAGTCACGTCCAGTTTTGTTCGATTGAGGCGTCAAAGGCGCCGCAAGAAAGGAGACCGCCATGGAAAGCGCAACTCTTCGTCAATGGTTAGCTGAGCGCGGATGCACGTTCGAAGCGGGTAGAGACACGGTTCGAACAGGAGGCCACGCATATGTGACGGTGCGGCTCGGGGATCGCCGCGCCGTGCTCCCCGATGTCGGCACCCACATGCGGCTTGACCCGCGAGTCGTGCGGCAAATCGTCGACGAGCTGGATTTGGATTGGAACGAACTGCCCGGCCCGTCGTCCCGCGTGTGAGACGCGAGCTTGGGAAACCGGGAGGAACCGTCGTCATGATCACTTTCATCATGTTGACGCGCCTGAGTACCGACGCCGTTCAGTCGCCTCAGGCGCTTGAACAGTTAGAGCGCAATGCGATGGAGCGAGTGCGCAAGGATTGCCTGGACGTCGAATGGGTCTTTAACTACGCGATTCTAGGGCCTTACGATTACTTGGACGTTTTCCGCGCGAAGGACGTCGAAACAGCGGCCAAGGTCTCGACGCTGATCCGCACTTTTGGACATGCTCACACCGAAATTTGGACAGCGACCGAATGGGACCGATTCAAGGAAATCGTTCGGCTCCTTTGATTGTCATTATCCGCGAGCAAAAAGCTTATTTTCATTTCGGCGACGCCGCCATATCGGCGAGGAGGAAAAAGCAATGCAAAGCATTGGAAAAAATCGAGCGGGCCAGAAGAGTTTCGTCCGCGCGGTCTTCGTTCTGATCGCGACGCTCAGCTTTGTGGCGGCCGCGGGCGCCGATGATGCGCGAAACATTCGAGAAGGCAAGGAACTCGCAATGACAGTTTGCTCGCCTTGCCATGTTATCGCGCCGCAGCCAAGCCAACAGCCGGCTCCTCCGCCCCCCGGCCCGTCTTTCGAGGAAATAGCCAAAGGCTCCAAGGCGTCGCCGGAAACCTTGCGCATATTCCTTCTTTCGACGCAAAGTAACGTCGGCCATCCTGGAGGCATGCCGAATCCGAAACTCACGGAGGCTCAAATCCGTCTGATTTCCGCTTACCTTTCCAGTTTGCGGAATACGAAATAACGCAGCGCTCCGGAGAGGAAAAATTCGGGAGGCTGCTCGAGCTGTTGGAGAGAAAAATGCCGATCGAAGACACCAAATTCGGCAGCATCACGATCGATGGGAAGACCTATGATCACGACGTGATCATTCGTCTTTCCGGCAAAGTCGAGAAGCGGCGAAAGAAGCTATCGAAAGAAAAATACGGCACATCGCACCTGGTATCGAAAGAGGAAGCGAAATTTGACTATGAGGAAGGCTGCGACCTGTTGATCGTCGACGCCAACATAAAGCCTGTCCATCTTGTCCCGTCCTTGCAAAATCGGGCTTCGCGAGCGGCCCTTGCGACTGTTCGGGTTCGATGAAACCGCGAACGGAGACGCGAGCTGAGGTAGGGGCTCGGAAACCCCAGGGGTGTGACGGTCTCCCGCTCGCCACCGCACGGACCACCTTAGCGCATCCAGCGGAATCCAAGTTACAAGGGTGGACCGGTTCAATGGGGGTTGATCAGCCGTTCCTTCGCAAATGGCGCCTGAAATGCCGAGCCGTCGCCGACAGCCTGGAGGAGGCCGGCGACAAGCTGTTCACCTTCACGCGCTTTCCGAAAAGCCAATGGAGATCAATCCGGACAACAAATGCGATCGAACGCCTGCATGAGGAGTTCAAGCGAAGGATCAAAACGCAAACCGTTTTGCCCGGCGCAGAGACCGCCGCCATGCTGTTCTGGGCCTTGCTGGCCTCAGGCCAGATCACCATGCGAAAGGTCGATGGCTGGGAAGGCCTTCCCGAAAAGCCATTCGATCAAATCATTGACCTGGCCGCCTGATCGGATACCATCTTGTCGCCCGCAACTGCGCCAGCAATTCCAGCACAGATCGCGACGGGGCCCACGATGATCGCTACGGCTTGGCTTATATTCGAAACGCCGGATAGTCCGGATGGTTATGTCGCCCGAGAACACCACGGCGGCAAAGACGGCATGGGTAGGCCAGTGGATGAGTTCACCGGGATGGAAATTAACGGCGAACTCGATGACCTCCACACCGCGCTGCTCGATCGAGGACTGAAATTGAGCGCCGCCGGCCCGAAGAAGGGTCAGATCGAAACGTGGTCCTAATCGAAGGAGAGCAGGTGTCAATTTCAGTTTCAATATGAGACTGGCGTTATTTGTTATAACAATGGCTTAGCGGATTACGGTCTCACACGAGTTTCTGTTTCATTTGACACTGGAACAGGATTTTTTCGGTTTCAAGTGAGACTCATTGACCGGTCGATCGACCGCACATTCCTCGCCGTGTCTGAGGCCAGAAATGATAAAGTGATCCCAGCTGGCTACCAGAAGATTTCTATGAAATCGTTGCCGTCGTGAGCGACCTTCCGCCCTAGAAGGAGGTGGTCAACGTTTCTGTTTCAATTGGGACTTAGCCCAAGGCTCCAGTCTCAGTTGAAACAGAAAGATCGTGTCCAGACAACCTCGGTCTCACATTGAAACCGAAATTAACACCGGTCGGCGATGAAAGCGGCGTTGATCGCCTTATAGAGTTCGCCCGTCGGATCGTAGGAAACGTTGAGAATGGCCTGGTCGGCAGTGGCCTCGGCGGCGAGCCCCTGCGCCATGACGATGACGACGGGCAACAAGAGATGAAGCAGCCCCCGGGCGGCCAAAAAGCGAAATAACATGAGTCGGTTCCTCGTTAAATTCGATCGCGATATTTTTCTATAAACATTATCAATTATGTCAAAGCGTCGTGAAGGGGGCCTGTCTGTCGCTCCCGCATGGCTCTTCCTCATTTTCGACGATCTCCTCGTCGTTTTCGAAAATCCCCAGCGCGCCGTCGATATCGATCTCGGATTGACGCCGCTGAGCAAACCTTCGTCTTCAAGCCGTTCAATGTCGGGAAGCTCGCGTAGCGTCGCCAGCCCAAAAACCTCCAGGAACTTTTTTGTCGTGACATAGGCGAAGGGCGCGCCGGGTTCCGGCGCGCGCAAAGCCCCGTCGATGAGATCGAGACGCTTCAAGCGGCCGATGACGTCCCGGCTGATTTCCTTGCCCGCGAGGCGCGACAATTCGGCCCGTGTCGCCGGTTGCAGATAGGCGATGGCGGTGACCGCCAGAATTTCGGTCGGCGTCAGCTCGGGAGCGCCGGCGTCGCGAAGATCGCCCGAACTCGCCGCCCTGATCGCGCCCGCGAAACGCGGCCGCGTTCGAAATTGCCAGCCGCCGGCGACTTGGACGAGTTCATAGGGCCGCGCGCGCAATTCGTCGACGATATCGGCGATGAGATCGTCGAGATTGCAGCGCGGCCCGACCAGTCTCGCGAGCGCCTCGCGCGCGAGGGGTTTGGGCGAGGCGAAGATCGCCGCCTCGACGCGGCCCATCCATTCACGCCATCGAGCACCCTCTGGAAGCTCGGCGAGATCGTGATCGAACAGCGGTTCGTGTTCGCGTCTTTTCGGACGGCCCATAGTCGCGCCTCACAAACCATAGAGCCGAAAATTCGGGCGACCAGAGAGCTCGCGCACGGCGTGGAGTTCCATGAGCCGATCGAACAAGCGCCGGGCGGCGCGATCGGAGAGACGCGCCAATTTCGCGGCGCGCGCCGGCGACACGGCGTCGTCCGAGAGCAACAATTCGACGACCCGACCGGCGCCCTTGGCCCGCAGTTTGGGCTGGGCCGCCAGCAGCGCTTGCGAACGGCGCGACAGCTCGCCCGCCAAGGC
>Ga0187856_1002905_pt1 | contig 12260 bp, 9 predicted proteins | sample June2016WEW_8_40_FD_132443 | JGI IMG/M metagenome (GOLD analysis project Ga0187856, IMG submission 132443) | Peatland microbial communities from SPRUCE experiment site at the Marcell Experimental Forest, Minnesota, USA - June2016WEW_8_40 | ecosystem: Environmental > Terrestrial > Soil > Wetlands...
CCAGCCCTCGCAGGTTCGCATCGTAACGTTCGAGCCGTATCCTTCGAGCCTACAGGCCGACTCGAGCTATTCGAGCGGCGGCACGATCTCCTTCAACGGCTCCGGAAGGGCGCTGATCGAGCTGGTGGCCACGCCCACCGGGAACGGGAGCTCGTTCGTACTGGCGGAGACGAACGCCTCAGCGGGTGCGTTCAACCTGACCTTCTCCTCCGCTCGACTGCTGGCCGGAACCGTGTACGTCCTCTCCCTCCAAGCGACGTACAACACAGCATCCGCCCCGGTCTACGGTCTGGCCGGGACCTTCTCGCTGGCGGGAGGGTCGTCCGCCACGTCCGCCGCGATTCCTTGGATCTATGTCGCGATCGGAGCCGCGGTGGTCGTCGCGATCTTCCTCCTCCTGCTCGTCCTACGCCGGCGACGCGAGGAGCCCGCACGGGAGTGCGGGGAATGCGGGACGCTGCTTTCGGCCGGAGAAGAGACGTGCCCCCGGTGCGGGGCGTGGTTCGAGGTTGCGCCCGCCCCCTGCCCGAGCTGCGACGCAGCGATTCCCGTCGAGGCGACGAGCTGCCCCGCATGCGGGACCGCCGCGCCGGATCGGGTTCCCCCGGTGCCCGCGAGCGAAGCGGATCGACGGGCGTACGAGGAGTTTGTCGGCCACTACCGAGCCGCCGCGGCCGGCGAGCTCGGGGAGGATTACCCCGAGAGCGACTTCTGGGCCTGGTGGAAGAAGCAGCCGTCGTACTACAGCTTCCGGGCCTGGATGAAGCGGGAAGATCGGGACTCTCATCCGGTGGACGAGCCCACCGACCCCGGAAGCTCGGACGAGGAGCTCTTCTGAGCCGGGCAGGTCCGACATCTTTAACCTGCGCCCGTCATGGACGCACGACTTTCAGATGCCCGGAAACCTCGAGCGAGGGCAGCAGAAGATCGAGTGGGCGCGCTCCCACATGGTGGTCCTGGAAGGGATCCGCCAACGGTTCGAGACCGAGAAGCCGTTCCGAGGGCTCACGCTCTCTCTCGTCCTCCATGTCGAGGCGAAGACCGCCGCCTTGGCGCTGGCGCTCCAGGCCGGAGGTGCCGAGGTGCACCTCGCGGCCGGCAATCCCCTTTCCACGGACGACGATCCGGTCGCCGCCCTGATCGAGGCCGGGATCGATACCCACGCGGTGAAGGGGGAGTCGGTCGCCGACTACAACGCGGGGATCGCGGCGATGCTTGACGCCGACCCGGACGTGATCGTGGACGACGGGGCCGATCTGGTCGCGCTCGTTCACACGAAGCGCAAAGCCGCCGGACGCATCCGGGGATCCACCGAGGAGACCACGACCGGCGTCACACGGCTTCGGGCGCTCGAGAGATCGGGCAAGCTCCTCTTCCCGGCGATCAACGTCAACGACGCCGAGATGAAGCACCTCTTCGACAACCGGTACGGGACCGGTCAGTCCACGATCGAAGGGATCCTCACCGCGACCAACCTCCTGATCGCCGGCAAGGTCGCGGTCGTCGCCGGGTACGGCTGGTGCGGGAAGGGGGTCGCGGCGCGGTTGCGCGGCATGGGTGCCGATGTCATCGTCACGGAGATCGACCCGGTCCGCGCGCTGGAGGCGCGCATGGACGGCTTCCGCGTGCAGCGGATGCTCGATGCGGCGGCGCAGGCCGACCTCATCGTGACGGTGACCGGGAACACGGGGATCGTGGGGACCGAACACTTCCGGGTCATGCGGAACGGGTGTGTCCTCGCCAACTCCGGTCACTTCGACGTAGAGGTGTCCCGCAGCGATCTGGAGGGAGTCGCTATCTCCCACCGACCGGTTCGCCCCCACGTCGAGGAGTACGTGTTCGCGGACGGTCGCAAGGTCTACCTCTTGGGAGAGGGACGCCTGATCAACCTCGCCGCCGGCCAGGGCCACCCGGTCGAGATCATGGACCTCTCCTTCGCGCTCCAAGCCCTCAGCGCCGAGCACATCTCCAAGCACGGCCGCTCGATGACCCCCAAGGTGCACCCGGTGCCGGTCGAGCTGGACCGCGCCGTAGCTCGTGCCGCCCTCCCCGCCTTCGGGATCGAGATCGACGATCCAACGGATGCGCAGCGTCGGTACGCGGCGAGTTGGGAGTTGGGAACATGACCACGGAATCGAAGACCCCGGAGGACCTGCGGTATACGAAGAGCCACGAGTGGGTCCGAGTCGAAGGGGACCGGGCCACCGTCGGCATCACCGATCACGCCCAGGGGCAACTCACCGACATCGTGTACGTCGATCTGCCGGCCGTCGGCAAGAAGCTCCAGGCGGGAGCCTCGGCGCTCGTGCTCGAGTCGGTAAAGACCGTCGCCGACGTCTACGCTCCCGGCGACGGGCACGTGTGCGAGGTCAACGCCGCGCTCAAGGCCCAACCGGGGCTGATCAACACGGACCCGTACGGGAAGGGATGGATCTATCGCATCCAGCTCGATCGCCCGATCCCCGCCGGGCAGCTGCTCGACGCCGCGGCGTACCGGGTCCACGTCGCGACGCACGCCTGAGGTACGTTACTTCCCTTCGAACTTCGGCGGGCGTCGTTCGAGGAACGCTCGCATCCCCTCGGTGCGGTCGCGGGTCCCGAACGTGTGACCGGCCGACTGGCCCTCGAGATAGAGGGCGGCGGAGAGCGGCGCGTCCATGCCGTCGTCGATCACGCGCTTGATCCAGCGAACTCCGAGCGGGGCCCGGCTCGCGATCGTTTCCGCGAGCTTCTGGGTCTCCTCGCGGGCGGTGGCGGCGGGGTACACCTGGGCGACGAACCCGAGACGGAACGCCTCGTCGGCGCTCACCGGGAGGCCCGTGTACACGAGCCACTTGGTCTTCGCCCGGCCGATGAGACGGGTCAGTCGGGAAGCGCCCCCCATCCCGGGGTGGATCCCCACGGTCACCTCGGGGAGCCCGAGCTGCGCGCCCTGCGCGGCGACGATGAAGTCCGCCGCCAGGGCGAGCTCGAGGCCACCCCCGAGCGCGTATCCCTCGACGAGCGCGATCACGGGCGCCGGGAACTCTTCGACCCGCCGGGCGGTCCGCTGGCCAACGTAGCCGAACTCGACGCCTTCGGCGAGGTTCTTGCGTTCCATTTCGGCGATGTCCGCTCCGGCCGCGAACACCGGCGACGAACCGGCCAGCACCACCGCCCGGACCTCGGGATCACCCTCCAGCGTGCGGAACGTCGCTTCGACCTGCTGGAGGAGGTCGGAGTTCAGCGAGTTGAGGACCTCGGGGCGGTCGAGCAGCACCCATGCGACGGCTCCGCGACGGTCGACCCGAACGTACCGCAACGGCCAGCGGTCCTCGCCCCGAACGACCCGCTGGCGTAGCTCGGTCGAGATCGGGAACCCATCCCCCCACTTCTTCCCGTACTGTTCGACCAGGCGGAGCCCTTCGGGAAGACCGATCGACGAGAGCTGGGCGAACGGACCCCAGGTCCGTCGCAGGCCGACGACGGCGCCGCGGTCGGTCGCTTCGGGGCTCGCTACGCCCTCCTCCACGAGCCGGGTCGCGATCCCGATCGTGAGCCCCAAGAACCGTTCCCGCACCGCCGCCTTCCGCTCCGGCTCGATCGCCGTCGTCTTCCACCGCCAGGGCGTTCCCGTCCGGAACTGCTCCTCCAGGAGCCGCGAGGGGGCGTACGCCGGTCCGAACGCCGCGTGGAGCGACGCCTGCGCGTGGGCGGCGATCGGGATCCCGGTGACGTTCATCAGTTCGAACGGCCCGAGCGTGGCTCCGAACAGCTCCCGCCCGACCTCCTCGATCGTCGCGAGGCTTGCCACCCCCTCCTCCGCGAGGCGGGCCGCCTCGTTCAGGTACGGGACGAAGTACCGGTTCACCGCGAACCCGGCGCGGTCGGCGACGCGGATCGGCACCTTCCGCGTGACGTAGGCGAACTGCTCGAGCGCGTCCAGCACGGCCGGATCGGTGGCGTCGCCTCCGATCACCTCGAGGAGCTTGTTGATCGCGGCCGGGAAGAAGAAGTGCAGACCGGCGAACCGCTCGGGGTGAGGGAAGCCGCGGGCGAGCTCGGTCACGGAGAGCGAGGAGGTGTTCGTCGCGACGAGGGCGGTGGGGGCAACGAGCGGTCCGAGCTCGTGGAGGAGCTTCGATTTGACGTCGCGATCCTCGAAGACGGCCTCGACGACCAGCACGGCACCGTCGACCGCCGAGCCCAGGTCGGTCGTGAAGGAGATCCGGGCGAGGACCTCCTCGCGGCGGGCCGCCGTCAGCTTCTTGCGTTCGATCGCGCCCGCGAGCATCTTCTCGATGAGGCCGCGGCCGCGGTCCAGCATCGGTGGATCGATATCTCGGACCCGGACGACGAACCCCGATTGGGCGCACGCCTGCGCGATGCCGCTGCCCATGTTCCCGGCGCCCATGATGGCGATGGGCCCCGGGGGTCGGATCGATGGGATCGGCATGGCCGAACGCGCCTCGGGGCGATGTCAGCCGTGGGGTCTATTTACGGTTCGGGCGCCCCGGATCCTCGCGTTTCCCCCGTCGAGGGCCCGAGCCCGCCCCTCGTCGACATGTTAAGGCGCCCGGCGTTCGGGGTGAGGCATGGCCGTCGATCGCGCGGAGGGGGCGGCGGACGCGGCGCTCGAGACCGAAACGCAGCTGGTCCTGACGCTCGGAGGGTACGCGCTCGAGCTCGCGGGGGCCCGGCTCGTGACGAACGAGCATGTGGCGGTCCCCCGGTTCAACTTCGTTCAGGAGTTCGGCGTCGCTCGGGAGCGGCAGACCGCCTTCTTCGAGCGGGCGCTGGATCACTACTTCCAGCGGGCGCTCCGCCCCACGTTCCGCGTGCCGATCCCGGTCCCGGAGTATCTCGACGCCAACCTCCAGCGGCTCGGGTTCCGTGCCCGTCCGGCTCCGCTCGCCCTGATGCTGCGGGCGCCGTCGTCGGCTCCCGCGGCCCCACCGCAGCACCCGGTGCGGGTTGCGCGGGACACCGAGCTCGACCGCGTGGCCTCCTTTTGGACGTCGGAGCGGGAACGCCCGGAGCTCGCCGCGGCCCTCTCGGTAGCGATCCACCACCCCAACCCCCACGAGCGGCTGATCCCCGTCCTGGCCGAGCTCTCGGGCGCGCCCGTCAGCGTCGCCTTGGTCTACCGGTACCGGGACATGGCGGGGATCTTCGGGGTGTCGACCCAGCCCGAAGCGCGCGGCCACGGCGTGGCGAGCGATCTTCTCCGCGGGGTGATCGCCGCGGAGCTCGCCGGCCCCGGATGTCCGTACTTCCTGTTCGCCGCCTCCGCCCGGCTTGAGGATCGCCTCACCACCCTCGGCTTCCGGACGGCGCGGACGTTCCGCGAGTACGACCTCTCGTCGGACCACGCGCTCGGGATCCCTGCGCCCGGTCCTCCGGGGCCCCCGCGGTGGAGGCCGCCGCGTCGTTCCCCACCGATCAGGCCGTCGGACGGCGCAGGCTCTCCAGCTTGAGGCGCTGCTCGAGCGAAGCGATCGTCCGGATCGTGGGGATCACGGTGTCGGCGTTGAGCGAGATCGAGTCGATCCCCTGCCGCACGAGGAACTCAGCGAACTCCGGGTAGACGCTCGGACCCTGGCCGCAGATCCCGACGGTCCGTCCCTCGGCGTGGGCGCCTTCGATGAGGAGCTCGATCGCCCGCAGCACGGCCGGGTCCCGCTCGTCGAAGTATCCCATCCGGCCCAGCGTCTCCGAATCGCGATCGGCCCCGAGGACGAGCTGGGTCAGGTCGTTCGACCCGATCGAGAACCCGTCGCAGAACTTGGAGAACTCGCGGGCGAGGAGGACGGTGGAGGGGACCTCGGCCATGAGGTACAGCTGGAAGTCGCGGGAGCGGCGCAGGCCGGCCTCCCGCATCATCGCCACGATCTCCTCCAGCTCCCAAGTGTTCCGAACGAACGGAAGCATCACGTGGGCGTTCTTCAGGCCCATCTCGGTCCGGATCCGGTGGATCGCCTCGAGCTCGCACAGGAAGGCGGGCCGATAGACGGGGGAGATGTAGCGGGAGCAGCCGCGCCAACCGATCATTGGATTCTCCTCGACCGGTTCGTACGCCTCCCCACCGGGCATCCCGCGGTACTCGTTCGTCTTGAAGTCGGAGGTGCGGATGATCACCGGGCGCGGGTGGAACGCCTGGCAGACCTTGGCCAGCCCCTCGGTGAGCCGCCGGACGAGCTCCTCCTTCCGGCCCTCCTTCAGGAGCTTGAGCGGGTGCTCGCGAACGTGCGCCGTGAAGATGAACTCGATCCGCAGCAGCCCGACGCCGTTGACGGGGAGCTGGGCGTACTCGGCGGCCTTCTCGGGCACGCCCACGTTGACGTAGATCTTCGTCGCGGTGACGGGAGAGGCGTGCCCGCCGTGGCTCGCCCCGCCCGGGACGGGCGTCACGACCGGGACCGATCGGCGCCCCCGGTAGACCTGGCCGGTCTTCCCGTCGACCGTGACCTCGCTCCCGTCGACGATCGTGTGGGTGGCGCTCCGCGTACCGACGACGCACGGCACGCCGAGCTCGCGGGAAACGATCGCGGCGTGGCAGGTCATCCCGCCCTCGTCGGTGACGATCGCCGCCGCGTGGGCCATCGCCGGCACCATGTCCGGCGTCGTCATCGAGGTGACGAGAACCTCGCCGGGCAGGAGCTTGTCCATGTCGGCGGCTCCGTGGAGGATGCGGGCGACCCCGCTCGCGATCCCCGGGCTCGCTCCGAACCCACGGAGGATCGCCGCCTGGGCGTCGGGGCCACCCTCCGTCTCGCCCACCTCTGCCCGCGCGGGCGACGGGGTCTTCGAAGGCCCGGTGCCGCGCGCCTCCTGGTTCGGGATCGTGGTGACGGGACGCGCCTGGACGATATAGAGAGCATGGGCGTCGGCGCACCACTCGACGTCCATCGGACGCCGGTAGTGGGATTCGATCACTCGAGCGAGCGAAGCCAGGCGCAGGATCCGTTCGTCCGAGAGCTTCTGGGCGCTCTGCTCCACCGCCGGGACGTCCTCGTGCCGGTTGCCGCCCCCGTCGGCCCGCACGATGCGGATCCGCTGTTCGGAGATCAGCTTCTGAACGACCTGCTGCGTGACCCCGTCGATGACATAGTGGTCGGGCGTGACCTCCCCGCCCACGATCGCCTCGCCGAGCCCCCAGCCGGCTTCGATGATCATGTGGTTCTCGCCGGTGTTCGGGTCGCGGGTGAAGAGGATGCCGCTGACGGTCGAATCGACCATCTTCTGGATGAGGACCGCGAGCTTCACGTCCGCGTGCTCGAACCCCTTGCGGGCGCGGTAGGCGATCACGCGCGGCGTGAAGACCGAGCTCCAGCACCGGCGGATCGCGCTCAGGATCGCCTCCGTGCCTCCGACGTTGAGGTAGGTGTCCTGCAGGCCGGCGAACGAAGCCCCTTCCAGGTCCTCGGCGGTCGCGCTCGAGCGGACGGCGGAGAAGCGCACCGAGTGCTCGCGGGCGAACGTCTCGTACGCCTCAACGATCTCCCGGCGGAGTTCCGCGGGAAACTCGGTCCGGTCGAACGCGGCTCGGATGCGTTTGGAGGCGGCATCGACGTTCTCCGACTTGGAGACGTCGAGCGAACCGAGCGCGGTCGCGATCTCGAGGCGGAGCGTGGGGATCGCCACGAACGTAGCGTACGCGTCGGTCGTGACCACGATGCCCGGCGGCACCGGGAGCCCTTCGCGCACGACCTCCCCGAGCTTGCTCGCCTTTCCGCCGACGAGGGCGTGGTCGCGTTCCGAGACGTCCCCGAGAGGGACGATGTTCCTCACGGGTCCTCCGCGGAGGGTGCCCGAACGAGATGGAAGGCGACGAGGTCGTCCTGAGGCGAGTACGGGTGCACCGTGTGCTGGTCGAGCAAACTCCACTGCGCGCGGCCCCCGATGCGATCCACCAGTTCCTCCGCGCGAAGCTCCGCCCCGCCCCGGGCCGTCACTTCGTAGTAGTGCACGGCCCCGCCGGGACGGACGATCGTTCCAACCGAGGTTAGATACTTAATCCCTTCGCGGGGGAGATTCAGGATCACGCGATCGGCGGGCTCGGCCGAAGAGAGGAACTCGCCGACGTCGGCCTCGACCGGGTCGACCCGGTCCGCGAAGGCGTACCGCGACAGGGTCGAGCGTAGGAGCGCGATCGCGGCGGGATTCGAGTCCACGGCCGTGATGCGGCGCGCGCGCCCGTCTCGGGCGACCGTCACCGCGAACGGGCCGACTCCGCAGCAGAGATCATCGATCTCCTCCCCGACTCCGACGCGGTCGGCCACGCGCGCATGCTCGCGCGCAAGGCGGGGGGAGAAGTACGCCTGCTCGAGGTCGACGGCGAAGGCGATCCCGTTCTCGCGGTGGATCGTCCGGAAATCCCCCGCGCCGGCGAGCCGCACGAGGGCGCGGCGACGCTCCGGCCCGTGGACCCCGTGGTCCGCCCCGGCGATCCGGGCCCGCGGAACGAACCGCAGCAGGGCCTCTCCGATGACGTGTCCCCGGGTCTCGAGCTCGGGAGGGATGCGGATCAAGACGACGTCCCCTACGACATCGAACGAGCGCGGAAGGGCCTCCTTCTCCTCCGCCGGCAGATCGACCAAATCGCGATACTCGTGGACATGGGGCGCCGCGAACGGCTCGAACTCCCGTTCGGAGATCTCGCCGAGGCCGGAAGGCACCTCGACCCGTTCGACCAGGGGGAGTGCGATCCGTTCCCCCTCCCGCCGGATCCGCAGATCCGGTCGCAAGGCTCCGATCCGCGCCAGCGCGAGGCGGGCGCCCTCGGCGTCCGCCCGGGGAACCACGAGCGCGCGGCTCCTCATCGCGCAGGCCCGTCCGATCCTTCGAAGAGCAGGGCGAGGACCTCTCGTCCCGACCGCGTGCCGAGGACCCCCGCGGCTGCACTGGCCTCCCCGAACTTCGGTCGGTCGGGTCCTCCCGGCGTCGGCGCGATCCCCGCGCCGAACAGGAGGAGCGGGACCGGGTCGTCCGAGTGTCCCTTCAGGATCGACGGGGTCGCATGATCGGCGGTGACCGCGACGCGGACCCGGCCGAGGTCGAGCCCCTCCAGGAACGGGCCGAAGAACGATCGGTCGATCGCCTCGACGATCTCCTGCTTGAGGCGTGCGTTCCCGTCGTGGCCCGGCTCATCGGGTCCCTTGAGATGCACGTAGACGAACGGGAACAGCTCGAGGGCCGCTCGGGTCGCGGCCGCCCGTTCCCGGTACCCTTCGTCCCGGTCGGGACCCATGGGTCCCAGGTAGCGGTCGTCCAGCTGGAGCACGCGCGCGATCCCCCGTTCTACGGGCATCTCGGTGACGGCGGCCCCTTCACGGCCGTACTTGATCGCAAACGGTGGTGGTGGCGTGGCGGCCGGCGATCCGGCGTTCCGCAGGAGGAGCGCGTTCGCGACCGGCGTGCCAGCGAGCGCCCGTCGTACGTTCACCGCGTCGCCCTCCAGCGCGGTTCGAGCCCGCGCGAGGAAGAGGTTCGTGGCGTGGGCGGTGCGCGCCGCCGCCGGCGAGCGATCGAGGGGCTCGACGACCGGCACGCGGGGGTCGGTGGACCTGCGTGCCCGGCCCATGCCGCCGATCTTCTCGTAGAACGGATCGGCGTTCGAGACCTCCGAGGAGAGCGGGCCCCCGTGCGCGGCCCTCAGCCAGAGCACTCCGCGGTGGCCTACCGTCGCGCGCACCTCGGCCCGTATCCCCTCGTCGGCGAGGAGGTCCCGGGTCGTGAGCATGCGGGCGAGCTCGCTCGCCTCGGCCGTGCTCAGCGAGCGGCCGACCCGGGCGTCTAGGACCCGGCCGTCGCCGGCGACCGTTGCGAAGTTCAACCGGAAGGCGACGTCGCCCGGCGCGAGGTCGATCCCGATACCTTCGGCCTCCAGGACCCCGCGCCCGGGGGAGTCCCGAACGGGATCGTACCCGAGGAGCGCAAAGACCCCCGCGTCGGACTCGGGAGCGATCCCGGGGCCGACCACGACCACCTGGCCGAGCCGGCCGATCGTGCAGGCGTGATCCAGGTGCGGCGTGAACGCCGCTTCGACCGGGCTGCGGTCCCCGGTGTCCGGATGCGGACGGTCCCCGAGACCGTCCAAGATCACGAGGGCGTACCGTACCGGGGAGATTCGGGCCCGGGACCCTGCTTCCGACATCTTCTTAATAAATCCACGCCGGACTGTCGTGCGTCTCCGTGCAGCCGCGTCGCGCCGTTAAGAGTTTCCTGAGGACCCGGTGGGGGTTCCTCGTCCTGCTCGCCCTCGCGATCGGCACCATCGTGCTCACCTACACCTACGTCGGCGGGATTCTGCTCGCGATCGTTGCCATCCTGGTCTTCGGCCTCGCCGTTCCGATATGGGTCGGGGTCAGCCGGCCCCGCACCCTCGCGATCATGGGGATCGTGATCCTGCTCGTCAGCGCTCCGTTGATCGCCCTGGTCACGACAAGCGAGGTCCTTACACCGCCCGGGACCGCCTCCTCGCCCACGGTGACCCTGCCCTCGGGCCGCAGCGGATCGGTTCTTCAGAACGCGACGGTCTCCCCGTTCGTTTCCGAGCCCCCTTCGACGTTCACGTGGACCGTTTCGATCTTCCCTATCTACGTGCCGCCGAACTCGAGCCGCGCGTTATGGATCGACGTGTTCATCAGTACGTGTCTCGGCGCGACCGGGCCCAACTCGCCGAACTGCGCTTCGGGCTACCCATTCTACGTCGTGAACCACACGCTCTCCGGCGGCCTGACGAACGGCACGGTCGTCCCACTCCAGTACACGCTCAATGGCGACTACATCTGGTCGTGGCAGATGGGGATTGCCTACTACAACAAGACCGGGAACCTCACCTGGACGTTCCTTGTCGGCGATCCGACGTACAACGGGCTCGAAGGCCCGATCACCGGCGACTACTGGAGCACCTATGGACTGCTCATCTTCAACGTCTTCGAGGCGGTGCTGTTCTACCTCGGTCTGGTCTTCTTCATCGGCCTGCTGCTGTATATGGTCCTGAAGAACCGCAAACGCCGCCAGCAGGAGCAGAGGGCCCGCGCGAACCCCCCGCCGCCCGTGGCGAGTGCTTCCACCTCGGCGCCTCCGCCCTCCGCTCCCCCGGCGCTGGCTCCGATCGCCGAGGCGGCCTGCCCCAACTGTTCGGCCGTCGTGTATCCGGGAGAGAAGGTCTGCTGGAAGTGCGGAACGCGGCTGTCATCGCCGCCCTCGTCCGGGGATTCCCCGCTTCCGTCCGCTCCCAAGGGATAGGACCGATCCCCACGGACCGTCCCTCCCTCTCACCGGTATGGGAGGCTGGCCTGGACCGAGCCGGACCAGGAACCCTGTCCGGCCGCGTACAAGATGCATCCTGCGGGGGGAGCGTGGATCGGGGTCGTGCCGGAGTCGATCCACAGCGTCATCGACAGCGTGAGCGCATTGTTCGTCGCGTACCCCGGCCCCGCGGTCCACCCCTGACTGGAACCCGCCTGGGGCCCGGGAGAGTAGGCTACAACGTGATTGCTCGCATCGATGAAAGTGAAATTCCAGCTCGCTGTGGACACCGTGTATCCGCTCGCGTTCTGAACGTACAGGCTCATCGAGGACGGAGCAGGGCCGTTCGCCGTCTGCAACGGAACGGACCAGCAGTAATCGCCCGACGCGCACCCGACCAGACCGGTGCCGGTACGCACCGTCGGCGTGCCGAACGCGAAATTCGACTGCAGCGGTGTGGTGGAATGGCCCAGAAGGGGGATCAACAGGGTGTACAGCACGGCCGCAATGATCACCGTGATCGCGACCAGCAGGATCGTGGCGATGATCGGCGACACCCCGCGTCGACCCCGGCGCAACCGACCCCGACGAATCCGTGCGTTCATGGTGCCTGTCTCGGAGCGAACCGGTGCTCGACGGAACGGTAACGACCGTATCCCGCATTTGAAGCTTCACCCGGACTGGTCTCTTCGTTGAAGCTCGAGCGCATGACCCGGCCTCGCCCGGCAAGCGTAGAACGCACTTGTCGCGGACCTCGTCGCGTGGTTATACACGAGAAGACCGGTCGGCCCCCGTGTTCGACAGCACCGTTTTCTGTTCGACACCTCAGAGATCGGCGCGAACAGGGCCTCGGTGTCCGTGCTGACGCAGCTCGCCCGCATGTTTAAGTAGCTGCAGGTCCGTCCAATTGACGCAGTTGTGTTCGACAACGCTTCAAAGCGGAGGTCCTCTCGCTCTCGGGGGCGAGCGGCCCTCCCGAAGGAACCGGAGGAGGCGCGCATCGCCCTACGGTGCAACCGCAAGGA
>Ga0187856_1002908_pt1 | contig 12247 bp, 11 predicted proteins | sample June2016WEW_8_40_FD_132443 | JGI IMG/M metagenome (GOLD analysis project Ga0187856, IMG submission 132443) | Peatland microbial communities from SPRUCE experiment site at the Marcell Experimental Forest, Minnesota, USA - June2016WEW_8_40 | ecosystem: Environmental > Terrestrial > Soil > Wetlands...
GGTTTGGACTAAAGCGCCTGCCGGCGTTCCGCTTCCCTTTTGTTTGTAGTTTGTAGCCCGGGTTGAACGAAGTGAAACCCGGGAGCGGCATCCGAGCCGGACATTCGTTCCCGGATTTCGCTGCCGCTCAATCCGGGCTACTTGTTAGCAGAGCATGATCGAGCCGAAAGCCGGTCCCACCGCCGGTTCAGGCGTGACGCGATCCTGCTCCGCGGGACGATTTTGTGAATGGCGTTGGCAAAGCTCGGGCGCGCATGCGTCGCGAGAACGGGCTTCTATTTCACCTCTCCCCGCCGCGCGGGGAGAGGTCGTCCGCGCGGAGCGCGGCGGGTGAGGGGGCCTCTCAGCGAGTCTGAGCGCCGAAATTCTGAACCCAGCGGAGAGGCCCCCTCACCCCACCCTCTCCCCGCGCGCGGGGCGAGGGAGTCACGAGCATCGCGAGAACGATAGTGTCACGCGGCGTGATCGGTGAGGGCGTCGACGATGTTGTCGACGATTTCCTCCACCAGCGCCTTGTCGTCGCCTTCACCCATGACGCGGATCACCGGCTCGGTTCCCGACGGCCGCACCACCAGCCGGCCGTGACCGTCAAGGCGCTGTTCCGCATCTTCGATTGCCGAGCGCACTTTTGAATTTTCCAGCGGCTTGCCGCTGCGATAGCGCACGTTCTTGAGCACCTGCGGCAAGGCGGCGAAGCGGTGACACACTTGCGACACCGGCTTATTCTGCTTCTTCACCACCGCCAGCACCTGCAGCGCGGCGACGAAGCCGTCGCCGGTCGTGGTGTAATCGGAAAGGATGATGTGGCCCGACGGCTCGCCGCCGACATTGTAACCATGCTCGCGCATGTATTCGAGCACGTAGCGGTCGCCGACCGGCGTCCGCGTGAGGGAAAGCTTGAGCGATTTCAGATGCCGTTCGAGACCGAGGTTCGACATCACGGTAGCGACGATCCCCGGCTTGGTGAGCAGCCCATCATCGCGCCAGCTTTCCGCGATCACCGCCAGAAGTTGGTCGCCATCGATCAGGTGGCCTTGCTCGTCGGCGATGACGACGCGGTCGCCGTCGCCGTCGAGCGCGATGCCGATATCGGCGCGCATCTCGCGCACCTTGCGGCAGAGCGCGTCCGGCGCCGTCGAACCGCATTCGCGGTTGATGTTGAAGCCGTCCGGCTCGACCCCGATGGAGACGACCTCGGCGCCGAGTTCCCAGAGCGCGTCGGGCGCCACCCGATAGGCGGCGCCGTGGGCGCAGTCGATGACGACGCGCAGGCCTTCGAGCGAAAGATTACGCGGCAGCGTGCGCTTGGCGAATTCGATATAGCGGTCGTTCACGCCATCGATACGTTTGGCGCGCCCGAGGTCCTTGCTCTTCGCCAGGCGCTTGGTGATGTCGGCGTCGATCAGTTGCTCGATGCCCTGCTCGACCTCGTCCGAAAGCTTGTAGCCGTCCGGCCCGAACAGCTTGATGCCGTTGTCGTCGAACGGGTTGTGGGACGCCGATATCATAACGCCGAGGTCGGCTCGCATCGAGCGCGTGAGCATGGCGACGGCCGGGGTCGGCATCGGTCCGAGCAACAGCACGTCCATGCCGACCGAGGTGAAGCCGGCGACGAGCGCCGTCTCGATCATATAGCCGGAGAGCCGGGTATCCTTGCCGATCACCACGCGATGGCGATGTTCGCCGCGACGGAAGACGAGGCCGGTGGCTTGCCCCGTCTTGAGCGCCAATTCCGCGGTGATCACGTCGTTAGCGCGGCCGCGAATGCCGTCGGTGCCGAAATATTTGCGAACCATGTTGCCCCACCGCCTGCCGTCACAAACGGCGATATTAGCCGGTTTCGAGTGACATCTGCCTCAAAAAATATTCCGTAATCTTACTTCCCGCAGTAAGGCTTTCTGCATCATACGACCGCCAAATAGCAAGGCGAATCAATGGCTTGCGCCGAGGCCAGAGGGCGGGTTCCGCATGGAACCCGAAAAAGGTGTCCTCCACGGTCGAGCGTCAGCCGGGAGATGCGCGCCGCATTGTGCTATCGAGGCGTGTGGAACTCGGGGAATTGCCAGCCATGCGAACCATGACCTGCATCGAGGACCTGCGGCAGACCGCCCGTCGCCGGGTGCCGCGCATGTTCTTCGACTATGCCGAGGCGGGCTCCTATGCCGAGCAGACGCTCAACGCCAACCGCGCCGATCTCGAGCGCATCAAGCTGCGCCAGCGCATTCTCGTCGATGTGTCCAATCGCAGCACCCGCACCACGATTCTCGGCGAGCCGGTGGCGCTGCCGCTCGCTCTGGCGCCGATCGGGCTTTGCGGCATGCAGCGCGGCGACGGCGAGATTTTGGCGTGCCGCGCCGCGCAGGAAGCGGGCATCCCGTTCTGCCTTTCGACCATGTCGATCTGCTCGATCGAGGATGTCGCGGCCGCCGTCGACAAACCGTTTTGGTTCCAGCTCTACGTCATGAAGGACCGCGGCTTTGTGCGCGCGCTGATCGAGCGGGCGGCGGCGGCCAAATGCAGCGCGCTGGTGCTCACCGTCGATCTGCAAGTCTTCGGCCAGCGCCACCGCGATATCAAGAACGGCATGGCCGTGCCGCCGGAGCTGCGCATCAAGAATCTCTTTGATATCGCGACCAAGCCGAGTTGGGCGCTGAGCGTCGCCCGCGGCAAGCGCAGGACCTTCGGCAATATCGCCGGCCATATCAGCGGCATGGAGAATGTCAATTCATTGTCGCGCTGGATCGCCGGCCAGTTCGATGCGGCGCTGAGCTGGAAGGACGTCGAGTGGATCGCCGGACTTTGGCCCGGCAAGCTTATCCTCAAAGGCATCCTCGATGTCGAGGACGCGCGCATCGCGGCGAAGACCGGCGCGGCGGCGCTGGTGGTGTCGAACCATGGCGGCCGCCAGCTCGACGGCGCGCCGTCCTCGATCGCGGCGCTGCCGCCGATCGTCGAGGCGGTCGGATCGTCGATCGAGATCTTGTTCGACGGCGGCATCCGCTCCGGCCAGGATATTATGCGCGCGCTGGCGCTCGGCGCGCGCGCCTGCCTGAGCGGCCGCGCCTATATCTACGGGCTCGGCGCCGGCGGACAGGCCGGCGCCGCGCGCGCCATCGAGATCATGCGCAACGAGCTCGACGTCAGCATGGCGCTGACCGGCGTCACCAGCATCGAAGAAATCGATCGCCGCGTGATCGCGGCGGGGTAAGTCCGCCGCTCATTCCTCCTTATAGCCATACGCCTGCGCGTTGCCGGTCGCGCCGTAGTATTTGTAGGGCAGGAATTTCCCCGACATCGTGAGCTTCACGCGGTCGCCCTTGGGGTCGGCTTGGCGCTCTATCTGCAGGTCGAAATCGATTGCCGACATGATGCCGTCGCCGAACTCCTCTTCGATCAGCGCCTTCAATGCCGGGCCGTTGACCATCACCAATTCGTAGAAACGGTAGATCAGCGGGTCGGTCGGCGGCATCGCCGTGCCGCGGTACGGCACCTCGTTGAGCAGCGCCTGTTCGCTCTTGCTCAGGGCGAACAATTCGGCGGCTTTCGCCGCCTGCGGCTTCGTCAGCTTCATCTGGCCGAGCACTGCGCCGGTGATCAAGAGCGGCGACATGCCGCCGATCTCGCCGCAGATATGTTTCCAGCTCCATCCGTTTTCGCGCTTGATGCCGAGCATTTTCTCAGTGAGTTCGGCTCGCGTCATGGACGACCTCCTGCCGCTTGCGTGCGGCAGCAATGAACGAGCAATTGCCGTGCCATAAGGCAGGCCCGCCCGGATCGACGCTCACATCGGCGGACTGACGCCGTCGCGGCCGACGGTGATGTTCGGCGCTTCCAACGAGCCGTCGGGCAGCTTCTTCGCCGCGGCGACGAAGACCTTTTCGCCCGGCTTGAGGTCGGACGTGGTCGCCGGAGCGAACTCAACGACCTCGACGTTCGCCGGCACAATAAACTTCTTCTCACCGTCTTTGTATTTCAAAACCAGCACCTGGCCGTCGGCGCTGACGACCACGCTGTCGACGTTGGCGTTGGTCATGGTGCTGTTCGGCATGAGGTCCCAAGGCCGGTGGCCCTCGCCGTTGCCGCGCATGGCTTCGGGGAAGATGTGAATTTCCACGGCCTTCTGGGTGCCGTCGGGCTGCGGGATAGCGGTGATGCCGACGAAGCTGCCCTGTTTGACATCGGCGAGCGCCATCCTGATCACGGTGCGCACCGGCGCGTTTTCGGCGAGCCTCACATTCATGGAGGCGCCATCGCGCCCTTTCACGCTCAGGAGTTGGCCGTCGACACTTTCGATCGTGCCGCGCAAGCGCACCGTCTGCGGCTGCTGCGCCGCCGCCATCGAAGCTGCGGACATCAAGGCAAAGGCGATCGCGCCTACCGCCCTTCGCATCATCGTTGCCATCATCGTGTCACCGAGCTTTGCCCGCGGGCCACGCCCTGGCGGACCGTATCGAAGCCCCCAGGCTAGGTTATTCTGCCCGGCTTCGCGGCGGAAGGGCCGAGATCGGCTTCGACCAATTGACGTAAGTCCGGCGTCACGGTGGGTTTTTTTCCGAACCACAGCGTAAAACCGCGCACGGCTTGATGCAGCAGCATGCCGAGCCCATCGGCCGTGCGCAGATCGCGGGCCTTTGCCGCCGCGATGAGCGGCGTCTCAACCGGCACATAGACGAGATCGGCGACGACGGCGTCGCCGGGCAGGGGCGCGAGATCGACGACGAGATCAGGCTGTCCCTGCATGCCGAGCGTCGTGGTGTTGACCAAGAGTGCCGCATCGGCGAGCGTGGCGTTCAACTCTTCCCAGCGCGCTACCAGCACGGGCGCGCCGAATTTTTGCTGCAAAATCTCGGCCCGGCCGAGGCTGCGGTTGACGAGGACGAGCCGCTCGACGCCGCGCGTCATCAGGCCGTAGATCACGGCGCGCGCCGCGCCTCCTGCGCCGAGCACCACCGCTTTGCCCAAGCCCTGATCCCAATGCGCCGCGCCGGCGTCGAGATTGTGCAAAAAACCCTCGACGTCGGTGTTGGTCGAGCGCAGCCCGCCGTCGAGCCACAGCGTGTTGGCGGCGCCGACCGCGCGGGCGCGCTCATCGGGCTCTGACAGCGCCAGCGCCGCCTCTTTGTGCGGCAAGGTGACGTTGGCGCCGACATAGCCGCGCGCGGCGAGCGATCCGATGAATGCGGCGAACTCTTCCGGCGGCACCGCCTCGCGCCGGTATTCGCCGGCGATCCCGTAGCGCCTGAGCCAATAATTGTGGATCAGCGGCGAACGCGAATGTTCGACCGGCCAGCCGATGACGCAAGCCGCGCGGACGGTCCTGGTCACGCCTCGCCACCACGGAATTGCACAGCACGCCGATGTCGGGGCATTCGACCTCGATGGTATCGCCGGGTTTGAGCCAACCCCCCTCCCTACCCTCCCCCGCGGGGGGGGAGGGTAGGGAGGGGGATTCGGTCGCTTCTTGACCGGCGGCGCCCGGCGGTCTTTCGCCCTCCGCGCCACGTGTTAGAAGTCGGCGCCGCAACCGTCAACGGCGACCGACCATGCCGATCCGCGACCCGCCTCGCTCGCGGCGCATTCGCTCCGCGGAGGAGGATTCCCCGCGCCTACCCGGCGCGATCGCGGTGGGAGATTTCGACAACGCGGGCGCGCGTGGCGAGCGCCTCGACCAGCGCCTCGGCCTTGGCCTTGTTCGCGGCGTCGAGGTTGGCGTCCCATTCGTCGAGCAGATAGACCTGCGCAGCGGTCGAGTTGACGATTTCCTCGAGCGATTTGAGCTGCCGTTCGCCCGTGGAGAAGCCGAGCTTCTTGTCCATCGATTCCGAGACCACGATCACCTCGTCGTCGTGATCGCCTTCGACATCGACCGGCACCACGTCGCCGGTGAACTTGAAGGCGAGCCGGTCCGACGGCGGCCAATAAAAGGCGCGCCTTCGCAACTCGGTCTTCAGGCTCGCCAGCAGCGACGATTTGCCGGTGCCGTTGGCGCCGCGGATGTTGATGCGGCCGGTCCGCCGCGCCTGCACGATGCGCAGCGCATCGTTCACCGAGGAGACGACGTTGGCGTCCTCGCCCTCGCGCAGCACCAGCCGATCGAACTTGATGCGGTTGTCGAAATCCTCCTCGGGCTGCGGCAGCATGTTGGCGGCGACGCCGCCGAATCGCGTCCAGATGGCGATGAAATCGTTCCAGCCGGTGGCGAGCAGATGCAGCTCGTAGGTCATCTCGATCTGCCGCGGCAGCGTCGTCGCCAGCGCGATCAGCAACACCGTGTTGCCCGCATTGTGCACGGCCACCACCGTGATGGTGGCGAAGACGATGGCGAGACTGACGATGCCGCTCATCGCGCTCATGCCCTCGCGCGCCATGATGGCGCGGACTTGCGCGGTCAGCGCTTCGCGCAGCCGGCTCTTGAAGTCGGCGAGCCAGAGCCGCAGATTGTAACCGTTGCCGCTGAAGATGTTGTCCCACGCGGTATAGCCCTGCGCGGTGACGCGGTTGTTCATGCGCTGGTTTTCCAGATAAGTACGGGTAATCGGTTTCTGCAGCGCCCATTGCATCAACAACAAAGCGGCGAACGCGCCGACATAGGCGAACGGCAGGCTGAAGTCGATTTCGGCGCCCAGCACGATGGCGTTGAAAACGAGCCCGAGCAGGAGCTTCAGCGTAAATTCAAGCTCGTATATCAGGTTGAAGAAGCACTGAAACGTCTCCCCGGTCAGAAACGGTTCGACCTGTTCCCGCGCCGGCTTGTCGTTGAACAGCTTGACCTTGCCGCGGTTCTCGCGCGCGAAGCGCAGCATGAATTTGCCGAAGCCGCGATAGCCGGCGCGCTCGGCGAAGATCCAGCTGATGACGCCGGCCACATAGGAAGTGGATTGCGCCGTCAGGATCCAGACCAGATCGGTGAGCAGGAATTGGCCGATGGCGACCTTGCGCGCGGCATTGATGACGAGCCAGGTCGTGGCGGCCGCGAGCATCGCCTCGGCCACCATCAGGATCAGCATCCCGAACAGCGAGGGAGAGAGCAGATAGCTCGCCAGCTCCACGCGTGAAATCTGCTTCTGCTGCATGGCGTTCCGGGAAAGAAGGGTTTCGCGCGCAGTACCGATTCGTTGGTCAACGGCCATCCTAGTGCGGCAGATTCCAAGTTCCTACAACCCGGCGACAAACCGCACAGGAATGGCACGGCGGCTGATCGGCCGGCCGTCGGGGAATTTCGACTGGTGATGCGAACTCCGACCGCGTAATTTATCATGCATACGGGCTCAGGACTGCAACTTCCGCCGGCGGCGAGGCACGCGTAATGTGGAAAGGCGCGCACTCCAATCTTGCGCATTATACCGCACCGTTTCGCCGCTTCGGGGCCTCATCGCTTGCGCGTTACCTGGTCATCGCCGTCGGTCTGGTGGCGATGACGGCGTTCACCGAGCCGAATCTGCGGAACTCCGCCGGCATCTGGCTGAGCGCCTGTCTGTGGTGCTGTCTGGCGTATTTTGCGATCGAGGGCGCGGTCCGCGTCCGCATCGCACTGCGCGCCGGAACGGCGATGAGCCATTTTCTCTCGCCATCGGGGATTAGCGACATTTTCGGTGTATTCCCGGTTCCGATTGCGCTTCTTTGCGGGGCGGCCCCGGCAACCGCTTGGCTCTTTGCCTCATTATGGGTCCTCAAGCTCGCGCAGAACTCGCCCGGCTTCGCCCAGCTTGGACGCGTATTCGTGCTCGAAGCAAAGCCGCTCGCGAGCGTGTTGGCGCTGTTCCTGATCGTGCTCTTCCTGGCGTCGGCCCTCATGCATGTGCTCGAGCGCAACGGCCAGCCGGCGGCGTTCGGCACGCTGCCGGCGGCTTTGTGGTGGGCGGTGGTCACGCTGACGACCACCGGCTATGGCGATGAGGTGCCGCAGACGCATCTCGGCCATCTGCTCGGCGCCGCCGTGATGATCTGCGGCATCGCGACCTTCGGATTGTGGACCGGCATCCTCGCCACCGGTTTTGCCGCCGAAAGCCGGCGACGCAATTTCATCCAGACCTGGGACCTGGTCAGCAAGGTGCCGTTTTTCCAGACCCTCGATCCTTCGGCGATCACCGAAATCACCCACATGCTGCGCCGCGTCGAGGTGCCGGAGCGAACCGCCGTCATTCGCCGCGGCAAGGTCGGCGACTGCATGTACTTCATCGCCGACGGGGAAGTGCAGGTCGACGTGCAGCCCGTACCCCTTCGCCTTGGCGCGAGCGCGTTTTTCGGCGAACTCGCCTTGCTCGGCGATTCGATTCGCACCGCGAACGTCTCCACCACGAAGCCGTCGACCCTGCTCGTCCTCGACTTTGCCAACTTTCGTACCGTGATGGCGCATCATCCCGAGCTTGCCCGCGCCATCGATGCCGAGGGCAAGCGACGCCTCGGCGATGACCAGCGCCGGCGCGAGCCGCATCTGCATGGCGGCGCAGCGCCGTCGTGACCGGCGGCCGCGTCGTTCGACGGCCTCGAACCCATGCGGGCGTCCTCTCTCGGAGGCAGCCGTGACGACGCTTGTCCCTATTTCGCGGCGTGAGCCTTTAGTCCGAGGATGGCCCGGGCCTCGTCGGGCGTCGCCGGAACGCAATCAAGCGCACGAACAACCCTGATCGATTTCTCCACCAATTCGGCGTTGTTCTTCGCAAACACTCCGCGCTCGATATAGAGATTGTCTTCCAGACCGACCCGGACATGTCCGCCGAGCAGAATCGCTTGCGCAAGCATGGGAAATTCCTGTCCGCCGATGGCAAAGCCGGTCCAGAATGCGCCCTGCGGAAGCATGTCGCGCAGCAAAATCATCGCCTCGACCGTGGCCGGCGCGCCCCAGGGGACGCCGAGACAAAGTTGGAACATGGCCGGCGTTTTCAACACGCCTTCCTCGATCAGCCGCAGCGCCAAGCGGACGTTGCCGGTATCGAACAGTTCGAGTTCCGGCAGCGCCCCCGCCGCATAGATGCGCTTGGCCATGACGCGAAGATGCGCCGGTGTGTTCACGAAGGTGAATTCGCCGAAGTTCATCGTCGTGATGTCGAGCGTGCAGATCTCCGGCTGCAGGGCCTCGACATGGCGGGTGCGCGCCTCCGGAGCCATGAGCGTCGTCCCCATCCCGCCGATTGCCGGGTTGTCGTCGGAAGGGACGAAGCGGGCGCCTGTGCCCGTCGTGAGATTGATGATGACGTCGGCATTGCCGGCGCGAATGCGCTCCACCACCTCACGGTAATATTCGAGCTTGGAGCTGGCCAGGCCCGTGTTTGGGTCACGGACGTGGATATGCACGATCGCGGCGCCTTCCTGCGCCGCCTCCAGCGCAGACACCGCAATCTGTTCAGGCGTGACCGGGATCGCCGGGTGCTTGCCGACAGTGTCGCCGCTTCCGGTGATTGCGCAGGTGACGACGACCGGCCTTTTGTGACTGGAGATCCTATTGGTGTTGGGCATTGCTGGCTTCACCCCTTGCGATGAGAATTACGCTGTCATTCCGGGTTCCTCGCTGCGCTCGGCACCGGAATGACGTATGAGCATCACTCCACGGACACCCATTTCTGCAGACGTTTCCCGGTATCGACCTCGCCGGTATAGAAGTTGCCGCGAGAGTCGAACTTGCCGACATGCACCCAGTGGAACTCGCCGGTCTCGCGGCCGGGCCGGCCGTAGGTGCCGACGACAGCGCCGTCCTTGCGGCGCACCGTCTCCAGCACGTTGTTGGTGCCGTCGATCAGCACGAAGTAATTTTGCTTCTTGTCGAGCGGCGAGAACGCAAGGCCCCAGGCCGAGCCCGGCCCTTGCGTCTTCGGGTCGAACACGAACTGCCGCACAAAGCTGCCGTTCTTGTGAAAAACCTGCACGCGGTTGTTCGAACGGTCGCAGACATAGACTAAACCGTCCTTGGCGAGCGCAATGCAATGCACGGGGTTGCCGAACTGCGGTGAATCCGGATTGTAGGGCGGCAAATTGTCGTCGGTCGGCGGCTTGCCGTAGGCGCCCCACACGCGCTTGATCTCGCCGGTGTCGCCGTCGAGCACCGCGACGCGATGATTGCCGTAGCCGTCGGCGGCGTAGATTTCGTTTGCTTGCTTGTCGAATTCGAGCGCGGCCACCATGCCGAACTGGCTCAAATCCGTGCTGGTGGCCAGCGGGCCGCTTTTGCCGATTTGTTTGACGAACTTGCCGTCGGTGGTGAACTTCAACACCATATTGTCGCCCTTACCGTTGCCGCTGAGCCAGACGAAGCCCTTGCCGTCGACCAGGATGCTGTGCTCCTGCAGCGGCCAGTCGTAGCCGAGATTCTCACCCGGCCCGCCCCACGACTTCACGATGTCGCCCGATTGATTGAAGACCAGCACTGAGGGTGCCGGCACGCAGCACTTCGAGCGCGGCGGAATGAGCGTGGCGCCCTTCTCGTCGTCGGTCAGCGAGCGCGGCCGCTGAAACACCCAGATATTGTCCTGCGCATCGACCGAGATGCCGCCGACCTGCCCGAGGATCCAGTTGTTCGGCAACGGCTTCGGCCAATACGGATCGACCCTGAACGCCGCGCTTTGCGCGTGCGCGGACAGCGTGGCGAGTAGCAGCGCAGTGCCGAGCGCGAGCATCCAAATCCTTGAACGTGTGAATGTCATTTAGATTTGCTCCCGCTCTGTTCACCGTCATCCTGAGACGGCCGCGTAGCGGCCCTCGAAGGATGCGGCCGAGGCGCCCGGGCCGTCGCCCTTCGAGGCTCGGCGCTACGCGCCGAGCACCTCAGGGTGACGGCGCCCATCAATGTATCTCCGACCTGGCCGCGCCAGTTGCCGCGCAGCATCGGCCCTGCCGGCACGTAGACCGCCGGCAGCCCCATCGAGATCGCGCCCATGATGAGGCCGGGCGTGGTCTTGTCGCAGCCACCCATCAATACCGCGCCGTCGATCGGGTGGCTGCGCAACAGCTCCTCGCACTCCATGGCGAGGAAATTGCGATAGAGCATGGTCGACGGCTTGACGAAGATTTCCGCCAGCGACATCGCCGGCAGCTCGACGGGAAATCCGCCGGCCTGATACACGCCGCGTTTCACGTCTTCCGCCCGGGCGCGCAAATGGCCGTGGCAGGCGTTGATGTCGCTCCAGGTATTGACGATGCCGATCACCGGCTTGCCGGCCCAATCGGCGCGGTCATAGCCGAGTTGCTGGAGCCGCGAGCGATGGCCGAAAGCGCGCAGATCGTCGCGGCCGAGCCAGCGGAAGCTGCGCAGCTCTTGCGGCGATTTGCGGAGCGTCATGCGCGGGCGGGGGACCGCCGGTGTTAAAACTTCATCATGTCGATCGAGGTCAGCGTGATGTGCGGCGGAATCACCGGCGCGTGGGTGAGTTGCCATACCGCATATTGCTCAAAGTAAAGGTCCGGAGCCGATAGTCCATCGGCCGGAACTATCACTTCGAATCCGATCTGCGCTGCGTGACTGGCCGTGTTCATAACGGCGCCGACGGCGGAAACGCCAACGGCGATGACCGTCTTGATGCCCTTATCCTTGAGGATTTTTTCCAGGTCGCTGTTGAGGAACTTGTCGATGAACGATTGCACGTACGGCTCGCTCCCAGTCGGAGCCAAGTCGGCGACAACTTCGGTCATGGGGACTTGAGGAATGCCGGTATAGACCACCATCGTGCCGCTCTTACGCGCCTCGTCGAGCAGCTTTTTGACCGCCGGGAGGGTGGCGACACAGCGCGGCGTATGTCCGCAGATCGGGTTGACGAAATCGAGCATTAGCAGCGCCGTGGTCTTCGGGTCGACCGTCACTGTTTTCAGCGGCGGTGGCGCCGCCGGCGCCTTCACGTTTGCCCATTCATCGATGATCGAAGCGGCGTGTAGCGTGGACGTGCCAAGGCTGATGGCGGCGGCGAATCCGAATGCCAAAAGCCATTTCTCGCGCTTCATGTTTTCCTCCCGTTTGGGCCCGCATCATCTTTATCGTCGAAAATGCCGGGCGTGAGACTATGGTTCTTATTCCAAACCTTTCCGGCGGCGCATGCAATTCCTAATTTGCCACGCGGGGAGGAAAAGAAAATTTGTTCTCGCGGCGCGGAAGCGCGCCGCAGACAAGTTTACGCGAACTTGCGCAAACCATCTGCATCGGGGCGCGCTCGCCTTCCGGCGCTTCGCCGCGGCACTCGCCACCGGCTGTCACCCCGATGGCTCAGCTCTAGAACCGCGTTTCCTGTTGGGGTGGACGGCCCCCGACGGCATCGATGTGCCA
>Ga0187856_1002921_pt1 | contig 12221 bp, 11 predicted proteins | sample June2016WEW_8_40_FD_132443 | JGI IMG/M metagenome (GOLD analysis project Ga0187856, IMG submission 132443) | Peatland microbial communities from SPRUCE experiment site at the Marcell Experimental Forest, Minnesota, USA - June2016WEW_8_40 | ecosystem: Environmental > Terrestrial > Soil > Wetlands...
ACCGCCATAAGCGGCCTCCATGGCGTCAAGGGAGATATCGATCGTGTGGTCGCCATTACAGTGGATCAATACCGGAAGACCGGCGGCCTTGACCTCGGCCACCATCTGTTTCAGCCGCGCCGCGTCGTAATTCGCCGAACCACTGTTATCCGTGTCGAGATAGGGCAGTGTCTGAGCGCCCGTCTCCGTCTGGTTCGATCCGTCTCCAATAATCTTGATGCCATAGAGAGAGAACAGTGAGTTCGGCAACTGCGTCGCCTTCGCGCCGAGCCCCAGACCGCGATAAGGCTCAATCCCTTTCATATCGTCGTACATCAGGCTGGCGCTCGTGCGGCAGGCCAGCCGGCTGGAAAGCTTTGCGAAGGGCGTTATCCAGTCAGAACGCAACGTCCCGGGTTCATGGACAGTCGTATTGCCAACCGCCGCGACAGAGCGCAGATAATCGCTCACAGCCTTCACGGCGAGTTGGGGCGTAATTTTTGGGAGAGCAGGGAGAAGGACCTTTTTCATCGCGCTCTCTTCATAAACGAGCCCGTTCAATTGTCCTTTCTCGTCTCGTCCGAAGTGCCCACCGCCGGGGAGCGCGCCGATATTATCCGGAATGTTGGTGACCTTCAGCGCGAGACTGTTGACGCACGCGTCATGACCATTTGTATACCAGACAAAGATCGGATGGTTCGTCGAGATCCCGTCCAACTCCTCCCTCGAGAGGTCGCCGCCCTGAAGAAGATTGTCGAAATTGGAGCACAAAATCCATTGTCCCGGCGGGGTGCGCGCCGCCAGCGCGCGCAGTTCGTTCAGCAACTGCCCGCGTGTGGGAAATTTCGTGTATCCGACGTCGGTGAGGAGCTCGAAAATGAGCGCGGAGAGGACGGTGTGATTATGCGGGTCGACAAAGCCCGGCATCAGGACCCGTCCCTGCAGATCGACGATTTGAGAGTTCTTCGTCTTCAGGACGTCGACGGCGCTTTCGGAACCAAGGGCCAGTATCTTGCCACCCCCGATCGCCAGCGCTTTCACCGGCGCGGCGCCGGGAACCGGAATGATCTTCCCGCCTTTGAAGATCACCTCGGCGCCCGAGTCGGCCGCCGGAGCGGCCCGGCCGCCCGAGACGGACCCGGCCGCCGCCGCGGCGGCGACGGAATAGGCCATGAAGTTGCGTCGGGTCGGCCTGGCGGCCACATGATCGAAGACGCGGTCGCTCCCGCCTTCAAAGCAATCCTTGTGGAGAATAAGGGGATTGAAACAACCGCGGCACATGTTGTCGCCTCTCGAGTGAAATTTGGAGCAGCCAGGTTACAGTATGCCGGCCGGAAAGAAAGAGGGCGAAATTTCCGCGTGCACTATTTCGAACACGACGGTTATGCGGCATGTTAGGCGGGGAATGCTCTAATTCCGCCGGAACAAAGCCAGGGCTTCAGCGGAGAGTACGCCGCCCGTTATGGCGATGTTGGCGAAAGGCGCCGCATCGGCGACTTCGCGGCTCGGCAACATGATTTGCCCCAATCGCGTCGCGAGTTCATCGATAGAGGCGGCATAGACCACCCGGCCAAGTCGGCACCACAAAATCGCGCTCATGCACATAGGGCAAGGTTCCCCCGAGGTGTAGATTGTCGCGCCCTCAAGTTCCGCGGCGGGCCTTTCAGCGACAAACTTGCGTATAGCCACCATCTCTCCGTGCGCCGTCGGATCATTGTTTGTTTTGCCGAGATTTCGCCCCGTGGAAAAAACCTTGCCGTCGCGCACGATGACGGCTCCGAAAGGAAGATCGGCCTTAGCGGCCTCGGCGATCGCCAAGCGCATGAAGCTTTCATCCTCGGGGCGAGTTGGCGATCGCACCGCCTTAGCGAAGGCTGGCGCGGCATTAAAGATCACCCCTCCGATCCCAGCGCGGATGAGCAGTGAAATAGCTCCCCGACGACCAACGATATGCGCTTGACCGCAGCGGCAGATATAATCGCTCATCTCTCGCTCCAACGTTCCAAACCGATCGACGCGGAAACTCACAGCTCCGAATAAGAAGCTCGGGCAAGGCAAACCTAGCATCGATTGAAATTGGCGACCTCCGCAAACGAAGATAAAAATAACAATCATGTGCGAGCTGAGACCGCGTTACGCCCAAGTTACGCAACTGCACATCGCGAACGAGATGGTGATGACAATGGCCCTCGCCTCTCGTCAGACCACGGACAAGCTTCGCGCCAACGTACAAAGAGTCGCGTTCGCGGCGCTCTTGTCAAACCCGGCGTTCTAGTTAATTTCATTGCGCCAGTCGGAAGTCTCGTCACTGTCCATCCGAGCAGTGGGAAATTGATTGTTTCCGAACTATCTCGAGCAGCGCCCACTCGCTGAAAAAGCCGAGGTCAAGCATGACAACTGATTACGATCCCATCGCCGAGCAATATAAGCGGTCAAAACAACAGCCGTGGAGAACTTACATTGAGGCCTTCACTTTAATGGACCTGATCGGCGATCCTCCGGGCAAGGAAGTCATCGATATCGCCTGCGGCGAGGGCTATTACACTCGGCTTCTCCGCCAACAAGGCGCGGAAAAAGTCACCGGCGTCGATCTTTCCGAGCGCATGGTTGAGTTAGCAAAAGCGCAGGAAGCGGTCCAGCGGTTGGGCATAGATTATGTCGTGGGTGATGGAAGGAATCTGGAACTGGGGGCGAAATACGATCTCGCCGTAGCCGCATATCTACTGAATTATGCTCGAGACCGCGGCGAATTGGGCGATATGTGCAAAGGAATCGCACAGTGCTTGAAGCCGGGCGGCCGTTTCGTGACGGTCAATTGCAGCGCGAGTCTAGACTTCAGAGTGGCGCCCTCCTATCGCAAGTATGGATTTAACACGAGCTTCGTCGGCGAGCTTCGCGAGGGAGCGCCAATTACCTGGACTTTCTTTCTTGAAGACGGTTCCTTTGAGATCGAAAATTACTTTCTTGACGCCTCGGCGCATGAGGAGGCGTTCCGATCAGCCGGATTTCGAGAAATCCGCTGGCATGCGCCTCGCCTATCTCCGCAAGGGGAAGCGGCCTGTGGTCGAGACTTCTGGAGCAGCTTTCTCCACCACTCTCCCGTGACCTTCATCGAGTGCCTGAAATGAAAAAAGCATCACCACGCCACGGCGTGGTTTACCTAAATCCGGTTGGAGGACTTGCCGGTCCGTGCCATGGCGCGGGCCGTTCATTCGAGCGAAGGCGGTCGGCATAGGCCGGCGGTTTACTGGCGTTTTTGCCCCGCCGGCAGTGCAAATCCCGTTGAGACGCCGTTTGGCAGGCCACCAGCGCCACCCAAAGCAGGGAGACAGCGGCGATCCGGCGATGATGTTGCATCTTCCCCTCCGCGCAGCCAGCGCGCGCGCCGCGAGGCTCGTCGCCGACCACATTTTGACGTAGGGCGCTCGCCTCGGCGATCAACAAAGCCGCGCGCGCCTCAATCGGCGCGCGCGGACCCGTGAAGGAAACTCCGGAGCGGAGACGGGAACTGTAAGCCTCTGGCCATGCCTTCGTAGATCCTTCCTCGCCACGCGAGGCTGGACCTTAAAAGCCAAGGGTCAGCCGCGCAGCGCCTTGACCTGATGCGCCTTGCATTCGGCGCTGAACGCATCGAATTGGCCGTAGGCTTGCTCGCTATCGCCATAGCCGATGCAGGCGAAGCGATAAATCAGCTGCCCGACGAAGCCGGGCGCGAAATAGCCGGAGTGAACGTCGGGACGACCCTGCGTGACATAGAGCCATAGCAAGCGCAGATGGCCCATGGTCGATAGATCGCACGGTTCGCCGGGCCGCGCGTTCGTCACCACGCCTTCGCCGTTTTCGATACTATCCGTGCAGTCGAAATAGGTGAGGCGCTGCGCGAAATCGTCGCTGGACTGGGCCGCGTCGAGCGCCGTGTAAAGCTGCGAGAGCGTTTGAGAGCCGACTCGCAATTTATCGAGGCTGACGCCCTTGGTGATCCCCCAATCCGTCAAAACGCCGACATTTCCGAGCCGGAAGCCGAAATTGCGTTGCTTGGTCGGCAGGGAAAAGAAATTCGCGGTCGTCGATATGTCGAGCAGAACTTCATCGCCTTCGTTGCTGAACAGATGCGCTTCCTGAAATCTGATAAGCGAGGAGCGCAGCGCGTTCGCCCGCCCCGACAGCAAGACTTCCGCCGGTATGTCGGGCGAGACGAGCACCAGCCGCCGCAGTAGAAACGCCTTGCCGATATACGATAGCTCAATGTTGTCGTCCGCATGCGTCCCGAGGACTTCCTCTCCGGCCGTCATTGCCTTCATCGCCGTCATCGCCGCGGGTGAAAATACGTCGGTGAGGATGCGCACGACGTTGGTCACGACGTAGCCGCCCATGCTGTGGCCGATGAACGAGAGGTCCGCCCGCGCTTGCGTTTTGCCCATCTCGGATAGCTGTTTGGCCAGCGCGTCGTCGAGAAGGCGGATGATGTCGACGAGATCGGGCACGCCATAGGTCGTCGCGCGGTATCCATCGCGGAAATAGACGATGAGTCGCAGCAAATACAGGGTGATCGGTATGACGGCCATGAACGCGGTCGCTGCGGTGATCAGCATTCGAACGATGCGCGCGACTTCGCATAGCTCCAACACAAAGTTTACGAAATAGACCGCGGCGAGCGCGGTGAAGAGAGTTCCGAGCAAAAAAATGGGCGAAGCGGCGAGCCCGCTGCGCCACGGCGTTCCCATTCGTTCCGAGGGCCAGCGGTAACCGACGCAGACGACGCCGCGGTCGCGCAGCGCCTTGTCGCCATTCACCGATTGAAACGATTGGGCATAGGTTTTCAACACCGCGTCACGCGGGCTATTGAAGCCGTGAACGGTGATCACGAGCTTTGGGGCCTCCTGTCGCGCGAGAGTTTGGGCGATTCGTTCGATCGCCTGTCGCGGGTCGCCTAAATCGACGCAATGATCTGGCGCGGGGAGCGTTTCGCCTTTGTCGTCGAAATTATTCGGCGCGGTGCTCTCAATAAAAAACGCCGGGATAGCCGGCGTTTGTCCGTCCGCTTGGACCTCGTAGGCGATAAAAAAACGAGTCGCCGACATCAACGGCCTCCCCGAAATAACCTATAAACAAATGGGCGTTGGACGATCCGCGCGCCCTTCGAGGTTCAGATTGCCGCATTTTGGACGAGGCGGCAACGCCTGACGATGTCGCGTCGCGGCGTATTTTCGCGCCCGAAGCCGGCGCGGGCTTGCAAGCGATTTGACTGTTCAGGGACTTATGAGCATTTTCCGTCGCGCAAAAAGATGTGTCCCACGAAGCTGAAGATTCCCGATGATTCCCTGGCTCCTGCTCGACACGGCGCGAATTCCCGGCGGCGGCGAACTGCGGCTCAAACGGCGCGGCGGCGAATTTTCGATCATGCTCGGGGATAATGAGTTGATGAACAGCCGCCTCGGCGGCTCCGAGGAGGCGCTGGCGACGCTGTCCTGCGAGCGAATTCGCGCGCGCCCCGGCGCGAGGATTCTGATCGGCGGGCTCGGCATGGGCTTTACGCTGCGGGCGGCGCTTGGCGGGCTGGACGAGGGGGCGCGAGTCGACGTGGCCGAACTGGTTCCGGCTGTTGTCGCTTGGGCGCGCGGGCCGATGGCCGAGGTCTTCGGCTCCAGCCTGACCGATCCGCGCGTGAAAATCGTCGAGGCGGATGTTGGGCGCGTCATTCGCGCGGGGCGCGGTGTTTACGACGCGATCCTGCTCGATGTCGACAACGGCCCGGATGGCCTCACTTGCTCCGCCAACGACGGGCTTTACGACATGCGGGGCTTGCGCGCGGCCCACGCCGCGCTGCGGCCCGGCGGCGTGCTTTCCGTTTGGTCGAGCGGGCCGGACCGTGCTTTCGCGGGGCGGTTGGGAAAGGCGGGTTTCTCCGTCGAGGAGGTCAAGGCGCGCGCGAAGGGCGGCGGCGGCGGGCGGCATGTCATCTGGATCGCGACACGCGGCGGCTAGAGCGCTTTCGGCGAAAGTGGACGCCGGTTTTGCCTCGGAAAGCACAACAAAACAAAGGAATCTAGGGACTTTCCGGTTCAATCCAAACCGGAAAGTCTCTAGCGCGAGATGTGCGGCGGCGCACGGTGTCCGCGCTACTTTGCGCGCTAGATGATGTCCATGCCCGGGGACGAACCGAGCGGGCATGAACACGGGAGCCTCCGATGTCAGCCATCCTGAATCTTCTCGGCCTCGACAATTACGAGAATCTGGTCAAGTTGCTCGCCACGCTTCCGCATACGTTTTGAGGCCGACGAAAATTATTTCGCCCGTCGCGAATCCTTTTCCTCGATCCCTGCCTCTTATCGGTTGAGGGCCTTCCTCGACCAATGAGACTGGAGATCGGATATGCTTTATGTCAAGAACGTGCCGGGCTGGGAGCGCGCGGCGAGATTCGTCATGGGCGCGGGGTTGGGCGCCGTCGCGGTCACCCAATACGGCGCCACTCCGATCGGATACGCTATCGGCGCCATGGGAGTGATGGCCGCGATGAGCGGCGTGCTCGGCTTCTGCCCGGCCTGCGCTCTCGTCGGACGCAAGCTTCGAAACTGACGGCGGAGCAATGTCGATGGCGGCGAACCGACAGGAATTGGTCATTTGCGCCCAAAACGGGGACGCGGGGGCGCTCGACCGGCTTCTGATCGAGTGCGGGAGCGACGTCCGCCGCTACGCCATGCGCCATTGCGCGACCAGCGAGGTCGACGACGCCGTGCAGGAGACGCTGCTCGTCGTCGCTCGCCATGTGCGATCGCTGAAGGCGGCCGCCTCCTTCGCCGGATGGCTGTTCACCGTCGTCCGCCGCGAGTGCCAGCGGCTTTCGCGCAGGATGTTCGCTCATGAGGATCTGGCCGACGCGCGCGTCGAGACGTGGCTGGCGGTCCGGTCGACCGACGAACTGCGCATGGAGCTGGTCTTCGCGCTCGAATCCCTGCCGGCCCACTATCTCGAAATCATCGTGCTGCGCGACTTCCAGGAGCTGACCATGGCCGAGATCGGCCAGCGCCTCGACGTGACGCTGGCGACCGCCAAGGCCCGCCTGCGCCGGGCGCGCGCCCTCGTCAGGGAATATCTTGTTGGAGAAAGCTTGGAGGAAGCTTCAACGGAAACGGGCGGCGCGCCGTCCGTTTCGGGCTGACGATGAGCGCGGCCGGTATTTCGCGGCGCGCCGCCATCTCGGGCTTCGCTTGCGTCGCCGCGTCGTCGGCGTCGGCCGCCGCGCCGCCGCTGCTGCGGGCGAACAGCTCGCAATTTATCGAGATGCGACCGCTCAAAGCGCCTCCGCCCATGCGGATCGCGCGGGTCGACGGCGGGCTGACCGACCTCGGCTCCTTCCGCGGCAAGGTCGTCCTCCTGAGCTTCTGGGCGAGCTGGTGTCCGCCCTGCCGGCGGGAGCTGCCGATGCTCGAAAGGCTTCAGCAACTCGTCGACCCGAAGTCGCTGGAGGTCGTCGCCGTGTCGATCGATGAAGGCGGCAAGCCGGCGGTCGAGGCGTTTCTCAAACGCGCGAACGTCACGCGGCTGCGACCCTATCTCGATCCGCGCGGCGAGGCCGCCAGCCGCGTCGATCAGGATATTCCCGCGCCCTTCATCCTCTTTGGGCTGCCGATCTCCTATCTGATCGACCGCCAGGGGCGCGTCGCCGGATATGTCACCGGCGAGGCCGACTGGACCGCCGCCGATGGGCTCGCTTTGTTAAAATATTTTATGGCGCGGGACGCCGACTGATCGTGTTTTCGGCGCGCTTCAGCTCGCGGGCTGCTCCACCGCGAACTCCAGCGTCGCGCCGCCCGCCGTCGGCGTCACCCCCGCCGCCCGCGCGTCGGCCAGCTTGTCGAGCCGAATCAGCGCGAGGCCGTTGTCGCCGTTGCGCGAGCCGGCGACGCCGATCTCGATCTCGCCCGCCATCACCTTCGTTCCGGGCGGCGGAGCCTCGCCTTCCACGTGATAAGGCGTCACGCGTTTGCGCGCGAGGTTGCGGTGTCTGGTGCGCGAGACGACTTCCTGGCCGACATAGCAGCCCTTGGTGAAATCCACGCCGGCCAGGAGGTCCATGTTGGCCTCGTGCGGAAAAGCGTCGCCATAGGCGAAATCGACCCCGCCCCGCGGCACGCCCGCCGCGATGCGCGCCGTCTCGTAATCCTCGCGCGAACCTTTCGCCTCCAGCGCCCCGCGCGGCGCGATGAGCCGCCAGCCCAGCGCCTCGGAACGCGGATCGCGCGCCAGCGCCAGCGCGGGAATCTCTGGCCTTGCCTCGCCGAGAACGGCGTAGACGGCGAGTTCGTCGCTCTTCGACGTGAAGCTCACCGCCGCGCGGAGCTTATAGAAGCCGAGGCGGCGCAGGAGATCCGCCTCTAAATCCTGCGGGCAATCGAGCAAATAACGGCGCGCCTCGCCCTCGCCATCGACGAAAACCAGGAAATCGACCAGTATCTTGCCTTGCGGCGCCAGCAGCGCGCAAAAGCGGGCGTCGCCGGGGGCGAGTTTGGCGATGTCGTTGGTGACGAGATTATGCAAGAATTTGGTCGCGTCGGCGCCGGCGATTTCGACGACGCCGCGATCCTCCAGGCTGATGACTGCTGACATTGTGTCTTATGCTCCATCCGCGTCCGTAAAGCGTCGCGGATTGTTGTAAGAGAGACGGGCGAGGACAGTGACGGGATTGGAGCCCTACCGGCGCCAAGGGCCGTCAGCGCGTTCCGCGCGATATCGGTGGAAAAGCAAGCCGCGCGACGAACATCATCGCTCTAACATGCGCTAGACATAGTTTTCCCCCGGGACACTGCAAGCGAGGCGCCAAGGATGGCCAAAACTTTCGACATGGTTCTCTTAAACGGCGCGCTCGTCAATCACGACGGCGAAAGCCGCCGCGACATCGGCGTGACCGGCGGTAGAATCGCCGAAATCGGCGATCTGTCGCGCGTGGACGCGGGCGAGCGGATCGATTGCGCGGGGCTGCACATTCTCCCCGGAGTCATCGACACGCAAGTGCATTTTCGCGAGCCGGGCGCGACGCATAAGGAAGACCTGGAGACCGGCTCGCGCGCCGCCGTGCTCGGGGGCGTGACGGGCGTGTTCGAAATGCCGAACACCAAGCCGCTCACCACGTCCGCCGCCGACATCGCCGATAAGGTCGCGCGCGGGGTGGGGCGCATGCATTGCGACTTCGCCTTCTGGGTCGGCGGCACGCATGAGAACGCCAGGGACATTCCCGAACTGGAACGCCAGCCGGGCGCCGCGGGGATAAAGGTCTTCATGGGCTCCTCGACCGGCTCGCTGCTCGTTCCGGACGACGAAGGAATCGCGGCGATTCTGGCGCGGACGCGCCGGCGCGCCGCCTTCCACAGCGAGGACGAGGCGCGCCTCAAGGAGCGAGAACCGTTTCGCGTTCCCGGCGATGCTTGGTCGCATCCGGTTTGGCGCGACGAACTCACCGCGCTGACCGCGACGCAGCGGCTGCTGCGCATCGCCCGCGAGGAGCGCGCGATCATCCATGTGCTGCACGTCTCGACGCGCGAGGAGATCGAACTGCTGGCCGAGCACAAAGACATAGCCAGTGTGGAAGTCACGCCGCATCATCTCACCCTGAGCGACGCGGATTTAGCTCGCCTTGGAACGCTCGCGCAGATGAACCCGCCGGTGCGCGGCGAGGCCCATCGCGAGGGGATTTGGCGCGGGGTGGGGCAGGGCGTCGTCGATATTCTCGGCTCCGATCACGCGCCGCATACGCTGGAGGAGAAGGCCCAGCCCTATCCGCGAAGCCCGTCCGGCATGACGGGCGTGCAGACGCTCGTCCCGCTGATGCTCGATCATGTGAACGCGGGTCGGCTGAGCCTCGCGCGCTTCGTCGATCTCACCAGCGCCGGGCCGGCGCGGCTGTTCGGAATCGCCGCCAAGGGCCGCGTCGCCGTGGGCTACGACGCCGATCTGACCATCGTCGACATGAAGCGCCGAGAGACCATTCGCAACGCCTGGATCGCCTCGCGTTGCGGCTGGACGCCCTATGACGGGCGCGAGGTCACGGGCTGGCCGGTCGGAACTTTCGTGCGCGGCGCAAAGGTAATGTGGGAGGGCGAGTTGACGACTCCCGCGAGAGGCGCGCCGATTCGTTTTCACGTGGCGCTGTGACGGGGCGCCGCGCAAACATAGGAAAGAGCGATGCGAATTTTGGCGCTTTGCGGCAGTCTGCGCGCCGCGTCCATTAACGCGGCGGTTTTGGAGGCGGCGGCTCTGCTGGCGCAGGCGGGCCTGAACATTGTCCAATACAGCGGGCTGGCCGAGCTGCCGATTTTCAATCCCGATCTTGACACGGATTCTCCGCCCGATCCGGTGCGACGGTTGCGCGAAAATGTCGGCCTTTCCGACGGCTTGCTGATCGCCTCGCCGGAATATGCGCATGGCGTCGCGGGCGGCCTCAAGAACGCGCTGGACTGGCTGGTGGGCGGTCCGGAGTTTTACCAAAAGCCAGTCGCGGTTTTGAACGCCTCGGCGCGCGCGGTTCACTCGGACGCGCATTTGCGCGAAACGCTGGTCACCATGGCGGCGCGGTTGATCGAGCCGGCCTCGATCACCTTGGGCCTGCCGGCGACCGGCGTCGACGCGGCAGGCATTGTCGCCGACCCGCGCCTTAGAGGCGAACTTGCCGACGCGTTGCGACAATTCGCGCAAGCGATCCAAAGATGCGCGGAGCCCGTCGCTTAGCCCGGAAGGAACTCGTTTCGCGCGACGAAAAATGCGAATAGATTGGCGTCAATCGAAAGGGCTTTGACATGATTCCGTTTCATCGGCGCGTCGCGGCGGCGGCGGGCTTCTTGATCTTCGCGTCGTCGGCGGCCGACGCCGCCGCCTTCAAGGCGGCCTACGCGGCCTGTCAGGACAAGGCGGTGTTCAAGAAAGCCCTCACCTTTCCCGGCGACAAGGACGGCAAAAAGGCCGGGGAGTTCCTCAAGGGCCGGATCGACGCGCATGAATGCCTGCTTTTCAACCGCGGCCAGGAGGTCTCGGTCGACGAGCGCGACGGCAATCTCTGGTGCGTGCGGCGGGGCGGCGATCTCGATTGCTATTGGACGATCGACAAGGTGGTCGATCTCAATCCGCCGCTGACCTCGGGTGGCGGCGCGGGAAGCGGCCAGTCCGGCGGGAAGAAGGGGCGGCATTAGCCCTTGGAAGCCAATGCTCGCATTACGCTATTCGGATTTAGGCGGGTCGGCGTCGTAGCCGATGAACAGACATGTTCAGGATCGATCCCAGTCGCTCGAATTCGCATTGCGCAGGCGCCTTGGAGCGCTCATTTACCTCGCCGTTCTTCTGGTCGCGGCGCCTTTGATCGTCGTCGCTCGCGCCGACGGGCAAGAGATTCGTAAGTGCGACTTTGAAGTGAAAGCTCGTTGCGCCACTGGCGACGCAAGCGTCACGCTCGTCGACGGGGTTGTGAAAAGGGTTAAGTCAATGTCTATTGGTGCGGCCTAAAAGGTCAGCCGGGCTACACATGCGCCATCGATTCGTCTCGAACCGACCCCAACGCCAAATGGTCCGAAGACGGCGGCGCGACACTGATAACCAACGCCTCTCCCTTTAGCCCGGATCAACCGGACCGCGTGAAGGTGACCGTCGGACGGAATGTGTCCATCGATTTGGACCAGACGCAATCGCTCGGGAGGTGTGGCGCTGGAGCCGAGTTACCGCGCGCGATTGTCATTCCGGAGAAAAAAGCCGCGTGCCGCGTGTGGCTTCGCGCGCCTTAGTTTCCTTTGCTGTGTCGTGCTTTCCGTCAAGACGCGCGCGGATCGCCCGCCCGGCGCAGCGCCCTCCCGAGGCCGAGCGCCAGCGCGAGGCCCAGCGCCGCCAGCGCCGCCATGGCGAGATAGCCGCGCTCGCCAAAACTTGTTTGCAGCGGGCCGCAGGCGAGGGTGGCGAGACTAAGCCCAGCGGCGACGGACGCCGCCAGCCAGGCCTGCGCCTGCGCATAGCGGCCGGCGCCGACGAGGCGCGCGAGGAGATAGGCGGGGCCAAGCTGCACCGCCGCGCAGGAGAGCCCGTGCAGCGCCTGCGCGGCGAATATGCCGACCGTCCCGGGATCACCGGCCATCAGCAGCCAACGTAGCGCCGCCGCCGCGCCGCCGAGCGCGATATGCGTCGCGGCGCGGCCCTCGCCGCCGAACCAGCGGCCGGCGAGCAGAAAAAACCCAACCTCGGTTACGAGGCCCGCCGACCAGGCCAGC
>Ga0187856_1002923_pt1 | contig 12218 bp, 9 predicted proteins | sample June2016WEW_8_40_FD_132443 | JGI IMG/M metagenome (GOLD analysis project Ga0187856, IMG submission 132443) | Peatland microbial communities from SPRUCE experiment site at the Marcell Experimental Forest, Minnesota, USA - June2016WEW_8_40 | ecosystem: Environmental > Terrestrial > Soil > Wetlands...
AGCGGCTAAAGGCCGGCGCGGTTCTTGCCCTTCACTGCCGGGTTCACGACGTTGACGGGCCATTGGCCGGACAGAACCCGGCGCACCTCGCTGGGGGCTCCGGCCTGAAGCCCCGCCATGGCTTGTTCGCTGTACCAGGCGGCATGCGGGGTAATGATGACGTTCTCTCTGCCCCGTAGCGGGTGAGGATCGGGAAGCGGTTCCGGATCGGGGGTGTCCAGCGCGCAGCCCGCGATGACTCTCGCGTCCAGCGCCCGCACCAGCGCATCCGTATCGACGATCGGCCCGCGCGCGCAATTGACGAGGTACGCCGTCGGCTTCATCTGCCGCAACGTCTCGTCGTTGATCATCCTGCGGGTCTGCGGCACCAGCGGCGGATGCAGCGAGACGAAGTCCGCTTCCCTCAACACCTCGCGCAAATCCGCCTTCTTGGCTTTGACGCCGTGCTGTCCCTCCTCGACAACAGGATCGAAGAACAGCACGCGCATGCCGAACGCTGTCGCCCGCGCCGCCACTTGCTGGCCGATATGGCCGAAGCCGACCAGCCCCAGCGTGCTGCCCGCCATGCGAAATATCGGCTTTCCGGGAGCCAGTTCCCACCTGCCGGCGCGGACCAGCCGATCGTAGAAGACGACCTTGCGGGCGCAGGCCAGCAGCAGCGCCATCACATGTTCGGCCACCTCTTCGATGCAGTAGGTCGGATTGTTGGTGACGATGATGCCGGCCTTGGTGGCCGCTTCGAGATCGATCGTGTCGACCCCGATCCCGTACCGGGCAATGATCTTACAACCCGGCATCCGCGCCATCACCTCCGCCGTGATCGGCCCGGCATAGGTATTGAGGAGCGCATCGCAATCTTCGATGTAGGGCAGGAACTCTTCCGGCGTCTTCGTCTTGAGAGGGACAAGCTCGGCAAGTCCCTCGAGCGTTTTTTTCTCGACGTCCAGGGAATCCCACACGTAATCGGTGAGGACGACTTTCGCTTTCGCCACTTCCGAGCCTTCCTTTGCTATCCCATCGTTTCCGGCGGGTTGCTGGGGTCGTCTATCGACGATCGCAAACTTCGGCTTATCCCATGCGGAAGTCGGCAATGCCTTGGCGGCCTCACCGTTGCACTCTTATGCTGCAGCGCTTCGGGGAACGACCTTTTGCGCAACCTCGCGGAACTCGGCTTCGGTCAACAGTTTCTTGGTCTTCAGCGAGTGGTTCTTGACCGCCGCCAATATCTTGAGGGCATCCTCCTCGGACACCTGCATTCCGATTTTCTGCAGCCACATATGGACCGAATCGATGCCGCTGCCTTTGCCCATCACCACTTTCGCGGCCGGCTGTCCGACGGCGCTCCAACGGAACGGGAACAATTCGGTTGCGAACTTCTCGCCGCAATTCTTATACCAGCTGGCGATGATTCCCGACTCGATCTGATAGAGCGAACTGCCGACGATGGCCTTGTTGGTAGGCACGACGACGCCGGTCAGTTGCTGCACCAGGTTGGCGAGCGGGGTCAATTTCGTGTAGTCAAGCCCGACGTCCACACCGTACATCGTCAACAGAGCCATGACGGTTTCTTCCATTGGCGTATTGCCGGACCGCTCACCGATGCCGAGCACGGTCGTGTGCATGACCTCGACGCCTTCGGCGAGCGCCATGATGGTGTTCGCCACGCCCATGCCGAAGTCCTGATGGAAGTGCGCCTCGAGGCGCTTGTTGATGCGCGCTTTGACCTGGCGCACGAAGTACTGCATGGCGTGCGGCGAGACGACCCCGAAGGTGTCGACCAGGGCCAGCGCGTCCATGTGCCCCTCTTTGCCGACGCGCTCGATCAAATCCAGCACCCATTTCATTTCGGCGCGTGAAAAATCGATCGGGAAGAAGACGACTTCGAGTCCGTTGTCATGGGCAAACTTGGTGGCTTCGATCGAAGTCTCGATCGCCTTCTCCATCGGCCACCGATAGCCGAGCTCGACGAGGTGCTTGCTGGACGGGATTTCCATCACCACGCCGTTGACGCCGGTATCGATCGCGCGCTGAACATCCTCTTTCATGCAGCGCGCGAATGCGAAGATCTGCGGTCCGAGATTGCGTTTGACGATTTCCTTTATGGCCTCGTTGTCCGATGGGGAAACGATCGGCATGCCGGCTTCGATACGGTGCACGCCGGCCTCGGCCAGCGCTTCCGCGATGCGAATCTTCTCGTCCTTGGTCAGAATGACGCCGGTTTGCTGTTCGCCGTCCCGCAAGGTGACGTCGTGCACCTTGATGTTCTTGGCGAATTTGAAATCCTTGCGCACTTCGTCCGCATAGTCCCATTCGCTCACGAACCAGTTGTCGGTTTTCCAAGGCTGCTTTGCCATAGCGTGGCTCCTTTAGGCGCATACTCTCTCACGCGCCGAATTGCATTCGACGCCCAGATCATATTAGACGAATTTTTTTCCATGTCAGCCACGCCTAGTTGTTGATCCAAATCAAAGCAGCCGAGTTTATTTGTGATTTGATTTATTCAGCGCGGCGGCGTGTTTCAGCTCCATCATCGAGGGCGCTGAAGCGAGCGTATTGACGGTCCACGTAATCAGAGGGAGCGAAAGATGAAAAGGCTGTGCACTTTACTGGCGACAGCAGCGTTCTGTGGCATTCTGGCTCAGGGCGCCGCGATAGCGGCCGAGCCTACCCAACCTACCCAGATCAAGGTGGGCATCCTGCTTCCGCTCACCGGGACGTTCGCCGCGGTGGCGCAAACCCAAAAGCAGGGCGCGCTGCTGGCAATAGATGTCATCAATAAACGCGGCGGGCTTAGCATGCCGTGGGGAAAGGTGACGGTGGAAGGCATCGTCGACGATGACGAAGCCTCGCTGGAAACCGGTGTCCGGCGTTTCCGTTACATGGTTTCCGAGGGTGTCAAGGGCGTCGGCGGTCAGACCTGGGCCCCGCTCGCGTATGCGCTCAATGCCATCGTCTCCAAGGAGCCGTTGCCGTACTTCCCGGTGTGCGTCATGGCGAAGGACGCCTTTGCAAAGGGCAAGATCGGAGAGTCCACCTTCGCCACGGCGTACAGCCCGTGGACGGTCGGATATATGGCCGGCGAATCGGCCGTCAAAACTCTAGGCAAGAAACGCATTTTTTTCCTCGCCCGCGCCGACAGCTGGGGCTGGGACATGCGCGACGGCGCCTACGCGGCCGCCAAGGAATACGGCGCCGAGATTGTCGGGTATGACGAGGTCTCGCTGGGCACTAGCGACTTCACGACCGTCCTGCAGAAGGTTCGCGCCGCGAAGCCTGACGTCTTCATCTCCGCCCAATTCGGCGCCGATGCCGTGGCCCTGCTCAAACAGGTCCAACAGATGGGTCTCGGCAATGAGATGACAATCTTCAACGCCTTCATCACCAACGTGGTCGCACAAGGAATTCCCGCCGAAGCACTCAAGGACGTCTACGCGATGCACTTCTTCTACTACGACATGAGCGGGTTCCCAGACAAGGAGGTGGCCAAGAGCGCGCAGGAGTTCACCGACCTGTTCCGCGCGCAGTACCAAACGCCTCCTGATGCCTATGCGGCGATCGCGTATATCGCCTATATGGAGATGTTCAGGGGGTTCGAAGCTGCCAAATCCTTCGATCCGGAAAAAGTGTCGGCGGTCCTGCTGGCGAACAATGGCGCGTTCGACAGCATCAAGGGGCAGGGCAGATGGCGCGAGGACCACTCGGCAGTCTATAAGTACGCCGCCTTATTGGTGAAAGGCAAAGGTCCCGGCGAGCAGAAAAACCCATGGGATCTGTTCACGGTCATGGGCTCGCTAGGGGGCGATGCGGTGATGCCGACACTTAAGTCTCTCGGCTATTGAAGCCGTCTCCGCTGCAGGCGCGCGCTTCTTCGCTGCAGGCGCGCGCCTGCCTTCACACGGGGACGTTGTCACTCGCCACTCGGACGTACGTCATCCTGTGGGCGGCGGGATAGGAGCCGAAAAGAGGGCCGAACGTGAATGCCGACACCCGCGCCGAGATCATCAGGACGGAGTCCGTTACGAAGCGTTTCGGCGGACTGGTTGCTGTCGATCGCGTGAATTATGTGCTGCGGGAGAATGAGGTCGCCGGCATCATCGGCTCGAATGGTGCCGGCAAAAGCGTGTTCTTCAATCTCCTGACCGGATATTACCAGCCCGACGCGGGAACCATTTTTTACCAAGGGGAAAACGTTACGCATTGGACGCCGCAGGAGCGGGTCGCCAGGGGAATGATGCGCACGTTTCAGCTGACGTCTACTTTCGACAACCTCAGTGTAATCGACAACCTGGTTATTTCCTTCTTCAGAGCGCACAGGAAGCCTTCTTTGCTGCAGCTGTTCCTCAACACCTGCAAGGGGCAACACGACGAAGAGAGAATCGCCGAGATGCTCGATACCTTCGACTTGCAGGATGTGCGCGATAGGCAGGTCAGGAATCTCGGCTTGGGTGAAAAACGGCTCCTGGAGATTGCCATGGCGCTTCTCGCCGAGCCCAAAGTGCTGATGTTCGACGAACCGCTCGCGGGGCTTGCAGAGTCGGAGATCCAGAAGGTCCTTGCAGTGCTGCGCAGGCGCGTGGGTCGGCAGACCATCCTGATCGTCGAGCACAAGATCTCCTACGTCCAGGACTTCGTGCAGCGGCTGACCGTCATGCACGAGGGCCGGGTGATTGCCGACGGCGGAGTTGATGAATGCCTGCGGCACCCCGAAGTGCGAAGAAGCTACTGGCAGATCGAAGTCCCTGCTGCGCCGACTGGAGTCGCCGTTTCATGATCAACAGCGACAACATCCTGACGGTCACCGGGCTCAATGTCGCCTACGGAGAATCGAAGGTTCTTTTTGACGTCAGCATGAAGGTGCGGCCATACGAGGTCGTGGCATGTGTCGGCCGCAACGGTGCCGGCAAGACCACCCTGCTCAAAACTGTTGCAGGATTCCTGAAACCAACATCGGGAACGATCACCTCCGACACGACCAATCTGGTCGGCATGGCCGCCTTCGTCGTCGCTGGAATCGGAATCAAGTACGTGCCACAGGACAAGAAAGTGTTTTCCGACCTTACGGTCAGAGAAAACCTCGAGCTCGGGAGCTACGCGACCAATGATTACGACTGGAGTCAGGTGATCAATTACTTTCCCAAGCTCAAGCAGCTCATGGATCGCAAGGCGGGATATCTCAGCGGTGGCGAGCGCCAGATGCTGATGATCGGCCGATCGATCCTGGGCAGCCCCAAACTGCTGCTGGTCGATGAGCCTACCGAAGGCTTGGCCCCTAGCATCGTGGCACACCTGAAGGACGTTTTTTTGCAATTGAGGAAGAAGACCGCGCTGGTGCTCGTCGAGCAGAACCTACCCCTGGTGTGCACCATCTCCGACAGGGTGTACGCCGTGAGCGAGGGACGCATCGTGGCCGAACTGGCGGATCGCGAATCGATCAGGGCTGAGGTGTGTGAACAGTACCTCTAATGGCATGCAAAGATTGGCGTCAGAAGGTTCAAAAGCAGTCGTTTCGTCGGGTCATAGAAATGAGGATCAGCACCGGGAACTCCGCGATGAACGTTTTGCGATGGTGGTGGGGCTTGTTGCTGGCCTTCGCAATGCTGGCTTTGGTCCGGGTATTTCTGCCGCTGCCCTTCGCCAACGAGATCATCCTTTTCTCGATTTACGCGATGGGCTGTAACTTCCTGCTCGGCCGGGTCGGCTTCATATCGTTCGGCCAGCCGGCTTATCTCGCGGTTGGCGCCTATGGAGCTGGTTTCTATCTCTTCTACTTTGGCACCAATGCATATGTGGGCATCTTGTTTGGGATCGTGGCGGGGATCATCGTATCCCTCGCCGTCGGCGCTCTGTTTGTCAGGTTGCGCAGCGACTACTTCGCCTTAGTGAATCTCGCGTTAGCGGTGATCATCTACTATCTCATGCAGAAGGTTCTGGCGAACATTACCCACGGTGACAATGGGCTTTGGTTCCTGACGACCATCGCATCCAGTCCTGTGCTGGACCTATCCAGGCCGGACCAGTTCTTCATCTTTGCGTTCTTGGTCGCCTTCGCGATCTGGGCGTTCTACAAGTATATCGACGACTCGATTTTTGGTGCTTGCTGCCTAGCCACCAAGATCAACGAGGACAAGCTCACCTTTCTCGGTTACAGCAATTACAGCATCCGTTTGGTCGCCTTCGTCATCGCCAACACGACAGCCGCTCTGGCCGGGGCAATGTATGCTGTATATCTCGGGTTTGTGAGCCCCGAGATCACAAGCGCGGCGCATGCCCCCGAGCCGGTGGTAGTGACGATCCTGGGAGGAGCTGGCACGCTATACGGGCCGATCGTCGGCTCGCTCGCCTATATCGGCATGAAGGACCTGATTAGCAAAGTCGTCGGCAACTGGGAGCTGATCATCGGCTTCGGGCTGGTTTTCATCATGCTCGCTGGCGAGAGAGGCATCTGTGGCACGCTCGCGCCTCTTCTGCGGAAAGCATTCTCCCGCGTGGCTGCGCCGACCGCTGCCACGGGCGTCGGAGGAAAGACCAGATGATCGACACGCAGCTGCTCATCTCCGGCGTCCTGTTCGGATTGAGCCTGGGGAGCATCTTTTTCCTGATGGCGATCGGGCTCTCCCTCTGTTTTGGGCTGATGCGCATCATCAGCCTTGACCAGCTGCTCTATTACTCTATCGGCGCGTACATCACCTATTCCATCAGTGTAGTCACGGGGAACTTGTGGCTTGGCGCGATCGGAGGGATGGCGGCCGGAGCGATCGCAGGTCTCGCCGCCGAACGGCTGGTGTACCTGCGGATATACGAACGCGACATCACCTTCACCATGATCACATCCTTTGGCATCCTGATCGGCGGTGTGGGCGTCATCAAATATTTCTGGGGGCTGGTACCCCGTCCGGTAGAGGTTCCTATCGATGTCCAAATCAACGTGCTCGGCACGCAGATTCCCGTTTACCGTCTGATTATCGTCGCCGTGGCGGTGCTTGTATATATCGGCATCCGGACATTCCTGAACCGAACGATCATCGGCAAGGCGATGCGGGCCGGCATCGAGAACGTCGAGCACGTCGAAGGCCTCGGCATCAACGTCTACCGGCTCTTTACCATCGCATTCGCCATCGCTGCGGGATTGTCCGGGCTCGCCGGCGGACTGTATGCGCCGCTGATCATGGTGGACCCGCAGATGGGGCTCGATGTATTGGCATTTGTGTTCATGGTCGTCATCATCGGCGGTCTGGGGAGCATCAAGGGAACTCTCATATCCAGCTTCTTGGTCGGGCAGGTCGTCTCGTTGGGGTCTCTCATCTATGCGCCTCTGGCGCAGATGGCACCCTTCGCCATCATGCTGCTGATCCTCCTCGTCAGGCCGACCGGTCTTTTCGGCAGCCCGCTGCTGAAACGCTAGTGGATCGGATCCAACACTTTGCATGAATAAGCGCCGAAGTTTGACCCCTCCAATCGGAGAATAATCAATACGTTAGCTGCGCCGATCGGCGTCCGGACCCCATGCCGATTTACAGAGACCGTCCCAGGCGGCAGCGGGCACAGTCGCCAATCCGACCGCATCCAGGCTTGATCGCGGCTCTCTCGCTGAACGCTACGCTCTCGATTTGGGTATTCCGGCTCGATCGAGCGGGCCGGTCTGACAAATTCGCTCTAAGTCTTTGGTTGATGATGGTCGGTTTGACACATGCCGGCCTGTCATGACATTGACGAGGAAGGACCGACCCCGGCATCATAATCCGTGTGTCGGGGGTTCGAGTCGCTCTTCCGCACCCAGCAAAATCAACGGATTCCATGGGAGCAAGATTGGTTTTAGCCTCTGCCTAGAGCGCTGAATCACTCGATCGCCTAACGATCCGGGACAAGAGTCAAATGCGGACCAACATGGAAATCAACGGCAAGCAGTACAGCTTCGACGTGGAGCCGCGCACAACCCTGGCGGACTGCCTGAGACACAAGGCTAAGCTGACCGGCACCCATGTCTCGTGCGCCCACGGGTTTTGCGGTGCGTGCACCGTAATAGTCGACGGCGCGCCGGTTCGGTCTTGCTTGATGCTTGCCGTGCAGGCCGATCAATCGGCCGTGCAGACGATCGAGGGCATTTCCGCCGACAACGAGCTCTCTCCGTTGCAGAAGGCGTTCCGCAAACACGGCGCCGTCCAGTGCGGTTTCTGCACGCCGGGAATTCTCATGTCGGCGCACGCGTTGCTGAGCAGCGATTCCGAGGCGGACGAAGAGAGAATACGGGAAATTCTATCCGGGCATCTTTGCCGATGCACGGGGTACCTTCCGATCGTGCAGGCCATCCTCGAGGCGAGACAATCCTTTAAAGGCCAATCCTTCAAAGGCAATGAACGGCACTTCGGCAGGAGGAAGGCGTGAATACGACCGGCCCCTTCATCGGCTCTCCTATCGAGCGCCTTGAGGATCTCCGTCTGCTGCGCGGCAAGGGCGTCTTCATCGACGACATCGAGCGGGACGGCATGGTGCATGCCGCCATATTGCGCAGCAATGTGGCGCATGGGTTTCTGCGGGCGCTGGATACAACCGGCGCTCAGCGGACGCCGGGCGTCGTTGCCGTTCTGACCGCTCGCGATATCGGCGCCCGCGTGCCGTGCATCCCCTTGCGGCACTTTTCGACGCCGGAACTGGTTCCTTATGAGCAGCCGGTTATTGCCGCCGCCAAAGTGCGTTATATGGGTGAGCCTATCGCAGTCATCTTGGCCGAGACCCAGGAGATTGCCGAGGATGCGCTCGAGCATATCCAGGTCGAGATCGAACCGTTGCCGGCTGTCGTCAGTTGCCGCGAATTCCGGCCACCGCAGGCGCTGCTCTACGAACGAACCAACTCCAATCGAGCCGTCACGTATTCCGCCAAACGCGGCAACGCGCGGGCGAGCTTTGCCGGGTGCTATGCCAGGCGCGAGCGATTTCGAACGAACCGCCACACCGCCGCACCGATGGAATTGCGCGGCCTGCTGGCCGAATGGGACGAAAAGAACGGTCGCCTCAAGGTGAATGGCGCCGCCAAAATTCCGTTCACGACCCGCAAGGTCCTTTGCAAGCTGATCGGCCTGCCGCTCGAGGCGATCGAAATGATCGAAGTCGATGTCGGCGGCGGGTTCGGCGTGCGCGGAGAATTTTTTCCGGAAGACTTTCTCATTCCATTTTCCGCACGGTATCTGAAACGGCCGGTGAAATGGATCGAAGACTTTCGCGAACACCTCATGGCGACGAACCATTCCCGTGAGTACGACGGCGAGATCGAACTCGTATGCGAACGGGACGGTACGGTGCTTGCGCTGCGCGGGCATGTGTACGCCGATGCGGGCGCCTATCTGAGATCGACGGCAAATGTCGGCCCGCGCAACATCGCGCAGTTCATGTCCGGACCATATCGCATTCCCAACATAGACATCGACGTATCGTTGATGGTGACCAACAAGGCGCCGACCGGCACTTACCGCGGACCGGGGCGATTTGAAGCGGACTATTTTCGCGAACGCCTTTTCGATCTGGCCGCACAGGACCTCGGGATAGATCGCGTCGGCTTTCGCCGCAAGAATCTGGTCCGATCCGATGAAATGCCGTATCCGTTGGCGACAATAGGCCCGATGGAACGCGAAGCCGAACTCGACAGCGGCGATAATCTGGAAACGCTGGCGCGATGCCTTCGTGAATTCGACTGGGATGAAAAGTCACGACGGCAAGGTCTGCAGGCCGACGGCAGATATTGGGGCGTCGGAGTCGGCTGTTTCGTGGAAGGCGGCGGTTCCGGGCCGTTGGAAAACGCCCGCATGGCCGTGGAAGCGGACGGCGCGATCTCGGTCTATGTCGGTGTGGCGAACGTCGGACAGGGCGTCGAGACGGCGATGACTCAAATCAGCGCCGACTCGCTCGGCGTCGGGATGGATTGCATTCGCATATTCCATGGATCGACGACGTATCTGCCGGACGGTTATGGCTCCTCGCATTCGCGGGCCACGGTCATGGCGGGATCTGCGATCGTCCTGGCCGCCGAGGACCTCAAGAGAGCGGTACGCAGAGCAGCCGCCCTGCGTTTGAACTGCGCCGAAGAGGAAGTCGTCCTCCGTGAAACGGCGGCCTATGGCCCCAACGAGGCCTGCGTTCCGTGGAGAGACCTTGCCGGCCAAGACCTGCAGGGCTTCGGCACGTTCAAACACAAGAAGAATACCTATTCTTACGGAGCGCAGGCTGTCCAGGTCGCCATCAACCCCAACACGGGGCACGTGGAAATCGTCGATTACGTTTGCGCCGAAGACGTTGGCCGGATGGTCAAGCCGGTGACCCTAAAGGGCCAGGTGATCGGTGCAAGGGTGCAGGGGCTGGGAGGCGTCCTGCTCGAACACCGCGTCTATGATGAGAATGGTCAATTGCTGGTCGGGTCCCACGCCGACTATCTGCTGCCGTCCGTCATGGACTTTCCTGTCCTGCGTGCATTCATTAGCGGCGACCATCCCTCGCCCAACAATTTGTTGGGGGTGAAAGGCGCCGGCGAGGGCGGCATCATCGCGACTGCCGGTGTAGTTGCCAACGCCGTGGCCTCCGCGCTCAGTGCTTTCGGCGTGCTCGCGACTTCACTACCGCTGTCCGCACCGCGCGTCTGGGAGATGATCCACAAGACAGCGGGTTAGGGCGTGTACTCATAAATCCGGTTCTGTGAGCGCGTCTCAGTCAATGCCCGCTTCGCTCCGAAAGCGACGGAAGTGCTGCGTTGCCGCGAATTGACGCCATGTATGCACGGCGCCCGCAGGCGCGGCTAATGGTGCGCCAAGAATGTGTTCGAGGTTCACCGCATTGACGGGGCTGAGAAGGTCGTCGTCAGAAAGCAGCTTATACCAGCGGCGGTTTTTGATGACTTATGTCCGTCACCCTGAGGTGCTCGGCGCGCAGCGCCGAGCCTCGAAGGGCGGCGGCATCCAAGTCGGCTGTTGCCGACTTGGACACTTGAAATTCCGAAATCGGGTAAACCCGATTTCGGTTGGCGCTGGGACCGCATCCTTCGAGGCCCCCACCCTACCCTCCCCCGCAAGCGGGGGAGGGTAGGGTGGGGGGCAGCTCAGAATAACGGTCAACATTAAGTGCTGCTGGTATTAGTCGCCTTCAGGTGCGAGAGGGGCCGACAAACTCCTCAATCCGGACCGGCGCCGGTTTCCTTCACCACCTTCGCCCAGCGCGCGGTCTCCTGTTCGATAAAGGCCGCGAATTCTTCCGGCGACTTGCTAGTGCGCGGCAGCACGCCGCCTGCGGCGAGCCCTCGCTGCACTTCGGGATCGGCGAGCGTCTGGATCGCCGCCTGATAGACGAGATCGACGATAGGACGCGGCGTCCCCTTTGGCATAGCCAATCCCTGCCAGGACGTGCTCACGCAGTTGGGGTAGCCGAGCTCGACCATGGTCGGAACTTCGGGAAGCGCCGGCACGCGTTCCCTGGTGGTGACGGCGAGCGCCTTGAGGTTGTTGGACTTGATCTGTTCGATCGCCGACGGCAGGGTGGTGAACATGAGATCGACGTGACCCGCGAGCACATCCATCACCGCCGGCGCGGCGCCGCCCTTATAGGGCACGTGCTGCATGTCGAGGCCGGCGTCGCGGCGGAACACTTCCGTTTCCAGCCGATTGAGGCTGCCGCTGCCGGGCGAGGCAAAATTCACGTTGCCCTTCTGCGATCTCACATAGGTAACCAGATCCTTGACACTGTCGGCGGGGACCTTGGTATTGACGATCAGGACGTCCGGCGTTTCCGCGACCAGTGAGACTGCGACGAAATCCGTTGCCGGCTTCACCTGTAGGTCGGGAAACAAAGAGGGATTGATAGCGAGCGTGCCGACATTGCCGAGAAAGATGGTGTAGCCGTCGCCAGCCGCGCGCGCAGCCACGGTCATGCCGATGTTGCCGGCGGCGCCGGAACGATTGTCGATCACGATCGGCTGCCCGAGAAAATGCGACATGCCGCCCTGAATAATGCGACCAACGAAGTCGGAGGCGCCGGCGGGCGCAAACGGGACGATCATCCGGATCGGCTGACTCGGATATTTTGCCGGCTCGCCCAGCGCCGAACGATCTGTCGTAATAAGGGCCGTCGCAAACATAGCCGCGACCGCCAGTCCGACGTAGTGCCTGATGACACGCACGGTATTCCTCCTCACCCGTTCAAATAACACGCTAGTTCGGCTGGCGGAGCCGCGGGCGCTTCGC
>Ga0187856_1002929_pt1 | contig 12201 bp, 13 predicted proteins | sample June2016WEW_8_40_FD_132443 | JGI IMG/M metagenome (GOLD analysis project Ga0187856, IMG submission 132443) | Peatland microbial communities from SPRUCE experiment site at the Marcell Experimental Forest, Minnesota, USA - June2016WEW_8_40 | ecosystem: Environmental > Terrestrial > Soil > Wetlands...
CCTACGGCTTCATTATGACGGTCGCCGCTGCGGCGCTCACCTCGTTTTATTCCTGGCGGCTCATCTTCAAGACCTTCCACGGCGCGCCGCATGACCGTCATCATTACGAGGCGGCGCACGAGAGCCCGAAGGTGATGCTCGTTCCCCTCGCGCTCTTGGCGATCGGTTCGATTGCCGCCGGCTGGCCGGCTCTCGCAGTCTTTACCGGCCATGGAGCGGGCGAATTTTTCCGCGAATCCATTGGTTTCGGCGCCGGCAACACGATCCTGGAGGATGTAGAACACCTGCCGCTCCTCGTTTCCCTCTTGCCGACGGTGATGATGGTCGGCGGCTTTTACGTCGCCTGGCAGTACTATATTCACCGACCGGATATTCCGGAGGCGTTGGCCCGCGAGCAAGGCGTGCTCTACCGGTTTCTCCTCAACAAGTGGTACTTCGACGAGATCTACGATTTCATCTTCGTTCGTCCCGCCATGTGGCTCGGCCGGCTGTTGTGGAAGGGCGGCGACGGCTTTGTGATCGACGGGTTCGGGCCTGACGGCGTCTCCGCGCGCGTGCTCGACGTGACGCGCAACGCCATCCGCCTGCAGACCGGCTACCTCTATCATTACGCCTTCGCCATGCTGATCGGCGTTGCCGCGTTTGTCACCTGGTTCATGTTCGCGGGAGGGCACGGATGATGAGCTGGCCGATCCTCTCCGTCGTCACATTCCTGCCGATCGCCGGCGCTCTCTTCATCGCGTTCTTGCGCGAGGACGAGGCGGGCGCGCGCAATGCGCGCTGGGTCGCGCTGTGGACGACGCTCATCACGTTTGCGATCTCGCTCATCCTGGTCTGGCGCTTCGATCCCAGCTCAGCCGACTTTCAGTTTCTGGAAAAGCGTCCGTGGCTCGGCGGCACGATCACTTACGCCATGGGCGTCGACGGCATTTCGCTGCCGTTCGTCGTGCTCACCACCGCGCTGATGCCGATCTCGATCCTGGCGAGCTGGGAAGCGATCCAGCGTCGCGTCCGCGAGTACATGATCGCCTTCCTCGTGCTCGAGACACTGATGGTCGGCACCTTCTGCGCGCTCGACCTGGTGCTGTTCTATCTGTTCTTCGAGGGCGGCCTCATCCCGATGTTCCTGATTATCGGCGTGTAGGGCGGTCCGCGCCGCGTCTATGCGAGCTTCAAGTTCTTTCTCTATACGCTGCTCGGCTCCGTGCTGATGCTGCTCGCCATCATGGCAATGTACTGGGAGGCCGGCACGACCGACATCCCGACGCTGCTGCATCATGCATTTCCGCGCACGCTGCAGACCTGGGCCTTCCTCGCCTTCCTCGCTTCGTTCGCCGTCAAGCTGCCGATGTGGCCGGTGCACACCTGGCTGCCCGACGCCCACGTCGAGGCGCCCACCGCCGGCTCGGTGATCCTTGCCGCGATCCTTTTGAAGATGGGCGGCTATGGCTTCTTGCGCTTTTCGCTGCCCATGTTCCCGGAAGCCTCGCAGCATCTCGCGCCATTGATCTATGCCCTCTCCATCGTCGCCATCGTCTACACCTCCCTGGTTGCGCTGATTCAGGAGGACGTGAAAAAGCTCATCGCCTATTCCTCGGTGGCGCATATGGGCTTCGTCACCATGGGAATTTTCGCGGTGACGGCGCAGGGTGTCGCCGGCGGTATCTTTCAGATGATCTCCCACGGCATCGTCTCCGCCGCTTTGTTCCTCTGCGTCGGCGTCATCTATGACCGCATGCACACGCGCGAGATCGCCGCTTACGGCGGGCTGGTCAACCGCATGCCGATCTATGCCTTCGTCTTCATGGTGTTTGCGCTTGCCAATGTCGGGCTGCCGGGCACGTCGGGTTTCGTCGGCGAGTTTTTGACGCTGATCGGCACCTTCCGGGTCAACAATTGGGTGGCGACGCTGGCGACGCTCGGCACCATCCTGTCCGCCGCTTACATGTTGTGGCTGTACCGCAAGGTGATTTTCGGCAAGCTGGAGAAGCCGAGTCTTTTTAAGATCACCGACATCGGCTGGCGCGAGATCGTCGTGCTGGCGCCGCTGGTAATCCTGACCATCGTGTTCGGCGTCTATCCGAAGCCCGTGCTCGACATCTCATCCGCGTCGGTGGCGCAGTTGATCGACAATTACCAGCACGCGCTCGGAACCGTGCAAGCGGCGGCGCTGGGGAGGTGAGGCGATGAACGCTGCGCAGCTTTCCGCTTTTGCGCCGCTCTTGCCGGAGATCGTGCTCGGGATCGGCGCCATGGTGCTGCTGATGCTCGGCGTGTTCGGCGGCAAGGCCGCGCTGGGCATCGTCGACGGCGCGGCAATCGCGCTCCTCGTATTCGCCGGAGCGATCGTTTTGGCGCTGCCGGCCGGCAAGCTCGTCAGCTTCGGCGGCAGCTTCGTCGTCGACGACTTTGCGCGGTTTTTGAAAATCCTCGCGTTGATCGGTTCGGCCGCCGCCATTGTGATGTCGCTCGATTACGCCAGACGCGAACGGCAGCAGCGGTTCGAATATTCCGTTCTCATCCTGCTTTCGACGCTCGGCATGCTGATGCTGATCTCGGCCGCCGACCTCATCGCGCTCTATCTCGGCCTCGAATTGATGAGTCTGCCGCTTTACGTCGTGGCCGCAAGCGATCGCGATTCGCTGCGTTCGACCGAAGCAGGCCTCAAATATTTCGTGCTGGGCGCGCTGTCGTCCGGAATGCTGCTTTACGGCGCGTCGCTGGTCTACGGCTTCACCGGTACGGTGAGCTTTACCGGCATCGCGCAGGCGGCAGCCCTTGGCGGGACCGGATTGATCTTCGGGCTCGTCTTTCTCTTCGCCGGCTTCTGCTTCAAGGTCTCGGCCGTGCCCTTCCATATGTGGACGCCGGACGTCTACGAAGGCGCGCCCACCCCGGTGACGGCGTTTTTCGCCGCCGCGCCCAAGGTGGCGGGCATCGCCATGTTTGTGCGCGCCGCGGTGGTGGCCTTCCCCGGTATCACGACCCAATGGCAGCAAATTCTCGTCTTCGTTGCCATTGCCTCGATGGCGCTCGGCGCCTTCGCCGCCATCGGCCAGCGCAACATCAAGCGCCTGATGGCCTATTCCTCCATCGGCCACATGGGCTTTGCGCTCATCGGCCTTGCCGCCGGAACGCCCGAAGGCGTGCAGGGCGTCCTGCTTTATATCGCGATTTACATGACCATGACGCTTGGCGTGTTCGCGGTGATCCTGGCGATGCGGCGAAGCACGGGAATGGTGGAATCGATCGATCAGCTTGCCGGGCTTGCGCGCAGCCACCCGACCATGGCGTTCTTCCTGGCGATGCTGTTGTTCTCGATGGCGGGCGTGCCGCCGCTCGCCGGCTTTTTTGCGAAATTTTACGTCTTTCTCGCCGCGATCAAGGCCGGATTGTACGTGCTCGCCGTGATCGGCGTGCTGGCGAGCGTGGTGGGCGCCTATTACTATCTGGCGATCGTCAAGATCATGTATTTCGACGAAGCGGTGGAAGGCTTTTACGCCATGCCCATTGAACTCAGGGTGGTGCTGGCGGTTTGCGGCCTGTTCAACATCCTGTTCTTTGTCTACCCGGGACCGTTTGTTGGAATGGCCAGCGCGGCCGCCCATTCTCTGTTCTGATGCGACTTGGTTCTGATGCGACTTGATCCCGCGGCGGCGACTGCAGGTTTTCGCCTGGTGGCCCACGAGACGCTGGCGTCGACCAATGCGGAGGCGCTGGCGGCCGCGCATCGCGGCGAGCGTGGTCCGCTGTGGATCACGGCGCGGCGGCAAACGGCGGGCCGCGGCCGACGGGGGACGCAATGGATTTCCACGGCCGGCAATCTTTTCGCCACGCTCTTGCTCAGCGATCCGGCGTCCGCCCGAGAAAACGCGCCGGAATTGTCCTTCGTCGCCGCGCTTGCCGTGCATGACGCGATCGTCGATCGCGCCGCCGGCTTGCGCGAAAAGCTTGCGCTCAAATGGCCGAATGACGTCCTCTGCGGAGGCGCCAAGCTTGCCGGCATTCTGATCGAAGGCGAGAATTTTGCGACAGCAAGCTTTACGGCAAGTGTTCTTACGGCAAGACTTCTTCCGACAAGACTTGCGGTTGCGATCGGCGTCGGCGTGAACTGCATGCATCATCCAGCGCAGACGACTTATCCGGCAACCGATCTGGCGGCGGAGGGCGCCGACGCCGGCGCTGAAAATCTGTTTGCCGCGCTGTCCGCCGCGATGGTGCGCCGCCTCGCGCAATGGCGCCGCGGCGCCGGTTTTCCCAGCATCCGCGCCGATTGGCTCGACCGCGCGGCCGGAATCGGCGGCGAGATGCGCGTGCGGTTCCCCGGCCGCGAGCTTTTTGGCCGTTGCGAGGCGCTCGATGAACGCGGCCGGCTGTTGCTGCGCCTTGCGGACGGCAGCTTGCAGACGATCACGGCCGGCGAGGTATTTCCGGTCGCGGCAAGCGAGCGGCCCGCCCGCTCCCCGCACAAGGGGCGCGTCGAATAATGGCGCAGAACGAACTCGTGTTCGCATCGCTCGGCGGCATCGGCGAGATCGGGATGAACCTCTCGATCTACGGTGTCGGCCGGCGCCGGCAGTGGCTCATCGTCGATTGCGGCGTATCCTTTGCGGCCGAAGAGCACCTGCCCGGCGTTGATCTCATCCTGCCGGATATCCGCTATCTCATCGAGGAACGAAAAAACATCGTCGGGCTCGTCCTCACCCACGGCCACGAGGACCATATGGGGGCGCTCATCGATCTGTGGCCGCGCCTCAACGTGCCGCTCTATGCCACGCCTTTCACGGCCGCGCTATTCGAAGCGCGGCGCTTATCCGAGCCCGGCGCGCCGAAAATCCCGGTCAATGTCGTGCCCTTGCGCGGACGTTTGACGCTCGGTCCGTTCGCGATCGAATTCATCAGCGTCGCCCATTCGATCCCGGAATCGAATGCGCTCGCGATCCGCACGCCGGCCGGCACCGTGCTGCATACCGGCGATTGGAAAATCGATCTGACACCGCTTGTCGGCGCGGTAACCGACGCGGCGAGGCTCTCTGCGCTCGGCGACGAGGGCGTGCTCGCGCTCATTGGCGATTCAACCAACGCAATCCGCGACGGCCGATCGCCGTCAGAGGCCGACGTCGCAAAGACTATTGCCGAACTCGTTGGCACCGCGCCCGCCCGCGTGGCGGTCACCACGTTTGCGTCCCACGTCGACCGCATCCGCGCGGTCGCGGACGCCGCGCGTGCCGCAGGACGGGAGGTCGTCGTGGTCGGCCGGGCGATGGAACGGGTGATTCAGGTCGCGCGCGAGACCGGCTATCTCGACGGCGTACAGGATTTCCGTGGCGCGGAGAGCTACGGCTACTTGGCCCCCGACAAGGTTTTGGCGCTGTGCACCGGCAGCCAGGGCGAGCCGCGCGCGGCGCTGGCGCGCATCGCCGAGGACGAGCATCCGCAGGTCACCCTCGCCAAGGGCGACCGCGTGATCTTCTCCTCGCGCGCCATCCCGGGCAACGAGAAGGCCGTGGCCCGGGTGATCAATGGCCTGGTCGCGCAAGGCATCGAGATCATTACCGACCGCACCCACCTCGTTCACGTGTCCGGGCATCCCCGCCGCGACGAGCTCCGCGACATGATCGGCTGGGTCAGGCCAAAAATCCTCATCCCGGCGCATGGCGAGGCGCTGCACCTTGCGGAGCACGCGGAGCTTGCCCGCCGTGCCGCGGTTCCGCATGTCCTTGTCTGTCGCAACGGCGACGTCGTCCGTCTCGCGTCAAACGGTGCACAAATCATTGACGAGATTCCGTCGGGACGCCTCTACAAGGACGGTTCGCTTCTGGTCGACGCCGAGGCGCGCACCGTGGCCTCACGCCGGCGCCTGAGTTTTTCCGGCATCGTCACGGTCGCGCTGGCGCTGAGCGAGAAGGGCGTGCTCGTGGCCGACACCGAAGTGGAGCTTGTAGGCATCCCGGAGACCGACGCCGGCGGCGCATTGATGAGCGAGATCGCCCGCGACGCTGTCGAGGAGGCGTTCGAGGCAATGCCAAAACCCCGCCGCCGCGACCCCGACGCGGTGGGGGAGGCGGTGCGGCGCGCGGTGCGCGCGGCGATCGCCGAACGCTGGAACAAGAAGCCGATCTGCCACGTCCATGTGCTGACGGTGTAACGGCCGCTGCCTGCGGCGCAGGGTCGACTGCTGACGAGGCCGCAAAACGGCTATGGATGCGCCCGCCGCGACGCAGGAGACGAAAAACCATGATCGGCAAGCTTAATCATGTCGCCATTGCCGTGCGCGACATCGGCAAGGCGGCGGCGGTCTACCGCGACATCCTGGGCGCTCGGGTTTCGGCCGCTATGGCGCAGCCTGACCATGGTGTGACTACAGTGTTCGTCAGCTTGCCGAACGCCAAGATCGAGCTGCTCGAACCGCTCGGCGAGGGCTCGCCCATCGCCAAGTTCCTCGAGCGGAACCCGGACGGCGGCCTGCACCACATCTGTTACGAGGTCGATGATATTCTCGCCGTCCGTGACGCGCTACGGGCGGCGGGGTTGCGCGTGCTCGGCGATGGCGAGCCGAAGACCGGCGCGCACGGCCGGCCCGTGCTGTTCCTGCACCCGAAGGATTTTGCCGGCACCTTGGTCGAGCTGGAACAGGGTTGACATGCCCGTCACCACGGCCTTGGCCATCTTTTTCCTGATCTGGTGGGTGGTGCTGTTTGCGGTGCTGCCCTGGGGCGTGCGCAGCCAACACGAAGGTGGCGCGGTGACGCCGGGAACCGACCCCGGCGCGCCGGCCGTCCCAAAACTGAGACGCAAACTCGTGTGGACGACCATTGTCTCGCTGGCGATCTTTGCCGGCTGCTACGTCGTCTATGTCGACCGCCTGCTGACGCTCGAAGGTCTGCTGGCGCCTTTCGGGATGCGCTGACCGGGCGCGCGCAGTCTCAATTTGCGAAAAAATACTATTATATCAAAATGATACAATGATATCTTACGGTTTTTCTTTCAAATTTTTTCGCAACATTTGCCGATTCACGTTGGCGCTCGTAAAACAAAAGGCAGGGCCAAAGCGCCCTGCCATAAAATCCTGATCTAAATCCTTATCCGCGCCTGATTTTCTTCCGATGTTCACGATTTCGGCAGGGCGGCAGCGTTGCTTCACGCTCTCAGGCTATCCTCCGAAGACTTGGACCGCCATCCCGAAATTGCCGCGCCCAAAGCTCGCGGTTTTGAGATAGCCAAACACTCGTAGCCGATCTTCGAACCATTGTCATCAGCTTACCGGCGTCCGACGGCAAAAAATACCGCTTCCCCTGCTCTGCCTTCGCATGGGGGGCACCCTTCGGCCGCCCCTTGTCTTTCCCGCGCCATTGCGGCTTCACTGCCGGAGCGACGGTGAATCGCTTAAATCCGATGAGTTGCATGCGCCTATCCCGCTTTTTTTTGCCGAACCTGCGCGAAACGCCGAAGGAAGCGGAGATCGCCTCCCACCGCTTGATGTTGCGCGCCGGCATGATCCGCCAGGAGGCGGCCGGCATCTATTCCTTCCTGCCGCTCGGATTCCGCGTCCTGCAGAAGGTGTGCCAAATCGTGCGCGAGGAACAGGACCGCGCGGGCGCGATCGAGCTTCTGATGCCGACCATCCAGCCCGCCGACCTCTGGCGCGAAAGCGGCCGTTACGAGGCCTACGGCAAGGAGATGCTGCGCATCAAGGACCGGCACGAGCGCGACATGCTCTATGGGCCGACCAACGAGGAAATGATCACCGCGATTTTTCGCAGCTACGTCCGCTCGTACAAGGATTTGCCGCTCAACCTCTATCACATCCAATGGAAATTCCGCGACGAGGTGCGGCCGCGCTTCGGCCTCATGCGCGGGCGCGAGTTCCTCATGAAGGACGCCTACTCGTTCGACGTCGACTTCGCCGGTGGCAAGCACGCTTACAACCGCATGTTCGTCGCTTACTTGCGCACCTTCGCCCGCATGGGGTTGCGGTCGATCCCCATGGTGGCGGAAAGCGGGCCGATCGGCGGCAATCTCTCGCACGAGTTCATCATCCTGGCCGATACCGGCGAGAGCGAGGTGTTTTGTCACAGCGACTATCTCGGTTTCGAGGTCCCGGGGCCGGATGTGGATTTCGAAAAGGTCGCCGCCCTGCAGGCGACAGTGGACAAATGGACGTCGCTTTATGCGGCGACTTCGGACAAGCACGATGAAGCGGCTTTCGCCAAGCTCGCCGCCGACAAGCGCCTATCGGCGCGCGGCATCGAGGTCGGCCATATCTTCTATTTCGGGACAAAATATTCCGCGCCGATGAAGGCCGTGGTCGCCGGCCCGGACGGGGTGGAACGGCCGGTGCACATGGGCTCCTACGGCATCGGGCCCAGCCGGCTTGTCGGCGCCATCATCGAGGCCTTTCACGACGAGGCTGGCATCAAATGGCCGGAACCCGTCGCGCCGTTCAAAATCCTGATCCTCAACCTCAAGCAGGGTGCGAGCGAAACCGACCAAGCCTGCGAACGGCTTTATGCCGCGTTCGCTGCCAAGGGGGTCGACACGCTCTACCACGACCTCGACGAGCGGCCCGGCGCGAAATTCGCGACCGCCGACCTTATCGGGGTTCCCTGGCAGATTCTGGTCGGGCCGAGGGGACTTGCCGAAGGCAAGGTCGAGGTGAAGCGCCGTTCCGACGGGGTGCGGGAACTCATGACCCCTGCGGACGCCCTTGCCCGGCTCGGTGCATGAACCTGTGTGTTGCGGCACTTCGATGCGGTGTTTGCCGGCTTGAAACGGCCAGAATCGTGTGAAACTCAAGGATCCGCGGGGACCAGACCTTTATGCCTGAGCCGACCGGCACTCATCCCTTCGCTCCGTTCGAGTGGATGCTGTCGCTGCGCTATTTGCGTGCGCGGCGCAAGGAGGGATTCATTTCCGTCATTGCCGGCTTCTCCTTCCTCGGCATCATGCTCGGGGTTGCAACTCTCATCATCGTCATGGCGGTCATGAACGGTTTCCGCCAGGAATTGCTGGACAAGATTCTCGGCCTCAACGGCCATCTGCTCATTCAGCCGCTCGAATCGCCGCTGACCGACTGGGAAGCGGTGGCGGATCGCGTCTCCAAGGTCGACGGCATCCGCCTCGCCGCACCCATCGTCGAAGGGCAGGCGCTGGCGTCTTCGCCGTTCAACGCTTCCGGCGTCCTGGTGCGCGGCATCCGCGGCGGCGACCTCACCAAGCTCGGCTCGATCGCCAAGAACATCAAGCAGGGCACGCTTGACGGCTTCGACCAGGGCCAGGGTCTCGCCATCGGCAGTCGGCTCGCCGAGCAGCTTTCGCTGCGGGCGGGCGACAATCTCACGCTGGTCGCCCCGCGCGGCGCGGTGACCCCGATGGGTACGACGCCGCGCATAAAAGCTTACAAGATCGCGGCCGTGTTCGAGATCGGCATGTCGGAATACGACGCCGCGTTCGTCTTTATGCCGCTCAGTGAGGCCCAGGCCTATTTCAACCGTTCCGGCGACGTCACCGCGATCGAGGTCTACACCGACGACCCGGACCATATCGACCGTTTCCGCCAGCTCGTGAGCGACGCCGCGGCGCGGCCGATCTACATGATCGATTGGCGCCAGCGCAACGCCACTTTCTTCAACGCGCTTCAGGTCGAACGCAACGTGATGTTCCTGATCCTGACATTGATCGTGCTGGTCGCGGCGCTCAATATCGTCTCCGGCCTGATCATGCTGGTGAAGGACAAAGGCAGCGACATCGCCATCCTGCGCACCATGGGCGCGACCCAAGGGGCGATCATGCGCATCTTCCTCATTACCGGCGCCTCGATCGGGGTCGTCGGCACCGTAGTCGGCTTCCTGCTCGGCACCGTCGTCTGTGTCAACATCGAATCGATCCGGCGCTTCCTGTCGTGGCTCACCAACACCGAGCTGTTCTCGCCCGAACTCTATTTCCTCTCACAACTTCCCGCCGACATGAATGTCAGCGAGACCACGGCCGTGGTAGTCATGGCGCTCGGCCTATCGCTCCTGGCGACGCTCTATCCATCCTGGCGGGCGGCGCGGCTCGATCCGGTCGAGGCGCTTCGCTACGAGTGATCAAGCGCGATGGACGAGGCCACCACGATAAGCGAGACGACACCGTCGGCAGCCGACGATAAAGAGCATCCGCTCATCTTCCTGCACGGCATCGGCCGGCAATTTCGCCAGGGAGATTCGACGCTCGATATTCTCAAAGGCGCCGAGCTTGCGGTGTGGGCCGGCCAATCGGTGGCACTGGTCGCTCCGTCCGGAGCGGGAAAATCGACGCTCCTCCACATTGCCGGCCTGCTCGAACACGCGGACGCCGGCGAAGTGTATGTCGATGCCGTCGCCACCTCGCATTTGACCGACATCCAGCGCACCTGGATCCGGCGCACCGATATCGGCTTCATCTATCAATTCCATCATCTGTTGTCGGAATTCTCGGCGCTGGAGAACGTGATGCTGCCGCAGATGATCCGCGGGCTGTCGCGCAAGGAGGCGAGCGCGCGCGGCGTCGAGCTGTTGAGCTATCTCGGGCTCAAGGACCGCCTGACCCATCGGCCGGCCGAGCTTTCCGGCGGCGAGCAGCAGCGCGTCGCCATCGCCCGCGCGGTCGCCAATGCGCCGCGCATCCTCTTGGCCGACGAGCCGACCGGCAACCTCGACGTGCACACCGCAGAGCACGTGTTCGCGACGCTCGGGCAATTAGTGCGCGCCTCAGGCCTCGCCGCCGTCATCGCCACGCACAATCTGGATATCGCCGCGCAAATGGACCGCCGCGTGACGATCCGCGACGGTCGGGTGGTCGAACTCACGTGAGGCGTGTCTCGCGCCCGGCGCGGCGACGGTTTTCGGTGCCGCTTCGACGGCGCCCGACTATTGGGCGTGCCGGTGGGGCTTATGCCGCGGCCGATATCGCGGGCCAGGGGCGGCGGGGGCGGGAACGTATTGGTTATTTCGCTCGCAGAAGCCGCCCATCCCGCTCAGGGTGGTCATGCACTGTTGAAAGGTCGTGAACCCGCAATTCGAGACGCCGCCCCAGCTGCCGCCGTAATCCGCACACCACGGATAATTTTGCGCCTCGGCGCGCGTGCCGATCGCCGCGGCACCCACGAGAATTCCCAGCACGAAGAGCAAAACCCTCATGGCTGCCTCCTGGCTTTGTCATGTTCAGCGATAAACCCCGAACCTCTTGCATTAGATCATGGGCGGCCGGCAGAACCAGCGCAATCTTCGGCGCGCATGCCAGCCAAGCATTCTCTCGCGCGAGTGCCGGGGTTCCTCGCTGCGACTGCGCGCGCGCTAGAGACCGACGACGTGCTCGATCTCTGTCTCTATCTGGCCGATGTGGGCGAACGCCGAGACTTGCGACCAGTTTAGAACCACGACTGCGACCGCAACAATTGCGACGGCGATGAGCAGCATTTTGAAGGTCGGCCGGCTCGACGGGTAGTCGAGGCTGGGATCGCGATGCTCGGGATTCGTCACGAACGCCTCCCTGGGTCGGATGAGCGGTCGAATGCAAAATGCTCGACCGCATCGGCCGGCAACGCCATGCGCCATTTGACCGCAGGAGTTGCTCGCAAAAAACGAGACCGCCTTTGGGCGGCCTCGCGACAATCTTTGCCATTGTTCAATCGTTGTCCACTAGCAGCGGACGCAACGGCCCCGATAGCGGCTCCAGATCCATCCTGGGCCACAGCCCATCGAACCGGTCCATCCGTTGCAAGCCGCCTTTTCGATGATCGGCGTAAAGTTCTGACTCTGCGCGTGCAAGCCCGCAACGCCCGGATGCTGGGTTTGCGCGCTGGCCGTTAACGTCATCGTTCCCAGTGCAAGCGCCGCTGCAGTCAAAGTCAGCGTGAGTTTTCTCATCGGACCCTTCTCCTGTTGTGCTGAATGGCAGAATAGAGCGAAAACGCTACAACACGGCGACAACGCGCGGCCCCTTACACTGTTCCACAGCCTGCGGGAAGGCTAGCCCCTCTCCGGCGGGTGCCTCTGTGCGGATGAATGTCCCGTTCGGTTCAACGCCGCGTCTTGGGTGATGGGCTATTTTGATTAAGGTATACCCCTACGCCTTGAGAATCCGAAATTCGGCAGGATTGATGATCCGGAAATTATCGGTGACCGAATCGCAGAATATCGCCCAGTTTTTCGGCACGTCCTCGCGCAAGAATTGCAGAAC
>Ga0187856_1002942_pt1 | contig 12170 bp, 4 predicted proteins | sample June2016WEW_8_40_FD_132443 | JGI IMG/M metagenome (GOLD analysis project Ga0187856, IMG submission 132443) | Peatland microbial communities from SPRUCE experiment site at the Marcell Experimental Forest, Minnesota, USA - June2016WEW_8_40 | ecosystem: Environmental > Terrestrial > Soil > Wetlands...
GCGGCGGACGGCTTCACCATCAACAACCTTTCGATGATCGTGGCCGGAACGCTCGTTGGTTCTTCCGGTACGCTGCTGACACTGCTTATGTGCAAGGCCATGAACCGGCCCGTCACCAACGTTCTTTTTGGCGCATTCGGCTCCGGCGGAGGTGGTGGCAAGGCCGGCGCGAGCGACCTCGGCGGAAAAACCGTCAAACCCATCCAAGCCGACGAAGCCGCGTTGCTGCTTGGCTACGCGCAGCAGGTCGTCATCGTGCCCGGATACGGCATGGCCGTGGCGCAGGCGCAGCACCAGGTGCGCGAACTTTCCGATGAACTCGGCAAGCGCAGCGTGGAAGTCCGCTTTGCCATCCATCCCGTCGCCGGCCGCATGCCCGGCCACATGAACGTTTTGCTGGCCGAAGCCAACGTGCCTTACGACCAGCTTTGCGAAATGGAAGCCATCAACCCCACGATGGACCGCGTGGACGTGTGCCTTGTGATTGGCGCCAACGACGTCGTCAATCCCGCCGCGCGCGAGGACAAGAGCAGCCCGATCTACGGCATGCCGATCATTGATGCCGACCGCGCGAAAACGGTCATCGTGATGAAACGCTCGATGGCGGCGGGCTTTGCCGGTATTGAGAATCTCCTGTTCTACAAGGACAACACGCGGATGCTCTTTGGCGACGCCAAAGCCTCGTTGCAAACGCTCATTGCCCAGTTGAAGGCAAGTTGAGTGGCATCAGGATTGTTGCTCTCGCGGGAAAGCAACTCCGTCCGGTCAACGATGACGGATTGCTCTGATTTATCAATCCCCTGATTCCTGCCGATGTGTTCAGGGGCCGGGGAACCACAAGCGATAGAAGCCATTGGTCCCGGTCATTTCGAGCGGAAGCAGGTATTGATCACCAACCTGGATTGGAGAATAGGGGACCACGACCCACGTGGCCGGCGAGAGACTGCCCGAAGTCTCCAGCACGAATCCCGAGTATCCGACCGGCCACATATACAAGGCAATGTTGCCGGAACGCAACATCCCCAGCCAAGGCAGGCTGATGACAGTGATGGGATTGGCGAGGCCGAAGTGCCCCAGCCCATCATCGGCCCGCAACACCAGGTTCGAAGCCGTCTGGGAAACCATCACCGACCCGGTCCATATCCCTTGAATAAAGTTGCCCGAAACCGGCGGGGCGACAGCAACACCATTGGTTGTTCCCAAAATGGCGGTGCCGGTGAAGTTGGTGAACAGGCCATTGGTCATGTCCCGCGCCTGAATGACAACGGCGAAAGGTGTGTTGAGGAACCGCGGCGACGGTATTGGGTTCCAGGCGAAATGATCCAGGGTAACCATCAGCACCGCATTGGAACTGAGGATCGAGCCGAAGAGGTTGGTCACCAGCACGGTGTAGTTGCCCGCTTGGCTCAACTGCACGTTGGTCAGCGTCAGCGAGGTGTTGGTCGCCCCCACGATGTTCGTCCCGTTGAATGCCCACTGGTAACTCAATGGTAGCGAGCCACTGGCGGTAACGCTGAAGTTTGCAGTGCCGCCCACCGCCACGGTCTGGTTCGTCGGCTGGGAGGCGATCGAAGGCGGCCCTCCGAATGGAACTTCGTTTTGATAGATTGAAACCGTGCCGTCATATGTGTTGCCGAAAATGATGTCCAGTCGCCCGTCCCCGTCCAAATCCCCAATCGCCACCCCAATCGGATTCCACCCCGCCGAAAAATCCACCCGCGCCGCAAATGAATTGGTCGTAAAACTCCCCGGTGTGCTCGTGTTCTTGAACAGGGAAAGATGGTCCGGTATCTGGGTCACCACCGCCACATCCGGCTTCCCGTCCCCGTCCAGATCCCCAATCGCCACGCTGTTGGCCCAGCCACCCGCCGCAAAGTCCACAGGCGCCGCAAACGAGTTGGTCGTGATGCTCCCCGGCGTGCTCACGTTCCGATACACCGACACGGACTGCCCGTCCGGCAGAGAGCCAATGACCACATCCGGTTTGCCATCCCCATCCAAATCCCCGATCGCCAGGCTATAACTGGTCGAAAGACCCGGAAAATCAACGTTGGTCGCAAATGAAATGTTCCCCAAAGTGCTGAGATTGCGCAACACGGACATGGCCTGGCTGCTGTTGCCGTTGTTGACCGTCACTATATCCGCTTTGCCGTCCCCGTCCACATCGGCAATCATTACGTCCACCGGTGTGGGCCCGACGGTAAAGCTGACCGCCGGGGCAAAGGAGTTGGTGGTGATGCTGCCCATCGTGCCGATGTTCCGCAATACCGACACGGTGGTGCCGTCATAATTGGCTGTGACAATCTCCGGCTTGCCGTCCCCGTCCAAATCCTGAACGGCAACACCTGTGGGCCCAGGCCCCACAGGAAAGTCCACTCGCGCCCCAAACGAGTTGGTTGTGATGCTGCCCGGCGAACACTGGTTCTGGAAAATCGAAACATTGTTGTAGGTATAGTTGGCCACCACGATGTCCAACCGCCCGTCCCCATCCAAATCCGCCAGCGCAAGCCCCCACAAACCGCCTCCAATGGTGAAAATCACCGGGGGCGCAAATGAAGCCGCCCCCAGAATCCCGTTGGTGCTGATGTTGCGATATATGTAAACTGTCGCATCATAATTATTGGCCACAATCACATCCGACTTGCCGTCCCCGTCCAGGTCTCCAATGACCACCCGCACAGGGCCGCTGCCGGCGGTCAGGCTCGTCGGTCCGCTCAGGGAGGACGAACTCAGCACACCGCTGCCTGGGAAAGTCGGGAGGAAGGGACTGTTGGCATAGGCCGTCAAACCGTTGACGGTCTCCGTGATCGGCGCATAGATCGCCCCTGCTGGCATCGTCACCACCAGGTTTGTCACACTGGCTGCATTCACCACCGCCCGGACTCCGCCAAAATAAACAATGTTGTTCGAGGCTGTGGAACTGAAATTGGTCCCTGAGATGGTCACACTGACACCAACGGTCCCGGCAATCGGACTAAAACCAGTGATGACCGGTATGCCGGTTGATAGTGGATTCACCGTCAGCACCGCCACCGCACTGTTCGTTGAACCATAAACATTGGTCACCAGCACGGTGTAGTTGCCCGCTTGACTGACTTGGACATTGGTCAGCATCAGCGTCGTGTTGGTCGCCCCGATGAGGTTGGTCCCATTGAAATTCCACTGGTAACTCAACGGCGATGTGCCACTGGCCACGATACTAAAACCCGCCGTACCGCCCACAAATACCGTCTGGTTCGTCGGCTGCGTTAAGATCACCGGCGCAGCGGGCGCATAGCATTTGCCTCCGCTACCGGCCGCGTAAATGAGCTGGATTTCCGAGGCCGTCAGCGCCCGATTGTAGATGGACACCTCGTCAATCAATCCGTTCCAAAGATGTCCCGGCGCCTCCGCGTTCTCCCCAATGCACACCGGATAACTGTTCTGCGCAATCGAACCCGTCGCCGGAGTCGAGGCGTCCAGCATACCATCCACATAAATGTATTTGTTCGTCCCATCGTATACCCCCGCCACATGATGCCACTGGCCGTCGTTGATGTTCTTGTTGCCCGCCAAATCCTCGTTGCTCAGACCGGTTGTGCTGAATCCGATTACCGAACTGCCGCCATCGCGAGCCAGCCGCCACGACGAATCGCCCTTGGTCACTATCCCGTTCCAATCCGGAAATTCGTCGAACTGGTTGACCTTGATCCAAGCCTCGATCGTGATGCTTGAAACAAAGATGTCCAACGAAGGTGAATCCGGTATGGAAACGTAGCTGCTCACACCGTCAAAGGAAAAGGCCTGGCCCACTTCGCCGGCAGCGAAGCTTGCACCCCCCACCAGCGTTCCGTTGTTGACACCTACAATGTCATTGGCATTGCCCTCCGCCGGCCACCAACTCACCAAACCCGACGGCACCGGCGCACAGGGCGGCGGATTCACCGTCAGCACCGCATTCGAACTGAGCACCGAACCGAGCGCATTGGTCACCAGCACAGCGTAAGTGCCTGCCTGACTGAACTGCACATTGGTCAACGTCAGCAAGGTGTTGGTTGCCCCACTGATGTTCGTTCCATTGAAACTCCATTGGTAATTCAATGGTGGTGAGCCACTGGCGGTAACGCTGAAATTTGCAGTACCACCCACCGCCACTGTCTGACTGGCAGGTTGCGTGATAATCGTCGGCACCACGTCGTCTATCACCGTGAGAGTGGCGATCGGGCTGGTGACGCTGCCGACGACGTTCGTCACGATGACACTGTAAGCAGCCGCATCGCCATCCTGCACATTGGACAGGGTCAGGGTTGCTGTCATTGAACCCAGGACATTCCCCCCATCCGCCAGATTAAAACCATTCTTCTGCCATTGATAGCTCAACGGGAGTGTCCCGCTCGCGCTAACGGCGAAGGTTGCCGTCGAGCCGACGTTGTTGGTCCGGCTGGCCGGCTGAGCCGTAATCACAGGTTCAAGCCCAAGGACGGTTAACGTGGCATTGCTGCTGAAAACGGTGCCGAAGGTATTGGAGACCACAACGCCGTAACTGCCTTCGTCGGGTCCCAGCACGTTGACCAATGCCAGTGTCCTGGTGTTCGCGCCGGAGACATTGCCGCCGTTATTCAAGGCGGCGCCATTCTTCGTCCACTGAAAATACAGCGGCGACGCCCCGTTGGCACTCACCGTAAAAAGCGCCATCGTTCTGGGACTGTTTATCTGGTTGACCGGTTGTTGCGTAATTGCCGGCAGATCATTCACCACCAGCACTGCCGGCGTGCTCGTCACGCTTCCACCGAAATACGTTGCCGCCACAGTATAGGCACCCGCGTCGGAATCTTGCACACCCGTCAGGCTCAGCGTCGGGGTATCCGACCCTGAAACATTGCCTCCATCATTCAGACCGGCCCCGTTCTTCTGCCATTGAAGACTGAACGGCATTGTTCCGCCCGCATTTGCCGAAAAAGTGGCCGTCGCCCCGTCACTGACGGTCTGGCTGGCCGGCTGCGCCGTGATCACTGGAGAATTGGTGGGCGGGCCGGAAGAAGGCAGGATACTCAGCAGTATAGTGGAGGACATTTGCCCACCCCACCAGTTTTCCACGGTTGCCTGATATGTCCCGCCATCCGTCAGCGCACAAGCGGGAATAACATAGATGTCATTCGTAGCGCCGGTGATCGGGCCAGTGCCGCCATCGGTACTACTTTGCCAGCCGTTCGTGTAGGCAGCTTGAGCAGCGTCATCATTGCGAACCAATGTCACAGCACCATTAAAGTGTTCGTGCATGTAATCGAAACTGTTGAAATAGATGTCATTGGCAGGCGACGGACCGGCATTGTTATTGAAGAGAACTAAATGATCCGGCGGCAGACCGGCACCATATTCACCGGTGATAAAAGAGCCTTGGCCCCATTCGTCCGAGATGATGACCCACATGAGACCTATCTGCAGAGGCTGAAGGAGGACGCTTAAACCGTGGCTGCTAAACGGCAAGGGGAATCCCTCTTGTCCCCAGCCAATGTCATAGTAGTAGGTATTACTCTGGCAATAAAACGTGAACCAGCTACCATTGTTTGCATCACACAGTGCGAATCCCGCCATTCCATTCGTACCGACATTGCCGGTATCCACGTTAAAGGTAAGATAACCTTGCGCCCTTCCCGGGTCTATTGGATCCACCAGCGAGCGGATTACGGTGATGGTATGTCCCCCCTCGGCATGAAGGCCAAATGCCTTGCCACCCGTATCAATGTCCCCGTTTGTGCTCGTTCCATCACCATTGGTCGTGGACGATCCGATGAACATGCTGCCAAAGCCGGGTCCGCTGTTGGAGAGCACCCACGGGCTGCCCCAACCGTTGCCAAGTTTCAGCCAACGATAGCTGGCGGACGGCGAGCCACTCGACGTCACCCAGAATGCCACCGGATTACTGACGCGTTGAGTGACATTGATTGACGATTGTCCCGTGATTTGACAGGGGACGTCCACGGTCAAAACTGCGTTGGAACTGGTGGCCGAACCGAGGGCATTGCCGACGATGACGGAATAATACCCCGCATCGGCAACTGTCGGGTTAGCCACAGTCAAAGTGTTGGTGACCGAACCGGAAATATTGCCGCCATCGGTCAGATTGATGCCGTTCTTCTGCCATTGATAGAACAAAGGCGTGCTGCCCCACACCGTCACGCTGAATGCGATTGAGGACGAATAAAATGGCCATGGCAATTCCGTCTGGTCCGCCGGTTGGGTGGCAATGACCGGTGGCGACTGGACAATCGTGAGCAAAGCGTTGCTGCTGATTGCCACGCCAGCGGCATTGCTGACGATGACCGAATAAGCTCCCACATTATCGGGGGACACGTTGGTGACAATCAGGTTTGAAGTCCTGGAGCCGGCGATATGGCTACCGTCGGAGAGATTGGTGCCATTGTCCTGCCATTGATAATAGAGCGGCTGGCCGCCGGTGGCACTTACCGCGAATGTTGCCGTCGATCCCATCAACACTGCTTCATCGGTTGGTTGGCTGGTAATGGCCGGCGGAGTGAGTACAGCCAAAGTGAACTGACGGCGTTGTCCGACCTGAGTGTTAAAATTGGTGAACCAGATCGTGGCGTTATAAGTTCCCATCGGCAAGAGATTGGCATTGGAGTTTAGCCCCACCGTCACGGTGGTCGCTGCTCCACCGGGAGCCAGAGTGCCGCCGGCGGGTGATGCATTGAGCCAATGCGACGTGTTGACCAGTGTCCAGTTCAGCGAATTGTTCCCGGTATTGGTGAGTGAAAAGGTTTGCGAATTCGCGGTGAACGGCCCGCCCACTCTGCCGCTGGAGAGAAATTCAGTCAGCGGTGTGATTAGCAAGGTATCCGGGGAAGAAAGGGAGTTGATCATACCCTGTCCGGTGGGAGTGCCCCAGCCCGTGCAAAGATCATAGCCCGGTACGGCATAGAACACATTCGGACTAAAACTGACATCGTTGCCAGTTACGATATCGTTGAAAGCTGTAGCGTTGCCAGGCTCTTTGCCGATGGCATAAAGGGCCGGGTTGGCAAAGCCGATCGTCGGCTGGCCATACGAGACAGCCTGTTGGTTGATCAACGCGGCAACACCGGCCCACAGAGGAGCCGCGCAACTGGTGCCGCCGACATCCTGGTCGGAGCCATCGGCGCGGACATACACATTGTCCGCGGTCAGGGCCACGTCCGGCGTGTTGCGCATTGTCCAGGACCCCTGATTGGCCGTCATGCTAATGCCCTGCTGCCAGGGCGGAATTGGATATTGGGTGCTGATCCCGCCTCCGCTGGCATCGCCGTTATACCAGTTCCAAACCGTTTCCGACACCCGCGCCCCGCCGGGTCCGCTTGTTGTCAGAGTCGTCCCGCCCACCAGCGTGATGTAGGGCGAGTCATCGGGAAAACTGATCAACCCGCTGTAGGCACCGTAGTCACCTGACGCGCTGAAGAAAGATTGGCCTTGCGCCGCCATCTGCTGCCAAATCTGGTCCGCAACCGGATCGGCTCCCGCACCGGGGGAATACCATGAACAACTCAATTGCTTGGCGAGATTGTCCGTGGCCATCCGATTCAGAATATCGTGCCAGTCGCTGCCTTCATAAACGATCACTGCCGACAATCCCGGCGCCATTGAAATCGCCATTTCGATGTCCAGCACCACCTCGACTTCTCCGCCATTGCCAGATGGAAGACCACTGACTCCATCCAATAACACATTGGACACCGTGACACTGGGCAGGTTGTTAGTAGCGATATAATAGGCAATGTCACTTGCATTATAACCGTCAAACTGGAGCAGCCCCACGACTTGCCCCGCGCCCGTGAGCAGTGAATCCGGAACATAAGCGGCGCGAAAATCATTTCCCGCATAAGTACCGCCCGGTCCGGAGCCCGTACCGTTCGGCACCGGATTCTGGTTTGGTTTTGGAAATTTACCCGAACCGGACGATCGCGCATTAGACATTTGCATCTCCCACTCATCCGCCGTGTGGACCTTGGTTGCCATTTGGGAAGGGGAAAACGGGATGGGGAAATTGGCAACCTGGTGGTTTGAGAACGTGCCCAAATTTCTCGTGAACGAGTGTCCTGATTTTTGAAACGCCTTGTTTACATACAGCGGACGTGGCAGCGAATAATTATCCAGTCCGCTGATTCGTAAAGTCGGGACCGCTAATTTCAGCGAAGGCTCGCGGTCCGGTGCATAAAACTTGCGGGCCTCCGTTGGATGCTGATAAATACGCATCGTCACATGAAGAACCCTCTCAATATCGGCCACTGATCCGCTCACATCGAGCAACATGCGGTTGGGATGCGTGGCGGTCACTTTCAGTCCATTTGCTTCCGCAAACGCCCTGACCTCTTCGTAATCCTGTTTGGTCGGGCCGAATTTTTCGGCGAACTGTTCCGGCGTTAGATAATGGCGATAATTCGGACTAGCCGGGTCGTAGATTTCCCTGAGCAGACGGGTGAGTGTCTCTTGGTTCCGCAATGGCAACCCGATGGCCAGGTTCAAATGATTCGTATCCGCAAAATTGCCCATCGGTTGCAAGTGTGCCACCACGGCCGGCACATGACCGTGCATCACCTGCCGGGGAGCTGCTGAAGCAGGCGTTATGAACAGGAGCAACAGCCAGGTGAACAACCAGACGTTGACAGAAAGTCGAAGTTTCATGCAGATACCTATTCTCTATTCGGCTGACTCGCCGGGTTTTTCATCCAAAGGTTCCTTTCATACCCAGTTTAAGGGAGGGTATTTTGCTTGTATGAAAATCCCCGTCAAAAATCAAGAAAAACTCGTTTGTCATCACTTGGTTAACAGAAAAACTAATTGTTTTAATGAAACATCGAGCGGCTAAATCTTGTATTTTACTCATTTTGCCTATTTCCAACAGCATGTTTAAGCATGTTTAAGGGCCGGGGAACCACAGGCGATAGAAGCCATTGGTCCCGGTCATGTCAAGCGGCAGCAGGTATATTCACCGCCCTGCTTCCTGAACAAAAGATGACTGCCTTGTTATGCACTTTAAAGAGTAACTCGTAACTACAACAGCAGTTCTTTCAAATATTTTATGGAAAATTTTATAGCGTCCAGGTTGCTGATTCGAAGCGACTTACGCCAAAGCAGGAAACGCTGACGCAATCAATTCGAAGAATAGTGAAATAAATACCTCCTCCTCGGCAGAGTCGCAGGTTTGGAATAAACACCCACGAACCCGCACCCCAATAAACTGAGTCTGCTTCTTATCTCTGCACCCGCGCGCCGCTACCCTTCATCAATTTTTCAACTTCTTCCTTTGAAGCCATGCTTGTGTCACCTGGCGTCGTCATGGCCAGCGCGCCGTGCGCCGCACCATAATCCACCGCCTTTTGCGGATCGCCGGTGGTCATCAAACCATAAATGAAACCAGACGCAAAACTGTCCCCGCCGCCAACGCGGTCGAGGATTTCGAGATCGGAGTATTTCCGGCTCTCATAAAATTTGCCGTCCATCCAGGCAATGGCCGCCCAGTCGTTGACCGACGCGGTTTTGGCGGTGCGGAGCGTCGTGGCGATGGCCTTGAAGTTCGGGAAAATTTTCACCGCCGTTTCGATCGTTTTTTTGAAAGCGGTGACGTCAATGTGCAGCAGATTTTCATCCGCGCCTTCGACGGGGAAACCGAGGCAGGCGGTGAAATCCTCCTCGTTGCCGATCATCACGTCCACGTATCTGGCGATTTCCCGGTTCACCTCTTGCGCGCGTTTCTGGCCGCCGATGGATTTCCAGAGTGACGGGCGGTAATTCAAATCGTAGCTGACCATCGTGCCGTATTGCCTGGCCTTTTTAACGGCTTCGATGACGAGCGGCGGCGTGGTATCGCTGAGCGCGGCAAAAATGCCGCCGGTGTGCAACCAGCGCACGCCGAGCTTGCCGAATATGTGATCCCAATCAAAGTCGCCGGCCTTGAGCTGACTCGCCGCCGTGTGGCCGCGGTCGGAAACACCGACCGCACCGCGCACCCCAAAACCGCGTTCGGTGAAATTCAAACCGTTGCGGGTGACACGACCGACACCATCGAACGGCAACCACTTGATGAATTCCGTGTTCACACCGCCCTGCAAAATGAAATCTTCGAGCAGATGTCCCACGTCGTTGTCGGCAAGGGCAGTGCAAACGGCGGTTTTCAGGCCGAAGCACCGGCGCAGGCCGCGGACGACGTTGTATTCGCCGCCGCCTTCCCAAACCTTGAATTCACGGGCGCAGCGGATGCGCCCTTCGCCCGGGTCAAGCCGCAGCATGATTTCGCCGAGCGCAATCATGTCGTATTGGCACTGGGCCTTGTCCCGCAATTGAATTGGCATCATTATGTCAGGTTGTTTGAAACCGCGAATGGACACGAATAAACACGAATTCAACCGGATAGGAAAGCCGCGAATTTAACCCGCGAAAAATTCAAAAACAGCCGTTTGGGGAAACCGGCGGGCTAACCCGCGCCCAAAGCGGAATGCGCCATCAGGTTCAAGCGCGATTGCGCCTGCTTGGACATGCCCGTGAAAACAAGCGAAACATGGTAGCCGGTGTGTTTGCTGCCGGAACAGGCGATGACCACGCCGCTGCATTGAATGCGACCGTCATCGCGCGGTGATTGCAGCGCGATCGTCATTTCCGTCCACGGATTGAACGGCGTGGGGCTTCGGAATTCGATGCCGCTTTTGTGAATGACGACCGATTCGGCGGAAAGCTCCAAACGGGACTGCCGACCTTCCACGGTGATTCGTTGCTGTAACGAATCAGCACTCTCAAATTTTTTGGCACTCATAGGACCACTTTAAACTAACACGGCAAAACCTGTCGTCAAATTAGCGTTTACAATTCAATGAATAACCTTTTACCATTCTATGACAGCCGCGCCCCAAGTCAGGCCGGCGCCAAAAACCATCATCAAAATCAAATCGCCCCGCTGGATTTTTCCCGACGAAACGGCCTCGTCCAACGCAATGGCCACCGACGCCGCCGACGTGTTGCCGTAGCGGTCCAAATTGATGAATAATTGCTCCGATGTGGCGCCAAGACGTTTGCCCACCGCGTCAATGATCCGGCGGTTCGCCTGATGCGGGATGACGCATTTGATTTTCGAAATGTGGAGTTCGCAACGGTGCAACGCCTCCTGCGCCGCGTGGTACATCGCCTGAACGGCACTTTTGAAGGTCTCCCGGCCGTCCATTCGCAAATAATGAAGTTTCGCCGCGACCGAATCCGCGGAGGCCGGACAACGGCTGCCCCCGCCGGGCATGTGGAGCAAACCGCCTTTCGACCCGTCCGCGCCCATCACCGCAGTCAAAAGCCCGTGTGAATTCGGACGACTTTGCAGAACCGCCGCCCCCGCACCGTCACCAAACAGCACACAGGTGTTGCGATCTGTCCAATCCACAATCGAAGAAAGTTTTTCCGCGCCAATGACCAGCACGGTGTCATAGGTGCGCGACATGATGAACTGCTGCCCGATTTCCAAACCGTAAATGAACCCGGAACACGCCGCCTCCAGATCAAACGCCGCCGCCCGGCGCGCGCCGATTTTTTGCTGGACGATGCACGCTGTCGCCGGAAACGGCATATCCGGCGTGATGGTGGCGACAATGATGAGGTCAATCTGGTCGGCAGTGACCCCGGCCTTTTTCATCGCCCGCTGCGCCGCGTGCGCCGCCATGTCCGAAGTGAATTCGTCCCTGGCCGCCTGCCGCCGCGATTTGATGCCGGTGCGCGTGGTGATCCATTCGTCCGACGTGTCCACCATTTTTTCCAGGTGGGCATTGGTCAGAATTTTCACCGGCACATACGAGCCGACGCCGGTGATGGAACAGGTGCGGCCTTGAAAATTAAACTTGGCGCGCGGGTTTTTAAATTTGGAGATCATGCGGAAGCGGGAACGGAAATTTCCGCGGCGGCCAGCTTTTCATTGGCACTCACAATTTCGCGGGCGATGATTTCGTTGACGTGATGCTGAACGGCATCCGCCGTCACACGCAGTGCGCTGGCAACGGCGCGTTCGCGCGCCGAACCATGCGCCTTGAACACCATGCCGTTGAAACCGAGCAGCGGCGCGCCGCCATAGACCTCCGGATCCATGCGCCGGCGGATGGCTTGAAAGGCGTTTTTCACGAGATAGGCGCCGATTTGCCGTTTGGGATTGCGCACCAATTCGCGTTTGA
>Ga0187856_1002950_pt1 | contig 12155 bp, 9 predicted proteins | sample June2016WEW_8_40_FD_132443 | JGI IMG/M metagenome (GOLD analysis project Ga0187856, IMG submission 132443) | Peatland microbial communities from SPRUCE experiment site at the Marcell Experimental Forest, Minnesota, USA - June2016WEW_8_40 | ecosystem: Environmental > Terrestrial > Soil > Wetlands...
AACAGTTAAGCTCAAGAAGTCCCCATTATCCAGTCGGTTTCTAAAGCTAACTTTAGGATGCGAAGGAACAGACATAAAACTCACACCTACCTCTTCTTCTTTCCTTTACCAACGGTTTTAGCCACGTCTTCCATAACGCCTTCATTCACTGCCATGGTAAACACGTTATTCATAAAGGGAAATATGAAAGAACAAAGCCGCTGACGCTCCTCTGCGGATAACGTTGGGAACTGGCGCTCCACCTCAACCCACACCGCCCTGTACATACCAACTATTTCTCTAGCCATCGTGTTCCACTCTTCCAAACCTTCATCATCACCCATACTGCATCATCCTAACCGACTTTACGGAGGTTTACGTTTTTATTTTTTGCTATAATCTCTCAAGAACTCTGCAGAGAAAGCGTTGCAGAAATAATTCAAATATTATGGATCAGCAGTTAAAACACGTTAATGGAAACAGCGCCTTTTTTCATTTAAACTTCACTTTCATTTTTAACTCCATCCCCTTCAGGGTGTTCATGTATCCACGTTTCAGCTTTATGTCCTGCAATACTAAACTTTCTATATGAATAACTGATGTTTCGCTGTCACGCTTAAGTTGTCACCTTACCCATAGTTTATATTGAGTTTATTTTTCGTTAAGTGAAGCAATTAAAACATATAATGCTCTGCCACCATTGTGATAAGCTGATGCATAACGAATGGCGGCGCTAGCAGGAATTCCTGACAAAATCCTCAAGGAAACAGAGGAAACCCAAAAAATCATTAATGACATAAAGAACAGTGGCACTTACCTCAGTTATTCTAACAAAAAGAGTCTTATCTCAAAAATAGAAGAGATCCAGAAAGAAACAGAAACCTATTCTATTAGAAAAGCTTTAAAAGCCGATTTTGTTAGCAAAACAAAAGATAATCTCAACGAGTGCAAAGAACTGATTTTGAGCTACAACCAAAATTTTGTTCAGCAAAGAAAAAAAGATTACAGCTATCTTTGGAACAAAGGCAACATTTTGCTTGACGATGAACAACAAACAGCAATAGTTACGGATGATAAGTATAATCTCGTAGTTGCTGCGGCAGGTTCAGGCAAGACAGAAGTGCTCATAACCAGAATCGCTTATTTGATACAGCGAAAACCCGACTTTGTTGAGCCTAATCGAATTTTGGCATTAGCGTACCAGAGAAAAGCAAGAGAACAAATCAATCAGAGATTACATGAACGATATGGAATAGACGACGTTTGTGTTAGAACGTTTCACAAATTAGGAAAAGATATCCTTGAAAAGTCAGGGAGAAGAATAGATAGAGCAGATATCGTTGATGAGAACAAAAAATATGGATTCGTAAAAAGTTTTTTTGAAGAAAAAATGGTTACTAACCGTGAGTTCTACAGATTATTTATTCGCTATATCACAACAGTAAATGATAAGGATGACGAACCCGCCGCTGCGGATAAGAATACAGTTCTTACCCATGCTAAAGAACGCAGTTATGTTTCGATTGACGGGACTAAAGTCAACAGCAAAGCAGAAAAAGAGATTATGGATTTCCTGCTTACCCATAAAATCAACGGAGACACTATTCGCGTCAGATACGAAACTGATGTTGGCGGGTTTAAACCTGATTTCTATCTGTCACAATATGAACTTTTCATTGAGCATTGGGGAATCAACAAGGATGGCGAAGTGCCAGCATGGTTCAGCCAATCCAGTCAGGAATATAGGGATTTGAAGGAGACGAAAAAGAGATGGTTTGCTGAAAACGATCAATTGCTTGTTGAAACCTTTGCGTATGAATACAATATCAACGAACCTGAAGAGTTCACCGATCAACTGAAATATCGAATCCAAAAAATTCTTGAAAACAGGTTTCCCAAAAAGAAATTTGAGTTTTCTCCCTTGACCTACGAGGAGATTTTAGACCTTGTATGGGCATCTCAGAAAACTCCCATTGATGATATACAAAGCTTCATTACAATATCGAAAACCTACGATTTGAATCCAGATAAAATTGCAGAAAAATTGGCTAAGGGCAAATGGAATAGTAAACAATTAGCTTTCGGGAGACTCGCCTTGGAGGTTTTTCGTGCGTACCAATCACAATTGGAAAAATTAGAAAAAACAGATTTTGAAGATATGATTAACGAGGCAAATACAGCTTTAGATAATAATAAGAGTCTATACGAAAATGTTTATGACCATATTCTGGTAGATGAATATCAAGATATCAGTGCTCAAAGACTAAACCTCCTCAAGAAGCTGCTTGATAGAAACCCAAACTGCAAGCTTTTTTGTGTTGGAGACGATTGGCAAAGTATCATGAGTTTTTCAGGCTCCAACCTAAACTACTTTGTAAACTTTGACAGATACTTCCAGGATCCTGCCATTACCAAAATTTGTACTAATTACCGTAGCATCAAATCTATTGTTGATGCAGGAGCGGCTGTAATAAAGAACAATGGAAAGTCGCAAGTTAAAAAAGAAGCATCATCAAGCCGTAAGGAAACTAAGCCAATCTTTGTTCTTAGTTCCCCACACAAGACAGGCTTCGATGAGCTCTATTATGAACAGACTGCTGGAGATTGTCTTAGACGTATAAATGAGTATTTAGCGAAGGGGTATGACCCAAATGATATTCTCGTTCTCACCCGGTTTATGCGGACGAAAATTCGAGGCAGACGCAAGTTTTTTAAAATTGTTCAAACATTCTCAGAACTTGCATTAAATTGTAACGCCAGAACAGCGATTGACAACGCTAAAGAATCGGGTGCTGTTAAGCTACTCACAGTGCATAAGTGCAAGGGATTGGAAGCTAAGGTCGTTTTCATTTTGAACGTTGTTAATGGGGAATTTGGTTTTCCCAGCGAAATCGAAGACCCATCGATACTTGAAGTAGCGCGGGAAGATAATGGAGTATCGGACCAAAAAGAAGAAGAAAGAAGATTGTTCTATGTCGCTATTACGCGTGCAAAAGAGGAACTCTACATTTATACCCGACAGCAAGAAAAATCTGAGTTCTTAAACGAACTAACTGGCTACACAAATGAAATTCGACTGAACTACTGATATACCCTATTTGGTTTCGGCCGAAATCACGGAAAAGCATGGAAAAGTGGCCGAGGTGAGGTATTTTCTACCACATTAGGCACATTTTCATCATCACTCGTAACCTCTCCCTTCTTTTTTGTTAACTCTCAGCGAAATGGAGAAATACGCTGTTCATTCAAAAAGTCGAAATGCTCAAATTTTGAAATGCGTTTTGATTATTTTCGTCGCGTCATTGCAGAAGTCGGCTCTGTTAAAGATCAAATTTCCCTTTTGTGCAGGCTCCTCAAGTCTCAATGTTGTGAATACCGTAACGGTCATTCGAGAAGGAATGGGTATGATTATGTTTCCAAAGGTCATTAGATTCTCTGTTCTTCTTGCGTCTATGTAAATTAGGTTTGGATTATCGGTTGTCAGGTAGTTTTTAAACAATTCAGGTAGACACAAATGAGCCAATTCAGCAAAAATATCTTCTTTTGATTTTTTTTCCTCCTGCAATATTCTTCTTCTTTGCGTTTTGCCTACCTGTTCCAAACTTCTCTTGTTTTGGTCAATTCCTGTAAATATGTTCTGATTGGCACGCATAAGTCGGATAAGTGGATTATTATCGCTTCTTAAAATAGTGCTGTATTGTCGATCCACATTTATTCCGACTCCGACATCAATATCTTCTAGTGTTGCATGCTTGTAGAAAGGTTTCAATAATCCTTCGTTTTTTATTACAGCAACTATCCAGTGTTTTTCTTTGTCTGGCTCTTCTCTACTCGCAACTTCAGAAACGCGAACATCAACTAGTTCCCTTAGAAAAGTTTTTTCAACATCGTTTAATGTTGTGATCATCAGTCGCTCGCAACTTGCAGGAAGCTTGGATGGGTCAAAAATTACCTTTCCTTCTTCACGTTGAACTGAAATGTCCGCATAATCTAATCCAGTATCGACATCGTAAATGCTGATTATTTGAAAATTATTTCCTGCTGGCAAGGTAATTTTTGTTCTGAACAAGCTCCGTCGTGTATCTGGTACTCGATACGTTCGTGTGGTTTTCATCTGAGATTTAGGATAAGTATAAGTTACACTTGTTGCAATCGGCTCCCCAATATTTATTTTCTGCCATATTTTCTCAATAAAACTGGCCGAACTTTCAGCTAAATCCAAAGACTTTTTTGCTAAAACTATTCCTCCTTCAACCACTCCCAATTACCTGCCCTTTCATCCCACCTCGATCCAAAGGTGATTGCGTTTTTTTTCTTCACAATTATCGGTATCTTCTTCGTTTGAGTATAGTAGTTCCCAAAATCATCAACGTACCCAATGCATACATACAATGATTTTTCTCCTTCGTCAAATTGAACCGGCTTAATTTCGGTCTCAGAGAGAAATACACTTTCGACCGGGCGTTTTTCTACAAAATCGATAATAGACTTAAACAAGCTCATTGTAACATCTTCTGACCGGTCCATCGACCTCTCGAGAATCTCCATCATTTTCTTGTTGTCCATCACTCTTTTGATGGTATCAAAAAACGATTCTGCAGTGAATTCGCCAATTTGTGAAGTATCAAGCAACAACTCTCTATACTCAAATTGATCTTCTGGTACTTTGGAGCCCAAGAACTCTTCTTCAGGGATGCAATTTCGATGCATAAATTGTTTGAACGTATTAGAGTTCGCCATTACGAGGAAAAGATCACGAAAGTCTTTAACGTCAAAGACCAGCTTGTTAGGATCACCGGAAACTATTATCTTGAAATAGATGTTGCCGTATCCAGTATATCTTAGTCCTATATTCGCTTTCACCGGCTCATTTGGAAGGAGTTCAATCCTTTCAGGTATTTCAAGCTCTATTCTCGGGCGAATTATGTGAGTCTCAAACTCTTCCCGATAAACGTCCTCTCCATCTTTAACAAATCTAAGAATGACTTGCACTTTTTCTGATACTTGTTCAAGCATTGGAGAAGTAAAAACGATGCCGATATAACCTTCTTTTTTCAGTTCATCAAAACCGATTCTTCTTGAAGAAGACAGGTCTTTCTTATTGATGTTATAATAACGCCTAACGACGAAGGATTCAGGCATTTCAATTTCCACTGAGTCAAAAGCAAATTTTCCTTTCCATATTAAAAACAAAGGGATCCCTTCATTTGGGAGCGCCCACTGTGCAATGAATTTTGAAATTACTCTAAATTCGCTCTCTATCTTGGACAAGCTCGGTCTGTATTATTATTTTCGTCAAGGCTTTTTAAGCTTTAGAATACAGTAATTCTACCTTTCGGTTTTTAGCTTGGTGGCGATGTCTCCCACACAATCCCTTTTTTCTTTTTTTTGAGCCTTCTAACTCTCAAGAACAATCATGGGAATCAGTATTTAAGGGGCACCTACACGGCTTTTTCGATGGTAATCAAATTAGAATCAAGCTAACCGATGAAGTTTAATATTAAGATTACAGAGAAGGGAGTGTTGGGTTGAATATGGTTAAGCTGATGTTCTATGGTGGCGTAAACGAGATCGGCGGTAACAAGATTCTATTAGAGGACAAAGGAACCAAAATTTTTCTTGACTTCGGGCAGTCATTTACTTTCGGCACGGATTTCTTCACAAGTTGGCTTCAACCGAGAAACCTCAACGGTCTTGAAGACTACTTTGAGTTCGGTCTTCTTCCAAAGATCAGGGGTCTTTATTCTAAAGAAATGCTTGCGTCAACAAACCTTGCATACGCTGAACCTGAAATTGACTGCGTGTTTCTTTCGCATGCACATTTTGACCACATAACCCACATTGAGTTTTTAGATCCTGCCATCCCTGTTTGCATGGGTGTTGGAACCAAACTGTTCATGGAGTCGATGGAGGAGACAGGTTACTTTGCGAATTATGGTGAGCATCCTTGCAATAAGTTCAGGACTGGGCACAAAGTCAAAATTGATAACTTAACGGTTGAACCGATTGCGGTTGATCACTCGATTCCAGCCGCTTACGGATTCATCATCCACACTTCTGAAGGAGCAATTGTTTACACTGGAGACCTGAGAAGACATGGACCGAGAAAAGACCTCACAGAGAACTTCCTTGAAAAAGCCAAAGAAGTTGAGCCAATCGCCTTAATTTGTGAAGGAACCCGGATGGCAGTTAAAGAAACGCGACAAAACTACTCCGAACCACAGGTAAAACAAATTAGCGATAAGATCGTCGCTTCGACTGACAAAGCAGTCTTCACCATGCACGCCAGCCGAGATATTGACAGGTTCAACAGCTTCTTTGAAGTTGCCAAAAAGAACAATAGAAAAATGGTCATTACACCCAAGACCGCTTATCTCCTAACAAAACTGCTCAACGACGAGCATTTAGCTGTTCCAGACCCACTCAAAGACGACAGTATCCTTGTGTATTACAAGAAAAAGAAGTCTGGGACTTACGACGAGAAGGATTATTTTCCTTGGGAACGCAAGTTCATGGACAAGCTGGTGAATGGCAAGTATGTTCACAAGAATCAAAGCAGACTCATAATGGATTTGGACTTCTACCAGTTTGGTGAACTAATCGACATAAAGCCGAAAGCAGGCAGCGAGTTTATCCACAGTATGAGTGAACCGTTCAGCGAAGAAGACATGGAAGACCAAGTGATGCATAACTGGCTAAGCCACTATAAAATGCGCTTCCATCAAGTTCACGCTTCAGGACACATGATCAAAGACCAGTTGGTTGAGATGGTAAAGGATATACAGCCTAAGCGAGCTTACCCAGTACATACTGAAAACCAAAAACTCTTCAAATCGTACTGCAACAACATGCAAACAATCGAAATGGAAAAAGAATACGAATTAAAGTAGTTTTTATTTAGAAGAGTCAGCCATTGGTTTCTTTAGGTCAACTTTGGTTTTGCCCTTGTCTGATTTGAGATATTCATAGTCCAATAGCATTTGAATTAGCATAGTGTTAGGATATGCAGTTTCATATTCCCACTTATTTTTTTGGATTTCTGGTTGAACTTTACCTATAAGGTAGTTTATTATTTCCCAAAATTCAATTATTTCTATCTTATACTTGGAAGGGGCATCTTTTTTTACGCTGTCTTGTACTGACCAACAGTAAATAACTTTGGAAAAATTGTCATGCCCAGTTATTTCTTTGACTTTGTTTTTTAAATTTTTGTCATTAAAATCACTATTCTCATGGTCTATCTGTTTTTCACTCAGTTGTGCATCTTTTACTTCTCCAACAATTACGCTGTCTTTTTTGGGGTCGATAGCAAGAACGTCAATATCACTTTCTCTTTTGTTTTTTAAGAATTTCACGTTTAATGTAACCATAAATCCTTTTTTCTCTAAATACTCTTTTACTAACAGCTCGTAGTAATCCGCCAACCAATCACCATCCGAGTTCAATGGCACAAATCTATTTATATAACTGCCTTGAAAAAGGGCGAATAGTAGTGTGAGATTATTTTTGGATATGGTGAGTTTATGACTTGTAAACTGGCTATAGCAAACCTTATAAGCCTTATAACTACTATAAACAACTGTAAGTGACTTATATGCCGGAGGAAGTCCTAACTATTGTCAAAATACCTCTTTCGGAAATAGAAGAATCAATAAGGGAAAAGCATACGCTTCCATCCAAGTTAACCGACGTTCACATTGAAGGAGACAATCTTGTCCTTAGTTTCACAGAAGAAGAACCAGATACATTAGAGAGAGAAGAAAAACAACCTGTTTCGCCCATCATTCAGGATTCTCAGAGAAAAAGAAGACCAAGAAAAAAGCGGAATAGGATGAAAACAAGGGGTTGGAATGTTGCAGCAAGAATTACTAACTCGAGAGGGCAGAAATGCACAATATACAAACCATTTGTGGATGCACTTCAGGATTCGAAACTATCATTAGAAGAACAAAGGAAAAAAGTTGAAGAAATAATCAGAGCAAACCGTAACAAACCTTCTGAAGAATCAATCAATTATTTTCTGGAAAACACGCTCGAATATTTGAGAGGAGCACGATAGACTTATGGACCTCACACATTGGGCCCCTCAAAGCAATGTAACCTCAAAAGGGTCTGAACTTGAAAAACTCTGCCTCGGATTAGCAAAAGCTGATTCGGAAAAAGAAGTAATAGACACATTAAAAAAAGCTGGATACTGGGATAATCCATCAAACTGGAGATTTTATGGTAGTATCGAAAACAACTTTTCAGTAATTGGAAATCAACAAAGCTTACCTGAATCTGCCATAGTTGAAAAACTCATAAACTCAGTTGATGCCCTGCTAATGAGCGAATGCTTGAGAAGAAAAATAAACCCTGAAAGTCGTGAGCACGCACCAAAGGACATAATCGCTGCATTGGAAGAATTCTTCGGAATCAGTCAAGGAAGTCTCTGGAACGCAAGCATATCCCAGAGAAAGACTCTTGCCGAAAACATAAGTTTTGTAGCAACAGGACGAAAGGACGCACCTTGCTACGAAATTATTGATGATGGCGAAGGTCAAACACCCAGAAAGATGCCTGACACTTTTCTTTCATTGTCAAAATCAAACAAACTAAGAATTTCATTTGTGCAAGGAAAATTCAACATGGGTGGCACAGGGGTTCTACAGTTCGCTGGACACAATAATCTACAGCTTATCGTCACAAAAAGAGACCCTGAAATCGCAAAATCCGAAAATGATGAGACAAAGGACTTGTGGGGTTTCACTGTCGTCAGAAGAGAAGACCCAAAAGAAGGAAGAAGAAGTTCTGCTTACACATATCTTGTCGTAAATGGAAACATACCTACGTTCAAAGCTGAATCGTTGCCATTGCTGCCAGGTGAATATCCCAATCCTTATGGCAGACCGATGCTATGGGGTACATTCATAAAATTGTACGAGTACCAAATTCCTGGATATAAAACTAACATACTTTTTGATTTATATAATAGAATTTGTCTGCTTCTGCCTAAAATAGCTCTGCCAGTCAGGTTTTTTGAAAGACGAGTTGGCTATACGGGACATACCATGGAAACTACTATGAACGGACTTAGCGTAAGATTGTTTGAAGACAGACGAACTAATCTGGAAGATGGATTTCCAAGTTCCAGTACTATGTCAGTTTGCGGAGAGAATATGGTTTGCCAGATATTTGCCTTCAAGAAAGGGCAGTCTGAAAAATACAGAAAAGACGAAGGCGTTGTTTTCACAATCAACGGACAAACCCACGGATATTTACCAGTTTCGTTTTTCAATCACAAGGCTGTAGGCATGTCTTATTTGTCAGACTCAATCTTGGTAACTGTTGACTGCACAAACTTTAGCGGCAGAAACAGAGAAGACTTGTTTATGAACAGCAGGGATAGGCTCCGAAGTGGTGATTTGAAGGAGCAAATTGAAAATAAACTTGAAGACCTTTTAAGTCATCATTCTGGTCTAAGAGCACTCAGGGAAAAAAGAAGACGAGAAGAAATTCAAAACAAACTCGAAGACTCAAAGCCTCTGAAAGATGTTCTCGAAGACTTAGTCAGAAAATCACCTGCTTTAGCCTCATTGTTGAACCCTGGGATTAAGATAAAAACTCCTTTTGACCTCCGACCTGTTGGTGAACAGGAGAATTTTGTCGGTCAAGAGTTCCCAAACTATTTCCTATTACAGCTGGATGAGACAAAGAACTGCCCACTTAATAGACGATTTAGAGTCCAATACGAGACCGATGCCGCCAACGACTACTTCGAGAGAGACAGATTGCCAGGCAAGTTTCAACTTCGGATTCAAGATAAAGAAACGCCAGATTACGTTTTGAATCTGTGGAATGGAATAGCAACACTAACCGTCGGTTTGCCAGATGGCGTGAAGGTTGGCGACCTTTTGGAGTACAGGTCAGATGTAAGCGATGAAACGCAGCCTAATCCATTCGAAGCAAATTTCAAAATCAAAGTTTTAGAGGAAGCTGACCTACGCAAAGGCGGAACAACGACAGAACGGAAAAAACCACCATCGGAAAAAGAAGGCGATACAAGGTATATTTCTTCAAATCTTTCACTTCCCAAAATTATACCAGTACACAAAGAAGATTGGGATTTACATAAGTTTGACGAAAACAGCGCATTGGAAGCAAAGGATACAGGTGGCGAAGGTTACGATTTCTTTGTCAACATGGACAATGTTAATCTCCTTTCAGAAATCAAAGCAAGAGACGAGATTAATGCTAAACTTCTTCAAGAACGGTACAAATATGCTTTGGTGCTTATAGGAATGGCTATGCTAAGAGAAAACTCGGAACGAAAGGCAGAGAAAAACGGTACAGACATAGCGAAGGAAGTTTTTGAAGTCACAGCAAAACTTTCAGTAATAATATTACCAATGATTTCGTATCTCGGGGAACTTGAAATCGAGAGTTAGTTAATTTTCTTTAGCCAGATTTTCGCACGCGCTAATTGAAAGACGAGATGTAGATTTAACGATTCTTTCAATTTCAAGGAGTTCCTCGATACTTAGAACTTCGGATTGGTCGAAGACGTCATCTGAGTTCCATAAACCGGAACGTCTCACCTTTTCTGAATATGAGAATTTTCCGAGCCAGTTATCAGAAGGTTTGCAGATGGGGCAAAGTGAGATTGTAGCGATGAGTTTCTTTTCAAGCATGTTTCGTAAATCCTGGTTTTCAATCGCTATGCAGCGAAAACTGAAGTTGCTTCTTAAAAGTTCGCTTACTCTATTTTCGGTAGGCTTACAATTCTTGCATGTATGCATGTCCTGTTTTTCCCAGTGGCCCTGTCCAGGAGCTGGTTGCAAGCAGGTATTGTTCGGATCCGTTTGGCGTAACATCGCGCCTCCGAGGAATTTTCTGAAAACGCTGCCGTTTTTTCCTCCTGAGTAGTGCATTCTTAGTCTTCTTTTTAGGATGTCTTGTGAACGGGGATGGTTACCTACTCTTACGATCCGCCCTTTCGGCGAGTGCTTTGAGGTTTCTCCTTTTTCATAGAAAAAATACAGTCCGTTGTTAAAAGGAACTTCTGACGGATCATTGAAAAGCGGCAGTGTATTTAGTAGGCTATTTATCTGTGAGCACAGTTTTTCGGGGCTACTCATCTGTTTCCAATATCCTTTTGAGCATCTGTTCCCCATTCGACATTTGCAATTAGTAGTATTTGATTTTTTACCTTCTACAGCGGTTTAAAGAATAGGGTAATTCGGCATTAGTATTTTGTGTGGCTCCTTTGTTTTTGTCCTTTAACTGCTTCGTAGATTGATTGTGTGGTGTAGCCTTCGAAGCTAAGCAGGTTAGCTGCGGAAAAGTAAAGCAACATAAGATATTTTTCCGTAGCTTCCATCTTTTTATCATATTTTTAGCTTTATCTCGGCAAAGGGCGCTTTTAAATCTTTCAGATTAATAGGTAACGATAGAATTTTTGCTCTATCTGAACTATGAGAAATATCATTGTTTTTGGCTGCTTCCTGGTAATTGTACTTTTTTTTGATCTTCTCGATTTGATTTGAACACTCGGCAATAGCATGATCTATTTCGGCAATTATTTTTTGTTTTGATACTGTTTGGCATTTATAAAAAGAGTCGGGAAATGGCCTTCCGTCAAGCGACCAACCAGTAATTCTAAACTCATGGATTAATGTGGATGATATTTCATCCTTGCATTTTTGAAGGAATTTAGATTCTGTTACATAGGCTCTTGTTTCAATTTTAACCCAATTGTTTTCGGAGAATTCATCTTGTTCCTTCGCGTTTTTTCCGATCATCCCCATAGACTCGAGAAATAAATAATGATCATGTTCATGCACAATTTCGGCTGCGAGTTTCCAAGGCATACATGGCATAACAGTGTTTGTCACTGTAACGTCAAAAAGAAGAGACCATAAGTTGAAGAGCAGGACATTTCTTTCAGCATCATATCCAAAGCTAAGTGTAGGGTTTATGTTTATAACAAATTCTCTAAGATCATTTGCGATGATGTCAAGTGTTATATCTTGGTTTTGAAAGAAAGGGGTGAGTTGTTTTTTAATCGCTCCCCATACACAGTTAAAGTGTTCCCGATTATCTTCATTATTCAAGGCATTGAAGTCTGTGCAAGACATCCATGTTAGATATAATTCATCATTTGTAATCTTATCTAACATTGAAATGTCAAATGACTT
>Ga0187856_1002957_pt1 | contig 12144 bp, 13 predicted proteins | sample June2016WEW_8_40_FD_132443 | JGI IMG/M metagenome (GOLD analysis project Ga0187856, IMG submission 132443) | Peatland microbial communities from SPRUCE experiment site at the Marcell Experimental Forest, Minnesota, USA - June2016WEW_8_40 | ecosystem: Environmental > Terrestrial > Soil > Wetlands...
GCCTTGCAGCGATCGCAGCCGGCCGATGATCGCGGGGCCGAACAAAAAGACAAAGAGCAGCGCGGTGATGACCGCGCCGCCGGTGCGGAACGTGATGTAGCGGAAGACGTTGAGGACGGTCACTTTGTCCGACAAATCGACCAGCCAATAGAGCATCGCATCAACCTTGTACGGACGCGGTTTCGAAAGTGCCGCTTGCCAACGAGTCCTGACGCACCGACAACCGTTGCAGCGCCTTGACGATGGGCGCCATGCGCGAGCCGAGCGAGCCCTTGACCATGACGACATCGCCGGCACGGATCGCGGACAGAACTTGCGCCTCGAGCGCGGCGGAGTCCTCTGCATAGCCGCCGCGGCGGCTGGCGGGAAGAGCCTGCCACAGCGCGCGCATCAGCGGCCCACAGCAGAACACGTAATCGACCGCGTTGGCGACCACCGGCGCCAGCAGGCCGCGATGCAGCGCGCGCCCGCGCGGTCCGAGTTCGAGCATATCGCCGAGCACGGCGATCCGCCGTCCGCGCGGGCCGATCGGCGCCTGGCCGAGCAACGCCAGCGCCGCATCGACGGACGCCGGGTTGGCATTGTAGCTGTCGTCGATGACGCGCGCCGGGCCGCCGGGCAGATCGATCTCGATCGACGCGCCGCGTCCGGAAGTGGGCTTGAATTCCGCCAGCGCCAGCGCCGCCAGCGCCAGATCGGCGCCGACCAGCACGGCCGTCGCCAGCACCGCCAGCGAATTGTGGACGAGATGGCGCCCCGGCGCGCCGACCTTGTAAGTAAGCTCGGTGCCAAGAATTTGCGCCTGAACGGTCGAGCAGTCGGCATGCAACACGCTCTTGATCAGGCGCGCGTCAGCCTTTTCGTGTTCGCCGAACGACACGATGTGCGCGACGCCCGCTTCCTTGGCGCGGCGCTTGAGGTGCGCGAATTGCGAATTGTCGCGGTTGAGCACGGCGGCGCCGCCGGCTTCGAGGCCGAGAAAAATCTCCGCCTTGGCGTCGGCGATTTTCGCCAGCGAGCCGAAGAATTCGAGATGCACCGGCGCAATCGCGGTGATGATCGCGACATGCGGGCGCGCCAGCCGCGACAGCGGCTCGATCTCGCCGGCGTGATTCATTCCCATTTCCAGGACTGCATAGTGCGCACTTGCCGGACAGCGCGCGAGCGACAACGGCACGCCCCAATGATTGTTGTAGGACGCCACCGAAGCGTGGGTCTCGCCGTCCTTGCTCAGCGCGAGTCGCAACGCCTCCTTGGTTCCGGTCTTGCCGACCGAGCCGGTGACGCCGATCACCTTGGCCTGGGTGCGGGCCCGCGCCGCGGCGGCGAGAGCGCGCAACGCCGCCAGCGCGTCAGCCACGACCAATAACGGCGCGTCGGCGGCAAAGCGCGCGCGCTGCGCCTGCGCGACCACCGCAAGGCCGGCGCCGTTCTTGAGCGCGGCCTCGACAAAGTCATGACCGTCGCGGTTCTCGCCTTGGATGGCGAAGAAGGCCTCGCCCTTGCCGAGCGTGCGGCTGTCGATGGAGATGCCGGACACCGATTGCGGCAAGGCGCCCTGCCGCTCGGCGCCCATCGCGTCCGCCATCGCCTCGACGGTCCACAGCACGCGCGCGCTCATGCGGCCAGCTCCTTGAGTGCCGCGGCGACCGCCTCGTGATCGCTGAACGGCACAACCCGGTCGCCGATGATTTGGCCGGTTTCATGGCCCTTGCCGGCGATCAGCAGCACGTCGCCGGCGCGCAGCTCGGCGATTGCCGCGCGAATGGCCTCGCGCCGATCGGGAATTTCGATGGCGCCGCGCGCGGTTGCCATGATGGCGGCACGGATGGCGGCGGCATCCTCGCTGCGCGGATTGTCGTCGGTGACGATCACGCGATCCGCCTTGGCGACGCCGACGGCGCCCATCAACGGCCGCTTACCGCGGTCGCGGTCGCCGCCGGCGCCGAATACCACGACAAGCCGGCCGGTCACGGCGGGCCGCAGCGCATCGAGCGCCTTGGCGAGCGCGTCGGGCTTGTGCGCATAGTCGATGAAGACCGGCGCGCCGCGACTTAACCCGACCAGCTCGAGCCGGCCTTTGGCGCCCTCCAGGTGTTCGAGCGCCGGGAATACGGCAGCCGGATCGCTGCCGGTGGCGATGGCGATGCCCGCCGCAAGGAGCGCGTTTTCGACCTGAAACTCGCCGAGCAGCGGCAAATGCAGGCCAAAATTCTTGCCGCCATGTTCGAGCCGCAACGCCAGCGAAAATCCCTCGCGAACGGACTCGACGAGACGGATTCCGGTGCCCTTGCGGCCGACGCTCATGATCGACAGGCCGCGCGCTTTGGCGGCGGCCATGACCGCGTCCGCGTGCTCATGGTCGACATCGATGATCGCCGCACGGCCCGGTTCGAGAAGAACCTCGAACAGCCGCAGCTTGGCGGCCAAATAGGCCTCGAAGCTTTCGTGATAATCGAGGTGATCGCGGGTGAGGTTGGTGAAAGCGCCAGCGGCCAGGCGCAATCCGTCGAGCCGATATTGATCGAGCCCATGCGAGGACGCTTCGATCGCAAGGTGCGTGACGCCCTCGCCGACCAGCGCGTCGAGCGAACGATGCAGCGCCACCGGATCCGGCGTGGTCAGCGAGCCATAGGTCTCGCCGCGCGGCGAAACGATGCCGATCGTGCCGATTGAGGCGGCGCGATGGCCCAGCGCCGTCCAGATTTGACGCGTGAAAGCCGCGACCGAGGTTTTTCCGCTGGTGCCGGTGACGGCGGCGATGGTCCGCGGCTGGCGCGGATAGAGCTTGGCGGCGATCAGCGCCAGCGCGTGCCGGGCGTTACTGACCCGCACCAAAGCGACCGCATCAGATAACGGCGCATCGGGCCGCCGCTCTGCCAGGATGGCGACCGCGCCGGCAGCGATCGCCGGGCCGACGAAGCGCAGGCCGTCGGTCTTGCCGCCGGCAATCGCCACGAACAGGTCGCCGTTGTTGACCGTGCGGCTGTCCGCGCTCACGCCGCCGATGTCGAGATCGGCATGGCGTGACTCGATTTCCGCGTCGGGGGGCAGAATCTCGCGAAGCTTCATGGCGGTCCGCTTCGAGCATGATCCGGAAAGCGGTGTCGGTTTTCCGAAAAGATCATGTTCCCCAGTGTGTTAGAGCGATCATCGCTTCAGTTGAAGCGATTGCGCTCTCAACGCGCCCCGCCTTACCTGCTTTCCTTTGCCGAGGCCAGTATCAGGTGATCCGCTGTCGGCAGGTCCATGCGCGGTTCGATGCCAAGAAGCGGTGCGATGCGCGCCACCACTGCGCCGCCGACCGGCACCGCATTCCAGCCGGACGTGGTGAAGCCATGGGTTTCCGGTGTCGCCTGCGGATCGTCGATCATGATCAGAAGCACATAGCGCGGCTGATCGGCCGGCAGCACCGCCATGAAATCGGTCAGCACCTTGATCTTGGAATAGCGGCCGTTGACGACCTTGTCTGCGGTGCCGGTCTTGCCGCCGATGTAATAGCCTTTGACCTCGGCCTTCTCGGCGGTGCCCTTTTCCACGTTGAGCCGCATCAGGTAGCGCATCATCTCGCTGGTCTCGGGCTTGATGACGCGCTTGCCCAGCGCGCTCGCTTCCGCCTCCGTCCGCTTGAGAAATGTCGGCGGGATCAGGATGCCGCCGTTCATCAGCGCGGCGACCCCCATCACCGCCTGCAACGGCGCCACCGACAGGCCGTGCCCGAAGGCGATGGTGATAGTGTTGAGCTCGCCCCAGCGCTTGGGCACGATCGGCTCGGCGCTCTCCGGCAGTTCCGTGCGCAGGCGGTCGAGTTGGCCCAGTTTCTTCAGGAACGCCTTGTGCGCCTCGACGCCGACCGCGAGCGCCGCTCGCGCCGCGCCGATGTTCGACGAATAGGTGAAGATTTCCGGCACCGTGAGGATGCGATTCTGGGCGTGGAAATCATGAATGTCGAACTTGCCGAAGCGCAGCGGCATGCGCGCGTCGAACGACGATTTCAGCGTCACCTTGCCGGAATCGAGCGCCATCGCGATGGTGAACGCCTTGAAGGTCGATCCCATCTCGTAGACGCCGGTGGTCAGCCGATTGATGCGCGTCGGATCGAGCGCCTGCCGCGGATTGTTGGGGTCGTAATCCGGCTCCGACACCATGGCGACGACTTCGCCGGTGCGCACGTCGAGCACGATGCCGGCGGTCGCCAGCGCCTTGAACTTGGCGCGCGCGGCGACCAGCTCGTCGCGCAACGCATGCTGCACGCGCAGATCGACGGCAAGCTGGACCGGGGTTTGCAACCGGTCGGTGGCAAGGCCAGCCATGTGCAGCGCGGCGAGCCCGTGGCCGTCGAGCCACTTCTCCATGCCGGCAATGCCCTGGTTGTCGGTATTGACATGGCCGATCAGATGCGAGACCTCGGCACCGTTCGGGTAGCTGCGCTTGTTTTCGGCGAGGAAGCCGATGCCCGGCAGGCCCTGCCGGTAGATTTCCCGCTGCTGCTCCGGCGTGATGTCACGCTTGAGCCAGACGAAGCCGCGCTTGGAGGACAGCCGCTCGCGCAGCTCGGCGGTATCGATATCGGGCAGGTCGGCGGTGAGCAATTCGACCGCTTCGTCGACATCGATGAGCCGGCGCGGTTCGCCATAGAGCGATGGCACGCGCACGTCGGTGGCCAGAATCTCGCCGCGCCGGTCGAGGATGTCCGGACGCGCCGTCGCGATCGCGTCGCTGGCAACGACGCGGTGCACGGTACGCCCGTCCGATACGACCGCAAACATCACGAGCCGCGCGGCAATGATGGAATAAACCACGGCAAAGGCGAGAATCGCCAAGCCGACCCGCGCCCGCGCCTTGGCGCCGCGATCGACCTTGCTGCCATAGAGCAGCGCGCGCATGAGCCGCCGCCGCAAGAGTTCGCCGGGCTGCCGTAAGTCGGTGTGGGTGATCGCGGTCATCGTTCAGCGATCCGCATTTGCAGGCACTTGCGCGCCCGCTTCGCCGGCGGTTTCCGAGGGAGCGGTGGCCGGCGCCGCGACGCTTCCCGTCACCGTGTCGGGCTCCTCCAAATTCTCGATCATGACGCCGATCGGATCCTCGCTGTCGGGCTTGATGAATTGCGGCGGACGATCGGGAAGCTGATCGAGCGAATTGAATTGCGGCGGCGCCACCGGCTTGAGCTGCAGATAGCGCTTGGCGAGGGCTTCGATGCGTGCCGGATTGTCGAGCTCCCCCCACTCGGCGCGCAACGCCGCAATGCTGTCGCGCTCGCGGCGTACTTCGCTACGGATCTTGGCGAGACGTTCGGCCTGCACGGTGGAGTCGAACTTGATGCGATAGACGTAGGCCGCCGCCATCACCAGCGCGACGATTACCACGAGATTGAGGATACGCAGGATCATGCGCGCCCCCGCATCACGTCCGCGAGCGAAGGCAGCCGCGGCAACAGCGTTTCGATCGCCGCGGAGCGCGCTGCCGCATCGGTGCGCTCGGCGGCGCGGAGCTTCGCCGATCGCGCCCGCGGGTTGGCGGCGATCTCGGCTTCGTCCGGCGTTTCCGGCCGCCGCGTCAGCACGCGGAAGGTCGCTGGCGCCGATGCGATCTGCGGCCGATGGCGGGAGAATGCCGGAGCGCGGCTGCGCTCCGCCAGAAAGGTTTTGACGAGGCGATCCTCGAGCGAATGGAAGGCGACGACGACGAGGCGTCCCGCCGGCTTGAGCACCCGCTCGGCGGCGGCGAGGCCGCGCGCCAATTCGGCAAGCTCGTCGTTGACGAAGATCCGCAGCGCCTGGAAAGTTCGCGTGGCGGGGTGGATCGCGCCTTCTTTGCTGTGCACGATCCGCGCAACGACGTCGGCCAGCGCCCGCGTCGTGACGATCGGGTGCGCCGCGCGGGCTTTGACGATCGCGCGCGCAATCGCCCGCGCGTGGCGCTCTTCGCCCAGCATGGCGATGATGAAGGCGAGGTCGCGCTCACCGGCGCGGGCGACGACATCGGCCGCGCTCGGGCCGTCGCGCCCCATGCGCATGTCGAGCGGTCCGTCGAGCCGGAAGGAAAATCCGCGCGCCGCCTCGTCGATCTGCATGGACGAAACGCCGAGATCGAACACGATGCCGTCGACCCCGGCAGCGCCGTGGGCCGCCGCAATGGAATCCAGCTCCGAGAAGCGCCCTTCGGCCAGCGTCAACCGGCCCCGCGCTTCTTCGACAAGCGCCGCACCCGCGGCGATTGCGGTGTCATCGCGGTCGATGCCGATCACGCGCGCGCCGGCCGTCGCCAGGATCGTGCGCGCGTAACCGCCGGCGCCGAACGTCGCATCGACATAGACGCCGCCGTCGCGAACGCCGAGCCACGTCACGGCGCGGCGGCCGAGCACGGGAATGTGACGAGCCAGTCCGCCAGCGACAGCAGAGCTGTCGCTGCTCATCATCGTTCCCGTGCTCCGAGCGGTTTTGCCGCCGCCGTCCGGGTGCCCAGCTCCGCCTTGAAGGCGCGGACCTTGTCGGTGGCCTCCGCGAGTTCCGCGCGAAAGCGGCCGGGCTCCCAGATTCGAAATTTGTGGCCGAGACCGACAAAGATGACGGCATCGGTGATCCCGGCATGCATTTTGAGCGTGTCGCTGAGTACCACGCGGCCTTCGCCGTCGATCTTCAGTGTTTCGCTGGTGCCGTAGAGCGCGAGCGAGAACTGCTCGCGTTGGTCGGAATAGGGTGCGAACTCGCTGATGAGCGCCTCGATCTCGGCGAGCAGCGCATGACCCCCGGCATCCAGCGCCGGGCGATCGAGCGCGGGATAGCAATAGAGGCCGTCGAAGCCGTCGCGCGCCAGCACCGCGCGAAATGCGGCCGGTACCGAGACACGGCCCTTGGCATCCAAACGGAGCCCGTAGTGGGACACGAACCGGTCCATCTCGGCCCTCGCGGCGCGGCTGCCCCGACCGGCGCGGCCGCTGCGTACGGCAACCCCCTGGCGTACCCACGGCGGCCAAAACTCTGCCGCCACTCGATCCGGGCATCGCAATTGGGACTAAATGGGCTATCATGGGAACATATGGGCGTCAACGCGCGGCGCGTGGCGGTTGCGCCACTCTGCTCAATTTCGATTAGTGAGGGGTAAGCTTAAGGAAAGGTTGAAGTCTTGCTGCCGACCGGACCCAAGAGCAGCATCGGCCGCCAGCGTACCGCCCGCCGCCGCTCAGGAACTGCGGGCGGGTCTAGCCGTTTGCAAGCGGGCAACGCGTTCGGCTTTTAATGGCCTTTTTTCTCGTCTCGATTTGGCCGGACGCACAAATCGACTTGTTGGCAACCCTTGTCCTAAAGTCAGCATCATGCGCCACGTGTTTCCCGCGGAGTCCTCTGTCGCTGCCGAGGTCAGGCCTTCGCCCAATCATGGCGAGCGTAAGGGCAGCCTGCGCCCCAATATGATCGTGCTGCATTACACCGGGATGTCGGACGCCGCGGCGGCGCTGGATTTGCTGTGCGCCCCTGAGAGCAAGGTGTCGGCCCACTACTTTGTGTTCGAAGACGGCCACATCGTGCAGATGGTGCAAGAAAGCCGCCGCGCCTGGCACGCCGGTGTTTCTTTCTGGGCGGGCGAAACGGACATCAATTCCTGCTCGATCGGCATCGAGATCGCCAATCCCGGTCACGACTACGGCTATCCCGACTTTCCCAAGCGCCAGATCGCGGCCGTCACCGCGCTTTGCCGCAGCATTCAGACCCGCCATACGGTACCGCCGGCGCGGGTGCTGGCGCATTCCGACATTGCGCCGGCACGCAAGCAGGACCCGGGGGAAAAATTTCCTTGGCGCACCCTCGCCGATTCAGGCGTGGGTCTTTGGGTCAAACCGGCCCCGATCACGGAAGGCGGGACCCTGTTTTCGCTCGGCGACCGCGGCGATGCGGTCGCCGCAATGCAGGAGGAGCTCAGCAAGTATGGCTACGGCATCGCCATCAGCGGGACCTACGATTCCGTCACCCAGGCCGTCGTAAGAGGCTTTCAGCGCCATTTCCGCCCGGAACGAGTCGACGGCATTGGCGATGAATCGACCCGTGCCACGTTGCGGGAACTGCTGGCCCAAAGCGGCCGGGCGCAGACCACTGTCGCCCGCGCCCCCAACCTCGACCGCCTCGCCGCCTCTTGACGGCGAAGGCGAGCCTCCCCATCCCTCTAAGTGTCAGTCGGTCGGACGGCCGCTTCGGCGAAACCGAAAGGTTGCCGGGGAGGGAAAGTCCGGGCTCCATAGACAAGCGGTGCCGGATAACATCCGGCGGGCGCGAGTCCAGGGAAAGTGCCACAGAGAACAGACCGCCGCGGCGCGTTGCGTAAACCGCGGCAAGGGTGAAAAGGTGCGGTAAGAGCGCACCGCGCCGGCGGTAACGCCGGCGGCACGGCAAACCCCACCGGGAGCAAGACCGAATAGGGACGGCACGAGACTTTTCGCGCGCAGGCGCGGAGTGCCTCAGGTCGATGTCTAGATCCGCCGTCCGGGTAGGTTGCTGGAGGCGCCGGGCAACCGGCGTCCAAGAGGAATGGCCGTCACGCATGCGGATCGTTTTCCGCATGCCATCCAGAACCCGGCTTATAGACTGACTGGCATTACTTTAGGGCGCCCGCCGGAATCCCGGCGGGCGCCCGCCAAGTTTCTGGAGCGGATTGATTGACAAGAAAAGGCGTGAGAAATCCGTGGGGGCTGCAAACTTCCGCCATGGCATGATGCAGGAAGAATCCACTGCACTGAGAATGCATCGATAAATTCATTCCAAAATATCCAAACCAAGTTGCCATGAGTAGGACGATATTCTATCTACGCCAGGCGTAAAATGCGGCCCCTCTACTCAACCGGCATGTTGCGAAACCCCACTGGGCCCGCCTATCTATGGCTCGCATGGATACGATGACCGCCCCATCACCGGCTCCGGCCCCAACGCCTGAAGCCGCCCGCTCCGCGGGCTTGATCGACGTCCGCTTGACCGCCATCGAGCCCGTCGCCCGCGACACCAACGTCTATACGTTCCAGCGGCCCGACGGCGGCCGATTGCCGCCTTATCAGCCCGGCGCCCATATCGACATTCACCTGCCCAACGGGCTCATCCGGCAATTTTCGCTGCTCAATCCCGATGCCGATCCCGAAAGCTATGTCGTCGGCATCAAGCTTGATGCCGCGAGCCGCGGCGGCTCGCGCTATATCTTCGACGAGCTGCGCGTCGGACATACGCTCAAGATCAGCGCGCCGCGCAATAATTTCCCGTTGGTCGAAAATGCCGAGCACGTCGTCCTGTTTGCCGGCGGCATCGGCATCACACCGATCTGGTGCATGGCGCAGCAGCTCGCGGCGCAAAACCGTTCGTGGAAGCTCTATTATTCATGCCGCTCGCGCGCCGACATGGCATTTCTCGCGACATTGGAAAAATTCGGGCCAGACTCCGTCGTCCACCTGCATTTCGACGAGGAGGCGGACGGCAAATTCCTCGACCTTGCCGGCGCCATTGCCGCGGCGCCGCCGAACGCGCACTTCTATTGCTGCGGGCCCAATCCGATGCTCAAGGCGTTCGAGGCGGCGGCCGCCAACCGGCCGCGCCCTCACGTCCATGTCGAGTACTTCACGCCCAAGGCGGAGGCGGCGACATCGGGCGGCTTCTGGGTGGAACTCGCCCGCTCCGGCGAGGAATATTACATCCCGGAGGGCAAGAAGATTCTCGAAGTGCTTTACGAGGCCGGAGTCGATGTCGATTATTCGTGCGAACTCGGCATCTGCGGCGAATGCGTGACCCGCGTCATCTCCGGTATCCCGGAACACCGTGATTCGGTGCTCAGCGAGGAGGAGCAGGCCGCCAACGAAAAGGTCATGATCTGCTGCGCCGGCTGCAAGAGCGAGCGGCTGGTCCTGGACATGTAGGACCTCGGGGTCCCGACCCCGGACGTGGAACCGCCAAGGGTTCCACTGCAGATCTGCAAAAACTCCCATGCAGGCCCGCTTTCGCTGGGTTGCTCTGCGGCTGCAATTACGCTAAGCCCCCGCGCGACGGGGGCAGGCTGGAGGGGGCGATGGCCGATCACGGTGAAATGGAATACGCGAGTGCAACGGGTAACGATTATCCCGCGCACGAGCAGACCTATCGCTCCTTTGTGACGTTGGTGAAGGGCGTCATTGCGGTGGTCGTTGTCATTCTCATCCTGATGGCGATTTTCCTCGCCTGATCCGCACCCGCGCATCGCGAAGCGCGGCTTGCCGCGTGTGACCGACGCGCTGGCAGACCAGGACGCTCTCAACTGGCCGCACGACGGCAGGTGTTGGAGGGGTCATGAAAGTTGCGGTTGTTGCCGAGCGTGACACGGGCGAGCCGCGCGCGACGGGCGCAGAACAAACGTACCGCAATTTCATCACCCTGATGAAGGTGACGATGGCTATCGTCGTCGCGATCGTCGTCCTGATGCCGATCTTCCTGACTTGATCTAAATCATTTTCGGCACCGCCCTTTGCCGATAATCCCATCGGCCTCGGAGGGATTATGAAGGTTGCAGTCACAGCAGAAATTGATTCGGGCGAACCGCGCGTAGCGGCGACGCCGGAAACAGTCAAAAAACTCATCGGGCTTGGCGCCGAGATTGCGGTCGAGCCGGGTGCCGGCGTGAAATCGGGAATCCTCGACGCGGACTACGCCGCCGCGGGGGCTACGGTCACCGGGGATGCCGTGAACAACGCCGACATCGTGCTCAAGGTGCGGCGGCCGCAGACCTCGGAACTGTCGCGCTTAAAGCGCGGCGCCATCGTCATCGCCATCATGGATCCCTACGGCAACGAGGACGCGCTCCGCGCCATGGCGAATGCCGGCATTATCGCCTTTGCGATGGAGCTCATGCCGCGCATCACCCGCGCGCAGTCGATGGACGTGCTGTCCAGTCAGGCCAATCTCGCCGGCTACCGTGCGGTCATCGACGCTGCCGAAGAATATGGTCGCGCGCTGCCGATGATGATGACGGCGGCCGGCACCGTGCCGGCAGCGAAAGTGTTCATCATGGGCGTCGGTGTCGCCGGCTTGCAGGCGATCGCGACCGCGCGCCGGCTCGGTGCCATCGTCACCGCGACCGATGTGCGTCCCGCCACCAAGGAGCAGGTCGAGAGCCTGGGTGCGAAATTTCTCGCGGTCGAGGACGAAGAATTCAAGAACGCGCAGACCGCCGGCGGCTACGCCAAGGAAATGTCGAAAGAATACCTAGCCAAACAGGCCGCATTGGTCGCCGAGCACATCAAGAAACAAGACATCGTCATCACCACCGCGTTGATCCCCGGCCGTCCGGCGCCGAAGCTGGTGTCCAAGGAAATGGTCGCTTCGATGCGGCCCGGCTCGGTGATCGTCGATCTCGCGGTCGAGCGCGGCGGCAATGTCGAAGGCGCCAAGGCCAACGAGGTTGTGCAAGTCGGCCCCGCCAAAATCGTCGGTTATCTCAACGTGCCGGGGCGTCTGGCGGCTTCCGCCTCTTCGCTCTACGCGAAGAACCTGCTCACCTTCCTCGAGACCTTGATCGACAAGAAAGAGAAGAAGCTGGCAATCAATTGGGACGACGAGCTCGTCCAAGGCACCGCGCTAACCCGCGACGGCGCGATCGTGCACCCCAATTTCAAGCCCAAAGCGGCCTGAAGGAGCAGCGACAATGGATCATCTCGCGACGGCAGTCGATCCGTTCGTATTCCGCTTTTCGATTTTCGTGCTGGCGGTGTTCGTCGGCTACTACGTGGTGTGGTCGGTGACGCCGGCGCTACACACGCCACTGATGTCGGTGACCAACGCCATCTCCTCGGTGATCGTCGTCGGCGCCCTGCTTGCGGTCGGTGTCGCGCTCGTTGGCGACGACAGCGGTCCGATCTTGGCGCGCGTGCTCGGCTTCGTCGCGCTCACCTTCGCCTCGGTCAACATCTTCGGCGGCTTCCTGGTCACCCAGCGCATGCTGGCGATGTATCAAAAGAAAAAGAAATGAGCGCCGCATGAGCCCGAATCTCGTTGCACTGCTTTACCTGGTCGCCGGCGTCCTTTTCATCCAGGCGCTGCGCGGACTGTCCAGCCCGGTATCGAGCCGGCTTGGCAATCGCCTCGGAATGATCGGCATGGCGATCGCCGTGCTGACCACGCTGGGATCGCATCCTCCGGCCGATCC
>Ga0187856_1002960_pt1 | contig 12139 bp, 8 predicted proteins | sample June2016WEW_8_40_FD_132443 | JGI IMG/M metagenome (GOLD analysis project Ga0187856, IMG submission 132443) | Peatland microbial communities from SPRUCE experiment site at the Marcell Experimental Forest, Minnesota, USA - June2016WEW_8_40 | ecosystem: Environmental > Terrestrial > Soil > Wetlands...
TAAAGAAATTAAAGTGGAGCCTGTAGATGCTGATGTGCCACAAAACTTTTTGCCGTACAGTTTCTTGGAAGTCTGGGGCGAAAGCGACTCAGATGCAGATGGTCTGCGGAAAATGGGTGAGGATCTTATGAAGACCGGGAAAGTGGGCGCTATCAAAGAATTCAGTCATGGATACGGAAAAATGTACGTGGGCTTCTTAAGGCCAATAATGAACAAAGACGGAAGCAAATTCGGTATAGAGATAATGCTGGCAGAGAATAAAAGAAGCCGACGCCGCTGGATGCCCGCTGAAGCTGGACCAAGCACTCAAAAAGCGAACAAACCAGTAACACCCCAATTATGGTGACAAGCATGGCAAAAAAGGAAAACAACGAAAAAATACTGGAGTACCTGAAAAGCCACTCTCAAGCAACAGAAGACGAAATCGCCAAGGACCTAAATATAAATGTAGTTGAGGTTTTAGACTCCTTAATCACGATGGAAAAAGAAGGGCTTCTGAAGAGTATTCCGGACTAATTTCTCTCTCTTTTTTTCTGTTTCTTCATTTAGGGAATAACATGGGTTACAACAAAAAATCAAAACCACAAACTTTTCCACGCAGAGGAGATCACCAAAAAGTTGAGCTGAGACGAAAGCATAGTTGTGGTAGCAAAACAGCGACCTATAACTATTACAGCGGCTCAAACGTGCCTTCAACTGTCATTTGTGATGGTTGCGGAGAAGACTTAAGGTAAATTCTCTTTTTTTATTATTATTGTTTTTCTTTTAACAATAAGTGATTACTCTTTAACTTCTCTAACATTTGATATGAAAATATCAAGTCTATTATCCAAAGCCTTACCATGGAAAGATGCACCAACTATATTGGCTTCTAAACGTGGTAAAGAATTTTTAGGATAACCTTCTACAAACCGTGCCTTATTGGTACGCAGAAATTTTGTCAGGATGAGAAAGAACATGTTAAATCAGATTTCAAGAAGTCAGTTGACCTTAGTTTTATTAAGAATCAACTATCTATTGACAAATACCTGTCCACGGAATCACCCATTATGCAATTTAGACGTGAAATCCTTAAACCCGAAGATGAGAACGGTTTTAAGAAATTGTGGATTAGTTCACGATTTAGTCGGAGTGGCTTGATACCGGTCTAGGTGGTTTTCAGGGAAAAGCATTGGTTAGAAGTTTGGTTATCGACAGGAAAAATGGAGTTTATACAACTGATTTTACGAAATATTACGGAACAGATTTTGCTTTAAATAATGAAAAGAAAATGGCGGGGGATAAGTAAGCCTTACTTACTTTCCTATACTTTCCAGAATACTATTGAATTGTTCAAGTGTAGCTCCAAGTTCTCTTCTATTTCCGCAGCTAAAACTTCTGGAGCTGGCAGGTTTTCTGTGTCTTCTTTGCTTTTTTCTTTGAGCCAGAAATGTCTAAAGTGAGTACTTGTGGAATCGATCATAATCTATTCTAATACTTCCACTTTCCAGACATCATGGGCAAGGTCCAACAGGATTTTCTGCCTGTCATCAATTTCTTGTTTGCTCCATTTGTCGAAAGATTTCAAACGGGCGTTTATTCTGTTTATAGAGCTGTTTTTGCCAACCGTTATTAATCCTGAGAGAGATCTCGTCAGATAAAACTTTGAGTCTTTGTATAGCTCCTTTTTCAAGTCAAAAAAGTCATTACGTGCAACTATATTCATAGGTTTTTCAAAGAGCGTCAAATTGCCTAATTTAATCTTGTACGCATCATATTCCTCTCCAAATGAATCCCGAAGCTCTTTTTCAGGGTTCTCTGGTAGTATGTGCTCTTTTTCGATGCCTTTTATCATAAATTCTGACAAATCGCGGTCCTCATAATTCCCGATATAGTAATTATCAACGTACCGGGTTAATTTAGCCAAGATATACTTAATCCTATATGCTTGCAGGGAATCGGTCGTCAAAACTAAGAATGAACTATCGAATGTAGATTGTTTTGCCATTACGCACGTATGATTCAGCATTTGAAAGAATAAAGCTGACAAAATCAAATGGCTTTTCTTTATAGTTAGCCTGCTTGATGTTTTCATCCTTTGTTATCCAGCTGTAAATCTCATCCTCAGTTAGAATTTCGTCTCCTCTCGGATTCTTAACACTGTAATTTGCCATGATGAAATATCGGAGAAAGCGAAGCGGTTTTTCGCGTTCTTTTTCCAATTCATTAATCACCTTCTTCCATTCCGTTTTAAGTCGGCCAAAGGCTTCACGGTCAACCTGACGGAAAATTAAGTTCTTTAATAAATCCATCGGGTTTAATCCAATGCCTCTGTCGTTTATTGTCTCGAAAATCTTCAGAGCGTCTCCAATCTGAGGAGTTTCTATTTGGACAAGCCTGACTTTGTTAAGGAAGTATCCTAAGAAAGGTTTCAAATCATCTTTTCCATAATTCTTTTGGAGAAAATCAAAAACGTATCCATAAGCGTCAATTATTCTTTGGGAAGAATCGCTGAATTTTCCTTTAGGGATGTTTCCCTCCGTCAACTCTTTCATTACACTTAAAGCGTCTTCATATTGCAACTCCAGTTTTGATAGTGCAAGTTGTTCTCCCGTAATGCTTCTAGTTGTGGCATAGAGCATTCCTGTTATGTCTGCCACGTTATCTCCGAAATCACCAAGTATTTTTTTAAAAGAGCAAAGGCAAAGAAAAAGAGTTGTTAGTCTTTGTTGCCCATCAATAACTTCGTATCGCTTGCCAGCATTATCGTAAACAACCGTAGACCCGATAAAATACTCAGAGAGAGGGTTAGATGAGAACTCTTGGTTTATATCTTGCATTAACTGAAGAACTTCCTTTTCTCCCCACACAAATTCGCGTTGATAATCTGGAACAATGTAGAAATTATTGAAAACATCAAGTATGTTCAAATTTCCTATTTCTATCTTTGTCACGAGATAAAACCCTCAGGCAAATTCTTTACTGCCTCCTATCTGCTGTTTACGCCTTTATAATTTTCTCTCAGGGTAATTGCGGTCAGAAAATAACGATTGTTTTAAAAAGAAATCGCAAACATAGTTAACCCTAATTGATTCCGGAGGATTCTTAAAATGCTGGTTAAATCCAAAAAAGATCAGTCTTTAAGCTTAAACAAAATAAACGTTCAGCAGTTTGAGCAACGAAAAAAAGATAAGATAATAAAATATTTTGCTTACGGTTCAAATCTTTCCAAAGATCAAATGAGAGAACGTGTTGGGGATTGGAAGAGAGCAGAAAAAGCTTCTTTGCAAAAATGGAAGCTTATCTTTAACGTCAAATCTAGCACTTGGGGTGGAGGGGCAGCCAATGTTAAAAAAACAGGCAATCCGAATGACGTTGTTTGGGGTGTCATATACTCTATGACGCAAGAGCAGCTGGATGTGTTAACTTCTAAATATGAGAAAATTTCTCCTCAATTCAAAAAAGTTGAATGTGATAATCAAAAAAGGTTTGCATGGGTTTATATCTTCAGTCCGAACAAGCCGAGTTTAAAGCCTGCCGATGAGTATCTTGATACCATCAAAACCGGATTAAGAGAACATGGCTACCCTGAAGATATAATTCGATATGTAACATCATAAACAAACGTTGATTAAACTCTTTGAGAGAAGCTAAAATGCCCTTACTTGGCTTTAATGTCTTCCATGACGAGGTTAAAAACGGGAAGAAACGTCAGACAATTAGGAAACATCGCAAACAACCAATCAGAGTAGGTGACATTCTCTATCTATACTGGCACTTAAGACAAGCAGATTGTCACTTATTAAAAACAGCGAGATGCACCGAAACATTCACAAAGCCTTGGCAAGTACTAAAAGTCTCTGAAGACATCGCTAAACGCGATGGTTTCAAATCAGCAACGAATATGATTGAATGGTTCAAAAAATCACGGAGCTTACCTGATGATGATGATGAGTTGTTTGATGTTATCCGATGGTAAGTTTTTATGGTTTAATGAAACCTTTTCCTTTTTCGAGTTTAAGCGTGAAAGCATATTTTCCGTTTTTTGTGTATTCTCTGAATTGGTTTGAGCAATTTTTGCATGTATAGGCTTCTACTTGGAATTGCCCATATTTCCATGACCTATTAGGTTCGTCTACTTCTCTTTTACAGTTTGGGCAATTTACTTACATGCTTAGAACCTGTGTTTGATTTAATTTTAACTTTTTCTGTTATTTAGGTCTCCAAAGTTAGGTCTTTAAAGTCTTCTTTACTTAGAAACAGGTAGGCGACAACTTCTAGGTCCTCTGGTTTGACGGTTATAGGTTTTCGTTTCTCCCGAATGTCGATTCGGAATTTCTGGAAGAGTTGCTCAAGTGATGTTAAAAGGAAGTCTACGTTCTGCGTTCGGCGATACTCATTTAGGTACTCTGAGAAGTCATCCTCCCAAGCAACAAGATTTTCTTTGTTAAGTAATTCATAGATTGGAAGTGCTTTTTCTTTGTTCACTTTTCCAGATGTGAATGCCCCAAGAATTTCCTGAGTTAGTTCTCTTTGGTTTTTAGGTTTTATTTTTTGTGCTAGTCGCGCATCAAGAGGCGCGTTTACGGCTGTCAGAATTTCTTGTCGAGCTTTAGCATCAATAATGGAAAATTGCCTGAAGCCTTCATATCCTTTTAGTGGGAGTTCCAAAGGTTCTCGGTCGTTGCACTCAACTTTCCGGAATAGCCAAGTTATATCATTGTAATGTTCAAATCGCCCCGTTTTGAAATCATAGAAAGTAATGTGCATGCTTTCTTGATTGCTTTTTTCTCGATAGAATATTATGACGCCGTTTAGGTCTGATTGTTTTCCACTTCGCCGCCCTAATGGTATAGCTTGGAGAGTTTTTGAACCAACTTTCTTTAGGTAGGCGAGGATGAATTGAAATGGAGTTTCGGTCGGCAATAACTCCATGCTTCGCTCCATTTCATTAAGAAGGCTTGGGTCTTCCTTTTTTATTCTTGCAGCTGCATTGAAGTTTTTTGGGTTCTCTTTCTCGCCCAGAATTGTTGTTTCTATACCGATTGTTTCAGCGACTTTCTGGATTTTTGTTTCCAGTTTTTCGAGCAATTTGAGAAGGTCTTCAAGCTCACTTTCGGGGATGAAAACTGCCGATGTTGCGGTGGAATATTTGCTGCCTAATCTATCCACTCTGCCAGCGCGCTGCACTATTTTCATTGGGTTCCATGGTAAATCGTAATTAATTACATAGTTCGCATCTTGAAGGTTTTGTCCTTCGCTTAGGATGTCGGTGCTTACAAGCACATCCACTTCTCTTTGGGGGGGACTGTCTGCTTTATTGGCTACTGGAGCAAAGTCTTTGAGAATACGGGTTCTTGCATCTTCTTTTGATTCTCCGGACAAAAGTTCAACTCGTCTTTCGGGCAGTTCCCTTTTTAAGTTTTCACTGATATATCGGGCTGTGTCTACGAATTGGGTGAAGATTACGACTTTTTTGCCATCTTTTTCGAATACTTGGTCTTTTGCCAGTTGGGCCTTAAGAGCAATTAGTTTGCTATCTGCATAAGGTTTCATTCGGTTGAGGTTTATTTTTAGGGGTTCGAGGAGTTTGCAGTCTTCTTTAACATCTCTCTTCATATCTCGCTTGTTATAGTCTGCGGTTAGAGGGATTAACGGAATTTTTTGCAGAGCTTCAAAGAATTTATCGTCGTTTTCTTCGCCTTCCTGTTCGCTAATTTCAATTAGGATTTTATGGAATGATTTGCTGTCGAGTATTAGATTTTGGTCGAGGGCTTTTTCAAAGTAATTGTAGAATTTTTCTAGTCTTTGTATACTTTTTCTTATGGCCTCAACACTGCTTTCAAATCTCTTCAGGAGCCCTATTTTTTGGAGGGTTGCTCGGTGTTCTACTTCGAATTTTTCTTTTTCCTCAACTGAGGTTCGATATGAATCTACTCTGTAAGGCACAAGGCTTAGTTGATCTATTGTGTCGAGTACTTGTTTGTAAATTGTGTCGCCAAATAAAGCGCATAAGCTATACTCTACTTTTCTCAGGACTCTTTTAGGAAAACGCACAGGTTGACCGTTTAATAGAGCTTCGGAATAGTTTTCTGTAATGAATTGTCTTGTTCTGCGTATCATAAGTTCATCAAGAAGGCGAATTATGTCGTCTATTCCTTCAGCTAGATGTTTCCTATCTGCGGCTACAAAGTATTTTTTAAGGTCAGTTATTCCTAGGTTCGCAAAATGTGTGTCGTCCCCAGCTGTTATTAGTGAAAGTTGATTGTACAAATCAAGCAAGGAGTTTTGTATCGGGGTCGCTGTTAGTAGGATTACTTGTTTCTTTTTCCCTGCTGAAAGAAGCTTCATAATGTTGGTGTGGCGATTTGTGGAGAAATTTCTGTAGTTATGGCTCTCGTCGATAAGAACTAAATCAAAATTGAGATAATCTTCAGGGTGGAAGGATTCGGTTCCTGTGCTTTCAAGGGTAACGTTTTTTGTTTTTAGGCTTTCTTCAAGAAGCTTAGGCTCCCAGACAGTATTGATAACTTGCGAAGGCGCTATAAGAATAGCTTTTTTTCTTTTTACTGCAACAAGCTCTCTGAGAAGTTCTAAACCAATATGAGTTTTTCCTAGCCCCGTTGAGTCGGCAATCAACACACCATGGTACTTGTTAATTATTCTCAGCGCGGTTTTAACTGCGTCTTCTTGGAAACTAGTCAGCTCTATAACTTTTCCTCTGTCTCTTTCCAGCTCCTCTAAACGGGGTTTATAGTATTCGTAAAGAAACTTCATATACATTATATACGGATCAAGGGGTAAACCGAATTTTGAGCTTTCAAGTAACTCTATTAATTCGGTTTTAGCGTCTTGACCTTCTAGCCATCTTCTTTCAAACCATTCTTGAACTTTCTCTTGAGCAGCAGGCTGATACAGAATTGCATTCAATTCAATATTATGTTCAAGACCAGCTCCAGTAAAGTTGCTTGAACCCACTGCAGCGCACTCGTCAAAAATATAACATTTTGCGTGATTAAAGCGCCTAGGATTCTTTCGGATTTGCACTTCGTCTTGCTTAAGAAAGTCTATTAGGTTGTCAATTAGTTTAGCAGTATGTTCTGTTATTGCGAAGTGAGTGAGTTCATCATTAAGTGTAATATCTTGACCAACGCAATTTGCGGTTTCGACCGTTTCATTTATCTGCGCTTCTCGACCGAAAAGCAAACGCATATTGAAATCATTCTGCTTAGAAACGCTCCAAAGTTCCTCTTTAATTTTGGAGAACCCAGATACATTGAAGAAGCCAGAGGCTATGTCGATTTTTCTAGTTCGTGGTATGGATTCTCTTAAGAAATGTGCCATAGTGTAGCTGTCTGATTCGTTATCAACTATCTCTTTCTTCATAACATTCACTTCATTTCCTCAAAGTCTAAGGTGTCAAAATATGTGATAATACGTTTGCGGACTTCCCCGTTAAATTTTCTGATTAGGGTATCCTCCCATTTTATTTCCTTGATTTTTTCGAGCTCTTTGTCTTCTTCAAAACAATCAAAGGAACCGAGAATAATGTTTAGCTGCTCTCTGGATAAACCATATTGTTTTGCTACAAGACAGTTTAGTTTAGCTGTAAGTTCTATTCGTTCTTTCATATCAATGGGTCCATAATCAACACCAATTTCTGCGGCAAATCTCTTGAATCTGCTGTCGATGCAGCTTAAGCGAGCCGAAATCTTTGTTATGTTTGAGATTATACTGCTGTCAGAGGACTTAGGTACTGGAGTCTGATAGACAAAGAAGAAGTTTAGGTTCATTGATACCCTGCTTCTAATTAAGAAATCGAAAACCATTGAATTGAATATAGCTAGAATGTAGGCTAAGTGTTCTTCATATTTTCCTTTTGAGATTATGTTGCCATTCTTTTTGGGAATAACAAAGCACACTGAATCTGGAGAAAAGAACCTCGGAGGCAGGATACATGAGACCATAGTTCTAACGTTAGTACTGCTGGCAACCTTTCGAAACACAAGCCTGACATTCTCATGTAGTTCTGAGTTCAAGTTACCAAATTCTTTGTGTCGCGAAGTTCGCTTGAGGCCTTGTACAGGATCAACTGTAAAAAGAGGTTTTTCATAGTCAGGAATAAACTGATGAAAGTGTTTTCCCTCTATTAGAGGCCACCCTTTTTCATCACTTCGATATAAATCACTATCCGCAGTGCGATGCAACTCATGTAAAATAGCAACAGTCCAGCCCTTCTTCTCATCAGTTAGAAGAGGATTGTACCTGTATAACCATGAGAACACATCAAGTTGCTGCTTGTTTCTAACTTCAGGTATTGAAAGGCTATCTGGAGCAGACATGCGAACCAACGCGATTGGTATTTCGACGAATTTTTCCTGTTCTTTTTTTCCTTTAAGAGCTTCAATGTTGTGAAGGTAGAATGCAGCAGGAAATGAACCAGATGGCTTGGTTTTGTCAGCAACGAGGAGTACAAACTTGGTTCTCCCGTCAATGTCGGGAAAAATGCCCATTCGATTCTCAAATTCAATCATTACACGAATTTTGCCACAAAATAGGGCTTCTCTAAGCTTTTGTGCGCCTTCATCTGTAATTATTCCTGACGGAATCACTAACGCATAACTGCCGCCATGACTAGCAAGCTTCAAAGCTCTTTCCAAGAACAACTTCCACAGATTGGTGTCTCCATCCCCTCGTCTAACGTACTCTCCAGACTCTTTGAAAAATCGAACCTTATCTTGAATTGTTTTATGATATTTTTCATACAAATCCAGAATAGGCTGGTCTTTAAGGAGAATTTTTATAGCCTTATTCTTTTCGGGCTTACTTTTCATTAATCTAAATTTTGGATAATATACTGAGAAAAAGTCGTCATCCTCAGGCTTAACCGCATCCCATGGAGGGTTCATAACAATCAAGTCAAAGCCCTTTCCATTCTCAGTAAAAGCATCAGGAAATTCAAGTTCCCAATGGAAGAATTTGTACTCTTCTGCATATTCCAATGTTTCTTGAATTGATGCCCAAAGTTCTGACTTCTCTTTTCCATTCTTCAACGCGGTTTCAATGCTATCTAAAACTTTGGGCATTTTTGTCCCTAGAGAAGGATCAATAATGTTAAGACAATACGTATCGAGTAAAATGCGTTTGGCTTTTGTTTTTTCCCTAAATTTCTCATATGCATCTTGGCTCTGGTTTACCTCTTCTATTGTAAGGTCAGCAGGCAGGACCACGTTATCCACTAAGTTAGTTTCAGCTTTTGAAATATCTACAAGCCATCTTTCCAGAGTTTTCTCAAGAACTTTGTTCGCAAAGTTTTCAGTCCATAATCCAATTAAGCTATCTCCAACTCTGATATGGTGGTCCAGAAAAGTCAGAGGCGTTCCGATAGTGAAGGAATCAAGCCACAATGAAACTTTAGCTAGTTCGACAGCAAGTGGATTTATGTCAACCCCATAAACGCAACGCTTCATCACAAGTCTTTTTAAAATTACTGTATCAGTTAGAAAACTTTCGTCTAATCTTATTTTTTTCTTTCTTTGAGCTTCAATTATTTCAGTTCTAAATAGCTCAATATCTTTCATTAATGGAGCAGAAGGGAACTCTTTCAAGAGTTCAATTACCCACTGAGTTATTTCATTAACTACTGCAACAAGAAAATGACCGCTTCCCATGGCTGGGTCAACTGCTTTAATTCCCAGCAAATCCTCAGTGCACTTCTTTTCTAAATTAATATCTCTTGGTTTTGACTCTGGGGGAAGATTTCCCAAATCCGCTCTAAACTTTTCTTCACGCGCTTTAAAATGAGGTTCAAGCCCCTTCTTAACAAGGAAAGTTACAATCTCATCAGGCGTGTAGTAACTGCCAGTTCCTTTCCGCGCTAGACCTTTTGCAGTAAGATACAAATCGCCCTCATCTATGAAATCAATGGGCTTCTGTTTTAAGTCTTGAGCAAATTTAGCATCCAAAATTTCTTCTTTATAAACAACTAATGGCTGTCCAGCCTGTCTAACGGAATATTCCAATAAAGCCTCATATAAAGAACCAAGATGCCTTACGCCCAAGTTCTGATAATCAATGCCCAGTCCCTCTGACTCCATTAAATCAGTAAGTGCTGGAACGATGAATTGATTTTTTACTTTAAGTTCATCAAGGCTTTTATCGTTAGCAAATAGGTCGCCATCGTATTGAGGTAAATTTGCTTCTACATCGCCCTGACTGATCATTTCAAAAAGAGTCGTCAGAATTTTCCATACCGAGGTCTCATCAGGTTGTTTTGCAAAAGAGCTAAGTCTAGGTCGCAAATACTCCAAGGAATACTGTCTATACTTGTCGTTATCTAGGGGTAAAAGCCGTCGAGATTCCGCATAAAGAATGAATAGCAACCGATACAAAAGTTTCAACGCTGAAGCTTTACCATTATCTAACTCTTCTTGAGCATATGATTTTTTTGCTGAATGATGAATTACACTTTTGACCAGATTGATGAATAAATCTCCATTGAATACCTTCTCTCTGAGGTCATTTTCAACTCCCTTTGCATGCGTAACACCCTCATTATAAATCAAATCAACGTCAGTTACGCCTTCATTCATTGAAAAAGCTGAAGACGAAAATAACAAAACAAAATAATTTAAACGCGGATCGTTCTCGGCCAAGATATTGTCCAAATCAACCTCAAAATAGTTTGTGCTTGCAGAGGAAATTCGACTAGAATACAATCGCCAAAGGCGTCCATTAGTCAAAATAACCCATGCATAAGACTTCAAAGCAGAAACGGCCTGATAACTTGGCGCTGCCTTATCGCCGGATTTCACATCTAGTGATTCAACAGGTGCAACTATGCAACCAACATCCAGTTTGCGTCCATGCGCCTTAAGTGCATATTCAACATAGCCAGTTTGAAAAGGTGCAATCTCAACGGCATATGATAATGCCTCCAAAACCTGCACTACCCCAGCTGGAGAAGTAGGCAAGTCACCCGAAAATTTGGTCAGCAAACTCTCAATTTCTTTTGGACTACTTCTGCCTCTTTTTGAGAGACAATCCTTCAAACGTTCTTTAAGAAAATAAGTTGAAAAAAGCCCGCGGTTAATGAAATGACGCTCGGCACCTACCTTAAATAAATCGACAAGTGTGGAAAGAGACGAATGAGCTGTCAAAACATCGGAAACAAAATTAAACTTTCCAATAGCGTTAATGGCTCTTTCAAAATCTTCTTCTTTCCTCAGCGGGATAATTAAAGGCCCGTTGTCATCTTTCTTTGACCGCTTCAAAACAAGAATAACTTGACCATCGGTCACTGCAACTAAGGCAAAATTTTCCCTACTGATTCCAGAGGTAAAAGCCTTAATCTGCGACAAATTTGCTTCTGGAGCTAAAACAAAATAAAACTCCCACTCCAAATCAAAACTAAAAGCCTTCCAGCTTGAAGGAACAACTTTTGAAGAGAACGCAAAAGAAATAGGTCGCTCATTTTTTTCTTCGAGTCTAAAAGCTTGAAGAATTTTCTTGCCCTGATTTTCCCCCTCAGCTCTCCCTTCCGCAGCCATGGAATCACCTTTGGAATAGAACATACATTGGGCTTTATAGTATAAGTATTTTTAAAAGTTAGAATTAACAATCAAGAAAGCTTAGCGTATGATTGTTTTATCGAAGTCATCAAGTAATCGAGCGATTCGAGGGATTCATCAATCGCCTGATAATCACCGTTGACCCATTATCCAACCTCGGCTACGTCACGAGCAATCTTCTTTGGGTCACCCAAAACGAGATTTGCATTTGTTCGCAGGTGGAATTGGGTGTACGATTGCTGGTTGACCCGTCCTGCCGTCAACTCTGCTTTTGCTTTTCTTCTTCTCTGATTTGGAGTTCTTCAGGTAAATAGATGCTTTCGCTGATTTGGTCATATTGGCTTCGCTTTTTCGGGGTTTTTTCGCTAAAGTTGTAGGGACCTTCCGGCTGCCTGGAGTAATCTGCGTATCTTACGCCGCTTGGGTCCATAAGCAAGGCCTTGGGATCTCCTGGCGCCGGCAGCGCCTTAGGAATAAGTGAGGGAGAACGGTATTTGATGCCTCTTTCCTCGTAGTAGTCGCTGGCCAGTGGCCATAGGTGAGGTCCGAAAGAGCACTGGTCCACACTGGTTTCAGTGATTTTCGGGTTA
>Ga0187856_1002961_pt1 | contig 12138 bp, 8 predicted proteins | sample June2016WEW_8_40_FD_132443 | JGI IMG/M metagenome (GOLD analysis project Ga0187856, IMG submission 132443) | Peatland microbial communities from SPRUCE experiment site at the Marcell Experimental Forest, Minnesota, USA - June2016WEW_8_40 | ecosystem: Environmental > Terrestrial > Soil > Wetlands...
AGTACCTCGCCCTGCGCGAGCGCGACTTCGTGCAGGCGGCACGGGCACTGGGCGTGTCATCGTGGCGCATCACCGTGGTGCACATACTCCCCAATGCCGTCGGGCCGATCATCGTCTTTTTCGTCCAGCAGGTCCCCTACGTGATCTTCACCGCCGCCGGGTTCAGCTTCCTCGGCCTCGGTATCCAGGACCCGCTGGCCGACTGGGGGAAGATGATCAACGACAGCGTGACGTACCTCCCGATCGACCCGCTCCTGGTACTCGTCCCCATCGGCTGCATCGGGCTCGCCTGCCTCAGCTTCAGCTTCCTCGGCGACGGCCTGCGCGATGCCCTCGACCCGACCTCGAAGTAGGGTACGTGACCGACAACTGGCTCGAGACCAAACCGGGGGCGCCGGCGCCGGCGACCGGGGGCGCGCCACTGCTCGAGGTCCGGGACTTGAATGTCTCCTTCCAGCTCGAGCGCAGCACCATCTACGCCGTGCAAGGTTTGAGCCTCCATGTGCGGGCCGGAGAGCGTGTGGGCGTGGTCGGCGAGAGCGGGTCGGGGAAGAGCGTCTCCGCGTTGTCGATGGTGCGGATGGTACCCTCCCCGGGCAAGATCACCGGGGGGGAGATCTTCTTCGAAGGCCGGGACCTCCTCCGTCTGCCACTCTCGGCCATGCGGGACATCCGCGGCGGCCAGATCGGCATGATCCCGCAAAACCCGCTCAGCTCCCTCAACCCCGTGATCACGATCGAGTCGCACTTCCGCGAGGTCCTGTCTCTCCACCTCGGGCTGGACAAGCACCAAGCCGGCGAGCGGGCCATCGAACTGCTCCGGTCCGTGGGCATCCCGGACCCGAGGACGCGCCTCCGCGAGTACCCGCACCGGTTGAGCGGCGGGCAACGCCAGCGGGTGATCATCGCCCTCGCCATGGCCTGCCAACCCCGGATGCTGATCGCCGACGAGCCGACCACCGCCCTCGACGTGACGATCCAGGCCCAGATCCTCGAGCTGTTCGACGACCTCGTCGAGCGCTCGAACCTCGGGGCCATCCTGATCACCCACAACCTCGGCATCGTCGCCGGTCACTGCGACCGGGTCGTGGTCATGTACGCCGGGCGGGTGATGGAGACGGCCACGGTCCTCGACCTCTTCGACGGCCCGTCCCATCCGTACACCGTCGGCCTGCTCCGTTGTGTGCCACGGCTCACGGCGACGAGGTCGCGGGTCTTCGAGACCATCCCCGGGCTTCCCCCCCAAGTGACCCAGCGCAGCGCCGGATGCCCCTTCGCTCCTCGTTGTGCGCGGGTCTCCGACCGGTGCCGCACCGAGACGCCGCCGCTCGAGGAGATCGCTCCCGCTCACTCGGTCGCTTGCTGGAACCCGGTCGAGAGCGTGGCGGAGATGGCATCGTGAGCGACGTCACCGTCGAAGCGGCCAGGGAACAAAACGTAGGTCCGGCCAAGGCTCCGTTACTTCAGGTGGACGGGCTAGTCGTGCACTACCACATCCGCGGCGCGGGCAAGGTCTTCCGTACCCACGAGACCGTGCACGCTGTCGACGGCGTCAGCTTCTCGCTCGAAAGTCACGAGACGCTCGGCCTGGTGGGAGAAAGCGGGTGCGGGAAGTCGACCACCGGGCGGACCGCGCTCTATCTCGAGCGGCCGACTACCGGCACGATCCGCTTCGAAGGCCAGGATCTCTCCAAGCTCGATCATCACGCGCTGACGGACCTGCGCCGGCATATGCAGATCGTCTTCCAGGACCCGGTCGGCTCCCTGAACCCGCGGCACACGGTAGGCCAGCTCATCGGTGAGCCGCTCGGGCTCCACAACCTGGTGCCGCGAAGCAAGCGGCGCAAGCGTGTAGAGGAACTGCTCGAGCTCGTCGGGCTCGACGCCGACGCCGTCTCGCGCTTCCCGCACGAGTTCAGCGGCGGCCAGTGCCAGCGGATCGGGATAGCACGAGCGCTGGCCGTCGAGCCGAGCCTGATAGTGCTGGACGAGCCGGTCTCGGCCCTCGATGTGTCGGTCCAGGCCCAGATCCTGCAGCTGTTGACCGACCTGCAGAACCGCCTCGGCCTGTCTTACCTGTTCATCGCCCACGACCTCGCCGTCGTCGGCCAGATGAGCGACCGGGTGGCAGTGATGTACCTGGGCAAGATAGTCGAGCTAGCCGAGCGCGATTCGCTCTACGCCCGCCCCTACCATCCCTACACGCAGGCCCTCTTCTCGGCCGTGCCGGTCCCCCACCCCAGGCTCAGCCGCGAGCGGCACCGCGCCGTTGTCGCCGGGGAGGTGCCGAGCTCGCTGACGCCGCCGCCCGGGTGCCGTTTCCACACTCGCTGCCCGCTGGCCGAAGAACGCTGTCGTGCCGAGGAGCCGCTCCTCCGGCCTGTTGGGGACGGGCACGACGTGGCGTGCCACTTCGCCGAAGAGGCGGCGCGCACCAACCCGTTCGGGTCTCCGGTCGAAGTGGAGGTCTGAGGAACGGTGAGCCGTGCTAGCACTGACGATCCGGGATAACGACGGTGATCGTCTCGCCCTCGGGACGTACCCGAACCCTCCCCCGAGGACGGTGGATTCTGGTCGAGGCGGTAGCGCTCGGGGTCTGCGGTACCCGATCGCAAACTTGTCCAAATGGCGCCGAGGTTGCCGCCGGGCCCGGGACCGCCTGATCATGGGATACGAGTCTCTTGGCCAGGTATCGCCTGGAGCTCATCCGAAGCCCCGCTGTTCACCATCGGCGACATCGTGCGGGGCAGGTGGCCGGACACGTTCGAAGTCGGGAACGGTTACCTCTTTTCCTGGTTGATGAACAACCATTGGCCTGTCAACACCGCACCCGCGCAGGAGGGCCCGCTCAGTGCGCGGTTCGCCTTTACGCCGATGCCGGCGTTCGACTCCGCCCGGTCATCACGGCTGGGCCGGGAGCTGCGCGTGCCGGCCGCGGCCTCGTGGACGACCCCACTCGACAAGGCCGACGCTGGTGCCTGCCGCCTCCCGGCCGGGTGCCGTGCCCTGGTTGACCTCGGAGCACCGCAGACCGTGCAGTCAACCGAGGCGACGGCTCGAGATGGCCGTAGCTTGTTGCTCCGCGTGCAGGAGCTGACCGGGGAACAGCAGCGGGTGCGCCTGCGCCATCCCTCCGGCCCTGCCGGTGCTGCCACGCTCGCCTACGGCGACGAACGCCCGCTCCGTCCCATAGAGGTCGACAATGAAGGGGCGTTCGAGTTGCCGGTGGGCGCCTGGTCAGTAGCTACAGTGCTGGTCCACCCTGACCATTGAGAACCGACGAGTGCTTTTAGAGGAGAGATTAGAAATGAGCGCACGGAACTGGTTTGAAGGCGCTGGCCTGGGCCTCTTCGTTCACTGGGACCATGCCAGCCAACAGGGTATCGAAATCTCATGGCCGCTGGTCGGCAAATCCATTTTGCCGGGTTCGCCGCAGGTCGAGGACGAGGTGAGCCTCGCGCAATACCAGTCCAGCGCCGCCACCTTCGACCCCGTCCTGTGGGACCCCGCCGGGCTGGCGCGTTTGGCGCGTTCATGTGGCGCCCGTTATGTGGTCCTGACAGCCAGGCACCACGCTGGCTTCTCTATGTTCCACTCGAAGTTCTCGACCTTCTCCATCGAGTACTCCCCCTACCGACGTGACATAGTGCGCGAGTTCGTCGAGGCCGTGCGGACGGAGGGTCTGCGGGTCGGGCTCTATTACTCACTGTCGGATTGGAACCACCCTAACTACCCTCGGTTCGAGGAGGCGGACAAACCCTATCCCCGCAGCGCCTATCGCCGCCCTTCGAAGCGAGATTGGGAACTGTACCTGGAGTACCTGAGGGGCCAGCTCACGGAGCTGTTGACGAACTATGGGCCGATCGACCTGGTGTGGTTCGACGGGGACTGGGAGCGCACCGCTGAGGAGTGGGACGCGCCGGGAATTCGAGCGCTCATCAAGTCTCTGCAACCGGACACGATTGTCAACGACCGGCTTCCCGGACAGGGCGATTACGTGACCCCGGAACAGGCTTTGCCGACCGAGCCCCCGCCGGGGCCATGGGAAATGTGCCTCACGATGAACAAGGGTTGGGCGTGGAGGCCCTCTGATAGCGACTACAAGCCCGCACGCCGGATCGCCAGGTACCTCGCTGAGGTCGCGGCTCAGGGGGGCAACCTGTTGCTCAACGTAAGCCCAAAGGGGGACGGCAGTTTGCCTGAGGTGCAGATAGCGCGTCTCAAGGAGCTTGGCGCTTGGATCGCTTCGCACGGGGAGAGCGTGATTGGCGTGGAGCCGGCAGGGCCGCGCGTCCAGTTCTACGGGCCCGTCACGCGACGCGGCTCCCGGCTCTACTTGCACCTCGTAATGCGTCCCACCGACCGGTTGGCGCTTCGAGGGGTCCCTGTTTGGCGGATCCGGCGGGTTACGCTGCTCGGACGCGAGGTCGAGCTTGCGTACGAGCCCAACATGGACGTGCAAGCGGGGCCAGACTCCGCCGAGGACGCCCTGGGTGAAGTACTTATCGACGCCGACGAGCCGACCGGGTCGCTTCATGATGTAGTGGCCATTGATTTCGACCGGCTGAACGCCTCGCCCAAGTCGAGGTAGCCGGCGAGGATGCCGTCGTAAAAAGACACGTTCGGCAGGCAGAAATCCCCAGCTGCCAGGACGGTCGGGACTGGCAGGTGCTGGCTTCTTGGCGTCCCTTAGAGGGCGGTGCGGTTTTCGGTGGAGGCGACCGGGATGGAACCGGCTACCTCTTGCATGCCATTTAGGGAACAGCTGTTTGGTCTGGCGCGGTCCCAGGCGTTTGGGCAGGTCAGGAGGGGTGCGCACTCGCCAGCTATGGAGTCTAGTTGGGTGAAGGGTGCAAGCTCGCGATTGGGCAGCCTTGAAGGGTGAAACTTGGTCATGAACACCCGACAGCGGGAACACGCCACGCTCTCTTTCGGGACAACCGGGGACCGGGGCGCGGTTGAGGAAACGTTTTACCCCTGGGACCTCACTGTCCGGAGGTTCGTGGAGGAAGGGCTTCCGGCGGCCCTGGCGGACCGCATCCTGGAGCCGGTGCCAAGCTTTCCCGCGGAGAAATACCTCCAATCAGCCCGCTATGAGGGCGTGCTGGCCTATGAGACCTGGTTCGGCTTCGACGCCGTCAGGAGGGTTGCCTTCGCCTTGCCATTGCGCGGCCTCGAGCTACGGGTCCTGGAGGACACCGCAGAGCACACCCTGTACCGCGACGAAGGTGGTCGGGTGATCAATCGGCACAAGTGGAGCGGCGTAGAGGTGAACGACACCTATGCCGTGACGCGGCCAGAGGACTGGCCCGAGCTGGAAGCGTTGGCCCGAAGGGAAGAGACAACTTATTACAATGCGGACGCTATCGAGACGGCGTACGGCCCGCTTCGCGACGGCCAAGCCCGGGGGGAGTACTCGGTCAGGCTGCATATCGAAGGTTTCTACTGGACGCCCAGAGAGCTCATGGGCACCCAGGGATTGTCATATGCGTTCTATGACGCGCCCGGTCTGGTCCATCGGATAAACCAGTTTGCGCTGAGCGTGTTCGAGGAGCACCTGTCCAAGGTGCTGGAGGTACTGCCTGCGGATGTGCTCTACGTCCAGGAGGACATCAGCGGTGCGAACGGCCCCTTGGTCTCTCCGCGGATGTTCGACGAGTTCGTTGCCCCGTACTATCGGGAATTGGTGCCGATGGTCCGCAGCCGGGGGGTGCGGCATGTCTTAGTTGACACAGATGGCAACTTCCGGCGCTTGATACCGAACTTTATGAGCGTCGGCGTGGACGGGTTCCTACCAATGGACGTGAACGCGGGAATGGACATTGTGTCGGTGCGTCAGGAATACCCCCGGCTGCAGTTCATCGGCGGGTTCAACAAACTGTGCATCGCCGATGGTCAGGAACCCGTCGACCGGGAGTTCGCGAGGCTTCTTCCTGTTATCCGCCAAGGTGGCTATATCCCGGGAGCCGACCATCAAGTTCCACCCAGCACGTCGCTGGAACACTATCGCTACTATATTGGCCGATTGAGGCATTTCATGAACGAAGCCGGGCTCGACTCGACGCTCGAAGGGCCCACCTCGGGTTCAACGTAAATGGCAAGGTCGAGACCAAAATGTCGAAAGCCTGAAGGGTGCAGGCGTGGCTCTGGTTAGCCGGATGCGGCCATCTCGTACCACAGCCCGCAGTTCAAGTTGATGTCGTTGCCGTTGGCCTGGCCGGGAGCGGGGTCGCCGAAGTAGGTGTACAACGGATGTCGGTCATACGTGACCTGCGTCGCTCCGCCTGACCGTCTGATCGTTCCCAGCCGGCCGTTCATGCCTGGGCCAGCGACTGGACTTCCGGTCACCGGTGGCCAGTACACGGCGCAGGTCCCATAGCAGGTCGACTTGGTCGGTGCTGGCGGTCCAGTCCTGCCTCTCGACGGTCCTCCCCCAACGGCACCAGCCAGGAAGGCAGGTTCCTCACGTTGACACCTCTTCGAACCGGCGCCGTACCCCTTGATCGGGCGGAACGGTGCGACGAGCTGGGCGGTGAAGACCGTCAGGTGACGGGCCCGCGGTGCCGACTGTTCGACAATCAGGGGCCGACCGGTCAGCCCAGTGTCGGCCCTGATCGTCTCGGACGTCGGGAGCACCGCTCGGTGGAGCATCTGGTTCCAGGTGGTCAGAGCGAACCCGAGGTTGACGTCGTGTGGTCCGTCCAATTGGTGGTGAATGCGGTGGTAGGTGGGACTGACAAAGATCCGCCCGAGCGGCCCAAAACCCAGGTTGGTGTTGGAGTGCGCGTTCGACCCTCCTCCGTTCCTTTCCCGGCCCTGCCGGGGCTCGTCGCCTGCTCGACCTCGCCCAGAGCTCCGACTTCTCGCGGCAGGCACCGAGTATCCACCGGCATTAGCAGGTGGTCGAAAGCGACTCCAGAAGGCGTTGCAGACGGGAAAATCGCAGCTATCTACGGCCATCCATGTAGGCCGCCGGGCCGGACCTGCCTCGCCGGCGACCTCGGCTGCGGGAGACCCTCGTTGTGCCCTAATGGAGCGCTGTAGCACTCGGAACGGGTTGCCCGCCCGCGGCACCATCGCTGCGGCCATAGGATAGAGGGGTACCTGCTGGGTAGCGTTGCGAGGAGCCGGCAACATGGGACGCTCTGAAGTTGTGGCTCTGGGGCATTTGGTGCCCGTAGACCTACGGTGCGCCCACAAGGAGGGGCCGCTGTCGGTTGAGATAGAGCGCGTCCGGTTCAGCTGGCGGGCTACCGGCCGGGGCGCCGGACGGCGCCAGACCGCTTACCAGGTGCTCGTCGGCCACGCCGACGAGGAGCCCTCGGGCGGTGCCGAGCTGGTGTGGGACAGCGGCCGCGTTGAGTCCGAGGACGCGAGCGACGTCGCCTACGCGGGTGCGCCGTTAGAAACCGCCCACAGGTACTGGTGGAAGGTCCGCGTCTGGGACGAGGCCAGGCAGCCGTCGCCCTATAGCGCTGCCGCCGTCTTCGAGACCGCACTGGGTACCGACGAGTGGGAGGCCGTCCTGATCGGGTTGGGCCCCGACGACAAGCCGTACGAGTCGCCGTCCGGCCACGGGCCGGTCGACCCCGTCATCTTGGCGATGAAGCCGGCCCCGTACTTGAGATGCACTTTCATTCTCGACAAAGAGGTCCGTTTGGCGCGCCTTTATGCTACGGCGTTGGGTACCTACCAGCTCGCCATCAACGGCCACAGAGTCGGCGACTCAGTACTGGCGCCGGGCTGGACCGACTACGCAAAGCGCATGCTGTACCAGGCCTACGACGTGACCGGCTTGCTCACGCGAGGCGAGAACGTAGTGGCGGCGATAGTGGCTGACGGCTGGGCCTGTAGCTTCTACGGGGAAGACCCCAAGCGCCCGGGCGCTCACTATACCCGCGACACTCAACTCCTCCTGCAGTTGGAGATGACTTTTGCCGACGGTTCCCGACGGCGGCTGGTGACCAACCACGAGTGGAGGAGCTCGACGGGCGCCATCGTCTATGCCGACCTCCTCATGGGCGAGCGCAGGGAACACGAGCGGGAGCCACAGGGCTGGGACCGGCCCGGTTATGACGCGTCCGGCTGGCGGGGAGTGTCCTGTTGCGAGCTGGAACACGCCCTCCTTGTTGCCGACCCCGGCCCGCCGGTCCGCGTGACGGAAGACGTACCCGCGCGACGTATCACCCGGGGCCCGTCGGGCGAGCTCGTGTTCGATTTCGGCCAGAACCTGACTGGCTGGTGCCGGCTCATCGTCGACCAACCCAAGGGTACGGACATCCGCGTCCGTCACGGTGAGGTGTTGGGCACCGACGGCAGCTTGTACGTCGACAATCTGGGTACAGCCCGCCAGGCCGATTCGTACACCACCGCGGGCGGGCAGCAGGTCTTCGAGCCTCGGTTCACCTTCCACGGCTTCCGGTATGCAGAAATCACGGGCGTGTCGGGCGACCTGGGCCCAGATGCGGTAACCGCCTGTGCCGTCGGCTCGGACACACCTCGCACCGGGTCCTTCGAGTGCTCGGCGGCTGAGGTCAACAGGCTCTTTGCCAATATCGACTGGAGCCAACGGGACAACTTCCTCAGCATCCCCACTGATTGCCCCCAGCGTAACGAGCGCCTCGGGTGGTTGGGCGACGCCCAGATCTTCGTCCGTACAGCCGCCTACAACCGCGACGTTGCGTCCTTTTTTTCCAAATGGCTTGACGACGTGACCGACGCGCAACTGCCGTCGGGAGCCTTCCCCGACTTTGCTCCGCTCCTGGGCCACAATCGTCCGGGCGCCCCGGCCTGGGGGGACGCCGGCGTCATCGTCCCCTGGACCATCTACAAGATGTACGGGGACAGGGGGATATTGGAGCGGAAATTCCGAGCCATGACGGCGTGGATGGACTTCTTGGACGCAGCCAACCCTGACCGGTTGCGAACCCGGGGGTTGGGCAACAACTACGGCGACTGGCTCGCCCCGAAGGGCGACCTCACTCCCCGGGCGCTTCTCGCCACCGCCTACTGGGCCTATGACGCGACCCTCATGGCCGAGGTCGCCAGGGCGCTCGGCCACCCGGAGCAGGCCGCCCGTTACGAGGAACTCGGGCAGCAGGTGCGCGAAGCGTTCGCCCGGCACTACGTCGACGATGCCGGCCGCCTGATGGGTGACACGCAGACGGGCTACGTGCTGGCCCTGCATATGGGCCTGGTCGGCGAGGACCTCCGCCCCGCCCTCGCCGCTCACCTGGTCGAGGCGATCGCCCGGGAGGACTGGCACCTGTCTACTGGTTTTGTCGGCGTGGGCTACCTCCTGCCGGTACTCAGCTCCACCGGCCATAACGATGTCGCTTACCGGCTTCTAGAGCAAAGAAGCTTCCCATCATGGCTGTACACGGTTGACCGGGGGGCGACGACCATTTGGGAGCGCTGGGACGGCTGGACCGAAGAACGTGGTTTCCAGTCACCGCGTATGAACTCGTTCAACCACTACTCCCTTGGTTCGGTGGGCGAGTGGCTGTACCGCTTCGTACTGGGTATTGAGCTGGCGCCCGGGGCAGCCGGCTTCAACCGTTTGGTACTCCGCCCGCACCCGGGCGGTTCGCTGAGCTTTGCCCGGGGGTCGTTCCGCTCCGTCCGAGGCGAGATCGCGACGTCCTGGGCCCTGGAGAGCGGCCGCTTCACTTTCTCTGTCCGGGTCCCCTCCAATGTCCAGGCAAGTGTGCGCGTCCCCTCCGCGGAACCATCAGCCGTTGTGGACGGCGCCGGCCGTGGGCCGACGAGGGTGGAGAACTATCCCGGCGAGACGGGGCAGCGCGAGGCTGTTTTCGAGATCGGTCCGGGTGAGTACTCGTTCTCAGGCAACGCCCTGAGTGGTCACTGACTGGAAGGCCTCACATGCCTCTCGCTCGCTCGGCCGCCTCCCATAGGCGCAACGCGTCGGCAGCGCGGCGGGCTGATGGCGCTCACCGAAATTCACCAGAGTCGCTCACTGAAATTCACCAGTTGAGCCCTCGGCGTGTCGGTTGTGTGATGGTCACGCTAGGTGGCGGCACCTCCCGCTGTCACGCGCTTCGAACGGGGTCGTAGGTGCTCGGATCGGGCCCGGTGCTCGCGCATCCGGTAGCTGTCGCCGTCGATGTTGAAGACAACACTTCGGTGCAACAGCCGGTCCAGCATGGCGGCCGTTCTTTTGGGCCGGGGGACGAGGGTCCTGGTTGGAGGCTGTCTCGTGTGTGGTGGACGTAGGCCACACGCGGCCTGCGCGCTCAGCTCGGTCGGCGTGACTTGCGCTCCACCGCGCTCGCGCCGCGGCGGTTGACCTCGTTCATGAGTTCGCGGTTCATGGCCCGTGCCGCGTCGAGCGTCTCGCCGAGTTCGCGGACCTCGGCTTCGAACTCGGCGATGCGTTGGCGTTGCTGATGATTGTCTGCTTCGAGTTCAGCGGCCCGCTGTTCTAGTTGGTCGACGAGCGGGCTGAGGGCATGGCCGCGCGCAATGTCGGCATCAGTGCCGAGCTGTCGGCTGAGCCGATCGCGCAGCACAGCGAGCTCCTCGGCAAGTCGCCGCGCCTGGTCTTTGGCGTTGGCGAGGTCGGTGCGCAAGCTCTGCTCGGTGACCAGCGACCGAACAGGCAGTCGCCAGGCTCGTTCGGCTCCGGCTTGGCGCTGTCGATCCCGCGCCGTCGCGATGCGGGCGACAAGGTCAGCATCGGCATAGAGCAGAGACACCGAGACTTGAGCACGTCGCGCCACGGCCGGAAAGCTGATCGGCTCGCCGTCCCGTTCCATTACCTCGATGGTCTGGGCGGCGCGTTGGCGTTTGGCTCGGCTGTCTTGTTGCCGTGCGCGGTGCAGAGCGGAGCTGTTGTCAGCCATGACCCGCCTGGTCCGGACGCTCTCGTAGAAGGCCATGCACGCGGCGAGGTTGCGCCAGGCGTCTTCAACCGTGGCGATGGGCTCAGTCTCGCCCCGGATCACCTCCACGAGGTGGTCGATATCGGCACTCTGATCATGCGGAGGCGGTTGTTTCGTCTCGACCCAGCCGGGCGCTGGTAGGTCACCGCCGACAAGGAGGCGACGATACGTGACGTCGTTCATGCCGAGCGCGCCCACGCTGCCCACGAGCGACGAACTCGACTGGAAACCACCGGTGGGCGACGTCCAGGTGTCCTCCAGCGTGGCAACGAGGCCGCCGGAAAACACCACCAACGCGACACCGTAGTCTTCAACCTCCAGGCTCTTGTGACATAGCTTCGCCGCTGTCCCTGACACCGAGATGACCTCCTCACCAAGAATCCAGCGGAGCAGGTCAGTTTGGTAGACCGCGTGGTCGACCCAGGCACCGCCTACTGTACGAACCGGGTCCACGAACCACCCCGGGTCCTCGTCGTTCGGCCAGCGTCAGGGCAGACCCGCCCACACCGACATGGAGCTGCTGCAGAGTTCGCCGGCCCTCCCATCGGTGTACCAGGTCTTGGCCAACCTCTTACGGGGGCTAAGTCGCTGGAGTGATTCGGCAGGCAAAAAATGCACCTGTGCCGTGCCAGAACCCTTCGCATGGGCCGGTTGGGCACGAGCCTCATGCGGCTCGGTGATACTCGTTGATCAAACCGCCGAGTACCTGTCGTCGGCGGATCGTGGCGGTCAAGTCGATCACCTGACCCGGATCGTGGATGGGCGGCCGCTGTTCCCGACTCTGGTGTGGACGGTGGCCGTTGTAATGAGTTTCGTAGCCAGTGAGCACAGCACGTAGGTGACGCTCGCCTGCGACAAGTAGGTGGTCGAGGCACTCGGTCCTTGTGGTGCGGACGAACCGTTCGGCGTACGCGTTGGCACGAGGCGCGCGGACCGGGGTCTTGACCACTCGGGCACCAATCGACGTCAGCACTTCATCGAAGGGCCCGACGAACTTGGTATCTCTATCTCGGATCAAGAACTTGACGACCCGGCCTTCGTCCTCGAGTGTCATTGTGAGATTGCGCGCCTGTTGAGTGACCCAGCTCCCGATCGGATGTGCGGTGACACCGGCGAGGAAGACCTTGCGTCGTTCGAGATCGAGAAAAAACAGGACATAGAGCCGGCGAAGCGTGATGGTGTCGGCGGAGAAGAAGTCGCATGCAAGTGTGCTGCCAGCTTGAGCTCGAAGCAACTG
>Ga0187856_1002969_pt1 | contig 12122 bp, 7 predicted proteins | sample June2016WEW_8_40_FD_132443 | JGI IMG/M metagenome (GOLD analysis project Ga0187856, IMG submission 132443) | Peatland microbial communities from SPRUCE experiment site at the Marcell Experimental Forest, Minnesota, USA - June2016WEW_8_40 | ecosystem: Environmental > Terrestrial > Soil > Wetlands...
CGCGGTTTGGCGTTGTCCACCGCGCGCTGCAAAATTTCCACCGGATTGCTGGCCGGATTCTTTTCGGAAATGCTGTTGAACGCGCCGTACACAATCCGCTGCGCCGTGCTTTTTTTGCCGCACATCATGATGGTGTTCACCAGCCGCGAAACCAAAGCGCTTTGAAACTTTCCATCTTTGGCAATCGTCCGTCTTGTAGCTTGTCGTCTGCGGGACATGGGATTCGTTAAATCGTTAAATCGTTGAACCGTGAATTGGGTTAGGCTGCGGGTGCTGCTGCCGGCGGAGCCTCCGCCGCTGCAGCCGGCGCCGCGGGTCTTGAACCCGGCTTCGGGCGTTTCACGCCGTATTTCGAGCGGCTGACCCGGCGTTTTTCGACACCAGCAGCATCCAGCCGCCCGCGAACAATGTGATAACGCACCCCCGGCAAATCCTTCACGCGGCCACCGCGCACCATCACGATGGAGTGCTCCTGCAAATTGTGGCCTTCGTCCGGGATGTAAGCAATGATCTCATACCCGTTGGTCAGACGCACCTTGGCCACCTTGCGCATCGCCGAGTTCGGCTTCTTGGGCGTGCGCGTCATGACCTGAATGCAAACGCCACGTCGAAACGGCGAGCCTTCCAAGGCTGGCGACTTGGACTTGTATTTTACTTTGCGTCGGCCCTTGCGGACCAATTGATTGATAGTCGGCATTTTATCTTAAAAAAATCTCTTTCCGCAATTGTCCGGCGCATTTTTGCCGGTCAAACGGAAGACGGAATATATCAAACGCATTTTTTGTTGCAACAAGTATTTCAGCGCGCAAAATAATCAAAAAACAGCCGGCGCGAATGGCCAAAACGGGGTGATTTTTGAAATTTCGACCACTTCAACGGCAAAAACGCCCGGCAGTCCACCAAATCAGCGCCAGGCTGGTGTGCGCTTAAGGTGCTTGTTCCGTACCTTGGAATGAGATGCCTGCCTGATAGAGCTTCAGTTGTGATTGAAGTGCCCCGGCCAGTGCGGTGTTGGTTTGTGCCTCTGCCATCGGCATGGCGCGTTGCACCGTCTCAATCGCTTCCGGAAATCTTCCCGCCTCTGCATACGCCGCCGCCAGCGTGCAGAGAACGGCCGGATTGTTCCCACCGGCAAGCTGATTCGCCCGTTCGGCCAACCTCACCGCCTCAATTCCATTTCGGAACGAAGCCTGCGGGCAGGTGGCCAGCACCAAGGCCAGGTTATTCTGGACTTCCATGTAGTCGGGTTTGATGGCCAGTGCCTTTTGATAATGTGAGATGGCTTCGGCCACGTATCCCTGTCGAACGAAGGCGTTGCCAAGGTTGTAGTGGGGTTCGGCGTAATCAGGTTTGATGGCCAGTGCCTTTTGGTATTGCGCGATCGCCTCTTCTTTCCGTCCCTGATGGGCAAAGACAACGCCCAGGTTGTTATGGGGTTCGGCAAAGTCGGGATTGATTGCCAGTGCCATTTGGAATTGCGCGATAGCTTCCTCTGTCCGTCCCTCATCGCGAAAAACACCGCCAAGGTTGTTATGGGCAATGCTGTTACACGAGATGCAGGCTGAGCGAGTCCATAGTGATTCGCTATCACGCCAGTATGTGGTTTGAGCACGGGCACAAGTGATCAAGACCGCAAGAACCACCATCGCGCCACCGCCAAGCACCCAACGGCGACCCCGCCAGGAGGCCGTCAACTCAACCACCATCCAGGTCAGAAGAATATACAGGCCGATTTGCGGCAGGTAGGTATGGCGGTCCGCCCGCGCCTGATTTCCAACTTGTACCAGCCCAATCACTGGCACCAACATTCCCATATACCACAACCAACCCATCAAAAAGTGCGGATGCTTTTGCCTCCAGCAAAACGCCCCCACCGAGACGGCAATCAACAACAGCAGCGCCAGGATGATTTTTCCAATCGACAAGCCATGGATTGGGTAGGGATACATGATAGCCAATCCCACCGGGTAAAACATCTGTCCGCAATAGGCAACATAAGATACGAGAGCATTGCTGATTCGCAGGGGAAAGGAAATCTCTGTGTCTTGTCGCTGAATTAGAAGCGTCACCACGCACACGGTAATCGAAAATACGATGAGCGGAATCTTTTCAACGATCAACCTCCACGAAATCGAAAAGCGGTTCGCCGCCGCCCCAAACCGGTTCAGCGGCCAGTAGTCCAGCAGCAACAACACGAACGGCACCGTCACCAGCATCGGTTTGCACATCAATCCAAGAACAAACAGGAACATCACCGTCAGATAGCGACCCAGTGACGGCGGTTTGCGCACATACCGGACATAAGCCCCAAGCGTCAGCATGAAGAACAACCCGCTCAACACATCTTTGCGTTCCGACACCCACGCCACCGATTCCACCCGCAACGGATGGATGGCAAACACCGCCGCCACAAACGCGCTGCGCCACAATGCACCCGTCATTTCCCGCAACACCAGAAACAGGAGAATTGCAGTTGCAGCATGGAGCAGGAGATTGGTTAGATGATGTCCGCCGGCGTTGAGGCCATATAACTGGCAATCCAGCATGTGCGACATCACCGTCAGTGGGTGCCAATTGCCCGCCACGCTATGGGTAAACGTCCACTCAATTCCTTTCAGATTCAGGCCGTGAATGACCTGCGGGTTCTCATACACGTATGAGTTGTCATCGTAGTTGACAAATCCATGCCCCAGCGTCTGGCCGAACACCACCCCAATAGCGCCCAGGAGAAATACACAAACAGCAAAAACAGACCAGTAATTGCCTGACCCGGCTGGAAGGGTTGGTTGAGTTGCGTCGTGGGACGGAGCAGGCTGAAGTGTTTCTTGTTTTAGGCTCATGCCTTTTCAAAAGTATTGCACACTCATTGATTTCACGGAACGGACAAAACATAATTAAGAAATTCCACCCTGGATAACGAGCAATAAATACAACCGCATCCGCACCGCTTAAGCTCATGGGTTGGTATCATCTACAGAACATATTATTGCACGGGCTGGTGGCGTGGTTGCTGGCTCGCTCACAAAATCACCCCATCTAGGGATGCTCCTTTTGAAGAAGGGCTTTATGGAGATTGGTGCGAGCCAGTGCAAAGTCGGGCTGGAGGGCCAAAGCCGCCCGAAACTGAACGACGGCCTCGTCCACCATTCCCTTTGTGAGCAAGGCCATCCCCAGGTTGTTGAGGGTGGACACATCGTCAGGCTTGATCTGCAAAGCTCTTTGGTAAAACGCCACCGTCTCGTCCAGTTGCCCCTTTTGGAAATAGGCGTTACCAAGGTCAAAAGAAGCCATCGCCTCGTCAGGATATTGTTTCCAGATTTCCCGAAACTGGGCAATGGCCTCGTCCACCTGCCCCTTATGGAGAAGGATGACCGCAAGGCCATGACGCGCATCGGCAAAATCGGGAAAAAGCTCCAGGGCCTTTCTAAATTCAACCATGGCCTCGTCGTCCCGTCCCATCTGGACGAGCGTATTGGCATAATCGCCATGAGCCTTGGCGAGCGCAACAGCAAGGTTATTGCGGATTTCCGCGTTATCGGGTTTGATTTGCAGCGCCGTTTGGTAATGGGCGATCGCTTCGTCCACATTGCCCTTTTTGAACAGAGCTTTGCCAAGGTTATTGTGGGCTTCCACGTAGTCGGGTTTGATTTGCAGCGCCGTTTGGTAATGGGCGATCGCTTCGTCCACATTGCCCTTTTTGAGCAGAGCGTTGCCGAGGTTGTAGCAGACTTCCGCGTTATCGGGTTTGATTTGCAGCGCCTTTTGGTAATGGGCGATCGCTTCGTCCACGCTTCCCTTTTTGAGCAGGGCGTTGCCGAGGCCATTTTGGCCAATAAAATTGTCAGACATGCAGACGAGGGCGTGGGTCCACAGCGATTCACTATTTCGCCAATAAGCAGTCTGCGCACGCGCGCAGAAAATCAAAGCAATGAGGATGATCGTGGCCCCGCCGCCCAGCACCACGCGGCGGTAACGCCAGCCAGCGCACAGATCAGCCGCTGTCCAGGTCAGCAATAGATACAGGCCGATCTGCGGCAGATAGGTGTAGCGATCCGCCCGCGCCTGCGATCCCACCTGAACAATTCCAATCACCGGCACCAGCATGATGAGATACCACAGCCAGCCGGTCAAAAAATAGGGACGCTGCCGGCGCAGGATAAAAACCCCCGTGGAGATGCCGGCCAACAGAACCAGTGACAGCACCACTCCTGAAACTCTAACGTTCCCGGCCGCAAACGGGTATAAAACCGCCAGGCCCGACGGCCAGAACATCTGGCCCAAATAGAGCACATAAGAGATCGAGGCATTCCCCGCGCGCAAGGGGAGGGAAATCAGCTCGAACGACTGGATGGCCTTTGTTTGGGCAAAAATCGTAACCACGCACGACGCGGTAGCCAGTCCGAGCAGGGGCAGCTTTTCCAGCAGTAAATGGTTGAGCCGCCTTCGCTTTGCTTCGTCGCGCCAGGGAGTCGAGCCGCCTTCGCTTCGCTTCGTCGCGCCAGGCAGTTGAGGGGCAGGAATTCGGAATCTTGTCACCCGCCACTGGTCACTTGCTTGCCGCGCCGAAGCGCAGTGAAGGCGGGTCACCCTTCCTAACGGCCAGTAGTCCAGCAGCAACAACACGAACGGAACTGTTACCAGCATCGGTTTGCACATCAGGCCCAACACAAAAAATAACAACGTCAAACCGTAATAAACTTTGGATTTTGGACTTTGGACTTTGGACTTTTCGACATACCACACATAAGCCCCAAGCGTCAGCATAAAGAACAGCCCGCTCAACACATCCTTGCGTTCCGCCACCCACGCCACCGATTCCACCCGCAACGGATGGATGGCAAACACCGCCGCCACAAAAGCGCTCCGCCACAATGCCCCCGTCATTCCCCGCAACACCAGAAACAGAAGAATGGCAGTTGCAGCATGGAGCAGGAGACTGGTCAAATGATGGCCACCGGCGTTGAGGCCATAAAACTGGCAATCCAGCATGTGCGACATCACCGTCAGTGGATGCCAATTGCCCATCATGCTGTGGGTGAATGCCCACTCAATTCCCTTCAGATTCAGGCCGTGAATGACCTGCGGGTTTTCATACACATATTTGTTGTCATCATAGTTGACAAACTCGTGATGCAGCGTCTGGCCGAACACCACCCAGATAGCGCCCACAAGAAATACACAAACAGCAAAAACAGCCCGGTAATTGCCTGACCCAACTGAGGCAAGGCCAGTTTTACGCATAAGCAGTCGTTTTTCGCTCAAAGGCAATGCTCGTCATCAAACCTACAGAGATTAGACAAATGAGTTTTTTCACGTTCGGCTCAAGGTTCACTGACTCCTTCAAGAGATTTCAAATTCTTCATCAAGTTCTGTTTCGGATCAAACTCCATGTTCCGCGAGTCAGGTGTTGGGTTGAGGTAATAATTGAAGCCTAATCCGGCTGGCAACAACTATTTCGCCCGATTTTTGGATGAAACCGCGAAATACACAGAACACGCGAAATTTATTGGCCGCAAAGAACGCAGAGAACACAAAGCGCTTTCGGAGGGCGGAGCTCCGCGACGCCCCAATTCTTAACCGCAACTTGTCGCGCCGAAATGAATGAAGGCGGAAGAAACGCTTTGACACGAATTTCACGAATTAACACGAATTCGTTTGCCGCACTTGTCGTGCCGTAGCGCAGCGAAGGCGAATTAACTACCGCTTGCCGCCGCGGGGACACGGGCGTAGCATCGCCCTACAACTTCAAACGGGAAACGTGGATATGAAAACTTACGTTCTGAAAGATGCCAACCCATCCTCTCCCAACAAGGATTCCTTCCTCAACGGCCTTGTCTTCGGCTTCGATGTCGGCACCGGCTCCATCGGCTACGCCGTGCGCAAGGGCAGCGAGTTCAAAGATGTGGGAGTGTTGATTTGCGACAGCGAAGGCAGCGACTTGAGCAAACGCCGCGATTTGCGCCGCCAGCGCCGCACGCTCCGCAGTAAAAAATACCGGCGCCAATGGTTTGCCAAAGAATTGGCCAAGCTTGGCCTGCCGAAACCTGAAAATCCGCCAAACGATCCAATTTCACTCCGTCTACGCGCGCTCAATGGCGAAACGTTGAAGCCGGAAGAACTTCATGCCGCGCTGACGCATCTCTTCAAACGGCGTGGTTACAGCAAAGTGCCGTGGGCAAATGTGGAGAAGGCAGCCAAGGAATCCGCCAAGCAGAAAAAGGATGACAGCGATGAAGGAGTGAAAGAAAAGGCCGAAGAGATCAGGGCAAAGCTGGGCAGCAAACATCCGTGCCAATTCCTTGCCGAAGAAAAAGCCAGGGTTGGTAATAGTCCGACTGACAAATGGGCACGAAAAATTTATTGGCCGCGTGAAGTGTTGCGGGATGAATTTCTCGCCATCGCCAAAGCGCAAAAGAAAAATTTCCCGAAATTGGCGGAGAAAACCGACTGGCTCCTCTACGGCGATTCGCAGCCCAAAACAAAAGCAGGAGAAACTTACCACGTCTTTTTCAAAACCACCGAGGCACGCAATCCTGGCGTGCTTGGTCTGCGCTGGCCTCGTTTCGACAATCGCGGCCCGGCCCTGGATTCCTTGCAGCCCGTGGATGAGAAAGGCCGCGCGTTGCACGTTGTCCGCAAAAACAAAGAAGCCTTTGGGATGGCACAATGGGAACTGGCTTTGATGAATTTCCGGGTGCTGGATTTCAAGACACGGCAGAAGCTCGATCCGCGCATTGATTTCCCGATCTTCATTGAAAACCTTCGCAACGAATGGAACAAGAAAGGCAAGGTAACGGAAGCCCGGCTCAAAAAGCTGTCCGAGCCATTCAAAGAAAAGTTTTTATTGATTGAAGATCAAAAGCCGCTGACGCCTGAAACCGGCGCAGGTCGCGCCCGATATTCCTCGCCCACACTGGAACTCATCCGCAAAGAAATTGGTGAAGGTCGCCGAGTTGACACGCCCCAGCCGATTTTACGCCGCACAGGTGAAAATGCGGAACAGGCGTTGAATCGCTATTTGGCTGACATCAAACATCCGCTAGTGCGGCATCGGTTGGTTTTGTTTCGTCGGTTATTGATCCAACTCGTTTCGCGTTACGGCCAGCCGGACATGATTGTTCTCGAAGCCGTTCGCAGCCTTGCCCTCGGCCAGAAAGCAAAGAATGAATTGAACAAGCGTAACGAGCAATTCCGCAAGGAGCGCGAAAATGCGCGCGAGCAACTTTCATCAAATAACGAATCCTTTTCACGAAAAGCCATCCAGCGCTACCGGCTGTGGCAGGAAGCCAAAGGCCGCTGCCCGTTTTGCCTGCAAACGATTGAGCGGACAGATTTGGGGCATGGCGCGGACATCGAACATCTTGTTCCACGTTCTGTCGTGGATTGTAACGAGTTTTACAATCTCACTGTCGCTCATATCAAATGCAACCGTGAATTGAAAGGTGACCGCACTCCGCTCGCCGCTTTCGGTGGCACATCACAGTGGGAAGGAATAAAAGCAAACGCGGAAAATTGTTTCATCGGGCGCAAACTGGAAATTTTCTTAAGCCCGAATGCCGAGGAATTGATCGAACAAAAATCTGACCTGCAACACACCGCCTACATCGCGCGGGTCATCCGTCACATTTCGCTGATTCAACTCGGCTGGTTAAACGACGAAGGCCGCGACCCGACACCAGAAAAACAAAATCCCGCATTGAACTTCCAAGTCACCAACGGGCAACTTACAAGCCGGTTGCGGAAGGCTTGGGGCTTGAACCAGATTTTGCATCCACTCCCACCGGACAAACGTTGGGATGAGCTTACCGAAGCAGAACAAAATCAGTTCACCGAAAAGAATCGCGGTGACCTGCGGCATCACGCGCTCGACGCGGTGGTAATTGCCTGCACCCTGCCATGGCTGGCGCACCGCACCCACGGCGCAACGGATAAATTCGGCAGACACGGCTGGTGGACGCAAGACGAGAAGCAACGTAGCAAAGCGGCCAATCCCATTTTCCCGAACGACGGCCAGATGCACGACGTGGTGAAAAAGGAAATTGAAAAGGTCGTCGTGCGCCATCACGTTTCGCGGAGCAATCACCAGCAGGCCTATGCCACGACACTTTACGCCAAGAAAGCCAAAGACACCTACGTTGCACGGGAAGTGTTCACTTCACTCACACCAAAGAATCTCGGCAGCATCTGGCCGGAAACTTTCGCGTCATATTGCGAGGCGGCATGGCGGCGCTACTCTGACGAATCGGCAGACCTCGCAGCGGAATTAAAAAAGACCAAGGGTTGCGTGCCGGAAAACTTCACAAAGAAACTTTGTTTTTCACACTTCCAAAAATGGCGGCAGGATGATTGCCCAGAATTTTACTGGCCCAAGGAAATAAAAATCCCCATTCGTAACGTGCGACTAATTTCGGTAAAGGACGACACGGCAGTGGTTCCGTTCAGCCCCGGCACTCATGCTTACGTAAAACGGACTGGATTCAAAGAGGTTCACATTTATCCAACAGCGGATAAAAAAGGATTTGTGCGAGTATTCATTCCTTTCTGGAAAAACGACAAACCAATCAGCGATAAACCTATCCCCGAAAACGTGAAGCCTATCGCTATTATCCGGCGTGGAATGATAATCGAACTTCAAAAGAAGCCCGGAGGCAAACATCCATCAGGGAAGTATCGCGTGGTGACAACAATGCAGGGGCAAATCCAACTAATCCCTGCTCACATCAAAAAAGATAAGCAGGCCCTTTTGGCTGCCGGCTTTTTGGAAAACGGTGTCAATTTCAGTTGGGACACGTTTATCAATGCACTTAACCGTGAATCGCCCGCTGCCATTGAGGCAATCCGTAAGGCCAAGTCAGGTCAAGGGCAATACTATCCGCTTTCCAGTCTGGATGAAAAAGAACGTCCTAATTGACAAGCAAGTGAAAGACTTTATTCAAATGCTTTCTCCAGAGCCGAAAAAAATGCTCCGGCGGGGCCTGAAGGGACTTGAGAACGAAGAAGGCAACATCATTCCGATGCGGAATGAGTCGGAAGGATTTTATCGACTTCGCGTGAACAACTTCCGTGTTATTTTTTCTCGGCCAGACTCATCAACGATCCGGTGCGAATACGTTGAGCACCGTAAAGTGGTTTATTATAATTGGACGCGCCTGATTTTGGAGCGATAGGATTTTCATCTTCAGATGAGCTACCACATCCTCCACCTGTTAAGCCACAATCTGAAAGTCCGCATCAAGCTTGACCAGCTTTACATCACAGACTTGGATAGCGGCACCGATAAATCCGTGCCGCTGGCAGATGTAGCGGTCATCGTCTGTGCAGCGCGGGACACGGAATTCTCCAGCAGTTCGCTCCGACGCATGGCGGAATTGAATGTCCTGCTGCTTATCTGCAATGAGAAGTTTGAGCCGTGCGCCATCACCCTGCCCTATTATCGCCCCGCAAACACGGAATTGCTCCGCCGCCAGATTGAATGGACGCCGGAATGGAAAACGGCCATGTGGCGGCAAATCATCACCGCCAAAGTCCGTAACCAGGCCGCCAATCTCGCACATTTGAAACGGGCGCACACTTTATTAAGCGCCATCGCAGAAAGATGCGCGAATCCTGCTCCCGTAGCGGCATCTCGGCAGAGTGCCGCTAATGAAGAAGTGCGGCGTTCTCCCGAAGCGCCGCTACGCCCGTCGCTCGCCACCATTACCGCTTCCAAACGCGCCGCATTTCTTTCCGATTCGCCGGATGCCTGCGAATCCCGCGCCGCACGGCATTACTGGAAATATTTGTTGCCCCGTTTAAGCGAATGGCAGGAGACAAATGAAAAACGCCGTGTTCCCGGCACGCGCGAAGGCGTGAACGGGATGTTGGATTATGGTTACGCCATTTTGCGGACGGCAGTCCTGCGCTCGCTGGCGGCGCATGGATTCATCGCCGCAATCGGCATCGCCCACGCGCCCAAGGCCGGAAGTTTTGCGCTGGCCGATGATGTGATTGAACCGCTGCGTCCGTGGATTGACCGGGAATTGCGCCAGTTTGTGCAAGGGGGCAAACGTCCAATGCAGGAATGGATGCGGCAGGCGGTGGCGGTGTTGCAACTGGAAGTTTCCATCAACCGGAACAAGATGCGGCTGCTGAACGCCATTGATGTTTATGTGCAAAGTTTTGCCGATGCCGCCATATCACGGATGCCTCTTGCGTTAAGAATCCCGATGCTGCCGTGAGTGATGAACCCAACAATTTGCCCGACGAGGAAGAATTGTTGCCGGATGAACGCCCGCGCCGTCCAAAATACGATGAGGCCGACACGGTTGGCAAAGCGTGGGGAAAATCTTCTCTTGCGATAAACAAACCGTTCCAACTTCAACCCTCAACCGCTGCCAATCCACCGGCCCGCCGTCGTTCTCGTGGCAGACAAGGACGCGACCCGCTTTGCAGCAAATATCGTATGGCCTGGGTGCTTGTATTCTTTGACCTCCCCGTTGGCTCGACAGAAGAACGACGCGACGCCAATAACTTCCGCAAAGATTTGATCAAGGATGGTTATTTCATGGTGCAGTTCAGTGTTTATGCGCGCCCTTGCGGAACGGCTGACCGTGTGGAGACACAAGTGCGCCGGCTCAAATCAAAAATCCCGTCGCAAGGTGAAGTTCGCGGCCTGATGATTTCTGACGCTCAATGGGGACGGATGATTATCATGCGCAGCCAGCAAAAAGCTGACGCCGAAAAAATGCCGGCGCAGATGCAGTTCTTCTGAAAAAGAAGATCGGCGTAGAATTTCTTCTACGCCGATCAAGACCTCGTATCCTGTGGGTGCAAGCTCTGGTTTCCCAGTCTTTTCAGTGCCACAAGTTGGTCAACATATTTGAGATGGTGCCCCCCGTCCAAAGGATCGCAAACGTCTCGTTCTTCTTCTACCGCAACCGTCTTCTGCCGTCAAGCCAGTTTAGAATCCCTTGGACGGGGGGCAATCCCAAACAAAGTATGACAAACATAGTATATGCAATATAGTTTAGAATCCCTTGGACGGGGGGCAATCCCAAACGCCGCTGGGGTTGGCTGTATTAAAGGTTGTAGTTTAGAATCCCTTGGACGGGGGGCAATCCCAAACCATCCATCCCGTGTGCCCGCGCGGGCAAACAGTTTAGAATCCCTTGGACGGGGGGCAATCCCAAACTGGTTACATTTCGTTTCATTCTTGGTGGTTAGTTTAGAATCCCTTGGACGGGGGGCAATCCCAAACTGCGGGCGGTTAAGCAGGATCGCGCCCTTTAGTTTAGAATCCCTTGGACGGGGGGCAATCCCAAACTCTTCGGTGCAATTGTTTCGCACAAGCCAAAGTTTAGAATCCCTTGGACGGGGGGCAATCCCAAACGTTTCATGCATCGGCAGCATCAATGCGAGGAGTTTAGAATCCCTTGGACGGGGGGCAATCCCAAACGAGGACACGCTGGATCGCTGGTTATGCAGAAGTTTAGAATCCCTTGGACGGGGGGCAATCCCAAACGGAAGTATCGGAGTCATTGCCTCGGTGACGAGTTTAGAATCCCTTGGACGGGGGGCAATCCCAAACGGCGGAATCCATGTTCCCCGCATTTCATTAAGTTTAGAATCCCTTGGACGGGGGGCAATCCCAAACGTGCGGCGGGTTGGCTGCGCGGCGGTCGGACGGGGGAAAACTTGCCGATAAACTTGAACCGAGCCGCGCAGCCAACCCGCCGCATATTCGATTTCACCCTCGCCCAAATCCGCCGGCAATTCGCTTCAAGAATCACGGTTGCTTCCTGTTTACTTTTTCCCGCCACATTGACATCGCGCCCAGACAATGGCGTCTGGATGATTAAAAGAAAAAGGGCGTCCGAGTTCGTCAGACGCCCTTCGTGAAATATCTGTCCGGCAATCAGGCCAGCAACGGATTCTCCGCGGCTGCCGGTTCCGCCGGTTCCGCCGGCTCCGGTTCATCCTCAGCTTCGACCAGATGCTTGAGTTGCACCCGGCGGTGCATATCGAAACCGGTGCCGGCCGGGATGATGTGGCCCATGATGACGTTTTCCTTGAACCCGCGCAGGTAGTCCACCTTGGAACGGGTGGCCGCCTCGGTCAGCACGCGGGTCGTGTCCTGGAACGAC
>Ga0187856_1002982_pt1 | contig 12104 bp, 13 predicted proteins | sample June2016WEW_8_40_FD_132443 | JGI IMG/M metagenome (GOLD analysis project Ga0187856, IMG submission 132443) | Peatland microbial communities from SPRUCE experiment site at the Marcell Experimental Forest, Minnesota, USA - June2016WEW_8_40 | ecosystem: Environmental > Terrestrial > Soil > Wetlands...
CATATCTAGGCGCATCTTGCGCTGGTTCAATGACATGCCTTCTCAATGTCTCGCGTCGGCGAAGTCAATGTGTCCGCTCTTGGGTCCTAATCGCGGCCGTTGGTACGCTTAACGAGACATTTCCAGAAGCGCCGAGGGATGAGTCGGTTTGATTCGCATCGCCTGCCCGACTAAGTCATCTAATCGATCATGCGTAATGTGTTAGCAGTTTCGGTACTCGATCTTGTAGGCATGCGAACGGGGGAGTCCGCGGGCAGTGCGATTGCCCGATCCGTGGACCTGGCGCGGCATGTGGAGCGGTTGGGATACAAGCGCTACTGGCTGGCAGAACACCACTCCATTGCGGGATTGGCTTGCTCCGCCACGCCAGTGTTGATTGGGTATGTGGCGGGAGCGACGAAAACGATTCGTGTGGGCAGCGGTGGAGTGATGCTGCCGAATCATGCTCCGCTGGTGGTGGCGGAACAGTTTGGAACACTGGAAGCCCTGTATCCGGGGCGAATCGATCTGGGGCTGGGACGCGCTCCCGGTGGCGACTTTCAGACGATGCGAGCGCTGCGCAGGGAACTGGGTCAGAATGGAGAGGATTTTCCCAGGTTGCTCGAAGAACTGCGCACATATCTCGCGCCGGAGAAGCCGGGACAGGTAGTGAAAGCGATTCCCGGACAAGGCAGCAATGTGCCGATCACATTGCTCGGGTCAAGCGGCTTCAGCGCACAACTGGCAGGGATGCTGGGCTTGCCATTTGCGTTCGCGGCGCACTTTGCTCCTGAGTATCTATATCCAGCGGCGCAGTTGTACCGCGACCACTTCAGGCCCGGCGAGGTACTGCGCAAACCATATTTGATGGTCGCGGTGCAGGTGATTGCAGCGGAGACAGATACGGCTGCCCGGCGATTATTTACGACGCCGCAACAGCGTTTTCTGCGGCTGATTCGAGACCAGCCGGTCGAGTTGTTGCCGCCGGTGGATTCGATGGAGCCGCTGTGGCAGGACGGGGAACGCGCAGCAGTTGAGAACAGGCTTGGGGCCGCGATTGTGGGATCGGATGCAACGGTAAAGGCGGGGCTGGAGAAGTTGGTGGCCGACACAGGCGCTGACGAGGTGATTGTCGTGACCGATACGTACGAGCATTCGGACCGGCTGCAGTCGTATCAGCGCGTCGGTGGAATTGCCGGCATGATCGAAGTGAAGCCGATCGTGGCTGTGGGAGTCTGAAGACGGTTTCACGCGTGGCTGAACCGACTCGATCTAACTCTTCGCGTGCGTTCCTGACGATTCCCAGTCAGGTTGAAACTTGGGAGATAGGCGGCGGGCAGTAGGTAGCCTGCGAAAGCATGAATGACTCAGGACCACCGTCGCGAACGATTCGACCGCTCGAGAGAATAAGGACCCTCGCGAATGTAGAAAATGTCGTTAGCCGATGCGAGACGACTATCAGCGTGGATGCGCTGAGCTTGTGCCGAATGTTGTGGAGAACAAGCGCTTCCGCACCAGGATCAAGGCACGAGGTTGCCTCATCGAGGATCAAAACTCGAGGTTGTTGCAGGAGAGCCCTTGCAATGGCAAGCCGTTGACGCTCGCCTCCGGAAAGTTGGCAGCCACCTGGCCCGATTCGTTGCCTGAGACCATTGGGCAGCATCGCGACAAAAGATGAGAGTCCGACGCTCTGAATGACTTCCCGCAATTCCTGGTCAGGGGCCGCCGGCTGCACAAAGCGCAGGTTGGACATGAGCGTTCCGTCAAACAGAACCGGGTCGCGGGGCAAGTAGCTGACGTGCCGGCGCAGGCTCTCCAGTTGAATGTTCCGGAGGTCTTCCCCTCCAAGCCGGATCGATCCGCGAACTGGGTCATAGAGCCGCGCGATCAGTTTTGCCAGCGTGCTCTTGCCCGCCCCGTTCTCGCCTGCCATGGCTACGTGTTCCCCCGCTAGAATTCGAAGAACAGGAATGTGAAGCAGCATGTCTTTCTGCCTCTCGTAGCCAAACTCGACGGCAGAGAAGTCGATCTGCAGCCCATGATGCTTCGGAAGGTGGACGGCGCCAGCGGCATTTGCCACACGGGGGCACAACGCCAGAGCGGACTGCACCTGGCGGATACTGGCGAAAGTTTTTTGGGCTCTGGCGTAAAGATCAGCGGCGCCGCTGAGAGGTTCAAACAGTTGCGTGACGAACCCATAGAACGCTACCAGACTGCCAACGCTCAGCCTGCCTGCGAGCACGCTCTCACCGCCGTAGCCGATGACTGCGCACATGGCCTGAACAACCGCCAGGGAACTGCATACCGTAAACCGAACACCAGTCGTGAATAGCCTCTGCTGCGATCGGACCGAACGGGCCAGGAACCGGAAGGCCCGTCGTTCCTGGCGTTTTTCTTGTCTCAATAGCTGTATCGGAATCACCGATGAGATGTGTTCCTCCAGGAAGCTGTTCCATGCAAGTCGATCTTCCTGGACCACGTCAGCGTTCGCTGCAAGACGGCTCCGGAAGTGCTGCCGTGTAATCAGAAAAACTGGAACAAGCGGAACAACAGCCAGCGTCAACACCGGACTGAGCAAAAACATCGTTGCCAATGTGAAACTGGTCGTCAGAAGCATGCGCAGAATTGCGGGTAGAAGGTCAGATCCGAAATAGGAGACCTCCTCGATCGGTTCTTTGAGGGGGTACATCACGCTGCCCACCTGCGTGTTCTCATAGTATTCGGCTGAGAGCGTGTCGAGGTGCTGCAGCAGGCTCACTCGTAATGTGAGACCCATTTTTTGGGATGCAGTCAACATCAAGAAGTTGCCCACGCTGGTGATGGCCATCCTGCCCTGATAGCCCAGGAAGATCAGCCCAACCGCCACCAGAAGCAAGCCTATCTTTCTCTGTGGAATGATCTGATCGATCAGCCACTTGAGTACCAGCGGAGTAAGGAGTGCCAGAAGACTCCCGGCCGTGATGCACAGGAAACTGGCCACGTGCCAGTGCAGAAGTGGCCGAATCTGCTTTGACAGCCAGCGGAGTTCGCTCGGAAGCCAAGACGACCAGCGGCTTCGCTTGTGCGAGAGACAGGACAACCACTCCACCTTAGCGTGAGAGTATTCAGGCGCACTCCGGTCTGTCCAGAAAATGAGTAGAGTGTTCGCCGTTCGATCAATTCGGTGGGGTTTCTCAACAAACAGCGGCATCTTCAAGCAAAGCGACTTCTCGATTCGTCCGGAAACTCGACAGCTCACACGACTTTTCTTGCGACCATGACGATTTGCCCGACCACTTCGACATCGTGGTGGTATCGGAGCTGTTCTGGACGATGGAACTGCTGGGAGTAGGGATGGACAACCAGGGTGCCGTTCTCAATGCCGCAGCACGCACACAGATATGTGCCATCACGCTTGAGAAGGACATATAGTGGCTGTTCCGACAACGGCTTTGACGTGAAATGAAAAGGCCTCTTCCTCCGGCGGTTCACGAGCGCCAATAGCCCGTTTGTCAGGTAAGGATGGAGAACGTCATATTTACCGCCGACCCAGAAAAAGTCGTTTAGAGAGGCGTCTTCCAGGCCGGAAAGTGACCCGATAGATTCCCGCAGGAAGAACGGTACTTCCTCGCATCGTTCAAGTAGCTGCTCAAGGAATCCCCCACCAGCCACCTTGTTGTCCAGGTCGGTTGCTTCCACGCGCGGGACTCTGGAAACAAAATGATCCGGCATCGGCTCGCTGCCGGCTTCTTCGGGGACAATCTCGATTGTCTTCAGAAATGTTTGAAATCGTAGGCCGTAGAGCGAGCAGAGAGTAATAGCCTTTTGAAAGTGACGCGGCGCCGTGTTGAGAAGCTCGTAGTCACACAGAGAACTGGGAGAGATGAAGTACCTGTCATCACCGAGAAGATCGGCGACCCTGCGACTTATTCCCGAAGCTTCGCGCAGCGATAAGCGCATTGTGATTCGCGCGCTGCGCAGCAGCGGGCCAATCTTAAGGTCCCGGGACAATGGGCGTGGTTTCCACTGTTTTGCCAGGTCCTTCGGAACTTCAGGCTCTTTTGTCATGAGCAAAGGGCGGAGTTCGAGATCCACGACACCAAGAAGGCTTGCCTCCTGAGGGCGCCGAAGCTCGACCTGTGCGTAGGAAACCTTTGTACTGACCGGCACGATCACACTGTCTCCAATGGCACGCAGGCGGCAGCAAAAGAGACCCTTACTGTGCTCAATGAGGAATATTCGGCTGGATATACCATTCGCCAGAAAGACAAGTTTGTCCGGAATATTTGGGTTCACGCGCACAATGCTTCCTGGGAACAGATCTGGAAAAGCAAGCGCGTCTTGGTATCCGATCTTTGCGTATAGGAAACCCCGACCGTTGCTCTGGGACAGGGAACCAACTCGTTTGGGGTCAGAAGGCTCCAGCAACTGACCGAGCGGGGCAACGGGAGGCGCAGAACTGTCCCCGATTCTGTTTCGGAACCATGGAACCCAGGCATAGGGGTCGGCCAGCGACGAATCCACAAGAATCGTTCTGCGTGATGGCAGCGAGGTCTGCAACCGTGGAATATTCTCGAGATCAGCCCCGAATAAGCGCACCCAGTCCGGCAGTCGATACCCGGTAATGCGACTGAGGGCAAGAAACTGATAAATGCTCGGGCTGAACGTTCCACCTCGGAGGTCGAAGTAGAGATTGTGTGGAAGGAAATACGGGGACGAACGGCCGTACAATTTCTCCGACCGTTGCGATACCTGGTAGAGCGTGAGGTCCTTAAGCGCTAGGATGGATTGGATCCTCTCTGCAAGGTCCGTTGTGGGTTGCGACTTCTTCCTACGGCGTGCTGGCACGTTCTCTCGCTGCTTCTTTCCTGCGAGAATTTTCGGTGTGCGCCGATCATTGGACGCTCCGTGCTAACACCAGAAAAGTAGGCGCCTGGTTCTGGACCGTTCCCCGAGGCGCCTTCTGGCACATCTGCTCGCAGAGATTCAACTTCTATAGGTAGGATGAAGCGCAATTGCCACAACTATTTGTCGCTTGTCCGGAACTGCGACCACGGAGAGGCAATTCCCCAACATCAACCGATGGTCACGAACTTCTGTGGTTGAAGAACGGCAGGAGGGCAGTGGTCGCAAGCCCGGACAGGGCCGAATCGCAACTATCTCAGGCTGTTCGGGTTTCCGTAAAGGATCATTTACTTTGTGGATAAAGGGCCCATTTGCGGTAACATAGCCAAATTCTGTAAGGATCGGCAGTGCGATGTCGGCCTCGTCATCCAGCCTGGAGTTCGGGAAGCGGCTGAGAGCTGAACGGGAGCATTTGCGCTTGTCCCTCCGACAAGTGCAGGAGTTGAGTCGGGGCATAGCCGAACAGCGGAAGAATCACGAATACTATATCGCCCATTCCTCTCTTGCAGACATCGAGAGTGGCAAGCTAGCTACTAACATTTACAAGCTCTACAGCCTTAGCGTCATCTACGGACGCCAGTACGAGAAACTAGCAACTTTCTTCGATGTTCCTGTTGGTGAGGCCGAAAAAGACCACAAGGCCTTGGTTTTTCCGCAGACGTATCTGGTAGGAGTTGCCTCGGAACTCGGCGATTCCTCGATCAGGTCGACTCTCGAACTCAGGGAAAGGCTGCGGGCGGAACGAACCAACCTCGTGTCGAAGATAGTCGAGAATTGGAAGGATGTTCCCCCGGCTCTCTTGCAGCAGATGGACTGGCGCGATTCTCTTTACGGGTACATCGGGATGCAGGATCACACGCTGGACCCGATTATTCGTCCTGGATCTTTTGTGCAGATCGACTCCCGGCAGAGAACAGTGCCGCCAGTGAATTGGCATGACGAGCATGACCGCCCGGTCTTTTTCTTCGAACTCCGCGACCGCTATGTTTGTAGTTGGTGCGAATTGCACGGCAGTCAATTGATTCTGGTTCCGACCCCACAGTCGCGAGCACAGGCTAGGCATATCCGCTATCCTGACGATGCCACCATAGTCGGACGAGTCACGGCGGTCGCGATGCGTATCGCAGAGGCACGCGATAACTCGGCAAAAGCAGTTCCGCTAACGTGAGGTCATGAAAAAGCATTGACAATGGGTTCTCGCGTTAAAGAGTCGACGTACTCCTCACTTTTGAATCTTGATTTTTTCCGTATTGTTGTGGACTTTCCAGCACCGGTCAATCGACCAGCGGTTCCTTTCGCAATACGCCAGCAAGATGAAGAATAAAAGCACGTAGATGAGTTGACCGCCGGCGACATCCCAATTTTGCGCCAAGCAGCTCCCAATCTGCAGCGTAAGCATCAGAAGGCTGCCTGCGATCAGGGCGACTGATGTCCACAGCCCAAGAATCATCAAGAGACCTATGGTCCCCTCGCACCAAGGCAAGACAACCGTGACGAAGTGCACCAAGAATCCCGGCAGCGGAGCGTTGTGCATCTGCTTCTCCATATAGGCGGCAAACGTCGCATGGTTCCCGATCAGTCGAGAGAACCCGTGTAGAAAGAGGTTTGCGCCCAGAGTCACGCGCAAAAAGAAGTAGGCGATTTCATCCTTGGTCATGCAAAGGCATTATCCCACCTAGCAAGCGCGGGATGGTCAACCATGAGCGTGCCGGTTGATCCACAGTTGTCGAGCGTAGAAAGCCAGATTTGCGATGCAAACGACTACCCCGGCGATGGTGAGCACGTTGGCGGAAATGTCGGGATACACAAGCTTATCCAGATAATGGAGTAGGAATCCGCCCTGGTATGGCTCGACACCAGCGCGAATTTCGAGCCAATTTTCCAACTGCGTCAATGGACACGGCCACGGAAGCAACTCGGTAAGGATTCCCCAGACAAGCGATGCGATGTGCAGCCATCGAAGCAGCGGACGAGAGCGCGTCAGAAGGGCACCGAAAACCACCCACAAAATGAATAGGGCATGCAGGAAGAGGACGAAGGATGCGAGTGCAAAATAGAAACCAGAAGCAACAAAGGCTGAGGCTGCATGCATATCTTGAATTTACCGCGACGAGGGATACCCATTTTCTTGAAAGGGATGATCCGAGGAAGCTTGAATGGGCCCTGGTATGGCAACACTGAGGACGGCCGTCAGCGTTACCGCCAGGAGGGCCGCCTTCAAAGCTGGGAAGAAACATCGGCACGCATTCATGCGTGTGATGATATCGGAGAAATCGTGAGCGCGCACTGGCCGATCGCAGAGCAGCGTGGGCGGAGGTGCGCCGGTGGCACGGCCGTTAGAAAAGGGGTTTCCGGCCCACGATACAAGTTGTTCGGGATGGTGTGCTCGCTTGGGAAGGAAAAGAGACGGTCATATCCTGCCGGGCAGTTGGCCTCGGCGTGTCCTCTGGGGCCTCGTCGATTTGTTAGCGGCCCCAGTCATCGGGCGGCGACTGGATGCCCCAAACATTGCCCGGCTCATCCAGCGCCAATCCTAACAGCCAAAACTTCTCAATCGGGATGCAGTTTACTACCCGTGCGATGACCGTGGTTCTGGTAGGAAGCCCCTCCAACTGGAGTGCGGCTCCAATTTCCAGTGGACGACCGAACCGCGCTGCGCATCCCTGTGGGTTCACGAGCACTGTCTGCGATGGCTCGGAAAACGGATGTGCCGGATCCAGGCTGGAGAGGGTGATCGGAATCTCGAAACTAATTCGAGTGCCACGCCGGAGATGCGATTTGTTGGGTGCTGAACTCATGCTCCCGTCTAATGGTTCGTTACTGGGAATTGATCCCGCCCGAAGCGCCTCTTCAGCATTCACCCGCCTCCCGTCTACGGACCCGAGCAACGAGCACAGTAAGTCTGCAGGGCCGACATGGGGCGACGACCGCAGGTCTCGCCACTGATGCGTGCGCTCCGCCAGAACCGAGGTTGGTGCCGCACGCTCCTATTGGTAGTGCCTCACAAGTTCCCTCTCCTTTTTCCAGCTTCAAAAATCCAATTTAACAACCAGCAAGGAGGAAATAAGTATGTCAGAAACTAGTACGCTCATTGGCTACAGCGGCCGGACGATTGGCCGCGAAGAACTAACACTGGTGCCGACTCCGGCGGCAACGGAAACGCACCGCCCGATCCCGCATCACGAGATCGTGCAAGCCTTGGTCGAGACCCTCGGGTTTCGCCACATCGGAGTCGTCCACGACGAGTACGCGGTCTCGCCGGACGGCATGAAAGCCTTTGGGGTTCTCGATCTCGCAACCGAGATGGCAGGCTGCCGCTTTTCCATCGGACTTCGCAACTCCCACGATAAAAGCATGCGTTTGGCGATGACTTGTGGGTATCGCGTATTCGTGTGCTCGAACATGGCGTTCGCGGGAGACTTCACGCCGGTGCTCGCAAAACATTCGAAGTCGTTCTCGCTCATCGACTGCATCTCGGTTGGCGTCGATCGAATGCAGCGCAACTTCGAGCCGATGCGAAAGCAAGTGGAAGCCTGGCAGAGAAGTGAACTGACGGACGTGACGGCCAAGGTGGTTATCTACGAGGCCTTTGTCGAAGGCAGACTGGAAGCTCCAAAGCACCTTGCCCGCACCGTGCATGACCTTTACTTCGAGCCGACGTACGAGGAATTCCAGCCGCGAACAATCTGGAGTCTTTCGAATGCGTTCACCTCGGCATTCAAGGAACTGGACCCGGTCCCGCAATTCAGGGCGACAGCCAGGCTCGGCGAATTCCTGGAAGCCCGGTTTTCAGAGTCGTTCTGATCAGCGGAGCAGTACGGCCGGCTGCTCCTTTCTAACTGCTTCTGCGCGTTCGCGACAGCCGTCAACCCCTTACTAGCGAACGCGCATCTCGAGAGTTCGGCGCTTCACCCTGACGGCAGGCCCATACAGGCAAGTTTTCGAAGTGCCTCTATCGGACTTGTCATCCCGTTCCTTGCCCAGGTTTTCCAGTGCGGCCTGTGCCGCCTCGGGAGTGAGTTTTATCAGCTTTGGGGGGCTATAAGGTTTTCGCTTCTTGGTCACATGGGGGGAAGGCTTACTTGCAAACATTCCGGCGAGTCTCCTCGATATACTCAGTCTTCTCCGAGCAGGTTCTCATTCGTCCACGACGGCCGTTGTCCCGAACAGGCCGCCGACAGAAGACGTGACTGCTTCACGAAGAAGTTATTGATTGCATCTTATATCTTTGTGGGCCTCGGTTCGCGATGCGACGTCATATCTGTTCGGATTCTGTAAAGAAGCCAGCCGGTGGCTTTGTTGTCTAGCATCCGGCTATGATACAAGTTAATAAATCGGCTCCTTGCTTCCCGAAAGGTACGAACAGATGACCCCATGGCTAGGAACGGTAGAACGGTATAGGACAATATCAGAACTAAACCGAGTGGCAGTCACTCAGCCTGGAATCAACGACATCTTCCAGGGTATGTGCAGAGCCCTGAAGAAAGTCATTCCCTACGATCGGGTCGGATTAAGCTTATATGCCCCAGAAAATGGTGCGCTGAAGCTAGCCGCCATCAATGGCTGCTCGCCTGATAGCTTTTACAATGTTGGTCTAATACTGGACCGCAAAGACACCCATCACGGATGGGTGTTCGAGCATCAAGAGTCGATTGTGCGACGAGATCTACATCGAGAGCTTCAGTTTAAGGTCGAGCAGTACAACATAAACGACGGGATTCGATCGTATTGCGCAGTTCCATTGATTTTGCGAGGGGCAAGGATCGGGGTGATCATTGTTCTCAGTTCTCAAACAAACCGATATTCAGGGCGCCATGCGGAATTCCTGCGAGAGGTGTCGGACCATGTCGTTTTAAGTATTAAGTCCTTTGTGCCGTTCTGCCCCAAGCACTTACACACTAATCTGATCTGCCCAAGATGTATTGCGTCCGGCGGCGGACAGGCCACAGCAGCCAAGCACAAGGCACGACTATCGGATTGGGGGAAACAGGGAGGCAGAGGAAGAAAAAAGCCAGCAGGTGGCTTAGCGCGGGAGGGTTTGGGATAAAAATGTGCCATGCCGAAAACGCCGAAGGAGACCTATTGTCCGCTTCATCCCCTTACCAAAATGATCTGCCCTCGATGCATCGGCCAACAGGGCGGAAAGACAACCACCCGGAAGCACCATAACAAGCTCTCTCGATGGGGTAGGAGAGGCGGACGTCCCAAGAAGAGCTGATAAGGAAAGAAAGCAACACTCCGGAGGGCTTCGGCAATCCGTTCCGATGGACCAGCTAACCGAAAACGTTCGTGGCCGGAAGTCTCTCTGGACAGCGTCCGGTTGATTGACAACTCGCCAACTGTTGACCTCGGACAATGCCGGTGCCGCCTCAGGTGTGGCGAGCTTCTGGACGCTAGTCACCGAATTCAGACTGGTCTGCCACCATTTTGTTTTTGCCAGTGGAGTATTGACGAGTCACATGCATAAGGAGCATCCGCATACCCGGTCATCGAAAACTTAGTTAGGAAGACATCGGGTGATGCCGTCCAGATGTCGCCTCTAGAAATCGGACCGAGTTCGAGCTACGCAGTCTCGACCTGCTTTTCAAGCTTCATCCTGGAAAGTATGGTGTAGATCGTGGCGCGTCCGATGCCGAGAATTTCCGCTGCTCGCGCTTTGTTGCCTCCTACCCGCTCTAGCACTCGGATAACATGACGCCTCTGCAGCTCTTCGAGAGAAAAGAGAGCCTCATCTCTTGGCGATTGATCACTGAACCGGCTTCGGATGCGCTCCGGCAGGTCGCTGATGTCAAGGAACATACCATCTGCCATCATGCATGCGTTTCCGATCACGTTTTCAAGCTCCCGGATATTTCCCGGCCATGGATAGGTTGCCATTCGCACCTGTGCTCTCCTCGTCAAGCCCGCAATGGGCTTCTTGTATTCGGCTGCAAACTTCTTTATAAAGTACCTCTCCAGAAGTGGCAGATCCTCGCGTCGATCTGTAAGCGCGGGCAAGCCGATCTCAACCACCGCCAATCGGTAATAAAGGTCTTCCCGAAACTCGCCTTCACGCACCATGGGTCGCAGGTCGCGATTTGTGGCTGCGATAACCCGCAGGTCCAGGGCGCGCGAAACGGATGTGCCAACTCTTTGAACTCGATGATCTTGCAGGACCCGGAGCAACTTTGCTTGAGCACTCGGTGAGAGTTCCCCGATCTCGTCGAGAAAAATGGTCCCTCCATCTGCATTCTCAAAGAAACCTGCCCGATCCTGGGTCGCCCCCGTGAAAGCACCCCTTACATACCCGAACATTTCACTCTCCACGAGGCTTTCGACCAAGGCAGCACAGTTACAAACTACAAACCGGTCCGCCGAGGCCGGACTGAGGTTGTGCAATGCTCGCGCCACCAATTCCTTGCCGGTTCCGGTCGCACCCGTAACGAGTGCACTTCTGAAATGCGGTGCAACTCGTCGCATCTTCGCGAATACCTCAAACATTAGCGGGCTGCGACTAACGATCCCCTCGAACTGACACGCTTGGAGCAGTTCCTGGTCTAGGCTCAACGTTTTCTCGCGCATCTCGGCCTCTGCCCAAAAACTTGCAACGCGATGGCGAAGCCTCCGGACATCAATGGGCGTTGTCAGATAGTCGCATGCACCCTTCTGAATCGCTTCTACTGCGGCATCCGTCGAGTAATGGTCTGAAATCAGAATCACGTTTACTCCGGGATCGGCGCGGGCCATGCGTTCGAGCAGATCCATCCACGTGGCTTTCGGTATGGCTAGATCAAGCACAACGATTCTCGGCCTAGCCTGCAGAAAGAGTTCGAAGCCGGCTTTGGGGTCGCTGGCAGTTAGTATCTCTAGTCCTTCTTGGGCAAGTGCGCCGGTAATCAATGCTAGGCTCCGCGGGTTGTCGTCAATCGCTAACAGCGTGAGCGTGCTAAGCTTACTCATCCGATCATGCATGATCTGGGCTTCCTCCTCGTCCGATGTAGAGCTACGACTTTGTTTGGATAAGCACAATACCCATTGTCTGTGCACGACGCGCAAAAGGCGGTTACGCGAAGCTGCCCCATGTACCAGAAACACTGACAGCACAAGGAGCCAGTTCAACTGACCGCGCAATACTGCGCTTCAGAGAACGCAGACGAGCATCTTGCCGCGGAAGAAGTGGGAGTCTAAAGCTAGTTGCTAAGGGGCAGCCATGTAGTTGGCTGGTTGTTACGAATGCCGAACAAACCAATGATATTTAGCCA
>Ga0187856_1002989_pt1 | contig 12076 bp, 12 predicted proteins | sample June2016WEW_8_40_FD_132443 | JGI IMG/M metagenome (GOLD analysis project Ga0187856, IMG submission 132443) | Peatland microbial communities from SPRUCE experiment site at the Marcell Experimental Forest, Minnesota, USA - June2016WEW_8_40 | ecosystem: Environmental > Terrestrial > Soil > Wetlands...
CATCATCGCGGGAAGATCGAGGCGCGGCGGGTCGACGACCACCCCGAGCGCCGCGAGACCCTGCGCCGCCTCGCCAAACATGTGCGAGGCGTGCAGCAGCGCCTTGGAGGGGATGCAGCCGACATTAAGGCATGTTCCGCCGAAGGTCGCCCGTTTTTCGACGACCGCGGTCTTTAACCCGAGCTGCGCGGCGCGAATGGCGCATACATAGCCTCCGGGACCGGTTCCGATCACGATGAGATCATAAGTCATCAAGCCTGGCCTCCTTGTCGCGCCTGATGGCTCAGCCCGCCGCCCACAGATAGACCAGGACCGCGAGCAGGCCGATGCCGGTCTGACCAAGCTCCAACAGGCCCCACAGCTTTATGACGCCGCGCGCCTCATGCGTCCCTTCGCCGTCGATCAGCGCCAGGATGCGGTTGTTGAGCGGCACGATCGTGAAATAGGTGTAGGGCCAGCTGGCGATGATGACGAGCGCGCCGAGCAACCAGCGCACGTCGTCGAGTTCGCGAAAGGCGACGAAGCCGAATATCGCCGACGCCAAGGCGAGACCGGCGAGCACGACGAAGCCGCGATGGTCGGAGGGCTCCCATTCCTTCGCCAGAGCGGCGTCGTCCAGCGCCATGCGGGCGGGCTGTTCGACATAGTTGACATAGAGCGACGCGCCTACGAAGCCGCCAGCGGCGGCGAGCGCGAGGGAACCGATGACCATTGATTGCATCCTTTTTGGGTGAAGCGGGCGGTTGGCCGGAAAAGGCCGGTTTCTATGCCGATTCGATCGCCTCTTCGTCGCAGACGACCCTTGCGTTGCTTTTGGCCTCCGCCGCGACATCGAGTTGGAGCGCCTGAACGGCGCCTTGCTGGTCCGTGGGCCGCGACGTGAAATGATCGAAGAACATTCTCATCGTGCGGTCTATACCGAAGGAATTGATTCTGCGCGTGTCGTCTCCGTAAAAACGCGCGGCGTTGGGCGCCGCCGTCACGAGATCGTAAGACGGAAAATAGGCGATGTTCTCGCGCGAACGCACGACCTCGTCCGCCGCCGCGCGAAGAATGGCCTTGGAGGCGGAGTTGGAGACGAGCACATGCCGGTCTTCGCTGGTCGCGATGATCGACACCGGGGAGACCGAAAGAATCATGCGCGCGTTGGGATTCTTCGCGTGTATCAGATCGGCCGAGGCGAGAAAATCGCGCACCACCTCGCCGACGGTCATGTTCCAGAATTCATAGGATCGCGGGTCGTAATCGCCGCCGGCGACGCCGGGCGCGAGCTGCAAAACCGCGCCGTCGGACTTATGGCGCCAGCACTCCGTTAGACCGAAGGTGAAGACGAAAACATCCATCGTCTCGATCATTTCGCGCACGGCGGCGAAATGCCGGACGCGATCGGCCCGCATCTCCTCGGCGTTCGCATAGCCGTCCGGCTCGATGCGCGGACGGAAGGGATCGACGACGCGGCCGTCGTCCGTGGTCCAGACGTCGAGATCCGGCGTGAAATCGCCGTAGGCGCGCTGGATCAGCTGCAAGAGTTGCGTCGTGGTGTACAAATTGCCGTAGCGACAGGAATACATCGAGTAATTGCGCCGCTCGGCCTCCGCCGCGGACATGCCTTCCGGCGGCCGTTCCGGCAAATAATAGTGATAGCCGCTTTGCTGGAGGCGGTGCGCGATTTCCTGCGCGAAGCAGCTTCCAGCGGTCGCCACCTTGTCGCGCGGGGAGATTTTGAAGGGCGTGGCGATAATCGGATCCAAAGCGAAGGGCGGCAGCGACGCCACCGCCTTGCGCCAGAAGCGATGGTCGGGTAGGGAGCTATAGGGATTGTCCGCCAATGGTCGATCTCCTCTGGGACGATCCAAACAATCTTTTGTTTGGCGTTGTCCTTGATCGTGCCGGGAACATAAACTCCGCCCGGCCGCTTGTCATCCGTCGGCGCCGTCCCGATTTCGGGGCCCTCGCGCGCCGGCGCGCTCACGGCGCCTCGCACGCATGATTTCGCAGATCGACAAACAGATAATACGGACCTGGAGCGCCGCTCTCCTCGCGGGGCTCGGCGGGCGGCGGACCGCGAACGGTCCGCGCATCGCGGTTATCGGCAATTGCCAGAGTTACGGCGTCGCCTATGCGATGAAACTGCTCGACCCCACCGCGCGGGTCGATCATTATTCCGCCGTCGCCAAATCGCACGCGAACATCGGACTGCTCGCGAGGACGCTCGCGACCTACGATTACGTGTTTTCGCAGGATTTTCCCGCCAATATCGTCAGGGGCGGGGATTCGCGGGAATTGATTGGGCGGTTGAACAATGTCACGCCGTTCCCGACCATCAGTATCGCGGCTTTTCAACCCGATCTCGTCTATCTTCTCGACGCCGCCCAGGGCAACAAGGCGCTGGCCGGTCCGTTGCGGCCCTATCATTCGGCGCTGGCGGTGTTCTCGTTCCGAGTCGGGCTCTCGCTCGAGGAGGCCAATGCGCTGTTCAACCGCGACGTGTTCGAAGCGGTCGGCTATTTCGATGTCTGGAACGCCGCGGCGGGAGAATTTCTGGATAATGCGAAGCGATATGACCTCGATCTGTCGTCCGACCTCATGAACTGGTCGCGGCGCGGCGTGTTCATGTATTCGATCGTGCATCCCAAACCCTACGTGCTCGCCGACATCGCGCGGCGGCTGTTCGTCAAGACGGGGCTCGCCATTCGCAACGACAATTTCGACGACTACGCCATCGACGATCTTTCCCGCGCCGAGATTTTCCCGGTCTATCCGGAGATCGCGGAATTATTCGGGGTTCGCGGAGGTTATCTGTTCAAGCGCGGCAACTTCCATATTTCCCATGGCGTCGGGGAGTTTTTGACGCTGCCGCAATATTTGTCAGGCTGCTACGAGGTCTATAAGCGCGCGCGACCCAGTCAGATTTCCCATCCGCGCGTCGACGGTTGGCTGCGGGACGAAGCGTTCTCGCGTCAGCTTGTCGCCCTGGCGCGGGAAAACCTGGCCGCCGGCGCCACGCCCGTGCTGTGACCCAGGCCCGCTCCGGCCGCCTTGGCGGAAGGCGCGGCCGCTCATTCAGCGGCGGCCGCCTGAGTCTTGTCCATCGCGCCGAAGAAATCGCGGATGCGCGGCGCGATCTCCTGGCGGAAGCGCGAGCCGTTGAAGACGCCGTAATGGCCGACGCCTTCCTGCACATAATGCAGGCGCCGCTCCGCGGGAATCTTGGCGCACAACTCCTGCGCCGCATATGTCTGGCCCACTCCCGAAATATCGTCCTTTTCACCCTCCACCGTGAAAATCGCCGTCCGACGGATCGCGTGGAGGTCGATCATCACGCCGCGGTGACGGTACAGCCCCAGCGGAATCGCGTGCTTGACGAACACTTCTTCCACGGTTTGGAGATAGAACTCCGCCGTCAGGTCCATCACCGCGAGATATTCGTCGTAGAAGTCGCGGTGTTTTTCGGCGCTGTCGCCGTCCCCTTCCACGAGATGGTTGAACATCTCGAAATGCGCGGAGACGTGGCGTTCGATGTTCATGGCCATGAAGCCCGACAACTGCAAAAAGCCGGGATAGACCTTGCGCCCCATGCCCGGATTGGGAAAGGGCACGGTGTGGATGCAGTGCTGCTTGAACCAGCCGATGCCGCGCTCCTGCGCGAGGCGATTGACCATCGTCGGATTTACCCGCGGGTCGATCGGGCCGCCCATCAACACCATCGATTCCGGCGTGTGCGGATCGTCCTTGGCCTCCATCGAGGCGATGGCGCAGATGAGCGGGACCGACGCCTGGCACACGCCCAAGGTATGGAGCGGCGCGCCATCGTTCAGCTTGGACAGGTGGGTCATGATCTCGATGAGATAATCAATATAGTCGTCGAGATCGAAATGCCCGTCGGACATTGGCACGGCGCGCGCGTCGGTCCAGTCGGTGACGTAGACGTCGTGGCTGGGCAGGAAGGCTTCGACCGTGCCGCGCAACAGCGTCGCATAATGACCGGACATCGGCGCGATGATGAGCAGCTTGGATTGCTGCGGCGCAACACCCGAAAACTCCCGCTTGAAGCGCAGTAGTTTGCAGAACGGGCGCGTCCAGACATATTCCTCGGAGATCGGGACTTCTTCCCCGCCGATCGAGGTCGTGTGAAGGCCGAACACCGGCTTGCCGTAGCGGCGAGTCATGCGCTCGAAAAGCTCGGCCGAGGCCGAAAGATTGCGGGCGAGCGTCGTGTTGGCGAATGGGTGGAAGGGACTCTTGAGGAGCTGCATGGTGGCGTCCGTCAGCGCGCGCGCCGGAGCGAACGCCAGATGCAGCATCTCGTATATCTGATAGGAAATCCTATCCATTTGACGCTTCTCCACGGATGGCTTCGCAGTTTGACTGCCACCGCCGCCGCCAGATTCATGGTGCGATGCACAAACTCCTTATACAATAGTCAATATAGCGGGAAATGGAAGCGCCGCGCGTCCGATTTGTAACAATGGACGGAAAACCTCGCCAATCAGCTTAGAAAAACCCACGCGGAAAGGGCCTCGCGGTTTGGCTGGCTTTCGGTTAAGGTGGGAGCAACCAATAATAGGGCAGGCGATCATGCCTTAGCCTGAGCGGAGGGACCGATGTCTGATGTCACCGAGATTCTTTCGTCCGCCCAGGGCGGCCAGCTGATCGAAAATCTCGCGCGGAGCCTCGGGCTCTCGACCGAGCAGACCCGAACCGCCGTCGAGGCGCTGACTCCGGCTTTGGCGCTCGGCCTGCGTAACGCCGCGACCAACCCCGCCGTGCTCGAGCATGTTGTCGCGGGCGTGGTCCACCCCACCCATCTCGCGGCCAACGACGACCCCGCCGTCGCGCATGGTGAAGAAGCGCGCGAACTGGGCCAGGGCGCGATAGCGCAACTGTTTGGATCTGGCTCCGCCGCCGGTCAGGTGGCGCAAATCGCCGCGCGCGACGCTGGCCTTCGCCCCGACATTTTGGCGCGCATGCTGCCGGTACTCGCCTCGGTGGTGCTTGGAGGGCTTGCTAAGTCATTTAATAATCAGGGACTTGGCTCGATACTCGAACAAATCGCCCGGGGCGGCGGGCTGGGCTCGATTCTTGGTCAACCCGGCGGCGCGACGACCGCCCCTTCCGCCCCTTCCGGGCAGGCGCAGCAGAGCGGCGGGGGTCTTGGAGGACTGCTCGGCGCGCTGCTCGGTGGCGGCAAGCAGGGCGGCGGTGGGTTGCTCGGGGGATTGCTCGGCGCGCTGCTCGGCGGCGGGACTCCGGCGGCGCCCGGCGGAGCGGGTCAGACAAGCTTGCCTGGCGGTCTCGATCCCGCGACATTGCAGGCGGCGCTTGAGCAAATCAAGAAATCCTTGAATCCTGGCGGCGCGATCTCCGCGAGTCCGGGCCAAAACGCCGAGTTGCAGGACGTGCTCGACAAGGTGTTTCCGAAAGGCTGAGTTCAGCTGCTAATGTTGCCGGCGGCCGCCCAGTACCAATTTTCCATTTTCGTTTCGATGAGATCGAAGGCGGCGACCGCCGCTATCGAAATCAGCGAAGCGATCCATGCGTATTCCAGGACGGTCGCGCCGCTATCGTCCCGGCAAAAGTTCAACCACATCCGTCGCATGACGCCCCCTTAATTCGCCGGACAGTGGTAGCAGCCGGAAATGCAAAAATCGTTAATTGGATCGGCGCAACATGTTTACGACAATTACATGTTGACATTTGTGTTCTAAACTGTTCGAGCAGGTCGTTACTTTGCTTTAGGCAAGCAACGTGGCTTTTCACCGCTGCGGCGCTGGTGTAATTAAGTCGGCGGCCGCGCGCGCGGCCCGGGAATTCGCCTAACGTCGCGCCAAGAAGAAATCCCGCAACAGCCGCGCGGCTTCGCTCTCGCGCAGCCCCCCGTAGACATCCGGCGCATGATGGCAGGTCGGCTGCGAGAAGAAGCGCGGGCCGTGTTCCACGCCGCCCCCCTTTACGTCTTCCGCTCCAAAATATAATCGGCGAATGCGCGCCAGCGAGATCGCCCCTGCGCACATGGCGCAAGGCTCCAGCGTGACGTAGAGGTCGCAATCGACGAGTCGTTCTTGTCCGAGTTCCTTGCACGCGGCGCGAATCGCCAGAATTTCGGCGTGAGCGGTCGGATCGCGATCGCGCAGCACGCGGTTGCCGGCGACCGCCACGATTCGCCCCGCCCGCGCCACGCTCGCGCCGACCGGAACCTCGCCGGCGCCAGCGGCTTGTCGCGCGGCGTCGAAGGCGGCGGTTAGGGGATCCGCGCTTAAGGGATCTCTATGCATCGGCTTCCGTTGCTTGGTTCGACGCCGTGAAGCGGCCTGGCGATCAAAAATCGCGAGGGCGCGCTTCTCTTATTTCATTCGCGGCGCTTTGCCTGCTATCAAAGCGCATGAGCGATGAAAAACCAAGACGGCCCCGCCCGCCCGTGAAGGGCGGCGAGCGGCCGATGCGCCGACGAACCGGCGACACCCCCGCGCCAACACGCGGTCGTGACGACCCCAACAAGACGCCGCGCGAAAACAAGCCGCGTTTCGAAAGGCCCGCCGCCGACAAACCGCGCGCCGCCAAGCCCAAGCGGGCCGCCCCGGTTGAGCCCGGCGAAAAGGCCTTCGAGGGCGAGCGCGTCGCCAAGGCGATGGCGCGGGCCGGCGCCTGTTCTCGGCGCGACGCCGAGCAATGGATCGCGGAAGGCCGCGTCGCCGTCAACGGGCGGGTGCTCGCGAGCCCCGCCTTCAACGTGCGCGAGGGCGATGCAATCACCGTGGACGGCGCGCCGCTGGCGGAACGCGAGCGCACGCGGCTGTTTCTGTTTCATAAGCCGGCCGGCCTCGTCACCAGCGCCAGGGATCCCGAAGAGCGCGAGACGGTGTTCGCTCATATCGAGCGACATCATCCCGATCTGCCGCGCGTCGTCAGCGTTGGACGACTCGACATCAATACGGAAGGACTGCTGTTGCTGACCAACGACGGCGGGTTGGCGCGCGTGCTCGAACTGCCGGCGACCGGTTGGACGCGGCGCTACCGCGTGCGCGCGCATGGCGAGGTCGATCAGGCGATGCTGGACACGCTCGCGAAGGGCGTCACGGTGGAGGGCGTGAATTACGCGCCGATCGAGGCGCGCCTCGATCGCGTGCAAGGCGCCAACGCCTGGATCTCGATGACCCTGACCGAAGGCAAGAACCGTGAGATCAAGCGCGTGCTGGAGCATCTGCGGCTGGACGTGACACGCCTCATCCGCATCTCCTTCGGGCCGTTCCAGCTTGGCGACATCGCCGAGGGCGCGGTCGAGGAGGTGAAGCTGAAAGTGCTGCGTGACCAGTTGGGCAAGGGACTCGCCGAACTCGCGAATGTCGATTTCGCTGCCTCGGTGCGGGAGGCGCCTTCCGCCAAGGAGCAGCAGGAAAGGCGCGAGCAGGCGCAAAACCGACCGCGCAAGCATGTGTCGGCGCTGCGCAAGCAGCGTGAGGAGATCGCCGAAAAAGGCCCGCGCGCGCGGATCGAGCGGGCGATCACCGCCGACCGCAAGGGCCGCGCCGTGGCCGTGGAGCGCGTCATCGTCAAGGGCGCGACGCCCTTGGCCGACAGTCGCAACGCCCGCCGCTTCGACAAGCTGCGGCGCGACGGCGCGGAGGGTGACGAAAAAGCGAAGGCGCCGCGAGAGGGCGGCGGGTTCAAGAGCGCCCGCGCTCCGCGCGCCGAGGGCGGCGCGAGGTTCGAGCGCAAGGACGCGAGACCGCCGCGCGAGCGGAAATTCGAAAGCGGCGAGGGCCCCGCGAGGGGGCCGCGTCCGCCACGCGCCGAAGGTGGGGGCGGGAAGCCGACCCGCGCCCGCGGCTTCACGCCGCGTGAAGGCGCAGCGTCCAGGGAAGCCCGCGCGCCGCGGGCCGAGGGGGCAGGGCGTTTCGAGCGAACCGACGCGCGTCCTTCGCGCGCCGCCGCGCCGCGCGAACGCGCCGAATATAAGGGGGCCCGCGCGCCTCGCGAAAGCGCCCCGCGCGAGCGGAATTTCGAACGTGGCGAAGGCCCCGCGAGAGGGCCGCGTCCGCCGCGCGCCGAAGGCGGCGCGAAACCCCCGCGCGCTCGCGCCTTCGCGCCGCGCGAGGGCGCCGACTTCAAGGGCGCTAGGCCTGCGCGCGGCAAGGAACAGGCCGGCGGCCCAAGACCGCCTCGCGGCGAGAGCGCAAGACCCTCGCGCGACGCAAGCGCAAGACCGCCGCGCGGCGACGGCAACAAAAAATTCGATGGGCCGCGCAAACCCAGCGGCTCTGGCGGAAAGCCTCGCGGCCCCGGCGGCTCCGGCAAGCCGCCCAGAAGCAGCGGACCACGTGGCCCGCGCGGTCCGCGCTAAACCATGCGCATCGTCGGCGGCGCCCTGCGCGGGCGCTCCCTCGCGAGCCCAAAATCGCAAAGCGTGCGCCCCACCACGGACCGGCTGCGCGAGTCGATCTTCGACATTCTCGCGCATGCTTTCGACAATGCGTGCGAGGGCGCGCTCGTCGTCGATCTCTTCGCCGGCACGGGCGCGCTCGGGATCGAGGCCCTTTCGCGCGGCGCCGCGCGCGCGCTGTTCGTCGACGACGGCGCCGAGGCGCGCGCGCTTCTGCGCGAAAATATCGAGGCGCTCGGGCTTGGCGGCGTCACGCGGGTGTTTCGCCGCGACGCGACGAAGCTTGGCCTCGCGCCGCCCGGCGAAGCCTTCACGCTCGCCTTTCTCGATCCGCCCTATGGCAAGCTGCTGGCGCCGCTGGCGCTGAACGAATTGCTGCGGGGCGGTTGGCTCGCGCCGGGCGCGCTCGTCGTGATCGAGGAGGCGGCGGGCGCGGTGCTGGATTTACCCGTGGGGCTCGCGCGCCAAGACGCGCGCCGCTATGGCGACACGCAAATCATCTTCGCCCGGCGCGCGTCGTGACGTGGCGCGTCGTGACTTGGCGCCTTGTGACTTGGCGCGCCGTGACTTGGCGAAACGCGCCGCCGCGATTATCGACTCGCCGAGGACATGCTCGTCACCGGCAAGAACTGCCATTTCAGCTGCGGCTTCGTGTCAAAATTGCACGGCTTTTGGGCCATGACGCCCACCTGGCCGCTATAGGCCCTCGAGACAACGCCCGTCCATTTGGCTATTGCTCGGCTCAATCGCTAAATTGATGGCCACCGGAGACTTGTATTTCACATAGTCCGCCAGAACGGAGTCAAACTCGGACCGGGTCAGATAGGCTGATGAATCCGCCGATTTGGCGTTTTTGTCGAGTTCCCCGCGCAACTCGCCGAGTTTTTCGTTCAGCGAAATAACCATCTTCGTGAGGCATTCGATTCTGGCGTTCGCGCGTCCAACTTTTGGATTGCAAGCCGGCGGGGCTTCTTGCGCGCGCGGCTGCCCCGCGGCGGCGAGTAGACCCGCAAGCGCCATGACCGCGGTGAGATTTTTTGACATGATGCCTCCTTCATCGCCCGAGCGCTTTCGAAGTCTGGAGCGCGCCTTCGCCTCGAAAAACATAGTTTTTCGCTTTGCTCGCCCCGGGCCCACCGAGGGCTTCGCCGGGAAGCCCAGCCTTGGCCCGAAAAGCGGCGTTTATTTCCAGCGAAGTTAGATAAAGGCGGCGACGAATTTTTCTAGCTTGACCGCGAACAGGCCGCGATTTCGTCGGCGCCGGCCGTTCACCGAACAGAACGCTGCGTCCTTGCTGCCCAAGGGGCGGCGCTGGCCTTGGCATATGGGCCTGGCGCTAGGCGCCGCCGGCGTCGCCCTGGCCGGCTATGCCTATGTGTGATCGACTGGCGTTTCGCCCGCCAGCAACGCCGCCGCGCAGGCCGGCGCGCAATCGCTGGCGGCGGCTCTCGCCTCCGGCGTCGCCGGGATAAATTCGTCGAAGTCGTGAAACTCGCGGCCCGTTCTTCGCGCCCAGGCGGCGATGACGCCGCGCCCGACGCCGGCGCCGACGATCGGCGCGCGCGAAACGAAGGCGTCGCGCGAGGCGATCAGCGCGATTTGGTCCTCGATCCGCCGCATTTGCGCCCGGGCGAAAAAAGCCGCGAGCGCATCCCACTGTCCTTCGGCGCCGTCGCGCGCGTCGCGGCCGACGATGCGGGCCAATCGCGCGCGGCTCGCCTCGCGTGTCGTGGCGCGGCCGTCGACGGTCGGCGCGACGTCGGCGCCGGGCGGAATATTATCGAGGATGCGGTGCACGTCGGCCATGGTCGCGAATTGCTCGTCGACCAACGCCGTCCATTGCCCACCGACAGGCGCCAAGGCGAGGCCCGCCGCCGGCGCGCCGCGCAGCAGACCCGTGTAAACCAGTTCGCCGCAAGCGAGACGAGCCGCGTCGTCTTCGCCAAACGCCGCGACGACCCCGCCGCGAATCGGAACGATGTCGGTCGTCGTCGAGCCCATGTCCATGAACAGCGCTTCCGCTCGGCCTCGCGCGACCAGCGCGGCGCTGGCGCGCCAATTTGCCGAGGCGATGGCGGGTGCCGCTCGCGCTACGTCGGCCTTGCCGACAAAGCCGGCGGCGCCGGCGTAAAAGACGATGTCAGGCGCGTCGATTTCATGCGTAAAGATCGCGGCGATGGAAGCGACGCCGCGCAAGCGATCCTCGAATGCGTCGGAAAGCTCCGCCGTCATCGTGACGGCGTGAATATCCGCCGGCCCCATGATCGCGTTCGCCGCGCGAATCGCTTGCTCGACATTGGCCAAGCCGAGATGCGGCGCGCAGGGTTGCTGGGTCACGGCGACGATCCGACCGTCCTCGGCGCGCGCCGCCTTGAGATTCGCGCCGCCAATGTCCCAGCCGACGACGCTGGTCATCGCGCCGCCAGCTCGGACAACGTTGACTCGTTTCCGCTTTGCATTTCGATGAGATTCAGCAAATTTTCGAGGATCAGGACCGATGTGAGCGGTCCGACGCCGCCGGGAACCGGAGTGACGCCAACATCTAGCTCGGCCAGGGCGGAGATGTCGACGTCTCCGGTCAATTGGCCGTCGATAAAGCCTATCCCTGCGTCGACGATCACCTGTCCGTCCCTAAAATACTTTTTTCCAAAATGACGCGGCCTTCCCGTGGCGACGAAGACGACTTCCGCCGATTGGCTTATTCGCGGAATATCCGTCGTTTCGGAGTGACAAATGGCGACCGTCGCTCCGGCGCTTATCAGCATGTTCGCGAGCGGCCTCCCGACGGTTCGACCTCTGCCGATCACGACGACGTGTTTGCCCCTGAGTTCGGTTTGAGACTCGGCGAGGACGATACAGGCTTGCGGCGTGGCGGGCGCGGTGAAAAATTGACGCGGGTCGTTCTGCAAGAGCATTCCGAGATTGGCCGCCGATAGTCCATCGACGTCCTTGTTCGCGGGGATGAGATTCGTCAGCTCGATCTCGTCGATCTCCGGCTTGGACGACATGACCACGATGACGCCATGAACGTCCGGTCGAACGCATAGCGCCTTCATGCGGCTTCCGGCTTCGGCGGCGCCTAACGTGGAAAGATCGACAACCTCGAAGGCGCCGCCGATCTCTTCGGTGTGTTTCCGTTTCACCGAAACGTAGCTCGCGGCGGCGGGATCGGCGGCGCAGATCACGGCCGCGAGTTTCGGGGTGATTCCGCGTTGCTTCACCGCCCCGAAGGCGTCGATCAAGCGCGCCTTTCTCGCCGCGACAATGTCCTTGCTGTAGATAGGCTTCATCTTGCCTCACCCGAGTCTTCTTGAATCGACGGGCCCGCGCGAAACCCTCCGCGGCCGCTTTCGCGACATGAAATCCACGAACAAAAAAGGGAGCCGCGCGCGGCTCCCCAAAGCTTCGCAAGCCGGTCGTCGACCTTAGTGAGCGGCGAAGGGGTGCTTGGCGTCGTTGCGCTTGGCGACGACCTCGGCGGCCTTCGGCTCGCCCTTGATGGCGCGCGCGAGAGCTTCCTTCGTGGCGGTGTAGTTGTAATCCTGGATCTTGGCGTCGTCCGAGGCGTCCCAGTGAATGAACACGCCGACGCAGATGAACAGGTCATCGGCTTCGCTGACCGGGATGATGCCCTCGGCCACCGAATCGGCGACCGCCTTGGCGACGCCGGCCTGCGCCGGGCCGAACATCTGCACG
>Ga0187856_1002990_pt1 | contig 12073 bp, 15 predicted proteins | sample June2016WEW_8_40_FD_132443 | JGI IMG/M metagenome (GOLD analysis project Ga0187856, IMG submission 132443) | Peatland microbial communities from SPRUCE experiment site at the Marcell Experimental Forest, Minnesota, USA - June2016WEW_8_40 | ecosystem: Environmental > Terrestrial > Soil > Wetlands...
AGAATTGGTCGCCACTTTGACCCGGGTCTTCGAGGATATGCAATCCTACCCGGAGCTGATCCGACCCCGGCTGCTACCTTTTTGCTAGCCATCATGTCCCTTTATTTATGCGCGGATGTATATGTTGCTCAGATACTGGCTCCCAATAGGGCGACCGGGCGTAATATTCGTGAAGCCTATACTCGTACTCGCGAGTGACCGGAATAGTATCGTTCCACTCGGGGCCATTCTGGATCGTTTCCCGAGTGAGGTCAATGTAGACTTTGGAGTCCGTCCAACTTACATTGTTGATCCACTGAGGCGACACCAGCACCTTTTTGCCAGGCCACCAGTTCTGCGTATCCACCTCGAGGTATCGAATGGCCCAGGTTTCATCATCGACGATGAAGTCTTTTACATGACCAATCTCACCATCAGACGCTTCGATGTGATACCCCGTCACCTCCTCGGTGCTACGCAGATGTGAGTCGGCCGACTCTTTTCCTGCCCGGGCTTGCGACGCTTCCGCTTCCGTCACCGCTTCCCTTTGAACCGATAAGCCTGCCGGATAGGACGCCAGACCCCACAGGTTGGGCCCACCCCAATAATAAGGGTAACCGTAGTACCCCATATACACGGCTTCGTGCTGCCGTGAAACGGGCTTGTGTGTATCGATGCCGGGGCTATCCTCGACCTGTTGCTTCGTCAGCGCTACGTCGAGGCGCCTTGATTCCCAATTCGCTTGGCGAAGGGCGATCGGTGAGACTAGCACCAGCCGACCGCTCAGCCAAATTCCGGTATTGACGATAAGGTAGCGAATGGCCCACGTCTCGTCATCGAAATAGAACTGATCCAACGTTCCAACCTCTCCATCCTTGGCTCGGATTTCAAAACCCCTTAGACGGGTGACATTTCTTAACATGGTTTCTCCTCCTCGGTATTTTGTAGGTTTGTGCAGCACTACTTCGCACTTGCCGTGGCGTGTTGCGCGCGTTCGACCATGTGCACGGCAATTTCCAGCGGGCAGGTCGTGTGGATAATGTTCTTCACTCTGGCCACCTCGTCCGTCGTGCCGTGGGCCAGAGTGAGGAACTTGTCTGACTTAATCGCCGTCTCGTATTTCACGACGCTGTCCTTCGGGATGCCAATGCTGCACAGCCCAGCCCCAATTGCGCCCAATCCGCCCATCACCCCAGCGCTCTCGAGAGCTCCAACAATCCAAGCGACGAGAGGGCCAGCTACCAAGACCGGGCCGATGCCGGGAATGGCAAAGAAAGCGGATCCGAAAAGCATCCCCCAGAGCCCACCCCAGAAGACGCCGAGCTTCCCCCAGTACTTCATGCGATCGCCGGTATTGTAGTACCCAATGTTTATACCCCCCGCCCATTCCCGACGCAGTGCAGTACTGCTCACGAGTCTGGTCAGAAATGCTCATCCGGAATTGACGGAACAGTCGGAACAGAGACCCTGAGCAATTGTGAACAGACGTGCCAGGCGTTATTTGCCAATATCTGATGTGCAGTCCCAGGAGAGGGAAGCCTGTCCCCGGCGCTCCGGCTCCGGGGAAAACGTTCCTTGGGGGGGGAAACAATCATGAAAGTGGAGCTGAAGCCGACTATTGATGCACTTAAACATGATGCCAATCAACTGGAACACCACGCCCGGAAGCTGAGAACAACCTCTCCCACTCTCGAAGCGGAAGCTGAGGAAATAGACGACAGGGTGGCGTCCATCAGAAAGCAGATCGTGATTTTGGAACAGTGGGAGTAGCCACGAACCCGAGGGGATTGTTACTGGTCCATCCCATCCTGAGTCTCTAAGGTTCGGCGGCGCAAAAAGACCTGAACAGGGCAGGGTGGCGGATCTGTACAAAACTGAACGTCTTGCCTGGCAGAAATGGGAGACCAAAAGATATGCCAAACACAAGTGAAAGAGGAGAGATCACTGCACGCGCGAATGCGAAGGAAGCGGAAACTATTCGGCAGTCCCAGAAGCTGGTGTCGAAAACTAAACAGCTCTCCGCAAGCAAAGATGCGAAAAGCCAGGGAAGAAGCGCCAGAACGCTGAAAGGCCGATCCCGCCAACCTACGGCATGACGGCAGTCTCGTCGGGCGATGGTGAGGGACGGGCGAAACTGATAAGCTCCGTCGCAACCAAGACGCTCCATCCGAATGTTGGCGAAATTCATCCAATGAATAGCCACTGCTCGGGACTCGATTGTGGCGCTCTCGGGGAGGTATTCATGACGAAACGTCATGTGCGGAAAAACGAGGCTCAGATCGATAAACTTGAAAGCGATTCCGGGCAAGCAGGCTCTGACAGTGCTGGGCAATCGGGTGATGCCCAGGGGCTGTCGCAAGTCGCGGAGGTTGACGAAGAAAGCGTCGGAGAACTCGCCGAGAGGGACCAAGCATACGAGGCTGAAGCCGTGGAGGGCGTCGAGGATGCTGGCGACCATCCCGAAAGGCCCGTACGTACGCGTGAGGACAAGGGGCGGTAGCCGATATTCCATAGGAGCAGAATCGGAGATCCTGCCTTAGCCCGACCCCGGGCCTACCCGCCGCTAGATGCTAAAGGCGGAAGTTGCACTTGTTTACTTGCCTGGCTTTTTCCAGCGCTTCGCGGTTCTTCTCGTCCTCCAGTTGTTGACGCTTAATTTCCCGCTGAGGAGCTCCTTGCGCATCTAACCGGATGGCCTGGGCAGTCGCGGTCCTGGCCAGGGCATCCACCTTTTTCGAGAATGCTATCATTCCGTAGGTGGGTTGGGAGGCGGAACGATAGAGGTTAAACGAGTACTGGTTGTCTTCCCAGCGCGCGATAATGAGTTCACCATCATTGTCGCCTCGAGTCGAAGAAAAGGCAATCATGGTGCTAGCAGGCTTCGTGGCAGTCCCATACTTGGCCGAAATCGCGTCGATCATGTCGCCGGTGGTCAGTCCTTCGGTTTCATCCTGATCGTAATTGACCACGATTCGAAAGAGTTCCCCGTTGTAAAAGCTGAACAAAATCGTTTTGACCGGGTCCGTTTGTGGTGTAGATCCGGCCCCGAGCCAGATGGGCCATTCCAGTTCCTGGATGACCGCCGGACGTTCATGGATCAGCTTTACGTCAGACAAATCCAGGCCTGCCTGTTTAGCGAGGGCCGGCAGGGTCTCTCCAAACTGAAAGTTCCGGTAACGGGAAAGATCCGGTGCGCCCACGCCCGGCGCCGAAGCAGCGGTCATGGTGAGCCAACTGTCGAAAACGCGCTGGGGCTGCAACTCCAGTACTTGGACCGCAGGAGGTCGTGTAGCGATCACCTTTTCCTCAGGCGGCTGCGCCTCTTGCGAACGAATCAGGGGCACTGCCACCAGCACGGCCCCTAAGACCGAAATCACGAGCCTGCGAGTGTTAATCATGAAAGTCCTCCTTCAGGGGACTCGATACTTTCCGGCTACGCTGCTGGTGAGATGGCCACCAACTTCGCCGGAGGCCATGCCGGAGTGCCTTTAGCCTGGAAGAGATAAACACTTTCCTGTACATGTCGCGGATGGCCGGCGACCGTGACGTAGGGTAGCCCCAGGAAACTCTTCGCCTCAACTCGGGATATTTCCAGGCAGTTAAACCTGCCCGATCTCATGTTTGCAATGACGTTCCCAACTGCCCTGCGGATCGTTCTTTTTGAATTCGAACCGAACGCCATCGCACTGACCTCACCGGCCATAAAGAAAAAGGTCCATCCCACCTCGCTGAGTTTCCTATCCAATCCAGAGCAACTCAGGTTCTTGACCCGACTCCAGCCTTTCAAATAGGGATCGCTTTCTATCGATAAGGTTTCCGGCACATGCGTGCCCTCCTTAATGAAGAGCGTTCCGACTTCGATTGTTTGTGCCATAGTCTTCTTTCCTCCCTTTGCCCCCGCGCGCGGGGCGACCACGATCACTACCAAGGTCCTCGGCGGGGAACAATTTCAAGCTGTGGACCTCTTCGCGGTCCCCCCATTCTTGCCGACGGCTGACCACCGCCGGCCGCCCCTCAGTACATCCCTCCCCCCATGCCGCCCGGAGATCCTGCCGAAGCGTTCTCTTCCTTGTCCGGGTACTCGCTCACCGATGCCTCGGAGGTGAGGAGGAGCGAAGCAATGGACGCGGCGTTCTGGAGCGCGGCGCGTGTGACCTTGGTCGGGTCGATGACGCCTTCCGCGACGAGGTCGCCGAAGCTCTCGGCCTCCGCGTTGAAGCCGTAATTCTGGTTATTGTTCGACTTCACTTTCTCCACGACCACCGCGCCTTCATGACCGGCGTTGGCAACGATCATGCGAAGAGGCTCTTCGAGCGCGCGCCTGACGATGTTGATGCCGATCTGCTCGTCCCCGTCACCCTTCAGCTTAAGGATGGCGGGAATGCAGCGCACCAGTGCCACTCCGCCGCCGGGCACGATGCCCTCCTCGACGGCCGCCTTCGTGGCGTGCATGGCGTCCTCGACACGAGCTTTCTTTTCCTTCATCTCGGTCTCGGTCGCCGCGCCCACCTTGATCTGAGCGACGCCACCAACCAGCTTCGCCAACCGCTCCTGGAGCTTTTCACGATCGTAATCGGACGTGGTATCTTCGACTTGCGCACGTAGCTGCTTCACCCGACCCTCGATGTCAGCGCTCTTGCCGGCGCCCTCGATGATCGTGGTGTTGTCCTTGTCGATGGTGATCTTTTTGGCCTGGCCGAGGTCTCCAAGCTTCACGTTCTCGAGCTTGATCCCCAAATCCTCGGAAATGGCCTTGCCGTCGGTCAGGATGGCAATATCCTGGAGCATGGCCTTGCGGCGATCGCCAAAGCCCGGCGCCTTCACCGCGCAGCACTGCAACGTCCCGCGCAGCTTGTTCACCACCAGCGTGGCTAGGGCCTCGCCGTCGACTTCCTCCGCAATGATGAGCAGCGGCTTGCCGGACTTGGCAATCTGCTCCAGCAGGGGAAGGAGGTCCTTCATCGAGCTGATTTTCTTCTCGTGGATCAGGATCAGCGCGTTTTCCAGCACGCACTCCATGCGCTCGGGGTCGGTGACGAAGTAAGAAGAGAGATAGCCGCGGTCAAACCGCATTCCCTCGACCACTTCCAGCGTGGTCTCCATGGTTTTGGATTCCTCGACCGTGATAACGCCGTCCTTGCCGACCCTCTTCATGGCTTCGGCGATGATGTTGCCGATAGCGTGATCGTTGTTGGCGGAAACCGCACCCACTTGTGCGATCATCGCGCCCTCGACCGGCTTCGAGATTTTGTCGATCTCGCCCATGATGTGCTTTTTGTTTCCATCCTTGCCGGTCTCGTCGTAACCACAAATGGTGCGAACCGCGATCTCGATGCCGCGCTTCACCGCCATCGGGTTGGCGCCGGCGGCCACCGTCTTCGCCCCCTCGCGGAAGATCGCCTGGGCCAGAACGGTTGCTGTGGTCGTGCCGTCGCCGGCAACGTCGGAAGTCTTGGAAGCGACCTCGCGCACCATCTGCGCGCCCATATTCTCAAGGGGGTCCTGCAACTCAATTTCCTTCGCCACCGTTACGCCGTCCTTGGTGATCGTAGGGGAACCGAATTTCTTGTTCAGCACCACGTTGCGCCCTCGCGGACCGAGCGTAACCTTAACTACGTCCGCTAGCTGATTCACTCCGCTGAGAATCGCATGACGGCTTTCTTCGCCGTGGATAATTAATTTTGCGTTTGCCATAGTCAATTCCTCCAAGATTTCGTGAGATGTATGCTTGTTCGGGAGCTGCGGCGGGAGCCATGGGGCGGCTGCTCCGAGCGAACCACCTCCGTTATCGGCTCCTGACCCATGACGACCGAACTACTTCTTGCCACTCGCGGTGGCAGCCTTGCCTTCCACGACACCGAGCACTTCTTCCTCTTTTAAGATCAGGAACTCTTCGTTGTCTATTTTGATTTCTGCGCCGGCGTACTTGCCGAAGAGGATGCGATCGCCAGCCTTCACGTCCAGGGGAACGACCTTTCCGTCTTCGGTCTTCTTTCCGTTCCCGACGGCGACGACTTCGCCTTCTTGCTGTTTCTCTTTGGCTGAATCGGGAATGATAATTCCGCCCTTCACAGCCTCTTTCTCCTCAATTCTCTTAACCAGGATTCGATCGTGCAGTGGATTGAACTTCATTTCGAGTCTCCTTCTGAAAAGTCTTTTTCGAGCCGTAGATCCCTTTGCAACCAATTCGCCGGCGTGTCTTCCCCTCGGACGTGCTTCACGGCGGCTCGCTTCCTGGAGTCCGATCCGTTAACGCGGATATCAATCGGAAGCCCGCAGAGGCGCCCAAAACAAGCCAGGTCCAACGTGGTGACGATAAGCCATTTAAGGACGATGGATGCTCGAACGATGGCCTGCCGGGGCAGTCGGAAACCACAGGGATTCTGCCTGTTTTTCCTTGCACTGTCTGTACGGTATTGCTCACGCAGTTGGTCTAAATTGACCACGACCCGTGACCGCGGCGATCCGAGGGTTCAGCAGGAGGGTAACCCCGGGTTTGTACAACCGCGTCTTCCCGTGCCCGACCCCGCATGCTTTCAAGGCTGGTTCGGGGCCGGGCCCGGCTGGCTTTTAGCCGGCGTCGAAGACCGCGGAGCGGGTGGATTGTTCAGAGGTGTCGTGGGGAATCTTTGATCGACGTACTCTATCAAGCTTTTCTTGAGGTTCTGGATGGCTGCCGAAAGCAAAACGTCATTCGGGAGATCCTGAAAGCGCTTTTCAATTGTCGCTCTAAGGTCACCATTCAGTGCCTGCGCTTGTTTGTTGAGGGCATCCTGCGTAGCGCTGCTGGTTGCGTTCAACTGATCCAGAGCTGCGTTCAGCTTCGCCAACTCATCGTGGTTGAGTTTCGCATGCAGAGCTGCGTAATCGCTAGAGCTATAGATGGGGCCGGTGCACTGGACCATTTCATAGGTCCAGTCCTCGGTAGCGTCGATCGGAGTATGTGTGAGATGACCCTCGCAGACGTACCCGCCCCGGCTCATTCTTATGGATTGGTTCGGTTCGGCGATGGGCCGGATTTCTTGTGCTCGCAGAGCTACGGCCGTCAGTAATGAGACCAAGGCGACAGTCGCTGACCATAATGTGAAGCGCGCTACCCTCCTGATCTTGATCATGGCGGTTGTTCCTTCAGTTGCGAGAATAAGGCGGAACGGCAAGGGCCCCCACCGCGCGAGCACTTTACCGGAGGCACGGGGCGACCCACAGGGGGCGATTGCAGCGACAGAATCCTTGTTATTTGGTCTTTTGGTCACCAGCAGTCTCCTCCGGTTGCTCTTCCGCCTTTTGCCAACTGGAGTTGGGGTTGTATTCCTTCATCGCCTTGGCGAGAGCATCAGTCTTCTTGCCGAGATCCTTTTGATAAACCACTCCGTCCTCGCTCACGATGAATGTCATCACGCCCGACGACCTGTATTCCGCCGGATAGGCCACGAAGGCAAAACCACCGGTCATTTTACCGTTTACGATGTAACTTTTCGCGCCACCTGAACTATTTTTCCCCTGACGCGTTAGGATGAGGTAATAGTAACCGCGGTATGGAGTCGGTGCGGCGTCTGCGGTTTTGCCCTTGGCAAATGCCGCTGCCACCAGCGGCCCGATGGGACTTTGGGTTTCGCCCTCAGCAGCTTTCCAATAAAGGCCATTGTGCTGCCCTTCATCGCTGGAAATTTCGCTGGCGTATTCGTTGTGCTGCGCGGAGAAGTATTCCTTTTGCGCCGCCGCAAGCTCCTGGCAAACGCTAATAGTGGATATTTCATTCCGGCCAATTCGCCTGTACAAGATTTCCTTCTTGCCCGTCTCCGTGTCGAAATACCACGAACTACTGTTGTTTACGAGCGGTATGGGCGTGGGCCAATTCTCCGCGCCGATGTACAAGATGGTGTTTCCATCCGCTTCTTTTGCCAGACGGTGCATTTGCTGATATCTCCGTACGAAACTAGCGCGGCTTTCGGCGTCCTCGGCGTCGTCTCCTGACGAGACGATTTGCTTTCCATCGGGTCCGAGGATATCGAGCATGGCTTTTTCGTCGTTATTCTGCGCTGCCGTGACGAGTGCGTTGCTCGCGTCTTCCGCCGATGAAAACGTCTTCTGGCCCGGTTGCTGCGCCATGGATCGGGCGGGAAAGCACGCCGCCAGTAGGATCGCGGCCGCAGCTAATATAGGGAGACTTACCCATTGAGATCTGTCGAGGTTCAGCCTCGTTCGCCGCATATGGAATCTCTCCATTTCCAAATTTTACGAGCTACTGAGAACAGAGCGGAGCTTTGATTAATGATGCCCGCCGCCACCGCCGCCACCATGCGATCCGCCGCCACCGCCGCCACGCGGTGCTCCACCACCACCGCCACGCGGTGCTCCGCTACTGACGCTGGCCTTTCCCCGTGACGAATAGCTCTTTGTCTGTCCACCCTTCTCGATGTGGCTGAAGGCGCCAGTGCGGGTGCCGCTCTGTCCCCGGGGTGCAGCATATCCTCGCGCCGCCTGTCTGTTCCCGTCGAAAGCCCTGGCCGTTGGGCCGGGACGGCTGGAAAATCCGCCGCCCCCGCCTCGGTTGATGTTGCCGCGATTGGCAGCTCCGCCGCGCTCACTCCCTCCCCGGTTGAAGGCTTTCCGGTTATAAAACGTGTTGCTCCGGGAGTAGTACCTGCCACCGCCATAAGTTGCGAACCGGCCACCCCAATTGAATCCCCAGTGATTCCAGCCCCATCCAAAACCTCCGAAGAAGCCGATTCCATACCCCATCCCAAACGACAGGTACGGGCCGCCATACCAAATTCCGGGATACGGGTACCATCCCGGCCACGCCATGATGGGATCCCCGTAAGCCATCCACGGATCATACGCGGGGACGTATACGATCTCGGGGTTGGCGGGCTGAACGACGATTGTGGAGCCTTGCGCGGTTACGACTTGCTGCGGCGTGGTCTTAAGATCACCGGCTTTTTCCGCCCGCTGGCGCATCACCTGGATGGCATCCATCACATCCTGTTGCTGGTTGTAGTAGGCGTCGCCTAGCGATGACGTCCAGGATAGGTTCTTGTCCATATTTCCCAGCACGGAGGGAAATGCCGTGAGCGCCTTGACGCTCGGGTCCCAGGGTTGTTGGTCCACCGCTTGACCCAAAGCGTCGCCCTTTAGATCCTGATGCTCTTGTACCCATCGGTCGGCCTCCACAATTTGCTCGGGAAACGTCGACGCCGCGAGGATCTGTGCCACCAGCGAATCCGGATACAGCGCAATCGGCGCTACCAACTGCTGCAACTGCTCGGGAGTCCCTTGCGTATAGGGCGGGGCTGGCGCCGTCGGTGGCCCGGTCTGCGGTGGGGCCGGCGCGTCTTGATGGGCTGTCACGTTCTGTGGCCAAACCGCGACCATCAGAGCCAACCCCAACAGGGAAACAAACATCTGCGCGCCCCATCGAGGCCTTGATAACCCTGCGGCACGTCCGAAAATGTCCATGTTCTTGAACCTCCTGTACGGTGGTCGGAAGTGACGAGTGAGGAGCCAGTAAGGATCGAAAATCGAAACACGCTAATCGCAGCGAGTTTCGAATTTCGCTTTTCCACTTTCGTTTTTCGGCTGCTCATCGCTCAGAGGCACCACGAATCGGGTCTCCCCGGACACGTCCATAATCACAATAAGCAGACCGAGCTTGGCTGTCTGTTCAACTTTGACCACTATCCGGTTCAATTTTGACCACCGACCCTAAGATGTCCCGGGGTGTGGCCTGCCATGAGTGAAGAACGATAGTGGAGGTTAGGGGACTGCGAGGAATTGTTCCGTCTTGGCGATCAGGCAATCACCGTCAGGAGCTCAATGAAAAACGTGATAGCGCCGCCCTTCCGAGCCTGCCCTGAGCGGGGCGATGCCGGGGCATCCCCGACTAATCGTGCAGGACCACGCCCAGGAGGCCACTGTTGACAGTCAACGCGCCGCTGCCGGTGTAATCGATAAAGCCCATTGTCCGGAACTTGTTCATGAAATGACTGACGCGCGACCGGGTGGTACCGACCATTTGTGCCAGATGTTCCTGATTGATTCCGGGATGGACCGTTTCGGTTCTGCTTTCCTTGCCAAAATGCGCCAGCAATAAGAGAATCCGGGCGAGCCGCTTCTCACTGGAGTTGAAAAGTTGGTCGACCAAATCCTCTTCAAATCGAGTGTTGCGAGTAAGCAGGTGCGTGATGAACAATTCCGAGATCTCGTGCTGCTCGTGGAGCAGACGCACCATCAGTGACTTCTCGATCCGGTGAAGAGTGGAATCCGTCACCGTGATAGCCGTTGCGATGCGCAACGGCTGGCCACCGAGGCATCCCTCGCCGAAGAACTCGTCGGAGTCCAGAATGGTGACGATTGCTTCCTTGCCTTGTTGGGACGTCACCGCGAGTTTCACCTTGCCTTGGTGGAGATAGAAAATGGAATCCGCTGGGTCTCCCTGCACGAAGATCGTGCGGTTGGCACCGTATTCCAGAACGGTTTTCCCGCGCGTGATTCCTGCGAGGAACGCTGCCCAATCGACAGACTGAGTTTTCCCGTTGGCTAGCGCAAGTGCAGGCTTGCCTTTGCCATTGGCCCTGACAACCTTAGGCGGGCTCTTCTGCGGCGTCATAACAACCTTTCCTTTCTCCTTGCGGAAGGCGAATCCGTGGATACGCAGGATGGAAACTGCGCGCAAACAGATCAGCTTGGATTTTCGATCCAGAACTCTAGTTATCCACTGGCTGAGATGCTAGCCTTCGGAAAGGGTTCTGTCTGTAGGTTGCCGAACACTGGCAGGGAATATTAAAGGGCCTCATCGATGGTTGTCTTCCCGGCAGTATTCAAGCGTCCCGCTTGAAAGCGTTTCCTTGACGCAGGGGGGCTTCGCCAAACCTGTCCTCCCGGATCGCTGCGTAACACTCGCAGGCGCACATTTCGAGCTTCGCGCGGCTCAGAATCTGCACTTCACCACGGGTCCACTTGATAACCCCCTTTTTCTGCAACACTCCGGCTGCCAAGCTTACCGTGGGTCGGTCCGTCCCTAGCATCGTGGCAAGGAAATCCTGGGTAATGGCGAACGTCGGGGAATCCACCCTGTCCTGAGTGATCAGTAGCCAGCGGGCGAAGCGCTGTTCGATATTGTGAAGTCGATTGCAAGCGGCGGTTTGAGCCATTTGCATCCAATGAATCACTGCATACCGAGTCAGAATCTGTTGAAGTTGTGGACTTGACCGTAAGACTCTTTGCAATTCGTCGACTTTCACCCTGTACCCATCTCCGGCGATTTGTACGATCTCACGCACTTGGCTCTTCCTCATGCCAACCGCCGCCGGGATTCCTGCAAACCCTTCCTTTCCTACTTCACCTACTTCAACCGTCCTTCCATCTTCCGTCTCAATGACCAGAGACACCATACCTGCATTCGGGAAATAGACAAACTCCAGTGGATCGTTCGGTTCGTAAAGGCTAAGTCGGTGAGGCATTCTGAGGAATTCTAAGTGAGGACGGATGGCACGGTATTCTTTGTCTGAGACCGACAGTAGGACCCGGTTGTTTACCGGCTTCCCTGTGGAATTTGTTCGTTCGCCTGCCTGCGCTGTTTGAAAGTCTCTTTTTGCCACGAAAGTCCTTTGTTATACACGATTTGTTTGCCCGAAACGGCTCAGGCTTTCTTAGGTCAGTCTCATATGCTTAGATTAGGAGCTGCCACCTCCGCGGGGGAGGGGGCGGCTCCTTTTTGCAAAAGAAGCCACGAGAACGTGATGTACTTCCCCACCAGAGCCTGATGGGCAGCTCGAGGCACACCCTTTATACCCTGGAGTATTTCGCGCGTCAGTTTGATACCAAACATACGTTAGGTCAAGATTGCACAATCATGTGTGCGTAATGGAGCAGACACTCGTCCCCGCCACTTCTATCATGGTTCTTTGAGGAAAAGTAAGAAGAGCTTCGTCTTACCATTAGGAAGGCAAACATGGGCAACGTAAGGAAACCTAGCCTGAATTTCCACGGACAACCATTCGCCTAAGTATTAGGCCGGCTGTTAACCGATTTTTCAAGGGACACTGGCAGAGCCGGATTAATCTATTGGTGCGCTGATAATTATGGTTGAAGG
>Ga0187856_1002992_pt1 | contig 12071 bp, 13 predicted proteins | sample June2016WEW_8_40_FD_132443 | JGI IMG/M metagenome (GOLD analysis project Ga0187856, IMG submission 132443) | Peatland microbial communities from SPRUCE experiment site at the Marcell Experimental Forest, Minnesota, USA - June2016WEW_8_40 | ecosystem: Environmental > Terrestrial > Soil > Wetlands...
AGGGAGGCATCATGATGCTGATAAGGGGTACAAAGAACGCTTTGTGGTGCCAAGAACTTTTTCAACGTACCTATCTGCCTGAAATAGCTAAACTATTTTTTGGCAACTGTTAAAGATCAGTTAAGGGTATTTGGTGTTGGCCCACCAATTACTATATATCTTAACAGGAGGTTTCTTTTTTGGTAATCTGATATAAAAAGATTTTCTCTGCTACCATTTGGGGTGTGGCTTGGGGTCATGAGAATATATAACGTTCTTCACTGCTTTCACTTATCTATCCGCCCGAACTCGCTTCAACACATTTCCCACGCCGGAAGGTGAAATGCCGATCAGACCGGCAACCTCGGTGAGGGACACTCCGGATTCATTTACAAGCTTTTCTATTATCCGCACCCGCGCCTCCGTTACCGCTTTTCTCCGAGAGCCGTTCCGTAGTTGTTCCTGATGAATACCGAACTCCTCGCATATCCTGGCAATAACACCATCCTTGTCCACCGGCTGTCTGTCCGGCCGTCTTTCCATCTCATTCAAGACTCTCGTGACGAAATCGCCGCTTCCGAGAATTCTCGCATCGTAAGCAACGCGGTTCTCCTTGCGTAGAGGTGCTCCGCCGACGCTCCGTGTAAGTCCACCGCCCGTCAACTCCGGCTGCTTCCCCCTCTCTTTTCCTTCATCCACGAAAGCATAGTAGAGCAGAACAGCTTCTGCGACGCTCTTGCTGAAATGCATAAGCACTGGAATCCGATCCTGCCAGGCTCTGGTTGTTCTGCCCATGATGGCGCTGTGTCCGCACCATGGGTATGTATCGAGCGCACTAAGACTTGTGACAATACCGGCCCTCAATGGATTGAGATGGATATAACGGACCAGTTCCAGAAAGTAGGGTTCTTCCTCGCAGACGACTGATTTGTAGCGGTTTTGAAAGAGATGTCCCGTACGATGATGTCTTTTGTTGAAAGAGACTGCGTACCGAGTCATCAACTTCCGCATGAATGCGGGCAGGCCCGGAGGTCCGCTGAGGATGAGCAGATGGAATGATTGCCCATGATCGACCAAGCCGGGATTTTCGTTCCCGTCTTGTCGACCGGTTCTTCGACAATCCCAAGGAACTTAGCCCTATCGGCATCGTCAACGAATATATTTGTTTGATCTATTCCACGGGCCATTACATGGTGAAGCGTTCCCGGCGCATCCAAGCGGGCGTGACGAGGCATGGGGAGATTATATCAGACAGACGGAGAACCGGCAAGTGAAAGAAGTGAAGAACGTCCCTCTGGATTCCCTATGCTCTCGCACCACCCGGAAAACTGCTCTACGGCGGTAACCTCCCCTGGATTAGCTATAAAGAATTCATCATCCCAAGGACCCGTGAGAAGTTTTTCAAGAAACCTCTGTGAGCCTTTGAGTATCTGGTGTGAAAGGCCGAGTATCTCGGCGAGTTTCTCTGTTCTATTGGTGTACGGTGTGATATCATAACCCCCGGTGTCAATGAAGGTAAGGTACCTGTAATGCTTCAGCATCACCTGCATTAGCTTGACCGCTCTCTCCAGTCCATACTTTCGGCAACAGTAATCATACTCGTCAGCGATGTTGTTTTCAGACTCGAGCCAACCCCTGGTAAAAAAGTAGCGAGGCGCATCCCTCGACAAAAGTGTCCTTGCTTCTTGAGACCCCAGAAGCAAGGATATGCAATCCTCTGCTTTGGGCAAGACCAGCCGCGCCGTTTCAGACCTGATCCCGGCCAATCCGTTTCCACACAATCCGAAGCCAAGGATGATTGTTGATACATTGTCAATCCTGTCGATTGTGGCCTGCACTTGTCTTTTGAGCTCCTCTGGCTTTACATGGAGCTTCGAGTCAATCCAAAAAACGGGATGGTGTACTTCTGCGGCACGGATGGCCAAATTAACCTCATCTGCTATCGTACGGCATGCCACAATGACTGTGCTCATATGACTTCCCAGAGTTGTTTTGATTCAGCTCGTTCCGCTGACCAGTTACGCGATATTCTGGCGCAGAGATCGATTCCCGTGGAAATATCCGTCGCATGGTAATCAGCGCCAACGAATTCACAAATGGTCTTGTCTACCATACCTCCGAGGATGACAGTCGTCCGATCTCGAAGACCCTGATTTTCAAGCAGGGTAATGGTCTGTTTCATAGACTCGTAGGCAGGGGTGATGAGGCCGGAAAGGCAGAGAACGGAGGAGGAGAAACCCGCAACGGCTTCTATGAATGTGCCTGGCCAAACATCTACACCGAGGTCCCTCACGTCTAGACCCCGGCATCGCATCAACCCAATGACTATGTTCTTTCCGATGTCGTGTATATCATTTCTCACCGTGCCGATAATGACAGGTGACGTTTCGCGCTTCGGTTCCGGCTGTTCCTCCAGAACGAGGTCAAGAAGCTCCCTGAAGATCTCTGCGGCCATGATAAGATCTGCCAGGAAATACTCCCCTCTCTGGTACCTCTGGACGGCCATCTCGATACCTCTGCCCGCAGCCTCTATAAGTGGGTATCGATCTTGGCAGGTGGCCAGCTCTTTCCGAACCAGCTGCGTTGCCTTAGGTCCGTCCAGGCGAGCAAGGGCCATAGAAATAAGGCTACTCTTGAATAGATGGTTCATCTCTTCCCTCTGACAGTGAGGAGTAACGTCCAGACAGCGTCGTTTCCTCAAAGATGGTGTGAATTCGGCCCATCGTCCAATCTATCTCCTCAAACCCGGTGAACAGGTCTGAGGTCACCGCACCAAAGCCAAACGAATCCCCTAGAATACATCCGGGTCCATCGCAATGGTTCCTCAGGACAATGGCCTTTCGTCACTCATGACGCTCGATCAGTTATTCAAAAAACCCCTTAGTAATGGCCTGAAGCCGATATCGTTCACCATCACAGATCATCACCGACCAGCCCAATGGTTGGTCTTCTCCCCCAAGAACCAGCTGTTCAATTCTCAACCCAGGCTTGCCAGCACTCGTACCCAGTGTCCGAGCCGTCTCCTCGTCAAGGTTGACCGCGGAGAACGTCACTTGATTACGGCTTGCCGTCAAGCCCATGTGCTTAGAGACAAACTCCGGGAAGGCGGCATAATGAATTTCTTTTTCTATCACAGGTTGGCCCTTGCGGTAGATAATGAACCTCCTGTCAAAGGCGACCGGCCGGCTGTTGAGAAGAAGAAGCTTGCGAATCTGCAGAATCTTGGTTCTGGAGCGCAATTTGAGTATGGAAGCAACTTCGTTGTTCGCAATGACAACGCCTACGCCAAGAAGCTTGACATTTGCTCCTTCTGACGAAACAGGCTGACTGTCCGGTAGCTCAAGAGTCAGCTCATTATAACGCGGGCGCGTAACAAATGTGCCCTTTCCGCGAAACGATTCAATCATTCCTTCTTCGGCCAGGAGCCTCAGCCCTTGACGAACCGTCATTCTAGTGATGCCGTACTGAATGCAAAACTGTGACTCCCCGGGGATCATATCTCCTGGCTTTAGTTCACCGGATAGAATCCGGCGCTTCAGGTCGTCTGCCAATTTGAAATAGGCGGGAACAAAGGACCCATCAGTTCTCATTTGCCTCCCCTTCTAAAGCGCGCCATCCGTCAGAATAGTCATGACAAGCCTCACAAAGACCATTCCTATACGATATACTATACAGATGTTTACAACATCTCAAGCAAAAGCCCCCGCCATTACGCCTTGCCGAAAACCCGTTCTGAGCCGAGAAGCGTGGGAAGGGACGGCGGTTTCCTGAACGTAGCCTTCCTTCTTGCATGTCACTCCTGCACATAAAAGAAAATGTCGGCGGAACTTCCCTCCTCCCTTCAAAAGTACGTCGACAACGTTCTCCATGAGGCATACGCTCAATGGCACCGGAATGGCACGAGATGTTCCGGGCATCGGGGGGGAGTATCCACATGATTGCCCGCTGACTCGACCCGGTGCCATCGAAACCGCTGAAGACCTTAAATTGCCTATATCGACCCCTTTCTCATCTCTCGAACTTGCTAGTCCCAATACAACGGGAACAAAAACGGACGCTCATTCGATCCTGTGTTCCCTGAAGGCACCTATGTAGCCTACGGAGTTTGGATCCTTACCGGCAATCAAAAGAGCAGCTCGTAACGCGCTATAGAGTCTCTTGTCCGTCGGATCCAAAATCGCCGAATCCAACCCGCGTGCGATGGCTGCGACCAGAAAGGTCGAATTGACGAGTTTCCTGACCGGCAAGCCATAAGACACATTCGTGAGGCCACACGTGGTGTGCACGCCGGGAAACGCCGTCATTATCTGTTCGATTGCACCCAGGCTGGCCAGGGCAGATCGAAAATTAGTAGCAAGAGGGTATACAAGAGGATCAATGTAAAGATCCTCTAAGGAAACACCGGCATTCCTCACCTTCTCCACGAATTCGCCGGCCATCTGCACCTTCTGATCAACAGTGTCAGCAACCTTTTTTTCTGATTGGCAAAGGGCTATGACTTTGGCCTTGTACTCGATTACCAGAGGTAAGATGCCCTCCAATCGTGAGGGTTCTAAGGTGATGGAGTTAATCATTGCTCTTTTTCCGAGTGTTGGAAGAACGCTTTTTATTACGGCAGGGTTTGGGCTATCTATGCAGAGAGGCAGATCGACAGCTTCCTGAACCAAGTCGACAAGCCACGTGAGCCGTTCAGCCTCATCGTCCATGAATGTTCCTGCGTTGACGTCGATGTACTCGGCACCTGCCGCCGCCTGAGCCCTCGCCTCGTCCTGAAGGAAAGCCGTATCCTTTGAGGAGACCGCCAGCGCGATAGATTTCCGGGACGTATTGATCCTTTCGCCGATGATCAACATGTGCCGTGCCTTTCGCCCAAGAAGGCCCAAAGCTCAGTCACCATTTGCCTCAGAGATATCCCTTGTAAAGAGCTAATCTCGCTCTCCTATCAGGTTCAAGTACTCCACCCCTTTCATCTCCTCTTCGGAACCCCGCACATATCTATCTGTCTTCCCACCCGATATGTCCCCGAGCTATATTTCTGAGACGAATTTACCGTCGCCAAATTCCTGGAGCGCATCAAACATGGCTACAATCTTTTCCGGTGAGGTATCGGGCTGGAGATTGTGGGACGAAGCTGCAATCCACCCTCCGGTGGGCATCCATATCTTGATCAATCTTTTGATCTCTTTCCTGATCTCGGCAGGTGTTCCGAAGGGAAGGAGCCGCTGTATATCGATTCCGCCGTGAAACGACATGATGTCACCAAAGTGTTCCTTCAGGTACTCCGCGTTCATGTTCTTGGCGAGTGGCTGTATCGGATTCTGAACATCAAGACCCAGCTCGGCACGGTCTTTGATCACATTAACAATAGACCCGCACGAGTGCATGATGACTTTTACGTTAGGGGCATGTCTCTTGATGTGGGAGATAAGCATGGCTTCGTATGGCTTCACGTGTTTGACGTAATCATCGTGAGAAGTGAAGAGGGCCTGATTCGTTCCAAAGTCATTGTAACAAACCACAACATCCACGATATCCCCCACCGCCCGAAGGATGTTGTCGACGATAAACGCATTTCTGGCATACCTATTCTGATAAGCATGGAAAAGATCCGGCCTGTTTTTCATGTGGTAGAGAGCCCGGTCCAGACCAAAAAGCACCCCGTGTATATCCATTATGGCCGAATACTCCATGGGCATCTCAATTCCGAGGGCGTGATCCGGGAATTTCTTCCGCAAGGCAAGTGCTTCTTCCCTGAGGCCTTCCTGCTTCCAGACAGGATCATTTGGATCAGGCCAACCAGGGTAATGCTCTATCTCCTCGACTGTAGTGAAGTCCCGCATGGGGTAGCGGTCAGGGTCCCCATAGTATCCAACAGCCTTAAATCGTGCGCCAAGCGGCCCCACGACCGCACCTCCCTGAAAGTCATACAGCGCAGGCTTCCCATGGGGATACATAAATCGGATGTCTACCCCGAATCGCTGCAGAACCCGCTCATCCACATTGCCGACCTCAAACATCATGGGCTCGCAACTTGGTTCAGCATAATCTTTGATACCTAGATACTTGCACAGGTTCTTGTACGGACGCTTCTCCATATGCGGAGAATCGACAATGCTCCAACACATTGCTCCAAAATCGATCGGAACACGATCCGGGCCGCTCCTCTCTATGGCTTTAAGGTATCTTTCTCTCGATGTCATCTGTTGTCTCCTCCTTTTCTATGACAGTAGCGTTTCCACCTTCCGAAGGCCGTCTGCCGGATCTTTTCCATATCCATCTGCACCAATCTTCATTGCGAAGGCCTCGTCTAATGGGGCGCCGCCAACCAGTACCTTCACCTTCTCACGAAGCCCGGATTCTGTCAAGGCAGCGACGACGGTTTTCATATAGGGCATGGTGGTCGTTAGAAGTGAGGACATAGCCAACAAATCAGCATCGTGTTTCTTTACGGCATCTACAAAGTCTTCCGCCGGAACGTTAGACCCTAAGTTGATGACGTCATAGCCCGCCCCCTCTAAATTTGCAGCAACTAGATTCATGCCAATGTCGTGGACATCCCCATGGACCGTGCCGATTACAATCGTCCCCTTCTCGCTGGCCTCACCCGGCTTCGCGTAGGGCCTTACCAGGTCGCAGACCTGTTTGGCAAGTTCCCCGGCGGAGAAGAGTTCCGGCAGGAAAAGCTCGCCGCCCTCGAAGCCCTCGCCAACTTTCTTGAGCCCCGGCAATAGCCCTCGTTCGATTATATGATCTCGCGGGATTTTCGCTTCCAGAAGCTTCTCCGTCAGTGCTACCGCTCCTGTGATGTCGCCCTTGATGACAAAATCCGCCAACTGTTCTACACGTAATTCACCCATAGTCTCCTACCTCCTTTCTCATGTTGCGGCCCATGAAACGGCAGTAATTCTCATGAACCTATTTAATTTCCCGAACCAGATCGAGCGTTAACCTCCCAAATATGCCTTCCGGACTGTCTCGCTGCACTTAAGCTCCTCGCATGTTCCCTCCTGGACGATCCTGCCCACGTGGAGCACGTAAGCGTAGTCGGCTACCTTAAGCGCTAAGGGGACATTTTGCTCCACCAAAATGACACCAACCCCATTCCGATTGATGCCCTTGACCACAGGAGCCAACTCGTCAACCATGATAGGAGCCAGTCCTAGGGAAGGCTCATCTAAAAGTAACAGTTTTGGTTTACTCATGAGAGAGCGGCCTATGGCCAGCATCTGCTGTTCTCCCCCGCTGAGCGTCCCTGCCTTTTGAGTCCGCCGTTCTTTCAAGCGCGGGAAGTGCTCGAAGATCTCATCCAGGTCCTTTTTCACGTTGCCCTTGTCTCTGCGCAAGTAGGCGCCAAGTTTAAGATTTGACAGGACCGTAAGATTCGAGAAAAGCCGTCTCCCTTCAGGCACGTGGACCAGACCCAGCTTCACAATCTTATGGATAGCCATAGCGTCGATCCGTTCTCCGAGAAACCATACCTCTCCCGACGTAAGCGGCACCAGACCTGACAAGGATCTTAGAAGTGTACTTTTGCCGGCTCCGTTGCTGCCGACAATGCCAATCACCTCTCCTTGCCGTAACTCTACGCTAACTCCGTCCAGTGCTTTAGCCTTCTCGTAATAAACAGTGATATTCTTCACCTCAAGCAGCATAGTCACCGCCAAAATAGGCGCGGATCACTTCGGCATTGCCCCTCACCTCTTCCGGAGTACCTTCAGCAATCTTTCTTCCATAATTGATGACAACGATCCGATCACACAAGCCCATCACCACCGAGACGTTATGCTCGACCAACAGAATTGTTGCTCCTCCCGCATGCACTCTTTTGATGGCCTTCAAGGCGAGATCAGCCTCGTCCTGGTCCATCCCGCCTATCGGCTCATCCAATAACAGAAGTTTTGGCTTGACCGCCAGGGCTGCAGCCAGGTCAAGGACTTTCTGATGTCCATGGGGAAGATTCTTTCCCAGCTCGTCTTTCACCTCGCGGAGCCCCACAAACTCCAAATTCTCCTCAGCCTGTTTCAAGATATCTTTCTCTTTCCTTCGGTACCTGCGCGTATTGAATAAGGACCCCCACAGGCTCGTGTCTGCAGACAAGTAGAATGATGCTACGATATTCTCGAAAGTAGTAAACTCGGCAAAGAGCGGTATAGCCTGGAAGCACCTACCAATTCCGATCCTGGCGTGCAGATGGGGCTTCATACGGGTCACGTCATGTCCATCAAAAATGATGCTCCCACTTGAGGGTCTCAGAAAACCGCTAATGAGGTTTATGAGGGTCGTTTTGCCCGCGCCGTTTGGACCGATAAGGCCCACTATCTGCCCTTCGTCAATTGACATATCAACATTTGAGACAGCGGCAAGCCCGCCAAAGTACCTCGTCAGACCAATCGTCCTAAGCAGCATATTCCGCCTTCTTCCGATCGCGCAGCCTTCTGACCCATGACATAATCTGCCGGGGTAGACCAACTATGCCATCCGGTATCAGGTACAGAACTGCAAATAGAGCGGCGGCCTGAAAAAACGGCGCATACCCCTCAAAACCTGCCATGGCATAAGGGATGAGATAGAGAACGGCTGTTCCCACGATCGGACCTGCAAAACTGCCCTTTCCGCCGGCGAGAAGGTATACCAATAGAAAAATGCTTGGCATGACACCAAAAGATTCTGGGGCAATGAAGCCCGCGTAATGGGCGTAACCGGCGCCAGCTATGCCAGCGAAGAAACCCCCGATACCCAAGGAGAGTATTCTGATACCGCGCTCATTTATACCTCGGCTGGATGCCGCCAGGTACGATTGTGCCACACTCTTTACGGTCATGCCGAGTCGGGAATGCTCAAGTCTGTAAAGGATTAACAGAGTGAGCAGAACCAGGGCCAGGAAGAAATAGTAGTATGGCACTTTGCTGAAACCGAACAGGCGAGGAATTGCTGGAAGGCCGGCATAGTGCCCGGTCCATTCGGGAGCCAAGGCGACCAAAGTTGTCACCATCATCCCAAAAAACAGGCTGGCCATGGAGAAGTAGATCGCTCGCAGGCGCGAGAACGGGAGGCCCACCAGGACCCCAACAATCATAGCTGCCAGCCCGCCCAACGGCATCGTAAACCACATAGGCCAGCCGAGGTGCTTTGCAAGCATGGCCGATGTGTAGGCCCCGATTGCCATGGAGGCCGCATGGCCAAGGGACATTTGCCCTGAAATGTAGATGGTTCGAAGGCTGCTAGTCATCATGACATAAATGAACACAAGAATTGCAAGGTGAAGGTAGTAGCTCTCCAAGAACAGCGGGGCCAGAGACAAAAGGACAATCACACCGACGATGCCGAAACCGCTGACTCTATTTCTCTTCATGGATAGAGACTTTCTCCGAACCATAAATTACATTTCACGCCCAAAAAAACCCTGCGGCCTGATTACTAGGATAAGGACGACCAATGCGAGGGCGAACGGATCGTAGATGACGTTCGGCAAGAAGTACGGGCCCAGCGCATCCACCGCTCCCAGGAGCAGTCCACCTGCCCAGATACCACCGATGCTTCCTATACCGGCAAGAATCACAACCGCAATTATCTTGACCAACATCAGGTTCGCTATTGCCACATCAAGAACCAATACGGAACCCACCAACCCTCCCGCAAGCCCTGCCAAAGCACAGCCGGTGGCACAGACGAGGCCGGAAATACGATGAATGTTTACACCCATCAGAGAGGCGGCATCTGCATCATGGGCAATGGCAAGCATAGCCTGCCCGAACTTGCTCTTTTGAATAAAAAGGACAAGAACAGCTAAGAGAATGCAAACGATAAGGAGTACTGCCAACTTGTCTGCAGGTATCGACACACCCACAGTCATAATACTCCCTCTTACCAGAGGAGGCATGCCTTTTGCCAAAGGTCCGACCGTCAGATCGGCTCCGGTCTTCAAAACAATGATAAGGCCGACAGCCATTACCGTTGCTTTCTCAAAATCCTTCTGAAATGGACGAAAACAGACTCTTTCAATAAACAACCCGAACAGGCCCATGGTGAGCATGGTCAGCGGCAGAGATACCCACGGCCCCAAGCCCAGGGGGACCCAGAAATTGTACGCCACAAAACCGCCAATCATGTATATGGCACCGTGGGCAAAGTTCATTATTCGCATGACGCTAAAGACGAGGGCGAAGCCCAGCGCGACCAGTATGTAGATCGATGAAGTCATCAAGACGTTCACCAAATGCGCTACTATCTGTGAAGCCACCTATCTCTCCTTCTTTCTACATAGCCCTGCGACGTGGGCCAGCCCGCAGGAGCCGTCACGGACGGGGGAGGTACCCTCTGCGGGCCAGCCTGCCTGCCGCCACGCGGGGTTACGGCGTAGATGTGCTCACCCACCTTATAAACGTCGGCTTGCCCTCCTTAACGGTAAAAATCGCCAGACGTGGACATATGACACACTTGGCCCCAAAGGTCTTTTCTCCGCCAATCGTCGCCGGTCCAAAGACGGTCTCCACGCTATTCATTGTTCGCAAGTGGTTCGCAACCACAACGGGGTCCAGGCTCTGGGCAGACTGGATAGCCTGTGTGAGAATCCAGAGCGTGTTCCATCCCCATGGGTGCCACTGACTGGTCTTCCCGAGTTTCGCAGAAGCCCTTGGTATTACCTCCTTTTTTATGATCGGTGTCATATTGATATCAAAGATGTCCCAGCCTCCCGCAATGAAGCCCTCAAGAACTTCCGAGCCGGTAATCTGAAGAATCTCGGAAACGATCTTCTCAGTGGTCGCAACGAGAGGCCCTTTGAATCCCAAAGCTCGTGCAGCCTTTGCCTGAGCACCTATGTGATACGCCCAACCATCGGTATACAGGATTACATCAGGTTTGGCAGCCATGGCCTTCTGCATCACAGGGGTAAAATCGACTGTCGTTCCCGGCCACTCTTCCGAATAAACCACGGTAATACCGAGACTATTCGCAATCGGTTCAAGATGCTTTCTTCTGTATATTCCGGCGCCGTCACCGGGGTGTGTCATAGCAAGAGTCTTCACCTCAGGGTGAATCTCTTTGAGGTAGGTCAAAACTGGTTCCATACATGTCCGACTGGTTTGCGCATAGAAAGTGAGGGGCAATTTAGGACCTATTTCATCGGGATTCAAGCAAGCCCAATGGCCCAAACGAAACACTTTCGCAGGTTCGGCAATCTGGCTGGCTGCGATATTCATCACAGTATTGACCCCCCCAATGAGGAACTTCACCTTCTCCTTTTCCACCAATTTTGTGACGGCAGCTGCCATGCCCTCGGGCGAACTCTTCGAGTCCTCACTGAGGAGTTGTAGCTTGTATTTCACCCCTTTAACGGTAATGCCGCCTTTTTCGTTGATCCAATCGACCGCCAATTTTGCCCCCTCATTGGCCGGTTGTTCCCCGGGGGCCATCCAGCCGGTCATGGAATCGATAGCCCCTATTTTCAGTATCCTTGTCTCGGCCGCGAAACTCGGCCCCACCAAAAAACCAACAACCACACAGACCAGCGCCACATACCTTGCAATGCTCATCATGTGCTAACCCCCTTTCTGGTTATTTTGATGCATAACGCAAACCACTATGTTTCATGCCCCGTCTCGACAGCCCGCCTTGATGATGTTTCTTGAACCGATCTTAGCGGGCCATCACCAACTGTATATATGTATATACTTATACTTATCGATTTAACCTATGTCAACATTTTTTTTGCCTGACAATCGACAATCGTGGTCGTGAAAAGAATCTTTTGTATGGGAGGCTGAGGTTAAAAGTGCTGGGCTGAGCTCGTGGCCATTACCACTCGTAATAGCCAACTTTCGTGATGAGGGAGAGGTACACCATTTCAGGAAGAAGGTAGGGACAGCTCCGGGTCCGGCCACCGGCCCTCTGGGGCCAGGGCCATGGTGGAGTCATCTTTTCCAAAAAACCGCCTCAGGTGCTTTTTGTCGCCTCTGGTTGTCACCCCTCCTTGTCATGCCTGGTTGTCACCCCCGGTTGTCACTTTGACAGGAAGCGGGAAAAGGAGGAAAATCTTATCAGGCCGGGCATTGCCCCGGCCCGTTTGAGCCGGATTCGAAAGGTCCCCGGCA
>Ga0187856_1002993_pt1 | contig 12071 bp, 9 predicted proteins | sample June2016WEW_8_40_FD_132443 | JGI IMG/M metagenome (GOLD analysis project Ga0187856, IMG submission 132443) | Peatland microbial communities from SPRUCE experiment site at the Marcell Experimental Forest, Minnesota, USA - June2016WEW_8_40 | ecosystem: Environmental > Terrestrial > Soil > Wetlands...
CCTCCGCACGGCTACAACTACGCTTCGACAACGCAGTTATGCCATGAAATGACGGCCTTTCCAACACTTTTCCTGTCTATCGTCACCGCAATCAGCAATGAACCTGTGAGAAATGCGGGCTAAAGCGGTTCTCCAATTGGTGTAGAGCAGAGCCTGGAATCTTGAGTGGCATTTTCCTCGAGAAAATGCCACCTCGCACGCCCCTCAAGACTCGACAGTTATTGGAGAACCGCCGTAAAGGACTCCCATTGAAACAACTTGGCTTCCGTACATTCGCTATTTCCTCCCTCTTGCTGTTCTCGCTTGCGCCCGCGCTCCGCGCTCAGGCCCCCGCCGCTGGCCAGCCTGCCGCTCCCGCCTCCCTCCCCACCGCTTCGCTCGAAGACCGCCGCAAGGCCCTCAACGACCTCTTCCACGACTACTGGGAAGATCGGCTCAAGCACGATCCCGAGTTCGCCTCCACCATCGGCGATCTGCGCTACAACGACCAGATCAGCGACTACTCCGTCGCGGCCATCAACGACGCGCTGGCGCGGGAGCAGCGATTCCTGCTCCGCTTGGCCGCCATCGACCCGACTGGTTTTACGGATCAGGAGAAGGCCAGCCAGGAGCTGCTGATTCGCGAGTTTGAAGAAGATCAGGAGGCTGCCGAGTTCAAGGAGTGGGAGATGCCCCTCACCCAGATGGATGGCATCCACGCCCGATACCCGCGTTTGGTGGCCGAGCTCACCTTTTCGACCGTAAAGGACTACGACGACTGGATCGCGCGCCTCCACGCCCTTCCCCACGCCTTCGACCAGGTCACTACGAATATGTCGATCGGCATGGAAGATCACCGCGTGCCGCCCAAATTCCTCCTCGAAAAGGCCCTCGAGCAGGTGAAGCAACTGGCCAACCAGAAGCCCGAGGACTCGCCCCTGGCCATGCCTCTCAAGAACTTCCCGGCTTCGATTTCGGCTTCAGAACAGGCGCGCATCAAGGGCGAAATGCTCGACGCGATTTCGAATGAGGTGTTCCCGGCCTACCTGCGCTTCGCCCGCTTTCTTGAGGTGAGCTACATCCCCGCCGGCCGCGATCAGCCGGGAATTGCAGCCCTGCCCGATGGCGCGAAGTACTACCAGTTCCTCATCAAGCGCACCACCACGACCGACCTGACCGCCGCCGAGATTCACCAGATCGGCCTCGACGAGGTGGGCAAGGACGAGGCTGCGATGCTGGCCATCGCGCAGAAGCTTGGTTTCAAGGATCTAGCCAGCTTCCGTGCCAGCCTCAAGACCAATCCCAAACAGCACCCAGCCTCCGCCGACGCGCTCGTTGCGGCCTATAAAAGCTACCTCGGCCCCATGCAGGCCCGGCTGCCGCAGCTCTTTGGCACGCTGCCCAAAGCGCCTTTTGAAGTGACCACGGTTCCCGATTACGCTGCGAAGACCTCGCCTCCGGCTTACTACGAGTCCGGCACGCCCGACGGCTCCCGCCCCGGCCGTTTGTTTATCGACACCTACGATGCTACCGACCGCAACCTCTACAGCGTGGAGTCGATCGCCTACCACGAAGGCATCCCCGGCCATCACCTGCAGATCTCGATTGCGCAGGAGTTGCAAGGGGTTCCTGAATTCCGCAAATTCGAGCAATACACGGCTTATACCGAGGGATGGGCCTTCTACTCCGAGCATTTAGGCAAGGACATCGGCTTGTATCAGGACCCTTATTCCGACTATGGCCGCCTGGAGAACGAAACCTGGCGCGCCATCCGCCTCGTCGTCGACACCGGCGTCCACTCCGAGGGCTGGACCCGCGACCAGATGGTCCAGTACTTCCGCGACCACTCCGCTATTGATGAGCCGAGCATGCAGGCCGAGGTCGACCGCTACATTGCCTGGCCCAGCCAGGCGCTGGCCTACAAGATCGGCCAGCTCAAGATTTTAGAGCTCCGTGACCGCGCGCAAAAGGCTCTGGGAGACAAGTTCGACATTCGCGCCTTCCACGACCAGGTTATCGACGCCGGCGCCCTGCCCCTCGACGTCCTCGAGCACCGCATCGACGCCTGGATTGCAGCCCAAAAGCCAGCCTTGACCGCCGCGCAAAAATGACCGCCTCCAGCCGGACAAATCGCGCCTCATTTCTCCACTTATAGGCACATATTTCGCATCTCGTTTCTACCCTTATAGGCGTAGAAATTTTGCAAAAATCTTCGGTGACCCGAAAATCTATGCTTATAAGGGAAGATATTTTGCAGAATCTCGCCTTCCACACGGACAGAATGCGACCAAACCTGCCCATATAAGCGGAGTACGAACAAGTTATGCGTCCCACTTTGCGCGCTTGCGTGTAGCTTTTTGCGCATCTCCTTGCGCATCTCCCCGCAAGTTTATGCGGACTCGTCGAGAGATGCACCCAGCACGTTGACCCGTAGAACCAGATGCGTGAATTTCCTTGCACACCTGCACTAAGGAAAGGAAAGTCCTGCCGTGATATTCTTTCGAGTTCGCGCTTAAGGCGGCTCATCCCGCTATGAATATTCGGCGCCTATGCGGGTTGCAGCGGATGGAGAGGGTCTATGAAGAGGGGCTTGATTCTGGCTTGCATGATTTCATTTGGATTCGGTTGCGACCTGTATGCGCAGGCTGCAGCGCCCGTGGATACGACGGTTTGCGATGTGGTGAAGAAGCCGGAGGTATTCAACGGCAAGATTGTGCGGATCAAAGGCACGGTGGTAGCCGGATTTGACGAGTTTGTGATCAAGGACGCGACGGATCCCAATTGCGGATATCCCGTAAACGCGATCTGGCTTGCCTATCCGCCAGGAACGAAGGGGAAAGCGGGTCCCGCGGCCATGCTGGTGATCCAGCCCGCAAAGAGCTTCACCGGAAAGTTCACGCCTTCGGCGCGCACGCCGGTAACGCTGGACAAGAGCAAGGACTTCAAGCAGTTCGATTCACTTTTGGCGCAAAAGCACGAGAAGGGCGCGGACATGTGCCTGGGGTGCACGCGCTATGAGGTAACAGCGACGCTGGTGGGCAGGATGGATAGCGTGGCCGATGCGACACTGCAACGCGACGCCTCGGGCAAGATTGTGGGCTTTGGCGGTTTCGGGAACATGAATGCCTATCCTGCGCGCCTGGTTCTCGAATCGGTTTCAGACGTGACGCCGAAGGAGATCGATTATTCAAAAAACGACGACGAGACCAAAGGCAATGAAGCGGGAGGGGGTGGGGCGATCAACGCCGATATGTATGGCTCCGGCGCTGGCTGCGGCACCGGGGGTTGCATGGGAGTGGGAGGGGGGAGCGATATCGACCTGCATGGTGCAATTGCCGCGGCGCAAAAAAGCGCTGACGCGCTGGCCGCTGGCCCTCCCAAAGACGCTGCAGAAAAGGCCGCCGCGGTCTACGGAAAGGCCGGTGACCGTTCGACGGGCGTCTCCGTGGCCTATGGAGCGGCAAACGAAGCTTCGCCGAATGATGAGAATTTGGGCACCAAGGACTCCCTGGACGGCGTGCTCTTCAATTGCACGTTCAACTCGGATCGGCTGCAGGGCCCTGCGCTGGCGCGGGCCGTGATTCACATGGGGGAGCACGTGTCCGAGTTGCGCAATCCGGCGCCGGGAAATGAAGCCGCGCCGGCCTACTTGCTTGAGTCCGACGCCTGGGTGGTAACGGCGGTCTCGGCGGTGGTTGGCGGCCAGAGATTTCTGTCGCTGCCCGGCGGTTACGTGATTTGGGATAGCAGTTGGTCAGCAGACGATCGCAACACAAAGATGGCGGATGTGCTCAAGGATTTCCTGAACAATGAAGCAATGCTAAGCCAGTAGGCGAACAAGTTGCAGGTCCAACTACCGTCAGCGACAGGCAATGGCACAGTGCCACTGAATTCCGGGAATCGGGCTGCCGTGGACGTGGAGTATCGATTCCGGTGACAGGACAAGGATGCATGCGCCTGATGCGAGTATCCTTGGGAGTTGTAGACCGCACTGGTCGCTTCAAGCTTTGAAGGCGCCAGATTCATCCTGCATGAAGGGAAAAGAGAGTATGGCCGAGATCGCCGTCGAGGCACCGCAAACTCCTGCGCAGCTGCCCCAGGTCCGCGTGGCGGTTCTGGGCGCCGGCAAGATGGGCGGCATCCTGTTGCAGGCATTCTTGAAAGAGAACCTGTTTGCCGCCGATAAGATTCACGCCACCGTGGGGCACGCCGAGCGTGCGCTTGCGCTAAGCACGCAATGGGGCGTGGACGTAAGCACCAATAACCTTGAAGCAGTGCGCCAGTCGGATCTGATTCTGGTTGGGGTGAAGCCGTTCCAGGTTCCGGATCTGATTGCGGAGATCAAGCCCGCGCTTACGGCGGCCAAAACGCTGGTCTCTTTCGCCGCGTCAGTAAAAACGCGCGCCATCGAGGATGCAGCGGGCATGGAGATTGCCGTGGTGCGCGCCATGCCGAACACTCCCTCGGCGCTGGGCGCCGGTATGGCTGCCTTGTGCCGCGGTCGCTTCGTGTCAAAACAGCAGATGGAATTGGCGCAGCGCCTGTTTGAGACCGTGGGCCGCACCGTACTCGTGGATGAGAAGCACATGGATGCTGTGACCGGCCTATCGGGATCCGGCCCGGCGTATCTTTACATCATCATCGAAGCTCTGGCAGAAGCCGGCGTGAAAGTGGGCCTGCCGCGGGACATTGCCACGCAATTGGCGGCGCAAACGGCCTACGGTGCGGCGAAGATGGTGCTCGAGACCGGCTACCACCCGGCGCTGCTCAAAGACGCTGTGACCACGCCCGCGGGATGCACGATTGACGGCATCCTGGAATTGGAGGAAGGCGGCTTGCGCGTGACTCTGATTAAGGCGGTGATGCGGGCCACTGAGCGGGCGCGGCAGTTGGCGGCGGGATGAATTCGCTCTGAATGCGGCGAAATACTTTGCCCATGCAACGTCCAACCTGGCTTCCCTCCTACCTGCCTGAACTTGACGGGTTGCGCGGCCTGGCGATTCTGGCGGTTGTTCTCTATCACTGCCAACCGCGCCTCAAAGGAACGTGGATTTATTCCGCCAGCTTATGGGGATGGGCGGGAGTCATCCTCTTTTTTGTTCTCAGCGGTTTCCTGATCACATGCATTCTGCTGGGAACGCGGGACAAGCCGCATTACCTGCATAATTTTCATGGGCGCAGGGCGCTGCGCGTGTGGCCGGTGTATTTGCTTGTCCTGGCGGTTGTTTACCTGAACGCGCCATGGTTCATTGGCCCCAGCGTGTGGGACGCGATCAGGACTGCACCGTGGTTGGCCTACATCTTCTGCGTGCAAAACCTGTTTCACCTGGCTTTGCCGCCAGCGCTCGGACCCACATGGGCGCTGGCGATCGAAGAGCAATACTACTTTGTGTGGGCGCCGGTGGTGCGCGTGCTCCGCCAGCCCTGGATGCTGGCCATAGTGCTGGTAGCTGCGCTCGTCGCATCGCCTGTGCTGCGTCATGCGAATCTGCATTGGATGACGCCCACCAACACACTGATCCATTTGGATGGGATCGCACTGGGCAGTCTGCTGGCGCTCGGGTTTTACACTTTGAAACTGAGCCGCCGGGCATGGCTTGCGATCGGCCTCGCTGCGTTTGTACTGGGCATCGCAGCGGCGGCGACCATTGCCGGCGGAACAGCATATCTCGACTCCGCGCTGGCGGTTGGCTTTGCCGGCGCGGCGCTTGCGGCGATCGCATCAACCGGCGCGCGCAATCCGCTTAACGCGACGTTGCGGCGCGGACCGCTGGCGTTTTATGGCCGCATCAGCTACGGCCTTTATATGACGCACATTTCCGTCTTCATCTACTTCGGCTGGTTCGATGTGCGCATGGATTCGTACGGCATCGCCGGAAATCTTGCGGTTGTGGCTTTTCGTCTCGTCATGGCCACGCTAGTAGCCACGGCGCTTTGGTACGGATTCGAATCGCAGATTCTCAAGCTGAAGCGTTTCTTCTAGAGCGTGTTTCAAAATTGGTTGGGTAGATCCCTGTTGTGATTCCGCAGGGGCTAAAGCCCCTTGTTTTTCCTGCGTTTTTCGGCCCGGCTAAAGCCGTGCCCTTGTTACAAAACCGATTTTGAAACACGCTCCAGGAGGGCGAAGTGTTGCAGTGTGACATGAGTCACCCTTCGACATTCGAAGCGGCTGATAGGCTTGATCACAGGCGATTCACCGGGTTTCGTGACGGTCTCTGCAATGACGATCTCTTCAACTTGATGCGTGCCCGAGACCGCCGGTGATCTTTAAGAGGCGAAGGATCGGCGCGGGGCAACGGTGGCCATTCCTTCGCAGCCCTGCTGATTCGCTGACGAAATTTCCTGAAAGGTTTCTGCTCCATGCCCTCATTGCCGATTCTGGTCTTGAACAGCGGTTCTTCTTCGATCAAGTTTTCGTTGTATGAAGCCGGCAACGGCGAGCGGGCGCGGCTCCTTGAAGGCGCGGTCGACGGCATTGGCACCGATCTGGGGAAGTTCTGGATCAAAGACGCGTCGGATAAGAAGCTGGTGGATCAAACACCGGCAGTGCCCAGCCGCGCGGTTGCCTTCAAGCTGGTAGCCGATGCGCTCAAATCGGGCGAGGTCCCTGCCCCGGCGGCCATCGGACACCGCGTGGTCTGCGGGGGACCGACTGTTCGCGAGAACCAGCGCATCACGCCTGCACTGATCGACGAGATTGAAAGCTACGCGGCTCTCGCGCCGTTGCACACGCCGATCGCCGTTTACATCATGCGCGAGGCGCTGCGGCTGTTTCCGGGCATTCCGAACTTTGCGGTGCTCGACACGTATTTTCACCGCACGCTGCCGGAGGTTTCGACGCACATGCCCATTCCCGCGGAGTACGTTGCCATGGGCGTGCGGCGCTACGGGTATCACGGCATCTCATACGAGTCGATCATCTATCAGTTGCAGCCCAACGTTCCGGAGAAGTTGATCGTTGCGCACCTCGGGAACGGCGCGTCGATCTCTGCAATCCGCAACGGCCGGTGCCTCGACACGTCAATGGGCCTGACGCCATCGGGCGGCCTTATCAGCGGCTCGCGCACTGGCGACATCGACCCTGGCGTTCTGATTTTCATCCTGAAGAAGATTGCTGAGACCACGCCAGATGCAGCGGAAGCGGCCGATAAGCTTGAGACGGTGGTGAGCAAGAAGTCTGGGTTGCTTGGCGTGAGCGAGCTCTCGAACGACATGCGCGATCTGCGGGAGGCGATCGAGGCCGGCAATACGAAGGCGCGGTTGGCGGTGGACAAGTTCTGCTGGACGATCGCGCGATGGATCGGGAGTTATGTGGCGGAGCTGAATGGCCTCGACATGTTTGTTTTTACCGGCGGCATCGGCGAAAACGACATTGCATCGCGCGCGGAGATTTGTGCAGGACTTGGCGCTTTGGGAATCGTGCTGGACGCAAAGCGAAACAATGTGCGCAGCGCGGCGGTGATCTCCGCGGAAGCGTCGCCTGTGACGGTGCGCGTGATCCCGCCACTCGAAGACCTGATGATTGTGAATCACGTGGTGAGACTGCTGAACGAGTAAAATCCTGAAGCGTGCGGCATCTTTGAAGACCGCATTATGCCGGCCGAACGTCCCGAGACGAGTTTGTTCTAAACTGGTGGGTTCGATTCGGAGTCATCTATGGCCATCGCTGCCGCACCGGCGCAAACTGATCGTCTTCCCTCGCTCGCATTGCGGCGATTTGCGTGGGGCGTGCTGGCTTACTTTATCGCCGTGATTTTGTGGGGCGGGCTGGTGCGCGCCACGGGCTCGGGAGCCGGTTGCGGCGACCACTGGCCACTGTGCAACGGCACGGTGATTCAGCATTCTGCGCGAATCGACACGATGATCGAGTTCACGCATCGCATCACGAGCGGGCTTTCGTTTTTTTCAGTCGTGGCACTCCTTTGGTGGACGTTTGCGCGCACGGTGCGCGGTCATCTGGCGCGCGTCGCGGTGGTCGCTGCTGTCGGTTTCACGGTGATTGAAGCGGCCTTGGGAGCATTCCTGGTCAAGCTCGGACTGACCGCGCAAAGCCGGTCGCCCCTGCGCGCGCCGTACCTGGCGTTGCACCTCACCAACACGCTGCTCCTGCTGGCTGCGCTCACCCTCACAGCGCACCTGCTCAGCCGCCGAACAGGATACCTACGCGGAAAAATCCGCATTGCAGCGCCGTTCGGCGCCGTCGCTTCGATCATCGTCGTGCTGATCGTTGGCGTGACTGGATCTCTGGCTGCGCTGGGTGACACACTTTACCCGGAAAGCTCGTTGGGCGCGGCGCTGGCGCAGGATTTCTCGGCGACGAGCGGATGGCTGGTGCGCTGGCGCTGGACGCATCCCACGGTCGCGTTTGTGGCCAGCATATTCCTCATCTGGCTGCTGGTTCGCGCCGCGCAGCGGTCAACGCATTGGGACAACCGCGGGCTCTCCGCGCTCGTTCTGATTCTTTTAGCGGCCCAGTATGCGCTGGGTATTCTCGATGTGGCATTTCTCGCCCCGGTATGGCTGCAGATTGCGCACCTGCTCGGCGCCGACGCGTTGTGGGCTGCGCTTGTGGTTCTGACGGCGCGCCTGACTCTGGAGCCGGTTGAGGGCGAGGAGCGAACATAGGCTTCCGCGTCAGAGTTTTGGAGTCAACGAAAAGGCCCCTCGCGGGGCCTTTTTCAATTTGACAGGTTCGCGGTCCCTGATTCGCCTATTCTTCGAGAGCGGGGTGATAGTGGCTTTCCCAGCCGAGGTACCGCGCGGCTTCGTGAATGGACTTCGACACGTCGCTGAAGTTCGCGGCGACGTGGTGCTCGAATCCCTCGCGGCAGATGTACTTGAGCAGCTTCTGCAACTGCGGAATCTCGGCCACGCCGGCGCCGCCGAAGGTCTCGAGCGGGTCGTCGGTGAAGCGGCCGGCGCCCGTGTAGCCACGGATGACGCCACGCCGGTCGTCGGTGGAGTAGCGCGCAAAGCACATGGCGCCGGGCTTGATGACTCCCTCGCATGTGCCGTAGGTGTTTTCTTTGCCCACGGTGCCGGCGATGATCTGCTGGAAGTCCATCTTCACTTCCCTGAAGAAGTGCTTGGGCAGGTTGGAGCAGTGGAAGCAGACGCACTTGTTGGGATCGCTGCCGTAGTTGTTGTTCCAGTCGAGCAGCGCCGAAGGCGTGCCACTGGCCAGCGCCAGCATGTACATGCTGAGCGTGCCGGGGACGTCGACCTCGCAGGCGGAGGGGATGAGTTCGTTCGACATCATGCTCATGATGGTGCAGGGCACAACGCCAAGGAACTCTTCCATCGAAGTCCAACACTGCACGGCACTGATGGTGCAGTTGGTCTGCTTCATCCAGCCGTCGACGACCGCGCCCAACTTGGCCATCTTAAGCAGCGCCGCTTCGGGAATGCCCGCAGTGGTCACATACTTCTTGATGGCAGCGAGCTTGGTTTGAGCCGCGTCGTCGTTGTCTTTCATCCGATTGATACGACCGAAGATTTCGGAGAGATCGATGGGTTCGATGGAGATGCCGGAAGTTTCGAGGATTCGCTCGGAGTAGCGCACGGTGTTGAAGGCCGCCGGGCGCGCGCCGATGGTGCCGATCTTCAAGTTCTTGAGACCCTTCGCGATGCGGCAGACTTGCGAGAACCATTCAAGGTCAGCCTTGAATTCGGGCGAGGTCACGGCCTCAGTGTGCAGCGTGGTGAGCGAATAGTTAATGCCGTACTGCATCATGTTATTGCACGCACTCATCTTGCCGCAGAAGCTGTCGCGCCGCACGGCGATGGTCATGTTGTCTGAGCGGTCGGGTGTGGCCTGAACGAGCACCGGAACCTTCAGACCGGAGAGCCGGATGGCATCGACGATGCCGCGTTCTTCGCCGAAGTTGGGCAGAGTGACGATGATGCCATCGATCTCCTCCGCGTGTTTCTTGAAGAGCTCAGCGCATCGCTGCGATTCGGCGTAGGTCTCGACCGCACCATGTCTCGACTCCTCCGGACTCAGCACGATGGCCTGAGCGCCCACCGCCTCTAAAACGGCTATAATCTCTTCCCGGCCCGTCTTGGCCAGATGGCCAGGGAAAAAGCCGCGATTACCCACTACGATTCCAAAAGTCATTTTGCGTTGCGCTGCCATTTTCGTGCTCCTTTAACCGTTATTTCTGCGAAAAAACCAGACGATTGCGAAAGTTGCCTACTTGCTCGAATTGCCGGGACGAAACTTGACGACGTAGAAAAAGCCGAGCGCCGCCAAGAGGCCACCCCACCAAACCGGCGTGTGCAGGTTAGTCAACTGTACGCCCGGCGCGTAACTTCCCGTCGTCCACTCAAAAATACCGTAGCCGAGGATCATGGCGCCGTATACGACAAGCAGTACGCCAATGAAAAACCAGATCGGAATTCCTGAACCGTGCATAACTCTTTTATCCCTTTCCGCTCCTTAACTGTGCGAGTCTTCTGCGCTGTGACGAGTTTCCGTCCGCTACCAGAATATGACGTTGAGCCCGGCGAAGATGATCACCACAAGGCTCGCCCACACCCATTCCTTTTTGTAGAACGGCACCGGCCCTTCTTCCGGCAGTTTAGTAGCGCCATAAACAAGACCGTCCAATTCCGCCACTGGCCGCGGCCTCGTGAGCAGGCTCACGAGGACAATAACGATGGCGGTAAAGAGAAACGCCCAAAGCGCGCGAAAGACATTCTCGGCCATCGGTTTGGCGTCGGGCGAAAGCGCAACGTTGGCCAATGCGGCGGGATCGAGCTTGACCCACATGAACAGACTGGCTGAGAACACTATGCCGAGCAACAGGCCCAGAAAGCCTGCCAGCTTTGTAGCGCGCTTCCAGAACATGCCGAAAAGAATGGTGGCCAGCAGCGGGGCGACGAAGATGCTGAAAAGCGCCTGCACATAGTCCATAATGCCGTGCGCGTGCATCACCAGGTAGGCCGCGCCAATGGAGACTGCAACGCCAATCAGGATGGAGAGACGCCCTACCAGCACATAGTGGCTATCGGAGCCTCTCTTGTTGATGAGCGGCTTGTAGATGTCGTAGGTCCAAACGGTGGAGAAGGCGCTGACGTTGCCGGCCATCCCGCTCATGAATCCGGCGATAAGAGCGGTGATGCCGAGACCGAGAAGACCGGGCCCGAGATAGCGGACCATCATCAGAGGCAGGGCCTGGTTGTAGCTGTGCAGTTCCGAGCCGGGAGCCCCAGTGAGGACTTTCTGCTGGAAGTCGGCGGGCAGGGTGGTCTTGGCCATTGCCGCAGAGCAAGACGACGCATCTTCGACCTGTCCGGATGAAGAGGAAACAGCGCAGGCTGCGACGACATCTTCGCCGACAAGCTGCCGGCGGCTACCATCGGGATTCTGCAACAGGACCAGGCCGAGCAGACCAGGCAGGATGACGATAAACGGAACGGCCATTTTGAAGAACGACCCGATGATTGGCGCCATGCGCGCAGCGCGCAGGTTATGGGCGGCGAGCACGCGCTGGACGACGAGGAAGTCAGTGGTCCAATAGCCGAAGCTGATCACAAAGCCGAGGCCAAAGACGATGCCGGTCCAGTGAACGCCCATAGGATTGGCGGCAAAGCTGCCCGTGTCGCGCCACAGGTGGAAGTAGCTGTCACTACGCACGCCGGTCATCGACTGCATGTTGACCATGATCTGTCTCTTCAGGCCAGCGACGCCGCCGGTCTGAATCAGGCCGAGGATGGGCACCAGAAGCGCGCCGCCCCAAATGAGGACGAATTGCAGAACCTCATTGAAGATGGCCGAGCGCAGGCCGCCGAGGCCCACGTAGATGGCAACCGCGATCGAGGAGACGAAGATGCTGAAGGTGATATCCCAACCGAGGACGACCTTCATGACAACGGCCATAGCAAACATGTTCACGCCGCTCATGAGGATCATCTCGGTGGCGAATGAGATGGCAGCCACGCTGCGGGCCCCTCCGCCGTAGCGCAGGTCGAGATAGCCGGGTACGGAGTGGGTTTTGCACACATAGTAGAAGGGCATCATCACCAGGCCGAGGAAGAGCATGGCGGGAATAGCGCCGATCCAGTACCAATGGGTAGCGAGGATGCCGTAC
>Ga0187856_1003000_pt1 | contig 12054 bp, 13 predicted proteins | sample June2016WEW_8_40_FD_132443 | JGI IMG/M metagenome (GOLD analysis project Ga0187856, IMG submission 132443) | Peatland microbial communities from SPRUCE experiment site at the Marcell Experimental Forest, Minnesota, USA - June2016WEW_8_40 | ecosystem: Environmental > Terrestrial > Soil > Wetlands...
CCCCAACTTCGCCGGAGACTCCGGCCCAAAAGGGCGCAGTCACCAATCCAATTCTCCAATCATTGGGCCTGGGTCCAGCCATTGGTTCAATCGGGTCTCAGCATTCAGCGGAGATTTTTTCAGGAGCCCACCGGATAGCCAGGCGGCTTGCTTCGCGTTAGAAGAGGGGAGCGATGGCAAATCGCCGGCGGGTTGTCCTTGACGGAAGGCCAGTGTAGTTCACGAGGCGCGGGCAAGCAGGGCTTTCCAAGTGGCTAGGTCGGGTCACGAATTTATGAGCGCGATATTTGATGAGGGGGAAGCCGCAAGAGGCGAGGTCCAGTTAACGCTGGACGCGATGCTGATCTATGAAGACCTAAGCACAGGATTGCGCGCCAAGCGGGTGCTCGAACATGCTGCGCGCCTGTTGCCGACGGCGCCGAATTTTAAACTGGCCATTTGGAGGTTCGACTTGTTGCGGGAGCCTTGCTGGCACAGAACGGCTCTGAACGAAGCGTCCGTAGCGGTTATCGGCGTGGTTTCTGCGCATGGGCGGAAAGATCTGCCCAAGGTCGCCCTGAACTGGCTTAAGCAATGGCTCAAGCGGAAAAGTGACGAATCGCGCGCCCTGATAGTCTCTCTCGATGATACTTCACGAGACAGCGCCTCGGCAGCCCAAACGATTGCTTGGTTGCAAAGTGAAGCCCGGGCCAGGGATGTGGCGGTGTTCCCTCACTTCGGCGGCACACCACGTCGGGAGGGCGGTTTGGCGATGGACGGCGCCGAAAATTCCGCCTCTGCAAAAACGGTGGAGTTGGCTGACATCTGGCGCCGGCCTGAACGGCGTTCAGACTCCGGGATCAATGAATAGAGGAGGCTGGCGAATGAGAAAGCAATTGTGAACAACAACTTCATTGAATTGAACGAGGCGAACTTCCACCTGGAAGTGCTCAGTGCCCTGCAACCGGTGCTGGTCGAGTTTTGGGCCGGCTGGTCTGAAGCGAGCAAGGCGATGGCCCCTCTGCTAGAAACAGTCGCCAAGGACGATGCCGTCCCGGTCAAAATTGTCAGGGTGAATGTAGAGCATCACGAAAACCTGACCGATCAATACGGCGTCCGGGCCGTGCCCACCCTGCTCCTATTCAGCCAGGGCACGGTACAGGATCAGATCGTCGGACGAACCACCGCCCAAGCTGTGCGCGAGAGTCTGATGAGACTGACTTGAATTTCCATCCTAAACAGACCTAAACGCAGGGAAGAAAGCACCATGAACAAAGACACCAGAGATACACCATCGATGGCATTGACCCTGACCTGCCAGCAGGTGGGCATCGCCGCCGACCACGGTGGTTTCGAGTTAAAGGAGTACCTAGCCAAAAGGCTGAGGGAGGCGGGTCATGAGGTGATCGGTTTTGGCGACCGGCAGCAGATCCCGGAAGATGATTATCCGGATTTTGTGGTGCCTTTGGCCCGCGCGGTGGCCTGCGGAGAGGTGAAGCGCGGCGTGGCCGTTTGTGGAAGTGGCGTTGGAGCATCGGTCTGCGCGAACAAAGTGGCAGGGGTGCGCGCGAGCCTGATCCATGAGCATTTCTCCGCGCACCAAGGCGTCGAGGACGACAATCTGAACATGATCTGCCTGGGAGGGCAGGTTGTCGGTCACGCTCTGGCTTGGGAATTGGTGCAAACCTTTCTCGCGGCGCGATTTAGTGGTGCCGAGCGTCATTGTCGCCGTCTGGCCAAGGTGGCGGCGCTCGAGAATGCACCAACGACCAAGGCGTTATGACGATCAATCCCCTGGCCGGAAAGCCGGCGCCACTTGGAATACTTGTCAATGTGCCGAACCTTATCACGGCATACTATACCGGTGTGCCCGATCCCGCGGTCCCGGCCCAACGCGTGGCCTTTGGCACCTCCGGGCACCGGGGTTCGTCATTCAAGCTGGCCTTCAACGAATGGCACATCCTCGCCATCACCCAAGCGATTTGCCTGTATCGAAAGCGGCAGGGAACTGATGGTCCGCTGTTTCTCGGCATTGACACGCATGCGCTTTCCGTTCCGCCCTGCGCCAGCGCGCTGGAGGTGCTGGCGGCCAATGGGGTCGAGGTGATGCTCGCTGAAGGGGACGAATACACGCCGACCCCGGTGATTTCTCATGCGATTCTGACTTACAATCGCGGCCGGAAGACCGGGTCGGCCGATGGTATCGTTATTACCCCCTCGCACAATCCGCCGCATGATGGCGGCTTCAAGTACAATCCGCCCAATGGGGGACCGGCGGACAATGTCGTCACCGATTGGATCGGGGCGAAGGCGAATTCGCTGCTCGAAGCCCGGCTAAAAGGGGTGAAACGCACACCATATGAAAAAGCTCTGCGCGCTTCAACCACGCGGCGTTGCAACTACCTTGATCCCTACATCGCCGATCTTGGCAGCATTGTAGACATGGATCTCATCCGCGATTCGAAGCTCAGGCTGGGGGTTGATCCGCTGGGCGGCGCCGGCGTCCATTATTGGGCACGAATCGCCGAGCGATATAATTTGAATCTCACCGTAGTCAACGAAGTGGTTGATCCCACCTTTCGGTTTATGACCGTCGATTGGGACGGTCAGATACGGATGGACCCTTCCTCGACCTATGCCATGCAGCGATTGATCGGGATGAAGGACCGCTTTGATCTTTCATTCGCCTGCGACACGGATCATGACCGCCACGGCATTGTCACCAAAAGCGCAGGATTGCTGCCCCCTAACCATTATCTTTCGGTCGCCATCCACTACCTTTTTCAACACCGGTCAAAGTGGCGCAAGGAAGCGGCGGTTGGCAAGACGGTGGTGAGCAGCCAGATGATTGATCGCGTCACGGCGAAACTTGGCCGCAAGCTCTATGAGGTGCCGGTTGGTTTCAAGTGGTTCGTGGATGGTTTGCTCGACGGCTCGCTTGGCTTTGGCGGAGAGGAAAGCGCGGGTGCGTCTTTCGTCCGTTTAGATGGCGCGGTTTGGACGACGGACAAAGATGGGATTGTCCCCGCGCTGCTGGCGGCGGAGATCACAGCCAGCATGGGGCATGATCCCGGCGAGATCTATCGCGATCTCACGCGCGAGTTTGGGGAGCCTGTCTATGACCGGGTTGAGGCGCCCGCCACGCCGGAACAAAAGGTTCTGCTGACCAAACTCTCACCTCAGCAGGTGAAGACCACCAAGTTGGCTGGCGAAAAAATCCAGAGCGTTCTTACCCAGGCGCCGGGCAACGGTGCTCCCATCGGCGGTTTGAAAGTGTCGGCCCAGAGCGGATGGTTCGCGGCGCGTCCGTCCGGGACGGAAGACATTTACAAGATTTATGCAGAGAGTTTCAAGGGAGCGGATCATCTGCGCCGCATTCTCGAAGAAGCTCAGAAAATCGTGAACGATGCCATTGCGCCGACGGCTCCTTCCACAACCGAACTCAAGAAAAAGTGATGAAAGAAATGGATCTCGTGAAGAATAAATGGCCGTCGTGGGCAAGGGCCATCGCGGTAGCCGTGCTGGGATTTTGTTTGGCGTCCTGTGCCAACAATTCATCAACTGTCCCGGAAGCGGAATATTCGACGGAAATCGTCGGGCGCTGGCAGGGCACGGTGGGTGATTTGAAAGAGACAATGTCAATCGACGCTGACGGCACTTTCGTCTGCCAACTATACCCTACGGGGTTCATTGCCAATACTCTTTCTCAAGGTGTGAAGGGAACGGTTCGCGGAACGTGGGAAATCACCGGCGCAATGGTCACTCTGAAAATCACGGATGAGAAAAAGGAGCGTTTGGAGAACAGGACTGCTGCCAGCACGATCGTGGCATTCAAGAAAGACGAACTCGTATTAAAATCTGATCGGGGAGGGACGTCGCCCTTCCAGCGAGTGCGCGCTCTTTGATCCAAAGCCTTTAAAAACGAAAGCAGGAACACGATGAAAATAAGAAATGTTAGCATGAGCCAACAAACACCGGTCAGCGCGCCGGTTTCCAGTTATTTGCCGAACGACGTCGAGGGATTCGATTCCCTGGCGGAACTGGCCCTGGATTTGCGCTGGTCGTGGAATCACGCCACCGACCAAGTGTGGCGGCAGCTTGACCCGACGCTGTGGGAAATGACGCAGAACCCGTGGGTTGTGCTACAGACGGTCTCGAGGGACAAACTCAAAAGCGTGCTGGCCGACCCGGCCTTTCGCAAGAACATTGACGATCTCTTGCGAGCCAAGCGTCAGACGGCGGAGGCGCCGGCATGGTTCCAGCAACATCATCCGCAGGCGCCCCTGACCTGCGTGGCGTATTTCAGCATGGAATTCATGTTAAGCGAAGCACTGCCCATTTACTCAGGAGGACTCGGCAACGTGGCCGGCGACCAACTTAAAGCCGCCAGCGACCTTGGCGTCCCTGTGGTCGGAGTGGGATTGCTCTACCAACAGGGCTATTTTCGGCAGGTGATTGACAAGGACGGAGCGCAACAGGCCCTTTACCCTTACAACGACCCCGGACAACTGCCGATCACGCCGGTGCGCCAACCGAACGGCGAGTGGCTGCGGTTGGAGATCGCCCTGCCCGGTTACTCAGTTTGGCTGCGCGCCTGGCAGGTCCAAGTCGGACGGGTCAAGCTTTACCTGCTGGACAGCAACGACGCGGCCAACTTTCCCGCGCATCGGGGGATCACGAGCGAACTGTACGGGGGCGGCCCGGAATTACGCCTGGCGCAAGAGATGCTCCTTGGTCTTGGCGGTTGGCGGTTGCTCGCTGCCCTTGGCATCAAGCCGGAAGTCTGTCACCTCAATGAAGGTCATGCAGCCTTCGCCGTTTTGGAGCGCGCCCGCGATTTCATGCAAGAGAATGCGCAGCCCTTTGCAGTCGCGCTGGCCGCCACGCGCGCGGGGAATCTTTTTACCACCCACACGGCCGTGGCTGCTGGCTTTGACCGTTTCACTCCCGCTCTCATCGAACAATACTTCGGCCAGTACGCAAAGGAAAAGATCGACATTTCAGTCCATGATTTGCTGGCCTTGGGCCGCCAGAACCCGGATGACTCGTCGGAGAGTTTCAACATGGCCTATCTGGCCATTCGGGGCAGCGGGTCGGTCAATGCCGTCAGTCGCCTGCATGGGGAAGTCAGCCGGCATCTTTTTGCTCCTCTCTTTCCGCACTGGCCGGCGGACGAAGTGCCCATCGGACATGTGACCAACGGAGTCCACATGCCGACCTGGGACTCGGCGGCAGCCGACGATCTCTGGACGAAGGCCTGTGGCAAAGACCGCTGGCTGGGGACGGGGAAAAACCTGGAGCAGGATATTCGCCGCGTTTCCGATGCCGACCTCTGGCAGTTTCGCACGGCCACCAGCAAGTCGCTGATTGAGTACGCTCGCCAGCGTCTGGCCCGGCACTTTGCCGCCTCCGGGGCGTCAGCCGAGACAATTGAGGGAGTGAGGCATATCTTTGATCCCAACGCCTTGACCCTGGGCTTTGCGCGGCGCTTTGCCACCTACAAACGACCGAACCTGCTGCTGCACGATCCGGCGAGACTGCTGCGCCTTTTATCCAATCCTCAGCGCCCAGTACAACTCATCATCGCGGGCAAGGCCCATCCGGCAGACCAAGCCGGACAGGCCCTGATTCAAAAATGGATACAATTCATTCGCCGGCCCGAAGTTCGCGCTCATGCGATCTTCCTCAGTGACTACGACATGCATTTGACCGAGCGCCTGGTGCGGGGAGTGGATGTGTGGCTCAACACACCACAGCGGCCCTGGGAGGCGTGCGGAACGAGCGGCATGAAGGTGCTCGTCAATGGAGGCCTCAATCTCTCGGAATTGGACGGTTGGTGGGCCGAAGCATACGCTCCAGACTTGGGCTGGGCTTTGGGGGATGGTCAGGAGCATGGCAATGATCCCGCCTGGGACGCGGCCGAAGCCGTCACGCTTTACGAGCGGCTCGAACGGGAGCTGATCCCTGAGTTCTATGCCCGCGACGCCAAGGGCATTCCCACGGCCTGGGTAGCGCGGATGCGGGAGAGCATGGCGCGGTTGACACCGCTCTTCTCCGCCGACCGCGCGGTGCGTGAATATACCGAGCAACACTACCTTCCGGCTGCCATCGCCTTGCGTTCGCGCGTTGCCAATAAAGGCGCAAGCGGCAAGCAAATGGTCGATTGCCGGCACAGTTTGGAACAGAAATGGGGCGCGCTACGCTTCGGCGAAGTGAAAGTGGAGACAAAAGGTCAGCAGCACATTTTTGACGTTCAAGTTTATCTCAATGACCTCGATCCCAAGGCGCTGCAAGTCGAGCTTTATGCCGACGCCGTCAATGGAGGCAGTCCAACGCGTCAAGAGATGAAGCCAGTCCGCCCGCTGGTCGGCGCTCCAGGTGGCTACGACTATAGCGCGGCTGTGTCTGCGGGCCGCCCGTCAAGCGACTACACAGCGCGAGTGATACCGCACTGCGACGGCGTTGCGGTTCCGTTGGAATCCGCTCGAATCCTATGGCAACGATGACGAAAGCGCCCCAACGCAAGTTGCAGGATTATAGGCCGGAGGTTCCGTGCGGATATCCCTGCTGAGGGCTGGCGGGGACTTTCACTGAAACAGTGCTTTCGAGCATCAACGGCGCGGACGAGGTAAAAGGACTGCTCGCCGATGCGGCCAAGCGCGACGATCCTGAGGTCGGGGTTTCCATCCAAGCCCTGGCCAGCGTCAGTAAAGAGGAAAGCCGCTTGGGGCTACACTTGGCGAGCCAATCCACCTTCGATCCGAGGAAGACCTCCTGAGCAAACGATCCATCCGAAATTTCCAGATGGGGAGAACACCCCATAGCTGCGGGAAGATTTCCAGTGATATTTTATGGCGTATGAAAATCAAACAGAACAACAAGTTGTCACTTAATGATTTGAGGACAGCGGCAGGCATGGTCTGGGGCGCGCGTCTGGCCGAAAAGATGGTGCGCTTGGCGATAAACTCTGGCTTGGTGGTGTTGCCAGGGCTGCCGCATATATTAAGTCCTTCCGCGAAAGGCAGGTCCGCATGAACAAGACCAACGGTTTGGTTGACCGAATCAAAATTGGGCTGGGGATTGCGCTGTTGGCGGCCCTGACAGGATGTGTCGGAGGTTATGTGGGAGTGGACGGAGGTTACGGCGGTACGGTGGTGGTTGATCCGCTCTTTGGCGGCGGCATCTATGATAGGGGGGCCGACGTGCATGGTTATAGCCAGCGAGGATCGGCAAGCCGCGCGGTGGCGCACTCTGGCGGCGGCGGGGGAGCGAGAGGCGGCGGAGGCGGAGGCGGAGGGGGAAAGCGGTGAACCCAACAACTCGTTGGACAAAAACAGACCTGATGAATTTATGAAACTTTCAAACCAATCCACACGTTTTTCCAAACTTTCCACAATCGTACTGTTGTCGGGTGCCTGTGGTATTTTATTGGCGAATCTTCATGCGGCTGGACCGAACGAAGCGCCACAGAAACCAGTGGTCACGCAACGCTTGTTTGCGTCGCCGGATGACGCCATCAAAGCCTTGCAGGCGGCCACCGAAGCCAAAGATACAGCGGCCTTGCGCGAAATCTTCGGGCAGGAGTACCAGGAACTTTCAACCGGCGACAAGGTGCAGGACGCGAATAATGCGCAAAAGTTCGCCACGGTCATGGCGGAGGGTTGCAATCCTGTGAAGGAAGGGGAAGACAAAATCACTCTGGAGGTTGGCACTAATAACTGGCCGATGCCAATTCCACTGGTGAAAGCGGATGGGCAATGGCACTTCGACACGGCGGCGGGCAAGGAGGAAATCATCAACCGGCATATCGGGAAGGACGAACTCCACGCCATCGGCGTTTGCCGGGCTTACGTGACTGCGCAACGGCAGTACGCGAGCGTGAACCCGAATGCGGGTGGAGAAGCGAAATACGCGCTGAGATTTAAGAGCACGCCCGGCACGAAGGATGGACTCTACTGGACGGCGGCGGAGAACGAACCGGCCAGCCCATTCGGTCCATTGGTGGCGGAAGCTCATGCCGAGGGCTATGTCACACATAGCAGCGGCACAGGCCCGCACCCGTTTCATGGTTATTATTTCAGAATTCTGACCCGGCAAAGCAAGGATGCGCCCGGCGGGAAAATGAATTACATCAGCCACGGCGAGTTGACCAAGGGTTTTGCCCTGGTGGCTTACCCGGAGCATTGGGACCAGTCGGGCATCATGACTTTTATCGTCAATCAGGACGGCACGGTTTATCAGCGAAATCTTGGCGAGAAGACGTCCCGGATTGCTGGGACGATGAAGGAATACAATCCGGACAGCGAATGGACGCCGGTGCAGGATGAGGGAGTCGTGAGCGCGGTGTCCGAGAAATGATTGCCGGCTATCTCAGCGTTTAATCCGTATTACACAATGACCATCCGCCTTCAGGCAGCTCTCATTATTCTCGTCTGCACGGCGATTCAGGCGGGAGCCCAGAATGCACCCATCGTGCCCCAACCGGCGGCGGCGGGCGCGCTGTTGACGCCCGACGCCCTGGATCAAATTCTCAAGCCCATCGCCCTCTATCCCGATCCATTGCTGGCCGAGATTTTCACCGCCGCCACGTTGCCCTCGCAAATCGTCCTGGCCGACCGTTACGTCAGCCAGGGCGGGGATGTGAACGCGGCCGCCCAGCAGCCATGGGATCCCAGCGTCCAGGCGCTGGTCCATTATCCCACCGTTCTCAAGTGGCTCGACGACAATCTGGCTTGGACCACGGATGTCGGCCAGGCATTTCTCAACCAGCAACAGGACGTCATAGCTTCCATCCAGCGCCTCCGCGCCCAGGCCCAGGCTGAGGGGAATCTGAAGAGCACGCCCCAGGAAAACGTCGTCGCCGACGCTGGAACAGTCGAAATCGAGCCAACCGACCCTGCTGTGATTTACGTGCCGAGTTATCCGTGGGACACCATCTATAATGATCCTGGAGTTTATTGCACGTTCGGAATTGGCTTCCCCATTGGTCTCTGGTTGGGCTACGACTGGGACTGGCGCAATCACCACATCATTGCCTGGGGGGCAGGACATCCGCGCCCCAGCGATTGGTGGCAGCGGGCGCCAGGCAATCGCCAGGCGCCGCAGGGAGTTACGCTATGGCATTCGGCTGCACGCGTTTCCGCCAGCGCGACGCGCGGCCCTGATCGCGGATTCAGCGCGGAGACGCATGGTGCTGCCCGCTTGAACATTCCGACCACTCCCGCTCCGCAAGAAGGCTTGCAGCCGCGACAAGGGCTTCCCTCACGGGTTGGCCTTCCGGTGGCGGTGTCGCGACCGACAGTAGAGTCGAGACCAGCGGTTGAGACCCGGCCCCCCGTCGAGGCGCGCCCCGCGCCTGTAGTTCGTGAGCAACAAGGCGCCAGCGCATTTGGCGGGCCGGAAAATTCATCCGAGGCGCGCCAATCCAGCGCCCGTGGTTCCGAAAGCCGCGGATCAATATCAAGATCATCGTCCGGTTCCTCTCGAAAGCGATGAAAGAAAGCAGCGCTCACAAGATGGAACAAAGAAATAAACAAATGATTCTTGACACGTTAAAATCTGGCGTCCGTTTTAGCCTGATCTTTCTGGGGTTGGCGGCGTTGTCGTTCCCGCCCATTTCTGTGCTGGCCGGCGACGGGGAGCAACGCTTCGCCTCGCCTGAAGCGGCCACAGCAGCGCTGGTGGCCGCCGCAACGGCAAAGGACACCAATGCTCTCCGTTCGATTTTCGGACCGGAAGGGCGCGAACTGGCGTCCGCGGATGTGGTGCAGGCCGACAATTCGTTTTCCAATTTCGTGCGGCGGTTGACCCAGAAAGTTTATCTGGCGCACCAAACCGACTCAAAAATGGAGCTGCAAATTGGCAGGGATGCGTGGCCGTTTCCCATTCCTTTGGCGCAGGAGGGAGGACAATGGTTTTTCGACACCGCGGCGGGCAAGGAGGAAATCCTCAACCGCCGGGTCGGCATGAATGAACTGGCCGCGATCCGTGTTTGCCGCGCTTACGTGGACGCCCAGCGCGAATACGCCAGCCAGCCGCGCAACGGGGACGACGTGCTCGAATACGCGCAACGCCTGCGCAGCACCACCAACACCCACGACGGTCTCTATTGGCACACCGCGCCGGGAGAAGAGCTGAGTCCGTTTGGCCCGTTGATGGCCCAATCGCACGATGAAGGGTATCAGCATGCGACGAAGATCATGATGGAAAACCTGGCCCCGTACCGGGGTTATTGTTTCAAGATTCTGACCCAACAGGGTTCTCACGCGCCTGTCGGCAAATACAAATACATCATCAACGGCCACATGCTTGCTGGGTTCGCCCTGGTGGCCTGGCCGGAGGAATGGGGCAATTCCGGCGTGATGACTTTCATCGTCAACCAGCAGGGCAAAGTCTATCAGAAAAACCTGGGGCCAAAAACATCCCGCCTCGCCGCCGCCATGACCGCCTACGATCCCGACCCCACCTGGAAGCCAACCGCCGGAGAGTAGAAGGGATCATTCAAATCATATATGGGGAGAACACCCCATAGTGCCGGGAAGGTCTTCCTGCCTAATGTTGTGTCATGAAAGAGGACCAAGTCCGGCCAACGAGAGAGCCAGCCGGCGCGCTACTGCATAGCCAAACGAGGCCGGCTCACCGCATTCTTGTGGCGGATGATGAAACCTCCATACGTCGGCTGATCACCGCCGCGCTGGTTGGCTCCGGCTACCACGTTGATGCCGTCGAAGATGGCGCCGTCGCTTGGGAGACGCTTCAGTCCAAACACTACGACCTGCTGATCACCGATCATATCATGCCGAAGATCACGGGTGTTGAACTGCTCAGGAAACTGCGTTCCGCCCGCATGGCCCTGCCGGTCGTAATGGTTGCCGGAACTTTGCCCGCGCACGAACTGGCCCAAAACCCATCTCTTCAACTTGCGGCCACGCTGTTGAAGCCCTTTGCCGTTGCTGCGTTGCTGGGCACGGTGGAAAACGTCCTGCGCGCGACCGACGGTCCCCGCGAGCAGAATAATTTCCTGTCAAACTGGAGAAGCCAACCATCCGCCGGGGCTTTTAGGCTATGTAGAATCCGTGAATTGTTGAATGCGACTAACACCCCGTAACCCGCCGGCGCCCTTCCTGCATAGACCCGCCTGACCAACGACAAGAGAATCGATCCTACGATGAAGGCTCCGACAGATATGCTACCATGAGCTCCGCTGGCGCAAAAACAACAGAAAATCAAGCGATCGTCGCGACCGATCTGACAAAATGGTTTGGCGAAGGCGAAACCAAAATGATTGCCGTAAACGGTGTCAGGCTTGTCGCTTACTTTGGCGAGATGCTCTTCATCGTCGGCCCTTCCGGCAGCGGCAAGACCACCATGCTCAGCATGATTTCCGGCATCCTTCGTCCTAACCAGGGCAACGTGACAGTAAAAGGGACCGATATCTGGACGCTGGACAATGACCAGTTGGCTGACTTCCGCCTGAATACAGTTGGTTTCGTTTTTCAGGACTATCATCTTTTCCCGCGGCTGACTACGGCCGAGAATGTCGCCATTCCACTGATCCTGAAGCAGCGCGACTGGAACGAGTCCGTCGCCGAGGCGAGAAAGACCCTGGAGATCGTCGGCCTCAAAGACCGGGGCGACATTCTTCCCGTCAAACTTTCCGGCGGTGAGCAACAGCGTGTCGCCATCGCCCGCGCGATCATCAGCAGTCCAGAGATCCTGATTCTCGACGAGCCGACCGCCTCCCTGGACGGCGACACTGGAAGGATGATTATCGCCTTTGTAAAAGAGAAAATACTCAACGAAAAACGCTGCATTTTGATTGTCACCCATGATGCGCGCATCAACGAATATGCCGACCGTATCATGCATATGGAAGATGGACACCTCACCGCGTTCGACAAGGGGACCGAATGAAAGAAACCGAACCCAATCCCGAAGCCACACCAGTCGAGCCTAAGCCTGAAGCCACACCAGTCGAGCCTAAGCCTGAAGCCGCAGCAGTCGAGCCTAAGCCTGAAGCCGCAGCAGTCGAGCCTAAGCCTGAAGCCGCAGCAGTCGAGCCTAAGCCTGAAGCCG
>Ga0187856_1003001_pt1 | contig 12050 bp, 9 predicted proteins | sample June2016WEW_8_40_FD_132443 | JGI IMG/M metagenome (GOLD analysis project Ga0187856, IMG submission 132443) | Peatland microbial communities from SPRUCE experiment site at the Marcell Experimental Forest, Minnesota, USA - June2016WEW_8_40 | ecosystem: Environmental > Terrestrial > Soil > Wetlands...
AATCCTGGTTCGACCTCATTTTTGGACGGATATCTTCTAAAGTCTTTACACGATGATGGTTTAGCAAGAGAAAAGCCGCGGCGTGAGGATGAACCCAAAGACGATTTGCTGCTTCAAGGCACGACTTCTTCTAAATATTAATCGAAGGATTCACACCCATTCCAGGCCGAAAAGCCGGAGGATGGGATAATTTACCTATTCACGATCGGAGGGAAACTCCATGTGGACCTCAGTCATAATAGGATTGATGGCATTGAGCTTGTTGAGCGGTTGCGCCGGTCCAGGTCCAGAAGGCACACTATCCCCTAGCGGTAATTACATGGTACAGGGTGGAAAGTGGGTGCCTGCCGCCCAGGCCCAGGCCTTGTCCCAGAGGCAAGCTCCTAACCCCAACCAGGACTTGCAGAACCAATTAATGGCCCAGGCCTCCCAGACCGCCCTGGTCAACTATAAAGATTACCAGGTGGGGCCGGAGGACCAGCTGGATATCGTCGTGTACGGCCAGGACGATCTTAACCGGACGCTCCGGGTCAATGGTCAGGGCGAGATCATCATGCCGCTGGTGGGGGCAGTCAAGGTGGGGGGGCTGACCACCCAAGAGATCGAAAAGCGGTTGATGGAATTATATGACGCCCGGTTCCTGGTGAATCCGCAGATTACGGTGGAAGTCCAAGAATTTCGCCACCAACGCGTAGCGGTCACCGGCGCGGTCAATAAACCAGGCTCTTACGAACTTATCGGCCCCCGCACCCTGCTGGAAGTCTTATCAATGGCTGGCGGTTTTTCGAACCAGGGTACGCCATCCGGTGGTGGGGCCCAAGCAGGTGATGTGGTCAATGTGATCCGGTACCAGAACGCCTCTGATCTGGCCAAAACGATCAAAGCCGGACCCGTTCAGCCTTTTGCCCCGAAAACCGAGACCATGGTTATTGACCTGCGCCGCCTGGTGAGCGGACAGGAACCAAGATTGAACGTCACGGTGCGCAGCGGCGACGTAGTCTACGTGCCCTTTGCCGGCACCGCCTATGTCGTGGGGGCGGTAAAAAAGCCGGGGAATATCGTAGTTAAGGAGAACTTGACCGTGTCCCAGGCCATAGCCCTGGCAGGAGATGTGGACCCCATGTTAGCGAACAATGATATTACCATCATCCGCTCTGATGATCAGGGCAAGCCCATCAGTATTAATACTAATCTGAAGAGGATCTTTGCCCGAAGCGAACCGGATATTCCCATCAAAGCCAACGACGTGGTGGTGGCTAATGAAAGTGGCCTTAAAAAGACCTTATATCTTATCAAGAACCTAATTCCCATCAATCCGAGCGCCGGTTATAGCGCGGCGGCTTACTAATCACCAGAAAAACCCAGAGGGTATCATCTCATGTCCAGCCATGACCAGCACCCCTTAATGGTTCCACCATCCGGAGCCCCGTTGCCCTTCACCCCTCCGCTTCCGCCCCTGGATTACTACGATGCGGAGTCGCAGGGACCAGGCCTGCAGGATTACCTTTTTATCCTGTTGAAACGGAAGTGGTTGATTATCGGCACCTTTCTTACGATATTCCTGATCGTAGCACTTTATACTTTTAGTCGCACTCCCATCTTCCGCGCCGCCGCCACGCTGCAGATCACTGAAGATAACCCCGCTTCCCAGGTATCCCTGGACAACAAACTTTCCAGACTCACCGGCAACGACGCCCTGGAGAAGTTCCAGCAGACCCAATACGAGATTCTCCAGAGCCGATCTCTGGCCCAGCGGGTGATCCAGGCCCTGAACCTGGCGGGGCATCCGGATTTCAAGCGAATTAAGGAGAAACACCCGGATAAAAGCGAAAACGAAATAAATAATTTAATGGTGGATGCCTTCTTGAAGAAACTGGCGATCACCCCGGTGCACAATTCCTATCTGGTGGAGGTGGCCTTTCAATCCCACGACAAGACCATGGCGCAACGGGTGGTCAATGCCATTGCCGATCAGTACATGTTCCTCTCCATTGACCGGCGCAATGAGTCCTTTGCCCTGGTAAGGACATGGCTGGATAAACAGCTCAAGGAAATGGCGGCCAAGGTGCAGGAGGCCCAGAAGAAGCTCTATCAATTCGGGCAAAAGACCGATATCTACACCCTGGAAGATAGAGACAACGTGGTGATCCAGAAATTTATCGACCTGAGCAGCCTGGTCACCAGGGCCCAGGCCGAGAAAATGGCCAAGGAGGCTCAATTTAAGCAGATTAAGGGAGAAGGGCCCGATGCCCCCCTGATTGTCAATAATCCTTTGATTGCCACGCTACGCCAGCAGTTGGTGTCCCAACAGACCAAGGTTTCGGCCATGAAGAAGGTTTATCGCCGCGAATTTCCGGCACTGATGTCCGAAGAGGCCAGCCTGGCTGAATTGCGAGGCCGCCTGAATTCCGAGGTCCAACGCATGCAGGAAAGCATCAAGGCGGATTATGAGGCGGCCAACCGCACGGAAAAACTCCTGAATGACAGCTTTGCGGACCAAAAAGGGCAGATGGCCAAGCTGCAGGACAACCTTACCGACTTTCAGATCTTGAAAAGGGACGCCCAGACCAATGAGCAGCTCTACCAGGCCCTGTTGGCCAGGGTCAAAGAGGCCAGCATCGCCGGCACCATGGTGCCTTCCAACGTAGCGGTCATCGACCCGGCGCCCCTTCCTAACATGCCTTTTAAGCCCAAAACCGGGCGCGACCTGGCCCTGGGCGCCATCCTGGGTCTGACCCTGGGCCTGGGCCTGGCCTTTTTGCTGGAACACCTGGATGATTCCATCCGATCCATTGATGACCTGGAACGGACCTGCAACTTACCTTCGCTGGGGATGTTACCCTTGCTGAGCGGCAACGGCAAGAAGCTCCTTGGCCGTCGTGAAAAGCCCGGGGAGAAAGGTATCCGGCGCTATCTCCCCCGGCTCCGGCGCCGTGGCCAGGCCTTCGCAGATGCCGAAAATGGAGACTTAATAGTATTCCAAAACCCCCAATCCCCGGCGAGCGAAGCCATTCGTCATGCTCATACCGCGATCATGCTTTCCGCATCCGGCCGGCCTCCGGCTGCCATCATGGTTACCAGCCCCAATCCCAGTGAGGGGAAAACCCTGGTCGCCTCCAATCTGGCCCTGACCTTCGCCCTGGGCGGACACCAAACTCTCTTGATCGATTGCGACCTGCGGAAGCCCAGGATGCACCAGATCTTTCAGATGGGTCTCCAGCCCGGCCTCAGCAATTACCTCACCGGCGGCGCCACCCTGGAAGAGATCCTGCGCCCCGCCTCCGTCCCCAACCTGTCAGTCTTATCCGCGGGGACTCGCCCCCCCAGCCCCGGCATTCTTTTGGATTCCCAAGAGTTCAAGGATCTTCTCGGGCAACTGCGCGAGCGGTTTAAGCACATTATCATCGATACGCCTCCCATCCTGGCGTTTTCCGAAGGTCTGATCATTTCCGTGCTGACCGACGGGGTGATAATGGTAACCAGACATAATTGCACTCACAAGAACGCCGCCCACCTGGCCCACCAGCGCCTCACCCAGATCCGCGCCCCCCTGATGGGCGCCGTGCTGAACTGCGTCGACTCGTATGGCCAGGCCTGTGGAGGCTATAATTATAAGTATTATTCCAAATACTATGATGGAGATTCCTAATAATAATAAAATGGAATCCTGAGCCGGTGTTATAAAAGCAACTTGGACTCTTCATCCCGGGTAATGCAATGATTATGCGAATGATAGATATCCTGTTTTCCTTGCTCGGTTTGCTGGGTTTAATTATTATGCTGCCGTTGGTGGCGTTGCTGATTAAGCTGGACTCAAGGGGACCGGTTTTCTATTCATGCGACCGGGTGGGTTTAAACGGTAAGATTTTTAGGATGTATAAATTTCGCACCATGTATGAAACCCCAGATTTTCAGGGTCCCAGCATTTCATCCCAGGGGGACCCCCGGGTCACCACCGTAGGCCGGGTGCTGCGCCGTTTGAAGTTGAATGAGTTTCCCCAGTTCCTCAATGTGCTCAAGGGAGAGATGACCTTGGTGGGGCCCCGGCCCGAGACTCCTGACCTGGCCGCCCCTTACCCGCCGGAAGCCAGAAGGATTTTTTCGGTAAAACCCGGGCTGATCGGTCCGAACCAGATTTTGGGGCGGAATGAAGAAGAGCTTTATCCCCCCGGGGTGGACCCGCAGAAATTCTATATCGAGCAGATCTTGCCTCAGAAACTTCCCCTGGACCTGCAATTTATTGACAACCAATCCTTGTTCAAGAATTTTAAATATCTCCTCCAGGGGGCTCTGGTGACCATAACCGGGGCCATTGGCCGCCGCCATTTGTTGGATAATCTGAGTCAGATTTTTCTGCTCCTGACCGATACGGCGTTATGCCTGGTTTCCTTCATCCTGGCCCATTTGGTGAGATATGAGGGGATTAATGACCCGGTGGCTACGGCGGCTTGTTACCGACTCCTGCCCTGGGCCGTGCTGGTCCGCCTGCCGATATTTATCTATTTCGGCTTCTATTATGTCTTGATCCGCCATCTGGCTCTCTATGATCTCAAGCGAGTCTTCACAGGAGTGGCGCTGGCCAGCATTTCCTTGATAACTGTCGCTTTTCTATCCGGTTTTGGGGGATATGGCAGGGGGATATTTTTAATCGATTGGCTTTGCCTCACCACCTTGCTCATAGGGTATCGTGTCCTGGTAATGAAATTATACCTGCGGTACAAGGTCAAAGCCTCTGCCAACGACGAGAAAACCAGGGTGCTCATCTGGGGGGCGGGAGACTGCGGCGAGCTCTGTCTGCGTTTTCTCCAGAAAGAGCGTCAGCCGTCTTTTGAGGTGGTGGGCTTTATTGATGATAATCCCACCAAACGCGGGAAAAGGCTGGGGGGGGTGAAGGTCCTGGGAGATCGCCACCACCTTGAGATCATCTCTCAGCTCTATAAGGTGCAGCAAGTGTTTATCGCGATTGCCGACGCTCCCTTGCATGAATTGAAGAAGATCATGAAAACCTGCCGCGATTCGGGTTTAAGGCCGCAACTGTTTTTGGCTAAGACGCAAGTGGAAGGAGAAGAATTCAATCTTCGGCACCCCGGGGCCTTAATCCCGGCCAATAGTTATTTTTCCCAGGGGGGGAATGACGAAGTTGGGGTCTTAAAGGCCCCTCCCTCGGGCGATCTTGTTTAATCCTGGGAGGAGGGATCCCTTATTTTTATCCCCTCTCCCCCGATGGGATAGTTTAGTTCAAGGTTCAAGGTTAAGGGCGAGCGCGCCAGGGTGCGGGGGAGGGGGAATTTAATCTCTTTTCCGCTCCCATTAATAACTGGAAAGGACAAACATGCAAGCCATAATTCTGGCAGGCGGCAAGGGCGTGCGGCTGGCCCCGGTGACCGATGTCATTCCCAAGCCGCTGGTGCCCATCGGCGGCAGGCCCATCATGGAGATCGTCATCGGGCAACTTCAACGCCACGGCTTCCGACGCATTACCCTGGCCGTGGGCTACATGGCCGACCTGATCCAGGCCTACTTCGGGGATGGCAGCAGATTTGGGGTGGAAATAAATTACTCGTATGAATCAGTACCCTTAGGAACCGCCGGCCCTCTATCCATGATTAATGGCCTTAACGACACCTTTCTGGTCATGAATGCCGACGTCTTGACTAATCTTGATTACCGGGAACTGGTACGCCACCACCAGACACGGGGAGGCGTAGCAACCATCGGCGCCTGCGACCGCCAGGTTCAGATTGATCTGGGAGTGATCATCAAGGACGGAGATGGGCGTATTAAGGATTACGTGGAAAAGCCCACTATCAGTCACTGGGTGAGCATGGGGGTTTATGTTTTTGAACCCAGAATCCTGGAATTTATTAATGGGAGCGGTTATCTGGATTTCCCCGATCTGGTCAAGCGCCTCTTACACGCCGGCCAAGTCGTCAATTATTTCCCCTTCGCAGGGTATTGGCTGGACATTGGACGGCATGACGATTACGCCAGGGCGGCGGAAGAATTTGACCAGCTCCGGGAACAAGGCCACTTTTGGGAAAATGACCCGCCTTGAGCTAACCTGGAAACCAGGCCAGACGCCAACGACACCTGCCGCGCCCCCGTCACCCTCAGGCAACCCACCCAAGGGAATGGATGGGCATGGGTTATTGCGAATCAAAGGAACTTGATTCACTGCTCCCGTCCTGTTTGAGATAGCTATGAGGCAATGATGGAATATTCAATGCCGTTCATTAGCCGGCCTGTCCAGGTCAGAGCTGCGCGATCTCGCTTCGATGCACGATGGATGCTCGCCATCTTGCTCGCGATACTGTTTAGCGGCCTGTTTCAGATAATCTCACAGACCTCCAGGTTCACCCTATGGGGAATCTGGCTGCTGATCTGGTGGCTGGTTATCTGGAACTATAGTCCCGCGAACCTCAGCAGGCTCTGGAAGCCCGCCTTGCCATTGGTGGTCTGGTTTGCGGTTTATGGCATCTGGGGCGCCATCGCCTCACCCATCCCCGTTTTCGCAGTCCTGGGGCGCGACTTCTTCCGCCTGCTCACTATCATGATGATGGTAGCCGTGCTCACCGCGGACCGCGTCTCGCTCCGCCGTTTCGCTTACCTGATACCTTGGGTGCTTTTTTTGAATCTAGTGGTATCGATTGCATTTCTCGAGCGGCTACCATTGGCCCAGTTTTTGCTGCATGGTGATTTCGCTAATGCCGAGACACAGATCCTCGATGTCCGCTACGCAGGACTATGGGGAAACGCCAATTTCGCCGGCATGAATACCCTCATCCTGCTGGTCCTCTCCGCCTATGGACGCGGTTGGCTGATCCGGCTCGGTCGCGCCGCGGGAGTCGGGATCATCTATCTCACGGCGAGCCGCACTTCCACCTACTTGCTTCTGTTAATCGGCCTGCTCTTCTTGTACAACCATTTGCGCTACAATCCCCGTGCCCGCCAGATAATTGTTGGTTGTGTTATTGCAATGGCGGTGGTCTGGCTCAGCGGAGTGGAATTCAGAGCGATGCTTCCTGAGGAGGGCGCCTTTGGGCGTGTTTTCGACCCACTGCAGGTCAATACGGAAGCCGCGGGTGAGGAAACACGGCTCAATGTAATGGAGGAATGGCTTCCTGTTTTAGAGCGGGGGCCATGGTATGGTTACGGCTATGGTGTTATGGGGGGAGGCGCCGTAATGGGTACCGCCTTTTCCACGGACATCCCTTATTATGGCACGCACAATATGTACCTGGGCACGTGCATAGAAGACGGATTCTTCGGCGGCATCTCCTTCCTGGTACTTCTTGGATTTGGGTTATTGGCAGCTCTGCGGGCTCGATTAGCACCCAACGATCAAACCGTGGTGTTGGCGCTGTGGTTGGTGGCCATCGTTTTCAGCGCTTTTGCGCACAGCCTCCAGACATATCTCGATGGTTGTGCAATGTACCTGCTCTGTTTTCTTCTACCCGGGAGCACTGCACTCAGGTCTGCTTCCCAGGAACGGAGGCGGCATCCCGGTCGTGGCAACGGCTCATCTTGCCGACAGGTGGGAAGAATTATTTGAGGCGATCTAGTATCGTGTCTCGGGAATATCTTTAATATCTCTTGGCCCCAAAACTCCCCCTCCCTTGAGGGGAGGGGGTTGGGGGGAGGGTGATAACATTTGAAGATCACCCCCACCCGGTGTCGCCCCCTCAATGGGGAGGGAATAAAACGGGCTCATTTATTAAGGTTTTCCTGAAACACTACAATAGTGTCATGTCTCAGATTTTCCTTTAATAAAAAATGTTCTTCCTCTTTTGTCCTTTAAAATGTATTCGCAAGCTTAAGCTTGCGAAAATCCTTAATAAAATGAGCGCAGGCTAAAGCCTGGGCTACCAGAACATGTCGATATTTTTAAAGGTATTTCTGAAACATGACCCTAAGTGTGGATAGCAGTGAATCTGCTCCTGGCTATATCTATCGCCGTATTTACGACGGGATTTGCGGCCATCACCCCAACCTTCGACCATGGCATTTCCAATGGCTTGGTATTTTTTATCTCTATCGACAACTTCGTCGGATTTTGCCGGAGATGGGTGGCAAGGTTTTGGATGTCGGTTGCGGAGGCAAACCTTATCGCTCCTGGTTTGGACCGGTCTCAGAGTACATTGGCCTGGATGTGTCACCTGGCCCTGCGGTTGATGTGCTGGTAGCGCCTGATGGAGCTTGGCCGCTGCCGGATGAGCATTTCGACGGATTGTTATCGACCCAGGTAATGCAATACGTGGCGAACCTGCACTTAAGCCTCGCAGAAATGGAGCGGGTGCTCAAGCGGGGGGGGGTAGCGGTGCTGTCGCTTCCATTTCTATATAACGAACACCGCGCTCCGTGGGATTATTGGCGGTTCACCGTGTACGGGGCTGAACGATTGTTTCCAGGATTCGAAATCACACATCTGGAAAAACAAGGCGGTATCGGCTCGACACTAGCCATTCTATTTTTGAACTGCCTGGAGATGTCCATGAATTATACTTTGGCAACCCGGCTACTCAAAGGATTATTGTTGCCAATATTCTTACTCCTATCGTTAGTTGTGAATTTTCTGGGACTGCTAATGGACCGGTTGGATCATACCGGGGCATTTTATAACAATGTGCTATTGGTGGTGAGAAAGCCATTATGATGTCCCAACTGCTTCGCTGAATTGTCTGCCGAACGCCAAAAATACTCGCCAGGTGCGGGCGAGAGGATGTGCGACCTGATTAGAAGCCTCCGAAAACTTCTGAACCGGAATCGTCTGGAAATGGTTGCAAATCTGAACTGGCAGCTATGGATGTAATGATTTTGCGTTTACCCGTTAGGGGACTGAATGTTCACAATGCAGGGATTTATGATTAATTACATTCATTCGCGTCTTCATCGCCCCGAAAACGGCTGGGACCCGGTCCCGGCACAACATGCGGAAAACTATGGGGCCATCCAGTGGAAGCAAGGTGTCGAGGAAGCTTTGCTGGATGAACTGGATCGTTGGGTCGGGGGGTTGGCGGGCAAGCAGGTACTGGACCTGGGAGGTGGCCCCGGCCAATACGCTATCGCCTTCGCCAAAAGGGGGAGTGAGGTGACGTGGCACGATGTTTCCCGGACGTATCGTGATATGGCTCAAGAAAAGGCGCGGGAGCACGGGGTCCGGGTGCATTTTTCCCTGGGTTATCTGGATGAGGCGCCTCAACTTTTATCCCGGTTATTCGACCTGGTCTTCAATCTAGGTTGCTGGTTTTACGGTTTTGATGAGCGGTCGTTTTCGAACGTTGTCTTTACCCTGGTTAAACCGGGGGGGGTTGGTTATATCGATACCCCTAATACCGGATACCCGCACGAATATTTATCCACCTCGACACGTCTGCGGACCTGGTTGAACCACAGGTTCGCCATCAAGATTGGTCATCCTTTCCCGCCTCATGGCCGTCTGGCAAGGATTTTCGTCAGGAAACCGGTGGAGAAACTGTTAGTGGACTACAGTTCGCCCATCAATGACCGGCTCATTTTTTTAAAAAGCAGGGATCTGGAAAACACACGATGAGTGCACGTTTCCTGCTTCGATTTGATGATCTCTGCCCGACTATGAACTGGGGGGTATGGGAACAGATAGAGTCTATCCTGGTGCGGCATGGCATAAAGCCTCTTCTTGCCGTTGTGCCGGACAATCGAGACCCCAATCTCGTCGTAGATGCACCCAAAGCGGATTTCTGGGAACGAGTCCGGCGATGGCAGGAGCAGGGTTTTGCCATAGCCCTGCATGGTTACCAGCACCTTTACGAAACTGGACATTCCGGTTTGCTGGGATTTAACCCTTATAGCGAATTCGCCGGTCTGACCTACGAAGAACAGCGGGACAAAATCGAGCGCGGTCTGGCGATTTTTTCCAGGGAGGGCATACGCCCTGATGCCTGGGCAGCGCCAGCCCACTCCTTTGATGCTGTCACCTTGAGGGTGTTGGGTGAGTGCGGCATCCGGGTGGTCCTTGATGGTTTCTACTGGCGCCCCGTTTTCACCATGGGAGCGCTTTGGATTCCCCAGCAGATGTGGCGCTTCCGGTCCATGCCCGGTGGAGTTTGGACTGTCGGCTATCACCACAACCGATTCTCTGCCGGCGATATCGCCAGGTTAGAGGCGAAAATTTCCCATTACCGGAAGGACATCGTTTCACTGGAGGCGATGGTAAGGCATTACCCTGCCAAATCGCCGAGTGTGATGGAGAGGTTCTTTTCGGCGCTCTGGCTCGTTTGCCTGCGATTTAAGCTGAGTTTGGCCAGGTCAAGGACATACACTCATCCTGAAGTATTGTTTTTGATTCCGACGCTATCAGGCGGTGGGGCGGAGCGGGTCATCGTCACCCTGCTGCGGCATCTGGACCGTTCCAGGTTCCGCCTGGCACTGGCGGTGGTGGACACCCGCGCCGCGGTCTTCCTGGATGAGATGCCGCAGGACGTGGAATTCATCGACCTTGGCTCTGCGCGCGTACGCTACGCCCTGCCGAAGATCGTCCGCCTCATCTGGAAACGGCGCCCGAAAGTGGTGTTTTCTACCCTGGGACATCTAAACCTGGCGCTGGCAATCATGCGGCCACTACTGCCAACTGGGGTGCGGTATCTGGCGAGGGAAACAATCGTGGTCAGTGAGAACTTCAGGGGTAGCCTGGGTTGGCCCCTCTGGCGCTGGGCCTATCGCCGCTTCTATGGCCGGTTTGACACCGTGGTGTGCCAGTCCCGCGACATGCAAGCCGATCTGGTGGGGAACTTCGCCTTGCCGTCGGAAAAGACAGTGCTCATCCACAACCCGGTGGACGCGGAACGCATTCGCCGACTGGCAGTGGAACCCCTGTTCACTGGCTTGAAGCGGACGGATGGGGAAGGCGGCAATGGACCCATTCACTTGATTGCCGCCGGCCGTTTGACCCGCCAAAAAGGCTTCGACCTCCTTATCAAGGCTTTGGCCCTCTGCGGCAATTCGCGCCTTCGGCTCACCATTCTGGGCGAAGGACCGTTGCTTGGTGATCTGGAGCGTTTGGCGCGAGACCAGGGCGTGGCGCAGCAGGTCCGCTTTGCCGGCTTTCAGAAAAACCCCTATCCGTTCTTCGCCCAGGCCGATGCCTTGGTGCTGAGCTCCCGCTACGAGGGGTTTCCCAACGTGGTGTTGGAGGCGTTGGCTTGTGGCACGCCGGTCCTGGCCACGCCGGCGCCGGGCGGGGTGAGGGAGATTCTGGAGGGGATGGCCGGGTGCGTGGTGGCCGATAGCGTGACGGCGAAGGGATTGGCCAAAGCGATCGGTAACTGGGGAGAGATAGAGCGGCGACCTGTGCCCACAGGGGCGGTTACTCCGTTTTCCATTAAGATAATCACACGCAAATATCAATCCATTCTTTTGGAATAGCTAGGCGCAAAGGCTTACAAATTATCATCAAGTGCTAACCGCCGTCCAGCAGGACGTGGAAGGAAAATGATGAGTAGCCTTGTAAAAAAGATTAAAAAGTTACCTGTTTACCTAGCATCACTGAAGCCTATACCACTCAAGGAAGCCGATCATGATTATTGTAATGTGTTTTTAAAAAGCAAGAAAGACTTGGAGCAACTATTGTCAATTCCACTTAATAAAGCTTCCATCTTAATTATTGGGTGTGGATATAGATACGCCGAGGTTATTTTATACTCAAGTATCATAAAGAATGTGTATGGTCTGGATAACGAAGGTATATTTTATCGTGATGGAATAAAATCATTATATTATTATCTAAGAAGTAAAGACAACGATGTTTTTCTATCACTTTATGACACATATTTAAAAAGAAATGGCTTGCAGAAATATTATAAACGTCTGTATGTACTTTCAAACTATAAGGTAAATCATGAAGAACTAAACTTAACATCTTATGATGGTGGTAAAATACCTTTTGAAAATGCTATAAACGCTTATTGCCTTAGCTCCGAGAATGTAATGCTCGAGGAATTCAAGCAGGCATGAAGCATCCGGTTGAACATTTGCGGTTCCCAGAATCGACGGTTGAAGCGGTAACAGAATTCCGC
>Ga0187856_1003002_pt1 | contig 12050 bp, 6 predicted proteins | sample June2016WEW_8_40_FD_132443 | JGI IMG/M metagenome (GOLD analysis project Ga0187856, IMG submission 132443) | Peatland microbial communities from SPRUCE experiment site at the Marcell Experimental Forest, Minnesota, USA - June2016WEW_8_40 | ecosystem: Environmental > Terrestrial > Soil > Wetlands...
AGGCCAAAGTCCGCTTATCAATGCGCCAATTGCAGAACGACCCGGAGAAAATCCGATCGTTCTACCAAAAGCCATCCCTCAAATATGCCGCGTGATGATGAACTTACTTATGGTCTGATTAATATCTTCCCCGCGCTGGTTACGTCGCCGCTGTATGCGAGGGCGATCAACGATAATCTGGCGGTGAATGGAAGCGCGGTCGTATCTGCGGTGGGCGTGGTGATATTTCTTTCGTTTCTGCGCTGGCCGTTTCTGTTTCAGCCGATTCCGATCATCGGCGGTGGTCTGACTCAGTTGGCAAGCGACACCGGCCTGGCACTTAGCCGCGCGTTCGGGCCCAGCGGTCTCGGCCGCGGGTTCGCGAGCGGCGATCTGGCTTTCGGACGACGCAGTTCGGTCCCAGAGGTAAATTGCGAAATGCGAGTTTTCATAGACTTTTTTAAACTCAGGGCGATCGGCCGCGATGAACTTCTCGGCGGAAATGACATTATACCCGAAACAAGCAGGATACTCGCAGCCCTTCCGTTTAAACATCATCAAGTAACGGAGGTTGTATGGGCGGATCGAACTGGTTTCGCCCGTTTCAGCCACCTTGTAAAACTCGTTCAGTCGCAAGGCCGCTCTCTTCTGCAATGAATAGACTTGATACATTGCCGAACCTTCCAGAACCGAATATCGACCTTCGGTCAGAAACCAGAATTGATTGTCGCTGACTATGTTGGAATAGACCCATTCTCCCGGCTCGGTATTGTCGCGGATGAACTGCATGGCGCCAAAAAGATCGGCATAAGCCAAGATGGCCCTGTCGTCCGATGCTCCAACACGATGACCTGCCGTTATTGAAACGAGACGATCCTGAATCCTGTTCTCGAGTCTCGCGGCCAGAATACTAGCCCAGGGGTTGTCATCAGTACGCGTGGTCCACGCCACGAGAAGCGGGACCATGGCTACAAGCATCACATATGTGCAAGCTCGAACTGCAAGCCGCATCGGCACCGGCTTGACGCCGCGAATCCGATGTCTCGCCAGCGACAACCCGTTGGTGAGGGCTGCAAAGATTTTACGCAGGAAGAAGACAATTGGCCCCGAAAATTGCACAACGATAACGGCTGTGGCGGCCCATATCAGGACGGCCGCCGGCGTGGGCCAGATCAAATAAGCTTTAATGAATAGAAGCCCCAGCAACGAACTGAATACAAGAATAGAATAGGTCCCGATCTTGTTCCTGATGGATTCCGCGCAGCTGTCAAGATATGCGAACAAGATGGGATAGTCCCGTCTGAATTTAGTCAACAGCGCCGAGTGGGAGAAGCCGGCTGAGATTTCAATCAAGAGCACACTTGTCACCGCCCATGCAATGAAAGCCACAAGCATGTATCGAATCTGGTTATGACCGCTGAGCCACAGCAGCAGGATGTATACGGAAAACAATCCCCAGGCATAGGCCGCGTACCTGGGGAATACAACCGGCCAGACCGCTGTCTTTAAAGCTGTCCTCACAGCTGCCCTTAGAGCTGTCCTTAAAAATGAAGCCGCAGGCCTGACGATAAACTCAAGAACAGTCGTGCATACGGCCAGCCAATAAAAGAACCCGACGTAAGCATACGTCCGCCGAATCGCGGCAAGCGGAAACAACGATACTGATCGCATATCCAAAAAGATGCTGAACGCAATCAGCAAGAGGTACACGCCAACCGAGCCGCAAAATACGGCTGTATATCTTTTATCGAATTTCCTGAAGGGGTATGCATAGATGCCGCAACAAAACAGGAAGATTGCAACATAAGCTAGCCGCTCGGCCGCCGAGATGCCGGCAAGGCGGTCAAACGCCTCCGTGGGAAACGCGGCCAACGTGACATTTGTCAGCCGATAACCAGTGATGAAAAAACGCGGCAGCGCCGCAGGCGGCAAGAATGCGGCCGTCTCCGCAGTGAGCAGCCGGGAGGTGTAGGGAGGCGCGGCACGAACCTTCCTTACAGGCCATGAGTAAGGACGCGAAATCGCATTTTCGAACAGGAGCGCCGGGTCTTCCTCGCCTGCAACTGGCGGCCGGTCGTAATGATACATGACCTTGCTGAAATTGTGTCCCGGCGAAAAGGAATAGACATAAACGATTGCAAGCAGCGCCAGCAGACCGAACGAGATCGCGCCGGCCTTGCACAGCAGGATGTAGTGGCGCAGCCCGCGATGCGTGATTGCCCAATGCGCAATGATTCCCAGCCCGAAAAAGCTGGCCACCGCGGCGCTGACACCGTGGGTCAACGACAGTGCGAAATACAAGAACGCAAGAACGATGGCGAGCCGAATGGGCGTTCCGGCCGACTGCGCCCGGTCCGCAGCGCGAAAGAAGTCGTCGAGGACCAACAGGAACGCAAACCCAGAAATCCAGCCGAGCGTCTCCCCCCGCATGGACGTTATTTTGAAGTCGAAAATGAATGCGCAAAATACCAATGCTGCTAAGGCCGCAAACCACCAGGGAAGCCTTCTGCTGAACCAAAAATACGCCCCCAGCGGCAACAGCGGCGCGAGCAGAATGTTCAGCAAGTACTGGCCATTGAGATAAAAGTCCGCCGGATCCCCGATCGAAAGCAGGCCGAAAGTCGCGCCGATCGCGTGCGTGACATACATGATCGGCATGCCGAATCGTTCACCAAAATAGGGCCACTCGGAAGGATCCTTTCCCGGCAGAAGAAGATCAAAACCCTGAGTGAAATAAACGGCGCTGCTCGATAGACGAGGAAACTGCCAAACGGACCAGATCCCGATCAGGAGCACGATCGCGCAGACATAGGCCGTCATTCCCGCATCAAAGCGTAGCTGCCTCTGAACTATGCGAGCGAAGAACTGCGGGTAAAAGTATACTGTTGCGCAAACCAGGAGAAGGAGCGCCGCAATGCCGCTGCTCGCTGAATAGATCCCGGCTGCCCGCAACACGCAGGCGGCTATGAGAACTATGGCGGAACCGAGCGGAACGGCGATGTAGGCCGGATAACGAATTGGCACCAGACTTCGCCCGTCGCGGCCGACCGGGAATAGGATGGCGTGCAGCGAGGCGGCCCCGGCAAGAAAGATGAGACACGACAGAATGATGACCTGGAGTTGGCTTGGGGAGCCCAGCAGCGCGCCGATGGCGATCAGCGCCGCCAATATCGCCGACGATCCAATAGCGGGCCGAATAAGCGCCGCTTTCCCCCACGTGAACTGACGTCGCTGAGCAGCATCAACCGCATCATGCGCAGGCGCTGGACGCACGGTATCAATGGACGGGTAATGGCCATCCGTCTGCTGACGGGCATCAAGCGCCGACGAGCCAAATCGAGAAAGCATTTTTCAGTAAAAACCACAAATTACTTCTAAGATCAAGCGCTTAGTTAGGCCGCGCAGTCATTGATCCGGGTTCATTCGCAACGCTTAGTCGATGTCCGCTTCAGAGCACTTTTACTGAGTCAAGATAGACCTCGTCCCAAGTCAAGATCAAGGTTCCGATCGCTGAAGAGCCTGAAGGTGAAACTGATCAAAATTGGCGCGAGATCGTGAGCCACGGTCACTACGTCGTCTTCCAGATGGCTAGGGCCGCCATTCCGTGTAGCGCACCATCGTCGCATCAAAGTTTAGGTAGCAAGCACTTCGGAAATTCCGTACGATCGGCGTCGTTCTGGATGCATCTGGGGAGCCGCAGTGTATTAGACGAACACGGTGCGGGCGATGGATGTCAACAGCCCGGAGAACAAAATATGCGCAGAAACGCATCATCGATACCTAAATTTGTATTGTCCCGCCGGAGTGTAGTGGCTGGTGGAATTCTTTCTCTACTCGCGGCCGAGCCGGCAAAAGCAGCGCCCCGGACTACAGGTGTTATCAATGTCTGCGATCCGCCATACAATGCGGGCAGCAATCGTTCCAGCCGGGCAAATACCCGCGCAATCGCTCGCGCCATCGCTGACGCCCCGCTTTGCAGTAAGATCATCTTTCCTGAACCGCTATCGGTCGCGCCTCAAGATGGCGGCTACATCAAATTGACGAAGCCACTCGACCTGGAAGGCGTTGGCTGGCACTCGCAACTCATCCCAGATCCAGATATTTCTTCAACGGCGCCGGTAATCTCGATCCTTGGCATTCCTCGTGGGGTAATATTCCACTGGGGGATACGCAATCTTACCATCGGAAATAACGCCAACGGAAATAACGTCAACCCTTTACAGGCGCTGCGCGAGGGCGGACACGGCATCCATATCGAGACAAACCAGCGTTTCGCCGGCACGGAGAATTGCGAGATCGAACAGGTCTACACCCAAGAGGGACGATACGGTCAAGAATCCTATGGAATATACCTGCACCATTCCAACCCGGGCAACGCCGGAGCAATTTACAATTTCACTATCAGCCGTTGCATGATCCAGGGAGGCATACGGATGATACGCGTCGCGGACAGCGTGCGGGTCCTCAACAGTCTGATTTTCGGCAAGAACGATGTCGATATCGACGTGAAGCCGGGCGCGGGCAACCTGACACTCCGCGGGAACAATGTGAGCAGTGAGGGAGGCTTCCGTCTAAGAGCCGGTCCCGCAGCTCTCATCGAAGGCAATGTGTTCGCACAGCAACTCGTCAGCACGAATCCGAATAACGCGCTAGTCGACATAGATGGCGATATCGAAACGATGATCGGCGTCACCATGATAGGAAACAGATTTCAAACGGAAGCCAACCTCGGGAATCCCTGGCTGGTGCGCTGCAACAATGTAGAGTCTCCCATGATTTGGGGAAACAGCTTCAAGCTTCCGAGTGCGTACACGCCTATTGAATTCACAGAGTTGTGCGTCAAGGCGAATGTTGGTCCGAACATATGGGACATTGGCGGCGCAACGCCCTGGGTCAACAAGAATTCGAAAAGTCCAGTTAATGTCTTTTAACTGTTCCATTTTTGCAGCAAGCCACTAAGGCCTCCGCCGATCGTTGGGCGCATATCGGATTTCAATTACCTCTTCGCCGCGGCCAAACAGCGTCGGTGGTAAGGCAAGGTAAGGCCGAGTGCCTTAGCTATCTTGAGCTTGATGACGAGCGCGACGTTCGTGACGGCTCATGGCTCGCTTCCGCGAGATTCCTTGGGGATGACGCGAATGTCCACGGACCCCTGGCCCCCCTGGCCCTGCAGCAATCGGCTCAAGACTAGGTCCGAGAGGTCGAGCCCCCCATCGCGAAACTTTTGGCGATACCATTCGAATTCTGCGGGAGCTTGGCGGCGCAGCAGCTCGAGCTGTTTGACAGCAGTCTCGTGCACGAAACGCCGATCGATGTTTTCCTCGTAGTCTTGTGGCGACCAGGTCAGCACCTCGGTCGTACCCAACGTGCCCAACTGGTCAAGCGGTGTCTTGAAGAGTGCCGCGCTGCGCATGAGGGTTCCATTCAGCATCGCGGGCAGTGGCCTGAGCCATGGCCAAATTTCCCATGCCAAAACCGTACAGGAGACATTCTGACGCGCTTGGCGGATGTCATCTTCATACAGAACGAAAAACGGCGAATCCGCCGAAGGCTCGCTGAGAGCGTACAGGCCCCAGATCTTTCCGCGAATCTCGGCCGGGCCGGGCTTGATGTAGCCGGAGACCATGCCCGGCATGCCGAGAACGTGCACTGGCAGCGGTGCAATCCAGAAATGTACGCCGGAGCCTAACGCGCCGGAGAGGCCAGCAATTGTTGCGGAAGACCACAACCTTGAGTCTGGTTGGATGTTCGAGGCCGAGTAACTCCAGAATTCCGGCGAGCCCTTTGGCTGTGCAAGCACCTTCACAGACTCACCCTGAACCAGTCGCCCGAGCTGAACATTACGTAATGACCAAAACAATTTATCTGTGCGCGTGTCCTGAAAAAGAATTAGCATAGCAAGCAAAATCGTAGAAGCAAACGCGGCAAGCCTTGACAGAAGAAATTGATTTGCAAAATCAAGTACCAGGCGCGCGACGAACATATGAAAGAAGCCGATTGCAACCAGCACCTGTTCCGGACGCCAATCGAGCCATCCAGTCGCCGCCATGAGCGGAATGAACAGTCCAACGGTCAGGAGTGCTGCCCGGTCCGGCTGGCGAAGCCCGCCCTTCATGAATAGGGCCAGCACGACCGGCAGCAGAACCAGCTCGGGCATGAAACGGAAGACGCTCGACGCATGGTCCGGATTATAGAAATATGATGCAAAACCACCCAACAGATTCTGGAGCCCAATCGCGGCTTTGTAGATCAGCGATCCATCCGAAGGAAACAATGAAAGCTGCTGTAGGCTCAAATCGTCCGACCTGAAATACACCTCACCCGAGTGGGTGTAGATCAACTGCAAGGGCACTATGACGGCGAACAAAACAGCGGCCGTAATGGAGAAGCCTATGACGCGTTCGTTGCTTCCGTAGCGCGTGAAAAATCGGAGCAGGAAGGGCAGCGGCAGGCACAAAACGGCGGTTTCTTTCACGAGGAACGCGATCACCAGAACGATCGCGCAGCACCCGCCCCACAGCAATTCGTTGTTCCGTTTACCGGCAATGCACAGCAGAAAGAACCCGAAAACGAAGGCGCCTGCCAGTCCGTCAATCAGTTGCGCCGTGAGGTTTACTTCTCGCGGCGTCAAGGTAAAAAATAGAACGGCGATTGCCGCCGATGCCGATCCATACAGACGTTGCGCCGTCAAGAACAACATTGCCACGAAAAGCGTAAGACCTAACGCCGGTGCAATCGCGGCGCCCGTAAGACCGCCGATCAGATATGCCAGCATGTAGTAGGCGACGTACCCGACGCGGTACAGGCTGCCATTTCCGCTCACATCGACGAAGCCGTAGCCTTGCAAGAGGTTTTTGGCCATCAGCAGCCACTGAGCTTCATCCAGGGCGAAGAAGTATTGCGCCGGGACGTATAACAACGCCGTGACCAGAAGCACGACGGCAACGTCGATGCACAACCGACCTTTATGGGCCGGCGCAACCTGGTCGTCAGGGACGAAAATATGCCACCCCACCCAGGCGCTTAGCGCGGCCAACGCGACGAACCAAGATGTGAACCATCGGAAATCCGACATAAACCAAAGTTTTGAGAACATCCACCAGAGCGGAAGCGCAATCGTCAGGAGGATTCCCCAGACGAACGTCGTTGGCGTGCTAAATCTCAGTGCCCGTGGGATCTGCGGCGATAGAACTGGCTCGATGTGACGCAGGCGCTCGTTCATCCGATCAATCGCATTTGAGGTGGCCCGTGCTTTTCGGCAATGTTCGAGAATTGACCTTCGCGCCTAGCGGAACACGTAGAGGTTATTGAGTCCCCAGCTGAAAGGCTGGCGATGCACGAATTGAAAGCCCGCCCCTTGCACAAGAGTCACCAAATCCCGATGGGTGAAGCCGAAGACTTCGCCGACCGCCATGCCGCGCTCATGTTGGTCTGCATCCCAAAAGGCCCAGCGATGCCAGAACCTCGATAATCCCGGGGTGAGATTGGTAGCGAGTAGCTTGCCGCCGGGCTTGAGCAGGCGCTTGGCCTCGCGCAAAACCTCGACCCGGTTCGGGATGTGATTGAGGCAGGCGACAAAAGTGATCGTATCGAAGGATTGGTCGGGAAAGGGAAGCTGCGCCGTATTCTCGACGAGGAGATCGAGTCCGGGCCATGGATAGACGTCCACCCCTGTCCCTTCGTTCCCCCGCGCCCGGTATTGCTTGACGAGGTCGTTGGTGCCGCAGCCGATATCGAGAAGTTTGCCCTCGACGAGGGCCAAAACCATACCGGTGCGTATTTCGTGATTCGTGGTCAGATATGGCACGCACGCAATGACGGGCTGAGGGATCAGCAGTTTGAGCGGCAGCAGCACTTGATTGAACGCGTAGCGCGCGAAATTTGGATAGAGTGTCCGCTCGTTTGCCTGCATACTGATGTTCTCCTGATCCGATCAGCGAGTGATGTTTTGATTTCGCACCCGGTTCATTACAAGGCCAAACTGCGGGCAGGACGGGGCCGTGCTCGACAGTCGTTCCAGCCGTCGCTATATTGGCCTTGGAATGACAGCTGTCGTGCATTTGTAGCACTGAGAGCGCTGGGGTGTCGATAGTAGGGCTAATTCGGTTGTACTTGGCCGTTTCGGTCGGTCTGGAACATTTCGGATCGTTTCGAGTTCACGATCAACGGCTTTGCTAATGGTACGAGTCCGATCGCAATTCTGATCTGCGAAGGTAAGAAAGTAACAAATAAATGAGGAGACCAAGGAGAACGGCAACCGACATGGCAAACCCGAACCAAAAATAGACATCGCGATAGGCTAGCCGAATTGTGTTTTGACCGGCTTGGACGGGAATCCCGAGATAGGCGTCGTAGACCTTCAAAACCGGAGTGTACCTGCCGTTGACCCACGCGTGCCACCCGGAATCGAAATTGTCCGGAATGACAATGACGCCCGGATGCGACGAAGTTACGGCCATGCTCATCGAGCCCGGCCTGTGTTCCGTCAGCGTGACGTTCGCAGCGAGGCTGCGTCCGTTCGGACACGCGGAATCGTGATCTGGCAGGACGCTCGCCCCTTCGGGCGCGATCAGCGCGACGCCATCCGCAAAGGCGCTGAGAACTGTCTCCCTGGCATTCGTCGGAGACGAAGACGGTGCGATGAGCCAGTTGCAGAACAGCCGGATACCGCCGTCGTATGTCGCGCGTCGAAATAATGACACGTTTCTTTCTTGGGCGACCAAGTCCCAGCCGGTCGTCATAGAGCGGACGGCCGCCGAGCAAAACATATACTTCACGGCAAGCAAATCGAGAGCTCTGGAATCAAATTTGCCGCAGGCCTTAAGTTTGACCCAATGCGGACGCAGCTGGTTAATGTTATGATCCTTACTGAGATAGCTCAGCGTGTAGGCGAGGCTCCGCGGAAAGAACAGGCTAAAGTCCACCGTGCCGCGCTTTTGCGCCTCCAACGACAGATCTGAAACGGTATCCGAAATAAAACGGAAATAAGCCTCCCTATCGCTGCGGACGATCTCATCCAGCTGTGGCCATTCCGGCTTGTTGTCGACATGGGTCGGAATATCCGTCCCGGGGAAAGTGCTCAACTCGACACGTGGCATCACGCACAAGGCCGACAGGCCAATGAGAAACACGGCGACACTCCGCATCTGAAAATGCTCGAGTAGCGTCACCGTAAATCTGTCAATTGTACTAGCGATACTGTAGGCCGCAACCGCGAGAAGCATGGCCGCGGCAATGATGGTCCATTTCTCCTCGAAATGTGTATGAACGAGCATCAAAATCGTCGAGAGTAGAAAGAACGCCGCCAAGAAAAGGCGAGTGGGCCTGTCCAGATTGCTCACTGGTCGATATTGGAACTGTTGAAAGATCGCGATGGCATTGACGAGGAAGACAGTCTGCAGAACATCTTGAAAGGGGAGAAACCACCGTATCCCTGACACGATGAGGGTGACACTATATGCATTCGCGAGAAGCGGACCGATAGCCGGCAGCGACATGGCCATGAAAACGGCCGCCCAAAGATAGACGAGATGAAATCCCAGAAGGCCAGGCAAATCAGGCTTGGGCTCCCAGAGCCGGTATAACGCGACCGCAGGCAAGAGAATGAGCGATATGAAGGTGCCGGGGATATCGACTCCTGCCGGAAAGAACGGCACAAACATCTGACCGTAGCTGAAAACGCTCGGCGCCACATTGGGCGGATAATGGAGCATCGCGGGCGAAACGTAGCTCATCATGAAGTGCGCAAGGAGCGGCACGGACCAGACGCTCGACAGCAGGAAGCCCGTGATTACGATGATCGAAGCTCGAACAACAGTCGACCACAGCCAGCGAAGCGAGCGCTTCCAAGGAAAGCCGTCGCGGAACAGGAAGGCTGAAAGGACCAGGAGACAGGGGATGAGCGCGTAATAGGCGCTCACCGTAAAGAGAACGCCAATGCTGATGACGAGTGCGGCAACATGCCAGGGTCGCATGCGTTCGTACAACAGCACCCAAATGACAAACAGCAGCGCTGTGTGCGACACGAATCCCGCCACGCGCCCCGACAGCTGCGTTTCAACAAAGTGTTCGGTGATGCACAGGCTGACAATAAACAAGAAGTTCCAAAACTGAGTGAGGCCCAGTTTCCGACCAATAAGCCATGCGGGTACAACCGAAATTAAGATCAACACAAAAAAGATGGCATTGAGCTCCAAATTGGCTTTGGGGCTGGAAGGGTCAACCAATTGTGCAAAAAGCCAGAAATGCTCCGGATCTCCCAACAGGGGATAACCTCCGTTGCGGAATGGATTCCAAAACGCAAAACCTTGCGTGGAATTGCGCGCGAATTCGATGAATTTCATAATGCGGCGTCCGTCGCCGCCCGGCGTCACGTCGTTGCGCAGGATGACTGACCACAGAGCACCAGTGGCGAGCAACGCGGCGATGAGAGACAGCACATTCTGTCCAGCGGGTAGAGGACTACCTGATGCTATCTCGACGCGGTCGTCTTCTTCAGTCCACATGTGGTGATAAAACTTCCCAATGCGACGCGGGACTGAGCATCGCCTAAAGCTTTTCAGCTGTAAAATCAAATAGTATACTGACAGTTATACTCAAAAACGTTAGCAGTAATGCTACGCGGGGGGTGACACGCTCGTACGTGAGGTCAGGCAGTCCCCGGGGGCGCAACTGCAGGAATATCCGCCCCACCGAGCCCGATGCGCCGGGTCGTCTCCGCTTGCCGCGATTTCCACCAAGACTCGTTTGATAGATACCAGGTAACGGTTCGGCGCAGGCCCTCGACGAAGGTGGTTCGCGGTCGCCATCCTAGTTCGGCAGCGATCTTCGCTGCGTTGATTGCATAACGGAAATCATGGCCGGGTCGATCCTCCACAAGGGTAATGAGTTCTTGCCGCGGCTGGCCACCCGGCAATGGGCCGGCAATTTCGTCCACCATGTCGCAAATCATCCGCGCCACGTCGATGTTGCGCGCTTCCTGTTGAGCGCCCACGTTATAACTCTCGCCGATGCGCCCGCGTTGTAGAATGGTCCAGAGCGCGTGCGCGTGGTCGTCGACCGCAAGCCAGTCGCGCATGTTGGCGCCCGCCCCGTAGACCGGCAGCGGCCGCCCCTCGATCGCGTTGATGATCATCAGCGGAATGAATTTCTCCGGATGCTGGAAAGATCCGTAATTGTTGCAACAATTGCTGAGCACGACAGGCAGCCCATAAGTCGCATGCCAGGCCCGCACCAAGTGGTCTGCGCCGGCCTTTCCCGCCGCGTACGGGGAATTTGGCCGATACGGGCTTAATTCGTCGAACATGCCGCTAGCGCCGAGCGACCCGAACACCTCGTCGGTCGATATCTGATGAAAGCGGAAGCCTGCGCGCTCGCGTTGCGGCAGCGCGCGCCAATAATGCCGTGCCGCTTCGAGCAAAATCGCCGTGCCTTTCACGTTCGTTTCGACGAAGATCAGCGGGTTGTCGATCGAGCGGTCGACGTGGGTTTCGGCGGCGAGGTGCATCACCGCCGTGGGATGGTGAGTTGCAAAGACGCGCGCAACATCGGCCGGCCGGCATATGTCACAGCGTTCGAAGCAATAACGGTGATGGCCCTCGACCTCGGCGACATTGGCAAGGTCGGCGGCGTAAGTCAGCTTGTCAACATTGATTACGCGGGCATCGGTTTCGCGAATAAGGTAACGTACGACCGCCGAGCCAATAAACCCGGCGCCGCCAGTCAAAATGACAACATCGCCGGTCATCTGGTTTGGCATGATGCGCGCCGGGGAAATACATGAGCAGCCGCGTTCATCGCGGGGGCGTCTGTTGCTGCGGCGAGAGCAGCGCCGGCTCTGCCGCCCCGCGCTACCCAACGGCAAAATCGAGATCGTTCCACGGCACCCCGCTTGGCTGATCAATCCTGGTGGGCCGATAACTTATAACTGACCTCGCCGCCACTGGATTCTGAAGTTGACCCGGTTTCGTGGACACCCAAGTGTTTGAGTTTTCGGAGTCCACGATGGCAAAGAAGCACCCCCCTTATGCGCCGGAGTTTCGCCGGCAGATGATAGAGCTGGTTCGTGCTGG
>Ga0187856_1003004_pt1 | contig 12039 bp, 11 predicted proteins | sample June2016WEW_8_40_FD_132443 | JGI IMG/M metagenome (GOLD analysis project Ga0187856, IMG submission 132443) | Peatland microbial communities from SPRUCE experiment site at the Marcell Experimental Forest, Minnesota, USA - June2016WEW_8_40 | ecosystem: Environmental > Terrestrial > Soil > Wetlands...
ACAAAGGCCCGCCGGTGCATCTCCGGATGGGGCAGGACCAGCTCCGGGGTGCAGGTGACCTCGCCGTCGTACAGCAGCAGGTCCAGGTCGATCAGCCGCGGCCCCCAGCGCTCTTTGCGGACCCGGCCCAGGGCGCCTTCCAGCCGGATCAGGACCCGCAGGAGTTCCTCTGCGGTCAGGCGGGTGCGCACCTGGGCCACGGCGTTTACGTACCAGGGCTGATTCGCCGGTCCCAGGGGCGGGTTTAGATAAAAGCCGGAGACCCGGACCAGCTCCACCTCGTCCAGGACGGCCAGCCCCGTCAGAGCCCGGCGCACCTGGGCCGCGGGATCTCCCAGATTGGACCCCAGGCCGATAAAGGCGATGACCGGCTTGGTCTCGGTGATGGCGGCAAATCCCAGGGACATGAGTTCATGTAGATATAAGGGTGGGCACTGCCCATCATTAAAGGCGGCGGGCACGGAGGCCCGCCCCACCGGCACGGAGGCCCGCCCCACGGGTACGGAGGCCTGCCCCACCGAAGAAAAGCTCCGACTTGGACCAAGCAGGCCTCGATGGTGGGCAGTGCCCACCCTGCATAAGATAGGGCCTGGCCTCCAGGGGGTCAAGGGGGAGTGGCCGGCAGAGGAGGTAAAAGGGAGGGACTGGGCGGTGCTGGCGTTCCCCCCTGGTGGTTCCAGGATAGGCAGATGCTACATAAACGTATAATAGCAATGAAGCAAATATACGCAAATGTATATAAATCAGATTACTGATATACAATATCGTACAAATAAGCCGTTTTTGAGGAAGAGCAGCTACCTGGGAATTTTTATTTAAGTAGATATTACTTATAGATATGAAACTTACCCAAATACTGGCATAACCCTTGCTTCTTTCATGTTTAAAATTTCGACCAGAGGAATCGATTATGCGCAAAATCGCGATTTACGGCAAAGGTGGCATCGGCAAGTCCACCACCACTCAAAATACCGTGGCGGGCCTGGCCGAGTTAGGCCGCAAGGTGATGGTGGTGGGTTGCGACCCCAAGGCGGACTGCACCCGCCTACTCCTGGGGGGGCTGGCCCAGAAGACCGTCCTGGATACCTTGCGGGAAGAAGGGGAAGACGTGGTTCTGGAGGATATCCGCCGCACCGGCTTCTGCGGAACCGCCTGCGTCGAATCCGGCGGGCCGGAGCCCGGGGTGGGCTGCGCCGGCCGGGGGATCATCACCTCCATCAACCTGCTGGAGCAGTTGGGGGCCTATGCCGACAGCGAGAAGTTGGATTATGCCTTCTACGACGTGCTGGGGGACGTGGTCTGCGGCGGCTTCGCCATGCCCATTCGGGAAGGCAAGGCCAGGGAGATCTACATCGTGGTCTCAGGCGAGATGATGGCCATGTATGCCGCCAACAATATCTGCAAGGGCATCCTCAAGTTCGCCGAAGCCGGCGGGGTGCGTCTGGGGGGCCTTATCTGCAACAGCCGCCAGGTGGATAACGAACAGGAGATGATCGAGGCCCTGGCCGCCCAACTGGGCACCCAGATGATTCACTTTATCCCCCGGGATAACATGGTGCAGCGGGCCGAGATCCATCGGAAGACCGTCATCGAGTACGACCCCGGCCATCCCCAGGCTGACGAATACCGGACCCTGGCCAGAAAGATCGAAGCCAACGAGCTGCATGTGATCCCCAAGCCCATGAGCAACGATGTGCTGGAGAAGCTGCTTATCGAATATGGGCTGGCGGGATGAGGGTAACGGAGGGAGACATGGAGCTAACTTGCATCCTGGCCGCGGCCGGGCGATGGCTAACGGCGTTTTTGCGGCAACAGGCGGTTCAATCCGCACTGGCGAGACGCCTGTGCTACCAATTAATCCTGGAAGACCTAGCGTGGAGGACCAAAGAATGATCATGATCAGATCGGTGGTGCGGCCGGACAAGGTGGACGCCGTCCTGGCCGCCTTAATGGAAGCGGGCTTCCCCGCGGTCACCAAGATGAGCGTGGTGGGCCGGGGCAAGCAACGGGGCATCAAGATCGGCGAGATCACCTATGACGAAATCCCCAAAGAACTGCTGCTCATGGTGGTACAGGACCAGGACAAGGATTTTGTGATCAAGACGGTGCTCAAGGCGGCTCGCAGCGGCGACAAGGGCGCCTACGGAGACGGCAAGATCTTTGTCTCTCCGGTGGACGAACTCTACACCATCAGCTCCGGCATCAAGGAGACCGGGCCCGGCGCCCTGGAAGAGGTGAAGCCATGAAAGAAGTCATGGCCATCGTCCGCATCAACATGATGAACCAGACCAAGAAGGCCCTGGCGGAGGCGGGCATCTCTTCAGTCACCGCCCGGGACGCCCTGGGGCGTGGCAAGGGCCTGGTGGACCTCACCCTGCTGGAAGGGGCGGAAAGGGGCTACGAGGAGGCAATCGCCCAGTTGGGCCAGAGCCAGCGCCTGATCCCCAAGAGGATCTTCTTCACCGTGGTCCCGGACCGGCTGGTGCCCAAGACGGTGCAAACCATCATCGAGGTGAATCGCACCGGCAAATCCGGGGACGGCAAGATCTTCGTCATGCCCCTGGGGGATGCTGTCCGGGTGCGCACTGGCGAGAGCGGCGACCAGGTCCTGGACGAAGTCTGATGGTAACCCCAGTTAATCAAAGCTGCGCCTGGAAAGAGAATTGGCCTTGGCGCCCACCGGCCTCGGCCGGGGCCGGCGCCGGCCAGGAAGCCCGGGCCATCGATAATGAGGAACCTTTTGCCCTAGATTTCCTTAGATGGAGAGAATAACATGGCCACCTTGACCCAAGAAGACTTGAGTGCCGCGATCCTGGAGATCGACGCGGAAGAAGTGAAAAAAGAGCTGCTCAGCAAATATCCCACCAAGATCGCCCGCAAGCGCGCCAAACAGATCGTGGTCAACCAGGTGGCCCCGGATCTGACCGTGCCGGAGATTCAGTCCAACATCAGGACCGTTCCCGGCCTCATCTCCCAGCGGGGCTGCACCTATGCCGGCTGCAAGGGAGTGGTCTTGGGTCCCACCCGGGATATTGTCAATATCACCCACGGCCCCATCGGCTGCGGCTTCTATAGCTGGCTGACCCGCCGCAACCAGACCCGGCCCAAGAGCCCGGAAGATCATAACTTCATGCCCTACTGCTTTTCCACCGACATGCAGGATGAGCAGATCATTTTCGGTGGCGAGAAGAAGCTGCGCCAGGCGGTGCAAGAGGCCTACGACCTCTTTAAGCCCAAGGCCATCAGCATCTTCGCCACCTGCCCGGTGGGCCTCATCGGGGATGACGTCCACGCAGTGGCCCGGGAGATGAAGGAAAAGCTGGGGATCAACGTCTTTGCCTTCAGTTGCGAGGGCTACAAAGGAGTGAGCCAATCCGCCGGCCACCACATCGCCAACAACGGCATCTTCACCCACGTGGTGGGCCTGGATGACACGGTGCGGGAAGGCAATTTCAAGATCAACATGCTGGGGGAATATAACATCGGCGGGGATGCCTTCGAGATCGAGCGCCTCTTCGAGGCCTGCGGCATCACCCTGATTTGCACCTTCAGCGGCAACTCCAGTTACGAATATTTCGCCAACTCCCACACTGCGGACCTCAACCTCATCATGTGCCACCGCTCCATCAATTACGTGGCGGAGATGATGGAAAAGAAATTCGGCATCCCCTGGCTCAAGGTCAACTTCACCGGGGCCGAGGCCACCGCCAAGGCCCTGCGGAAGATCGCCGGTTATTTCGAGGACCCGAAGCTGAGCCAGCAGGTGGAACAGGTCATCGCCCGGGAGATGCCCCGGGTGGAGGCGGTGCGGGCAGAAGTGAAGAGCCGGTGCCAGGGGAAACGCGCCATGCTCTTCGTGGGCGGCTCCCGGGCCCACCATTACCAGGAGCTCTTCCGGGAGATCGGCATGGAAACCATCGCCGCGGGCTACGAGTTCGCCCATCGGGACGACTACGAAGGCCGGCGGGTCTTGCCCGGCCTCAAGGTGGATGCGGATAGCCGCAACATCGAAGAACTCCAGGTGGAACCGGACCCCAGCCGCTACCGCCCCAGGTTGACTCCCGAGCAGATGGCCCGCATGGAGCAGGACGGCGTCAAGTTCGGTGAATACCAGGGCATGATGGCGGAGATGGAGAGCGGCGCCCTGGTGATCGACGACATCAGTCAGTTCGAAACGGAGCGGCTCATCGAGATTTACCGGCCGGACATCATTTGCGCCGGCATCAAAGAGAAATACATCATCCAGAAGAGCGGCGTACCCATGAAGCAACTGCACAGCTATGACTCCGGCGGCCCCTATGCCGGCTTTATCGGCGCCGTCAACTTCTACCGGGAGATCGACCGCATGGTCAACAGCAAGGTCTGGAAGTATCTGAAGGCCCCCTGGCAGGAGAATCCCGAACTGGCCGGGAAATACGCCTGGGAATGAACCGCCGGGCCGCCCCGGATTTTTTGGTAAAGGAATCGAGGACAACGTTATGCTACTCAGACATACGCCCAAGGAAATCCAAGAACGCACCGCCCTGACCATCAACCCGGCCAAGACCTGTCAACCCATCGGGGCCATGTACGCGGCCCTGGGGATTCACCGGTGCCTGCCACACAGCCACGGCTCGCAGGGGTGCTACGCCTACCATCGCAGCGCCCTGACCCGGCATTTCAAGGAGCCGGTGCTGGCGGCGACCAGCGCCTTCACCGAAGGCGCCTCGGTCTTCGGCGGGCAGGCCAACCTGCTCCAGGCCATCAACAACATCTTCTCGGTTTACGAACCCGAAGTCATTGCGGTGCATACCACCTGTCTGTCGGAGACCATCGGGGACGACATCCCCCAGATCATCGCTAAGGCCAGGGACGAGGGCAAGATCCCCCCGGGGCGACACGTGATCCACGCCAACACCCCCAGCTACGTGGGCTCCCACGTCACCGGCTTCGCCAACATGGTCCGGGGCATGGTGGATTATCTGGCCCAAGGCAGCGGCCACAAGGAAAACCGGATTAACCTGATTCCCGGATACGTGGAGCCGAGCGATATGGAGGAGATCAAGCGGCTGGCTGGAGAACTGAGGGTCCCGGTCATCATGTTCCCCGATACCTCCAACGTCCTTAACGGCCCCCAAACCGGCCGCTATTCTCCATTCCCCGCCGGCGGGGTCACGGTAGCGGAGTTGGTCGCCACCGGCAGCAGCATGGGCACGGTGGCCCTGGGGCCCATGGCCTCAGGGCCGGCGGCCCGGACCCTGGACACCAAGTGGAAGGTGCCTTGCGAAATCCTCAACCTGCCCATCGGGCTCATGGCCACCGACGTCTTCATCGACACCTTGCGGCGCATCGCCGGGGTGACCGTGCCCGACTCCATCAACATCGAGCGGGGCCGGTTGGTGGACGTGATCACCGATATGCACCAGTATTTCTTCGGCCGCAAGGTGGCCCTGGCGGGGGACCCGGATCAGCTCATTTCCCTCACCGAGTTCCTGGTGTCCCTGGACATGTGGCCCATCCACATCGTCAGCGGCACGCCGGGCAAGAAGTTTGAAGCCAAGATCAAGGAGATTACCAGGCAAGTGCCCCATCCGGTGAACGTCAAGAGCGGCGGTGACCTGTTCCTGCTGCACCAGTGGCTGCGGAACGACCCGGTGGATCTGCTCATGGGCAACACCTACCTCAAGTACGTCGCCCGGGATGAAGACATCCCCCTGGTGCGCTTCGGCTTCCCCATCATGGATCGTGTCGGCCATAGCTACTTCCCTACCGTGGGTTACCGGGGCGGGTTGCGCCTCCTGGAAAAGATCCTGGACGCCCTGCTGGACCGCCAGGACCGGGATGCCCCGGAGGAAAGATTTGAACTGGTGATGTAAAGACCGCGGTGGGGAGTGAAAGACCGGGCCAAGCCTAGGGCTAGAAAATAAAAAGGAGAAGCATTCTCATGGAAAAACCGGATCATCATATCTTTGTCTGCATGAGCTTCCGGGGCCTGGAGCCCAAAGGCAAGTGCATCAAGAAAAATGCCCCGGACCTGTTGGGGTACCTGGAAAGCGAGCTGACCGATCGGGGTCTCACCAACGTGATGGTGTCCACTACCGGCTGTCTGAAACTCTGCGATAGCGGACCGGTGCTGCTGGTCTATCCCGAAGGCCACTGGTACGCCGGGGTGGACGGCGAAGAGGCCATCGACGCCATCCTGGATGCCCTGGAAGACGGCGGCCCGGCCAAGGACTATTTGGTGAGCTGAGGTGGGCACCTCCAAGACCCATAACCAGGCGGCCCTCGGGGCGCGCTCCAGGGCGGGCAAATTAATACAGCAAAGGACCGAAGATATGGCCATGAAGTCGGCGATCTTTACAGAAAGACAAGACCAGATCCACCGCAAGGGCGAGGCGCCTTTCCGGATGGACTGCGACCGGGAGTCCCTGGCCGGAGCGGTGAGCCAGCGGGCCTGCGTCTTCTGCGGCTCCCGGGTAGTCCTCTATCCCATTGCCGACGCCCTGCATCTGGTGCACGGCCCCATCGGCTGCGCCGCCTACACCTGGGATATCCGGGGCGCTCTGTCCTCGGGCCCGGAATTGCATCGCCTGAGCTTTTGCACCGACCTCCAGGAAATGGACGTCATCTTCGGGGCAGAGCACAAGCTTTATCTGGCCCTGGTAGAACTCATTGAGCGGCACCAACCCAAGGCCGCCTTCGTCTACTCCACTTGCATCGTGGGCCTCATCGGCGACGATTTGGAAGGGGTCTGCAAAAAGGTGGCCCGGGAGAAGGGCATCCCGGTACTGCCGGTGCAATCCGAGGGTTTCAAAGGCAACAAGAGGGCCGGTTACCAGGCCGCCTGCCAGGCCATGTTCCGCCTGGTGGGCACCGGCGACCTCGCCGGCATCGGCCCCGCTAGCGTCAATATTCTGGGCGATTTCAACCTGGCCGGGGAGATCTGGATCATCCGTGACTACCTGGCCCGCATGGGGGTCCAGGTGGTGGCCAATATCACCGGGGACGGCCGGGTGGACGATATCCGCCGGGCCCACGGGGCGGCCCTGAACCTGGTGCAATGCTCCGGCTCCACCATGGACCTGGCCGTCATGATGCAGGAAACTTACGGCATTCCCTATATCCGGGTCTCCTATTTCGGGGTGGAGGATATGGCCGAATCCCTCTACGCGGTGGCCCGCTTCTTCAAAGACCCGGAAATGATGGAGCGCACCCGGGAACTGGTCCGGGAAGAACTGGCCATTCTCTATCCCAAGCTACGGGAGTTCCAGCAGGCCCTTGCCGGCAAAAAGGCCGCCATTTACGTGGGAGGCGCCTTCAAGGCCTTCTCCCTGGTGAAGGCCTTTCGCCTGCTGGGGATGCAGGTGGTCCTGGTGGGCTCCCAGACCGGCACTAAGGAAGATTACCAGGAACTGCACGAGATCACGGACCCCGGGACCATCATCGTGGACGATTCCAATCCCCTGGAACTCTCGAGTTTCCTTAAGGAAAAGGAGGTGGACCTCTTCGTGGGCGGGGTCAAGGAACGCCCCATCGCCTACAAGCTGGGGGTGGGCTTTTGCGACCATAACCATGAACGTAAAGAGGCCCTGGAAGGGTTCGTGGGGATGCTCAACTTCGCCCGGGAGGTTCATAACAGCGTGATGAGCCCGGTGTGGCGGTTTGTCCCTCGTCGGGCCCGGGACTGAAGGCACAAGGGGTGCATGATGAATCGCGCTAAAAATCCGGAGAAGGCCTACGTTCCCACTACCAACGCCTGCAAGCTATGCAAGCCTTTGGGGGCCTGTCTGGCCTTTCGGGGGGTGGAGGGGGCGGTGCCTTTTCTCCACGGTTCTCAGGGCTGTGCCACTTATATGCGCCGCTACATCATCAGCCATTTCCGGGAGCCCATGGACATCGCCTCCTCCTCCCTGGGGGAGAAGCAGGCGGTCTACGGCGGTGGAGCGAACCTCAAGCAGGGCCTGGGCAACGTCATGAACAAATATGGGGCTCGGCTCATCGGGGTGGCCACCACCTGTCTGACCGAAACCATTGGCGATGATGTGCCCCGGATGGTACGGGAGTTTTGCCAGGAAGCCGCCGGCCCCGGGAGGGAGATGGAGTTGCCGGAGATCGTCACCGTCTCCACCCCCAGCTATTCCGGCACCCACATGGAAGGCTTCCACGCCGCGGTCCGGGCCCTGGTGGAGCAGCTAGCCCAGGGGGGTGAAGCCTCGGCAGCCGTCAACTTGTTGGCGGGCCTGGTATCGCCGGCGGATCTCCGCTACCTGCGGGAGATTCTGGAGGATTTTGGCCTGACCGGCATCATCCTGCCGGACTTCTCCGAGACCCTGGACGGCCCGGCGCAGTTGGACTACGAGAAGATCCCGGCCGGCGGCACCCCTCTGGCGGAGATCAAGGCCGCGGGCCGCTCCCGGGCCACCCTGGAGTTCGGCCGCTGTCTCTCCGGCCCCCAGGAAACCGCCGGGCACTTTCTGGAAAATCGCTTTGGGGTGCCCTGGCATCCCCTGGGGACGCCCATCGGCCTCCGGGAGACGGACCGTTTCTTTGGAGTTCTGGAGGAACTGGCCGGCCGCGCCGCCCCCCGGCAGCATGCCCTGGAGCGGGGCCGCCTCATCGACGCCATGGTGGATGGGCATAAATATCTGTTTAACCAGCGGGCGGTGGTCTATGGCGAAGAAGATCTGGTGGTGGGGCTCACCTCCTTCCTGGCGGAGATCGGCGTGCGTCCGGTGCTTTGCGCCTCCGGGGGCAAGAGCGGCCACCTCAAGGCCGCCCTGGCCGAGGTCATCGCCGACCTGCTGCCGGAGCCTCCGCTGGTCTTGGAAGGGGTGGATTTTTCCCAGATCGCCGCGGCCGTCGAAGGTCTTGACAGCCCCCCGGACCTGCTCCTCGGACACAGCAAGGGTTATCATCTGGCCCGGCGCTGGCAACTGCCCCTGCTGCGGCTGGGTTTTCCCATCCATGACCGCTTCGGCGGCCAAAGGATTCTCCATCTGGGCTATCGGGGCGCCCAGAGCCTCCTGGACCGCCTGGTCAATGCCGTCCTCGCACGGAAACAGGAGGCTTCCGGGGTAGGCTACGGGTACTTATAGTTTCCAATTTTGAGTTTCGAGTTGTTCATTTTAAGTTTTGAGTTTCCGGAGAAGACACTCCCGGCTTGGCCAGTCGGGGACAAGACCTCGAAGGCCAAAGCTGAAGACTGGAGATGCTTAAAACCCAGGAATTAAGGCCATGCTGAATCTCGACCACCATCCATGTTTCAATCCCGAGGTCAAAGGCCATTGTGGCCGGGTGCATCTGCCGGTGGCTCCCAAGTGCAATATCCTCTGCAACTATTGCAATCGGAAGTTCGACTGCGCCAACGAGTCCCGGCCCGGAGTAAGCAGTGCGGTGCTCTCTCCCACCCAGGCCATTGCCTACCTGGAGCAGGTGCTTAAGGCCGAGCCCCGCATCACGGTGGCCGGCATCGCCGGCCCGGGAGATCCCTTCGCCAATCCCCGGGAGACCATGGAGACCCTGCGATTGATTCGCCAGCGGTTTCCGGATCTCCTCCTCTGCCTGGCCAGCAACGGCCTGGGATTGCTTCCTTATCTTGACGGACTGGCCGAACTTAAGGTCTCCCATGTGACCATCACCGTGAACGCGGTGACCCCGGAGATCGGCAGCCGCATCTATGGCTGGGTGCGGGATCAAAAACGGGTTTACCGCGGAATTGCGGCCGCCGACCTGTTGCTCCGCCGCCAGTTGGCAGCCATTGCCGGACTCAAGGCCCGGGGGCTGGTGGTCAAGATCAATACCATCGTTATCCCCGGAGTCAATGAGCACCATGTGCCGCCGGTGGCCCGGAAGATGGCGGAATTGGGGGCGGACCTCCTCAATTGCATGCCCGTCTATCCCAATGCCGATACCCCCTTCGGGGAGCTCCCCGAGCCGGAGCCCGCCGCCATGGCGGCCATCCAGGCGACGGCCGGTGAATTTTTGCCGCAGATGCGCCACTGCACCCGCTGCCGGGCCGATGCCGTGGGTTTGCTGGAGGCTGACCGCTCCCCGGAGTGGCGCGGCTGCTTAACCGCCTGTGCCCAGACATCGCCGCCTTCCCTGAGCGAGGGCCGGCCTTATGTGGCCGTGGCCAGCCGGGAGGGAGCCCTGGTCAATCTGCATCTGGGGGAAGCGGATTACTTTCAGATTTGGGAGCCGGCAGACCGGGGTTTCCGGCTGCTGGAAGAACGGGCGGCCCCGGCGCCGGGGCTCGGCCCCAACCGCTGGTGGGCCCTGGCGGAGACCCTCAAGGACTGCCGGGCGGTGCTGGTCAGCGCCCTGGGCGATACCCCCGAGGCCATCCTGCGGGAGGCCGGGGTGATCCCGGTGGAGATGTCCGGTTTCATCGGAGTGGGGCTGAGCCGCATCTACGCCGGCGAGTCACTGACTTCCCTGAAAGGGCGCCGAGGCGGACTCAGCCGGGCTTGCTGCGGCAAGGCCCCGGGCGAAGGCTGCCTGTAGAGCCTCATACCTAATTTATCAAATTTATCAAAAAATTACCTTTTCAAATGGATTTATGCTAAATATGACAACATTGTCTGGGTCCAGGGAAACTTTTGGGGATTCCCTAAAACTTCTTTTGGACAGAGGCAGCCAAGGTGAGCCCATATAAATTTCAGTTAACCCTGGGCAGGGTGTTTCATGGAGCGGCGACTATTCCCCCGGATCTATAAATCCTTGCAATTTGAATATCAGGCACAATTGCAGGGTTCGGAAGATTCATTTTCAAGCCGGGCCGTTATGAAAGACATCAGCATGAGCGGCCTGCATTTTATGTCCGAGACCGCACCTCTACTGCAACCTGACGATATTGCAGACTTCATTTTCAAATTCCAGCCTGACCATGCGAATCCCCTCATTCCCCATCAAATCAAGGCCAAAGGGAAAGTCAAGCGCATAGAGCATCCGACTAAACAATCCCCCAATTTTGGGATAGCGCTGGAATTCCTTTCGGGGCCGGTTTTCATCTACGCGGATTAACTCCCCAGGCCACCATTTCGGGTTTTTTTAAAAGGCTCCCGGGCCGCTCACTGCCGGGGACTGTCCTGCCAGCCATTCCGCGGCTAACCGGCCTCTTCGATGGCGGCCCAGGCCGCGGCCTGCATGACCAAGGGTAATGATTCTCGCACCCTTACAACCTCAGTTAACCTCGGGGCAGTGGGCAGGTTCAGGTGGCGGCGCCCCAACCCTCAACCTTTGCCTGCCCTGCCCCTCTCATCTTCGCTTTCAGTCACCCGCTCGTACTTGCTTATGGCCGGCCGGGTCCATGTCCATGACCAGCGCCCCCGTGATGCCAACCGCCGCCCTGGCCAGGATGATTCTTGTTATAGAATTCCTCGCCATAACGACGGCCTACCTGGTGTCCGCGCCAAATCGGGAAGCCGTGCTGGAAATTTCCCAAGTAAGTCGGATGGGCGCGATACCACCTCTTCCATCTCGGACCATACCAGTGGCCGGGTCTGACGATATAGGTTTCGGGATAGACGTAATACGGGCCCCATCCATAAGAGCCAAAAAAGTAATACAGGATGCCATTCAAGAACCAATCACCGTTGTAATAGACCCACGGTGTACCGGGGCCAACCCAAGGCGCCTCCGTGGCATACGGGGCCGGAACCGGGACCGGAGGCGGACCGACAACCGGCGCCGGAGGCGGAGCGACAACTGGCGCCGGAGGCGGAGCGACCTGCGCCTGAGAAAGCCCAGGCATCGCCCCGATCATGCCGGCGCCCAGGGAAATTGCCAGAATTAACAGGATAATTAACTTCTTCATAAACGGCTCCTTTGGTTTTTGGGATCAGTCTCTGGCGCGCCTTCAAATTTCTGGCCGCTCCCTTCTCATAAACACTTGACCTGGTCAAAACAAGGCACACCTTCCTCTTTTTATACATTAGATAGATTTCGGTGTAAATTGCTAGTACTACTGCGTTAAGTTAAGAGTCATCCATTATGATTGGACGCCAACAGCAAGGGCAGAAGCCAAGTTTCATTATGAGCATGTGTTGGAGTTCCCTTCTG
>Ga0187856_1003008_pt1 | contig 12021 bp, 10 predicted proteins | sample June2016WEW_8_40_FD_132443 | JGI IMG/M metagenome (GOLD analysis project Ga0187856, IMG submission 132443) | Peatland microbial communities from SPRUCE experiment site at the Marcell Experimental Forest, Minnesota, USA - June2016WEW_8_40 | ecosystem: Environmental > Terrestrial > Soil > Wetlands...
GCGAGCGCCTTTGCGTGCTGGGTCACTCCATGGGTAACTCGCCACTGCTTGAATCCCTGCCGCATTTTCGCCCTCCTCCATCTTGCGTGGTTGTAGCAAACGCCTTTTCCTCTCTGAGGGACGCGGGCCGAAAACGTGGGACCTCGCTCGCATTGCTCTATGCGATCCCGGACGCCTGGGACAACGTCGAGAATGCCAAACTCGTGCGAGTGCCTTTGCTGGTTGTTTACAGCGATGCAGACAAGGTGAATCCCCCTGCGATGGGCCAGCGCTTCTTCGAATCCGCGCCGGAACCAAAACAACTGGCAGTTCTTCGCGGGTTTCCGCACAATGCACTCTATCGCACTCCAACGGACGAGTGGTGGGCGCCGGTGCTTCGGTTTCTCCGTTCCCAATGAAAGCCGACTCGAACTCTGCATTTTGACTTCTGTCTTCTGGCTTTTCTTCCCACCTGTTATTCTTTTCCATTCCAAGGAGCACTCATGTCCGCCGACTTGCAGGGCCGCAATGCCGTCGTCTTCGGGGTCGCCAACAAGCGTTCCATCGCCTGGTCCATCGCTCAGGGACTCCACGCCGCCGGCATGAAGCTCGCCATCACATACCAGAACGAGCGTCTGGAGCAGGAAGCAAAAGACCTCATCCTCTCTCTGCCCGGCGCTGAAGGCTATATGTGTGATGTCAGCAAAGATGAAGAGATCGAGCACCTCTTTGCCACTCTCAAAGAGCGTCACGGAAAACTGCACACGCTGGTGCATTCGGTCGCTTACGCTCCCGCTGACGAACTGAAAGGCGACTTCATCAACACCACGCGCGAAGGCTTTCGCGTCGCAATGGATGTGAGCGTCTATTCGCTGGTCGCCGTTTCCCGCGCCGCCGCTCCCCTCATGGAGGACGGCGGATCAATCCTCACCATGACTTACTACGCTTCGGAGAAAGTTGTGCCGCGCTATAACGTTATGGCAGTCGCAAAGGCTGGACTCGAATGCACGGTGCGCTATCTAGCCTTCGAGCTCGGCAAGAAGAAAATTCGCGTGAACGCTATTTCCGCTGGCCCAATCAAGACTCTAGCGGCGCGCGGCATCGCCGGCTTCGGAGACATGCTCAAGGGCCACGAGGAGCGAGCCCCGCTGGGCCGCCGCGTGGAAGTCGAAGAAGTCGGCTCGACCGGAGTCTTCCTCGCCTCCGATGCCAGCAGCGGCATCACAGGCGAAGTCATCTACGTCGATTGCGGCTACAACATCATGGGGTTTTGAAAGCAGTTTTAGGTTCTCAGTCGCCATAGAACCGCCACTACAAGCTCTCCCCATGGGATAATGGATGGGATGAGAAGAGACCGCCTGATCTTCGCCTTCTTCGCGGCCGCCATCCTCTTCTCGATGGTGCGCGAATGGAGCGCGCCTGCGTCCTGCGCACGGGCGCTCCTAATTCTGCCAGCCGCGGCGCAACCCTAACTGACGGTCCTGATCCTCCGCCCATTTTCCCCGGCGCGCTCCAAAGAAATCTCCACATCCCGCTCCCGCTGCAGACGCGGAAATTTCTCTCCCCACTCAACCAGCAGAATACTGTCCTCGGATCGCAAATCATCCAAGCCCAGCGTCTCCAGCTCGCGCTGCGTATCGACGCGGTAAAGATCAATGTGATAAAGATTGGCTCGCGGCCCACGATATTCGTGTACCAGTGTGAAGGTGGGACTGGTAACATCTTCTTCCTCCGCTGCCTGAAACGCCGCCGCAATTCCCTTGACCAGCGTGGTTTTCCCAGCTCCCAGATCTCCGCGCAAAAGAACGAGCTTGGGTGGCGCGAGCAATTCCGCCAGCGTGCGCCCGAAGGCAATCGTCTCCTCCGCCGAGTGTGTAGTGATCTCCCGCGTCATTTCCTGAATCTTGGTCGCAGATAAATCGCGCCCAAGCCAGGATCAGTATATCGAGAGCGTTGAACTCAGCGCCGGCACCGATCCGCGTATGCGACGGCGTCAGGACTAGATCGTCTTTGGCACCACGAAAACGGACGACTTCAGCCCCAGCAGATTCCGGTCCGTTACATGATCGACCGACGTGCGCAAGCGGCGGTGGTCGTCATCCTCGAACGCGACGAAGCGGAACGGCTGCAATACTCCGTTCACCGTCTTCCGCATCGGGCTCAGGATCTCAGCCATGCCATGGACTGGCCCCGATTGCGTCTGAAATGCCAGTTCGACGAAAGAACCGGTTCCAAGGGGATGCTGCAATTGCAACAGTCCACCGGTCACGGAGATGCTTTGGAGTTTAGCTCTTGTACGCCGGCCATCTTCTAAACGGATCGCAGCCAGGACTGAATCTCCAAGCTGGACCCGGGCCGCTCGCCTCGATGGGTGCGGTTGGGGGAAGTGGGTCATAAGCTGACTGGACTATGACACCCCGTGGGAACAGGTAACAGGTTACGGAAGCAAATGGCCGGATTCCCGCGCTGCTAGCCTCTCTACAGCGCACCCAAATCTTTCGCACACAAGCGTTTAGCAGTCTGTTTACTATTGATACAATGTCCCATCAGACGAAGTGGATTTCACAGCAGCCGCGAGAACCACCTTCATCTTGGCGCTAGGAGCACTTCAATGCGTTGTTATTCATCTCTAGCTTGTTCCATCGTGATTTTCTTATCCTTAACCGTATATTTCCAGGGCCAGACTGCCTCGCCGAAGACTCGGACTCCACTCCGCGTCGGCATCGTTGGTCTCGTTCACGGACATGTCCAGGGATTTTTCGAGCATTCGCTTCACAATCCAGAAATTGAGATCGTCGGTATTGCTGAACCTGACCAGTCCCTCGCTTCTCAATACGCGACGCGTTATGGCATCGATCGGGGATTACTGTTCCCCGACCTGGAACAAATGCTCGCACAAGCACATCCGCAGGCCGTCCTCGTCTACACCAATACTTACGATCATCGCCGCGTGGTCGAAATCTGCGCCCGGCACGGCGTCCATGTCATGATGGAAAAGCCGCTGGCGGTCAGTTTGGAGGATGGACTGGCTATCGAGAAGGCGGCACACCTGGGCAAGATTCATGTCCTCGTCAACTACGAGACGACGTGGTACCCGAGCAACCGTGCCGCGTACGATCTAGTCCACGAGCACGCACTCGGTGACGTGCGCAAGGTCGTCGTCCACGATGGTCACAGTGGGCCCAAGGAAATCGGTGTCGGCCCCGAATTCCTGACGTGGCTTACCGATCCCAAACTCAACGGCGGAGGCGCCCTGTTCGACTTCGGATGCTATGGCGCCGACCTAATGACGTGGTTGATGGACGGACAACGCCCCGAAACAGTCACCGCCGTCACCCAGCAGATCAAACCCGAAATCTACCCGCGAGTCGATGATGAGGCGACGATCATCCTGACGTATCCCAAAGCCCAAGCCATCGTACAAGCCTCCTGGAATTGGCCGTTCGACCGCAAAGATATGGAAGTATACGGACAGACGGGATATGTGATCACGGTGAAGCGGGATGATGTTCGCGTACGGCGTGCCGGCGGCCAGGAAGAGCATACCGCCGCCAAGCCCCTTCCTGCCCCTTACGATAACTCGCTTTCACTTCTAAGGGCAGTGGTAATCGATGGAATGAAACCGGATGACTTGTCATCCCTTGAAACCAATCTCACTGTAACGGAAATCCTGGATGCCGCACGTCGTTCCGCATCTTCAGGAAAGACGATTCACTTGCTAGCTTCGAGGTGAGGGCGGGATCCCAAGGGCACTCTAGTCACCCCAGCACACCAATTTTGCTTTCGCGGCCTTCTGTGTGCGCTGGAAAGCCTTCGGCAATCCCTTCAGCAAATCCGTCGCCACCAGTGAATGCTCGCCTACGCTTTCGCGCATCACATCGCCCGCAAGACCGTGCAGATGCACGGCTGCGAGCACTGCGGCGAACGCATCCTTCGTGTGCTGTGCAATCATGCCCGCGACAATACCTGTCAGAATGTCTCCCGTGCCACCGGTGGCCATTCCCGGATTGCCCGTCGTATTCACCCAAGCTTCGCCGTCTGGCCTCACCACCAGCGTGCGATGGCCTTTGAGCACGACAATCAATTCGTGTTCGCGCGCAAACTTCCGCGCCACTCCCAATCGATCTTTTTGCACATCGGCAATGCTGGATCCCGCCAGCCGCGCCATCTCTCCCGGATGCGGAGTGATCACCAGCGTCCGGCCCTTGCCATTCAGTTCCCCCGTGCGGCGTTCAAACGCATTCAGGCCGTCCGCATCTACTACCATAGGGACGTGCAACTTGGCGACCAGACTCCGCACCAGCTCCGAAGTCTGCGGATCCCGCGAAATTCCCGGCCCAATCGCGAGCACGCTCTTCCCTTTCGCCAACTCTGCGATTCGATCTTGTGCGTTAGCCGAAATCGTGCCTGCATCCGTTTCGGGCAATGGCTCGGTCATCAACTCCGGATGGAATCCCGCCACCGTTCCCAGCACGGACCCCGGTGTTGCCACCGTCGAAAGCCCCGCACCGGCGCGCAGAGCTGAAATTCCCGCCATTGCCGCCGCTCCAGATTTTCCGAGTGATCCTCCAACCACCAGCACGTGGCCGTAGTTGCCTTTGTTCGACTCGGCTGGGCGTGGCCCAATCAGCGGGGCAAGGGCGTGCGACGTGATGACATTCAATCGCAGGGCTGAAACAATCGCTTCTTGCGGAGAGCCGATACCAGCCACAAAGGTTAATCCCGCAGTGAGTGAGCTAAACACGTGCGCCGGACGGGGCGCTGTAAAAGTAACGATCGCATCAGCTCGGGCGATGATCCCAGTCTGCGCGGTCATCGCGTCTGCATCAGCCCCGGAAGGAATGTCCACGGCAATTACAGGAGCCTCATTCGCATTCATGATCGCGATCGCGTCGGCATAGAGTCCGCTCACCGGCGGTTTGAAACCCGTGCCCAGAATCGCATCCAGATAAAGATCCGCATGCAGCGAGGGCCGCACCCGGTCACTCTTCAATTCTTCGCTGGAATGCACCGCGATTGCAGGCGACGGTAATTTGCCAAGCATGATCGCCGCATCGCCCCGCAAATCGTCGGGGTTCGCCAGCAGGATCACCTGAACCCGTTTTCTCGCCTGATGCAACCGCCGCGCCGCCACAAAACCGTCGCCGCCATTATTCCCTTTACCGCAGAAAACCACGATGCTCCGCGCCGCTCCGTGATGCGAGAGCACGCAATCCGCCACGGCCGCGCCCGCATTCTCCATCAGCGTGAGTGAGGGCACCCCGAAACGCTCGCTGGTGGCGACGTCAATGGCTCGCATTTCTGCAGCAGTAACGATTTTCATGACCTGGAACCTGCGGTCTGTTCCAGTTGCCGCAGTTGCGAGGGTTCGCCCATTGCGATCAGGCAGTCTTCGGGCTCGATGCGTTCATCGGGTGCAGGATTGAATCGCATTCCCGCCTGCCGCTTGATGGCGAGGATAATCACACCGCGATCCTGACGGATGCGCGAACTTTCGATCGTTGTGCCCGCAAAGACGGACCTGGCGGTGATGTGAATCTCGCCAATCTCCAGATCCATGCCAAGATGAGTCGTTGCGGTATCGAGAAAGCTAACCACGTGCGGCCGCAACAGCGACTGCGCAATGCGCTGTCCAGCAAACGAATACGGCGAAACGACAGAGTCCGCGCCGGCAGTCAGCAGATGTTTCTCCGCCCCGTCTTCACTGGCCCGCGCAATGATTTTCAGATGCGGATTCAATCCCCGCGCGGTGAGCACAATGTAGAGGTTGGTCGCATCCGTAGTAGTGGCGGCGATAAGCCCGCGGGCCCGCTCGATCTGTGCGATGCGTAAAACTTGCTCTTGCGTAGCATCGCCCGTAACCACCAGCCAGTCCTCGCCGCTATAGCGCTGCAGCTTGGCTTCGGCGCTCTCGATGATGACGAACGGCGCTGGCTTGCGCGCCAATTCTCGCGCCACGCTGCGCCCTACCCGTCCCATGCCACAGATGATGTAGTGGTCGTCGAGACGCCCGATGTCGCGCTCCATGCGCCGCCTTCCAAAGAAGCTCTGCAACTCGAATTCTAGCAAAGCCTGGCTCAGGGCCCCCACGCCCAACAACACCAGCGATACACCCGTCAGAATCACAATCACGTTGAAAACGCGCCCGGCGTGGGAAAGCGGATGCACCTCCTGATATCCGATGGTGGTCAAGGTCGTAACCACCATGTAAAAGCCGTCAAACCATGGCCATCCCTCGATGAAGTGATATCCGGCCGTTCCCACTGCCATGACTATCAGCAGCAGCGCACCAATCACTCGCAGATTGCGGACAGCTTTCATGGAAATGCAGTGGTGAGTGATCGGTAGCCAGTGATTAGTAACAGCGACCGAGTAACGCCGTTGGTTTCGCTGACCACTAGCCACTGACTATAAAACAAAAAGGCCCTCCGCGCTGTGCGGAGGGCCGCGCTACAAGACGTCAGTCCGCCATGGTCGGAGCAGGATTAGGCTTGGCAAGGGCAGCCTGCACCCGGCTGTGGTGCCTTCCATAACCGAAATACACCACCATCCCGATGATGAGCCAGACAATCAGCCGCAGCCACGTATCGCGAGGCAAGCTAGCCATCATGAATCCCGCAATAAGAATCCCCATGAACGGAACGAATGGAACCCACGGAGTCTTGAACGGACGTTTCAGTTCGGGCCGGCGGCGGCGCAGTATCCACACACCGGCACAGACAATCACGAAGGCCAACAACGTGCCAATGCTGACCAATTCGCCCAAAATTCCGATCGGGATGACCGAAGCGAAAATAGCTACAAAGATTCCCACTGTGATGCTGGAGATCCAGGGCGTGCGAAATTTGGGATGAATTGCGCCAGCCCACGGCGGCAGCAAGCCGTCCCGCGACATGGAAAAGAAGACGCGCGACTGGCCTAGCAACATCACCAGCATGACACTGCCCAACCCGGCAATCGCTCCAAGTTTCACTAAGATGCTGCCCCAGCGCACGCCGGTATGATCGATTCCTACCGCTACCGGATCGGGGACATTCAGCGTTGTGTAGGACACTACGCCTGTTAGCAGTCCGGCCACTAGAATGTAGAGGATAGTACAGATTACCAGCGAACCCAAAATCCCGATGGGCATATCCCTCTGCGGATTCTTGGCTTCTTGTGCAGCGGTAGACACCGCATCGAAACCAATATAGGCAAAGAAAATCACCCCTGCTCCGCGGGCAATACCCGACCAGCCGTAGTGTCCGAATTCGCCGGTGTTGGGAGGGATGAAAGGGTGCCAGTTGGCAGCGGCAATGCCGGGATGCTTACTGACAAAAATGGCAGCAATCCCAATGAAGGTGAGCACAATCGCAATCTTTATCATCACAATCCCAGAGTTGAGGTTCGCCGACTCTTTGATGCCGATCACAAGGACCACGGTTACGGCTGTGATCGCCAGAAATGCCAGCATGTTAAAGACGCCCTGCACGTGTGGAAGGGTGGATGGGTTCACTCTGTGCGCCTGCAGCGTTGGCAGGATGGTCGCCAGCCGTTCCCAGCGGGCGTTGTACATTACCAAATCTGTTCCCGGCGTAGCCGTCCATGCAGGCGGAAGATGAATCCCGAAGTCCTGCAGGAAGCTGTTGAAATATCCGCTCCAGCCGGATGCCACCGTCGCAGCCCCGAAGGCATACTCCAAAATCAAGTCCCAACCGATGATCCAGGCGAAAATCTCGCCCAGCGTAGCATAGCCGTAAGTGTAGGCGGACCCGGCAATGGGAATCAGCGAGGCAAACTCCGAATAGCATAGGCCGGCAAAAGCGCAGCCAATGCCCGCCAGGACAAACGAGAGTACGATGGCGGGGCCCGCATACTGAGCCGCTGCCGCTCCGGTCAGCACGAAGATCCCCGCACCGATGATGGCTCCGATTCCCAGCGTAATCAGATTGGTTGGACCGAGGGCGCGTTTGAGGCTGTGTTCGCCTGTCTCGCGGGCCTCCTCCATCAGCAGGTTCAGTGGCTTGGTTGCCAGCAGATTTGCCATTCGTCCGTTTCTCCTTGGAAGCTATGCCGGTACGCGCTTTGCGCCCGCGCTTCTCGACCACGCGTAATATACCGGGATACCCAGCAGCACCACAATCAGCCCCGGCCATGTGAACTGCGGTTTGTAGCGCAATAGTACGACATCAATAAATAAAGCCATCGCAATATAAATCGCCGGCAGCACGGGATAGCCCACGGCACGATAGGGCCGCTCGGCATCGGGATGCGTGCGCCGCAGCACAAACAGTCCCACGATCGTCAAAATGTAAAACACGAGCACCGCGAAAATAATGTAGTCCAGAAGTTGCCCGTAGCTGCCCGACACGCAGAGCAGACACGCCCACACCATCTGCACCATCAGCGAAACTGCCGGCGTCTTGTACGTGGGATGCAGTTTGGCGACGCTTTTGAAGAACAAGCCATCTTTCGCCATGGCATAGTAAACGCGCGCGCCAGAGAGAATCAGGCCATTGTTGCAGCCGAAACTGGAAATCAGAATGGCCCCGGCCATCAGCAGACCTCCCACGGAGCCGAACATCTGCGTCATCACCGCCGTTGCCACACGATCCTCAGCCGCATACTTGATGCCCCGCCCTAGAACCGTTGCTGCGCTCGGTGTTCCGTCGAGCGGGAGTGCGTTCAGATAAATCAGGTTGCAGGCAATGTAGAGCGCGATCACCACCCCCGTGCCCAACGCCAGCGACAACGGCAAGTTGCGGCTGGGATTCTTTACTTCACCGGCAGTGAACGTCACGTTGTTCCAAGCATCCGCGGAAAAAAGCGAACCCACCTGTGCCACCGCAAGAATCGTCAGTGTGCCCACCGTCACCACCGGCCCCCCCACTCCCACCTGCACGGCGTGCTGCGCGCCCAGTCCCGCATTCCGCCAGAAATGTCCGCTGAAGTTCGCAGCCAAAGCATGAGCATTCCGCCCCAGCGCCAATCCGAACAAGGCCAATCCCAGAAGCGCCGAGACCTTTGCTGCGGTAAAAACATTCTGGATAAGAGCCCCGGTTTTCACACCGAAGATATTCACCACCGAGAGGAACACTACAAGGAGAATGGCAACCAGGTTCTGGGTATTGATTCCGACATCCATGTTGCCCAAAACCATGGGCCCAAGACGAATCGGCGGGACTTTCCAGAGATGCAGAATCCAATGGGAAGAAGAAATTGCGGGAAAGAAAACACCCAGAAACTTCCCGAAAGCCACGCCCACGGCCGCAATCGTCCCAGTCTGAATTACGAGGAATAGAGTCCAGCCGTAGAGGAAGCCCCACAACGGCCCCAAGGCTTCGCGCAGATAGACATACTGCCCACCGGCTCGCGGCATCATGGCCGCCAGTTCGCCATAGCTGAGAGCAGCGACGATGGTCATGAATCCGGCCACAGCCCACGCGCCAATCAGCAGCGCGGGTGAATCCACTTCGCGGGCAATCTCCGCGGAAACAATGAAAATGCCCGAGCCGATCATCGACCCCATGACCAGCATGGTGGCGCTGGTCAGGCCCAGGCCCTTGACCAACTCCTTATCTTGATGGCTATGAATCTCCCAATCGCTGCCGGCAGCCGGCCGCGTTGTCGGTGTGCTCAGGATCCCTCCTTGAAGCATGCTTGCGGCTCTTGCCGCAGTTCCACGGGCACTCTCAGGTGGAATGACTTTACCTCAAGACGCGAAAAAATTCCTCTGCTGATTTGCGCGGCTCCCGTAACAAATCCGATATCGCCGCCACGGAATCGGCCCCGGCCTCAATCACGGAAGCTGCGTTACCTCGAGTGATTCCCCCAATAGCCACTAGTGGTTTCCTCGTCGACTGCCGCGCCCGGCGCACACCGTCGAGGCCGACCACCGGATCAGGCTGGTTTTTGCTGGACGTGGAAAACACGGGTCCAATCGCGAGATAGTCGGCAGAGGTTTGATCAGCCTCCTCAAGCTGCTCTGGTTTATGCGTCGAAACTCCGAGCCAGCGGTCGGGTCCAATGATCCTTCGCACCGATTCCGACGAGAGATCATCCTGCCCCACATGGACGCCGTCGAACTCTGCAGCCAGACACAAGTCTGCGCGGTCGTTCATGATCAGCCGAACCGCACCGCCGACACGCTTCTTTAGCTCCCGCGCCTGCTCCAGCATCACACGTGGATTGCCGCGCTTATTGCGATATTGCAGGAGTGTGCATCCGCCAGCGACAAGTTCCTCGGCAAAGATTTCCAAGTCTTCCGTGGATGAGAAGCACGCTGCATCCACAATGGCGTAAAGAAGAGGGACAGAAATCACGCCGCCGAATCCTTATTGCCGGCCGCCAGAAATCGGTCGATGAATCCCGTATCAAACTTCCCGGCGCGGAAGTCCGGATCCGCCAGAATCTTCCGGTGCAGGGGAATCGTCGTGTACACACCTTCGACGATGAACATCTCGAGCGCCCGCGTCATTCGGGAAATCGCTTCGCCACGGTCTTTGCCGCGCACGATCAACTTGGCGATCAGCGAATCATAGTACGGAGGAATCACGCCCTCGGCATACGCGGCTGTGTCCACACGTACCCCGGTACCTCCGGGCGGATGAAACGAAGTGATCTTTCCCGCCGACGGCGTGAACTTCTCGGGATGCTCCGCATTGATCCGACACTCAATGGCATGTCCGCGATGCACGATGGGGCCTTGCAGCACGTCTGACATGGGAGCGCCGGCGGCGATCATAATCTGGCTCTTCACCAAATCCACATCCGTCACCATCTCCGTCACAGGATGCTCCACCTGAATGCGCGTGTTCATCTCGATGAAGTGCAGCTGGCGGTCTTGGTCCATCAAAAATTCAATCGTACCCGCATTCGTGTAGCCGATCTCCGCCAGCGACTTGCATAAGACCGCGCCGATTTGATCGCGCAACTCCGGCGTCACTTGGGTCGACGGCGACTCTTCCAGCAACTTCTGATGCCGCCGCTGGATCGAACATTCTCTTTCCCCCAGGCTCACCACATTGCCATGCTCGTCCGCCAGCACCTGAAACTCAATATGCCGCGGATGCTCGACATACTTTTCCATGTACAGGTCGCCATTGCCGAACGCGCCCGCCGCCTCCGACTGTGCCGCCCTGAATAGCCCAGGCAGTTCCTCTTCGGTGCGCACGATGCGCATGCCACGTCCGCCGCCGCCCGCCGACGCCTTCACAATCACCGGGAAGCCCACCTGCCGCGCCCACTCCACGGCCTCCCCTTCGGAGGCGAGGATTCCATCCGATCCCGGCAGGATCGGCACGCCCGCTTGTTTCATGGCCGCACGCGCTTTTTCTTTTTCGCCCATCAGCCGCGTCACTTCCGGCCGCGGCCCGATGAACTTGATCCCGCTGGTCTCGCACACTTCCGCGAAGTTGGCATTCTCCGCCAGCAATCCGTAGCCCGGATGCACCGCATCCACGTTCGCGATCTCCGCTGCGCTGATTACGGCGGGGATGTTCAGATAGCTCAGTGCCAGTTGTGGCGGCCCGATGCAGATAGCTTCATCCGCAAAGCGCACCGGCAAGGAATGGCGGTCCGCCTCGCTGTAAATAGCGACGGTGCGGATGCCCAGTTCCTTGCACGCGCAAATGACGCGCAGCGCAATCTCTCCGCGATTCGCAATCAGAATTTTCTTAAACATTTAGATCAATGTGGGAACAGCCGCCCTTCGACTTCGCTCAGGGCAAGCTCTCGGCTGTCCGCGCCGGGTGGCAGCCCGGCTCCCTAACCGCGCCTCCTCAGACGCAAAAAGGCGCGCGAGGTGCGCGCCTGTTCTAACAATGTTTCATTTCCTCGCCCGGATGGCGAACAACTCCTGGCCGTACTCGATCGGCTGGCCGTTGCTTCCCATCTTTTTCACGATTTCTCCGGCCACATCCGACTCAATCTCGTTCAGCAGTTTCATTGCCTCCACGATGCACAGCACCTGCCCTATTTCCACCGTATCCCCGACCTTTACGAAAGGCGGTGCGCCCGGCGAAGGTGCCTCGTAGAACGTTCCCACAATAGGAGACTTCACGA